>Ga0308157_10004341_pt1 | contig 18948 bp, 13 predicted proteins | sample PhyBR1_FD_201035 | JGI IMG/M metagenome (GOLD analysis project Ga0308157, IMG submission 201035) | Phyllosphere microbial communities from UC Gill Tract Community Farm, Albany, California, United States - DLSLB.R1 | ecosystem: Host-associated > Plants > Phyllosphere > Unclassified | place: USA...
CGCGCAGGGCCGCGACGCGCTCGGTGAGCTCCGCCTTGATCGCCGCCGACGCGGCCTTACCGTCGAGAATCGTCGCCGTCATGGCATCCCTCGTTCTGTGTCTGTCGTTCGTGGTGTCGCGAAGTCGGCGCCCCGCTGCCCCTCGGCGATAAACGCCGATCCTGTCGAGACACGCCGCCTCGCACCGTGTTTCGAGAGGAGGAGCGTTTGTCGCGGCTGTGCACCGCACGAATGCGACGCGCGGGCTGCGCGGCGGGAAGCGAGGGCCGGATGCCGACACCCGGCGCCGCGCAAAGAGCCGCCACCCGCCGGAACGGGGCCGCCGCAGCAGCCCCGTTCCGGCGCGGGCTCACTGCTGCAGGTCGGGGTACAGCGGGAAGGCGTCGGCGAGCGTGGCGACGCGCGCGCGCAGGGCCTCGACGTCGGCGCCGGGGATCAGCGCGAGCGCGATGATGTCGGCCACCTCGGTGAACTCCGCGTCGCCGAAGCCGCGGGTCGCGAGCGCCGGGGTGCCGATGCGCAGGCCCGAAGTCACCATCGGCGGCCTCGGGTCGTTCGGCACGGCGTTGCGGTTGACCGTGATGTGGATGTCGTGCAGCAGGTCTTCGGCCTGCTTGCCGTCGATCTCGGCCTCGCGCAGGTCGACGAGCACGAGGTGCACGTCGGTGCCGCCCGAGCGCACGGCGATGCCGGCGTTCTTCACGTCGTCCTGCGTGAGGCGGTCGGCGAGGATCGACGCGCCCCGCAGGGTGCGCTCCTGGCGTTCTGTGAACTCGGGCGTCATCGCGAGCTTGAACGCCGTGGCCTTCGCGGCGATGACGTGCATGAGCGGGCCACCCTGCTGGCCGGGGAAGACCGCGGTGTTGATCTTCTTGGCCAGGTCGGCGTCGTTGGTGAGGATCAGGCCCGAGCGCGGGCCGCCGATCGTCTTGTGCACGGTGGTTGAGACGACGTGGGCGTGCGGGATCGGCGAGGGGTGCACGCCCGCGGCGACGAGACCGGCGAAGTGCGCCATGTCGACCCACAGCAGGGCGCCCACCTCGTCGGCGATCGCGCGGAAGGCGGCGAAATCGAGCTGGCGGGGGTAGGCCGACCAGCCGGCGATGATGACCTTCGGCTTGTGCTCGAGGGCGAGGCGGCGCACCTCGTCCATGTCGATGATGCTGGTCTCGGGGTCGACGCCGTAGGCGACGATGTCGTACAGACGGCCCGAGAAGTTGATCTTCATGCCGTGGGTCAGGTGACCGCCCTGGTCGAGGGCGAGGCCCAGCAGCGTGTCGCCCGGACGGGCGATCGCGTGCAGCACCGCGGCATTGGCCGATGCACCGGAGTGGGGCTGGACGTTGGCGAACTCGGCACCGAACAGCTGCTTCGCGCGCTCGATGGCGAGCGACTCGGCGACGTCGACCTCTTCGCAGCCGCCGTAGTAACGACGACCGGGGTAGCCCTCGGCGTACTTGTTCGTCAGCACCGAGCCCTGCGACTGCAGCACCGAGACGGGGACGAAGTTCTCGGACGCGATCATCTCGAGGAAGCCGCGCTGGCGGTTGAGCTCGCGCTCGAGCACCTCGGCGATCTCGGGGTCGACCTCGGAGAGGGGGGCGTTGAAGTACGGATCGGTCATGCGATCTCCTTGACGATGGTTCCGGATGCCGCGGGCTCGGCGAGCCCGCGTAGATACCGCATCGACCCAGGCGTGCGGTCGAATACCGTCAAGCGGTCGCTCCCCGGTGGTTCCCCACCTCAACGCCAGTCGCGACGGTGCCACTTTAGCGGGTAAACCCCTTCCGGCCCCGCGCGTCGTGGCATCCACCGTTCCTCCACAGGTTCCGCCCGACGCGGAGGTGCCGAGCTCGTCGAGGCCACCAGGTCCGCACGGGTCCGGTCCCTTCACGAGGGACCTCGATCGCGCCGCGGTCGGCTCGACGCCGAGGGATCGCGGATGCCGCGGCCCGAGGCCCGCGTAAAATGTCGGGGTGACCGACTCCCGCAACGTCCGCGCCCAGGCGCCTCTCGCTCCCGGCATGCGCCCCCGGCCGTCGGCCTGGGAGATCGGCAGCGTCGTCTGCGGCCTGTTCGCCTTCGTGACCCTCGCGGTCTGGGGTTTTCTGGCCTGGCCGTTCCCCGGTAACATCGTGGCCGGCATCGGCGCCCCCGCCCTGGCGATCCTGGTGTGGGCGCTCTTCGTCTCGCCGCGCGCCGTCCTCGCCGTGCACCCGTTCGTGCGCGCCCTCGTCGAACTGTTCGTCTACGCCGCCGCCACGGTGGCCTGGTGGAGCATGGGGCAGGCCTGGATCGGACTCGTCTTCGCGATCGTCGCCGTCGTGTTGGGCGCTCTGAACGGCCGACGGCGCCTGGCATGACGCACGACGGCACGGCCGATTCCGCGCCGTCCGCGCACTCCCGGACGGACGATGACCGGACAGTCGCGCTGCTCCGGGCCGAGCTCGGCGAGCGTGTCGACACCTCGCCCGCCGCCCTCGACGCCGTGCGGGCCGACAAGTCGGGCCACGCCGCCGAGGGACTCCCCCTCGCCGTCGTGCACGCGGCATCCATTGACGATGTCCAAGCGGTCATGCGCATCGCCACGGCCACCCGCACCCCGGTGGTCCCGCGCGGAGCGGGCACCGGCCTCGCCGGAGGCGCGAACACCGGCGGCGGAGAGATCAGCCTGTCGCTGCGCGGCATGGACCGCGTGCTCGAGGTGCGCCCCGACGACCTGCTGGCCGTCGTCGAACCCGGCATCCTGAACGCCGATCTCAACGCGCAGCTCGAATCGCACGGGGTGTGGTGGGCGCCGGATCCCGCGAGCCGGGCGATCTCGACCGTCGGAGGCAACATCGCCACCGGCGCGGGCGGCCTGCTGTGCGCGAAGTACGGCGTGGTGCGCGACGCCGTGCTCGGCGTCGACCTGGTGCTCGCCGACGGGCGCCTCCTCCACCTCGGTCACCGCAGTGTGAAGGGCGTGACCGGCCTCGACCTGACCTCCCTGGTCATCGGGTCGGAGGGCACGCTCGGCGTCGTCGTCGGCGCGACCCTCAAGCTCCGTCGCCTCGTCGAGGGCGAGCGCGTGACCCTGACGGCCCTGTTCGAGGATGTACGGGCCGCCGCCGTCGCGTCGGCCGCGGTCACGGCATCCGGAATCCAACCCGCGATCATGGAGCTGATGGATGCCACGAGCCTCGCGGCCGCGCACCGCCTGCTATCGCTGCCGGACCCCGTCGCCGGCGCCACCCAGTTGACCGTGCAGACCGACGGCCCCGTGGCCGTCGACGAGGCGCGCGCCGTCGCCGAGGTTCTGCGCGCCGCCGGCGGCACGGTGACCGTCGCCGCCGACGCGGCCGAGGGCGAGGCGCTGCTGGCCGTCCGCCGCGCGATGCATCCCGCGATGGAGACCCTCGGCACGACCCTCATCGAAGACGTGTCGGTACCGCGCAGCGCCCTGCCCGACATGTTCGACGAGATCGCGCGCATCGAGCGCGAGTTCGGCCTCGTCATCCCCGCGGTCGCCCACGCCGGCGACGGCAACCTGCACCCCAACTTCGTGTTCGAGGGCCCCGAGGTGCCGCCGGTCGTGTGGGCAGCCGCCGAAGAACTGTTCCGCGCGGCGCTGGCGCTGGGCGGCACCCTCACCGGCGAGCACGGCGTCGGCGTGCTGAAGCGGCGCTGGCTGGCCGACGAGCTCGGCGACGACCAGTGGGCGCTGCAGCGCGATATCGCGCGTGTCTTCGACCCGCTCGGCATCCTGAATCCGGGCAAAGTCTTCGGGCCCTGACCTCCGCGTCGTTCTTCGGCTCTGGTGGCCGCGTCGCGCCGTCGACGTGATCAGACCGTGATATTGCTCACGGTGTACGCGCAACATCCGCTCGTAGCATAGGAAGACTGACTATCGGGGGGTTTTGACTTATGACCGACGGCGCACCTGGCACCGACGGCGCGACCTACGCCTGGGCACCGCCCGAGCCGACGAAGCGCAAGAACCGTTCCGGCCTCTGGATCGGCATTCCCGCCGGCGCGACGGCCGTGGCTCTCATCGCCGCCTCCCTCGTGCTGATCGCACCGGGCGCATCGGTCGCGGGCGTGCAGATCGGCGGTCTCACCGCCGGCGCCGCCGCCCAGGCGATCTCGAACCGCCTGGCCGAGACCGCGATCACCGTCGACTCCCCCGCCGGCGCTGTCACCGTCACGGGAGCCGACCTCGGCGCGACCGTCGACGCGGCCACCCTCGCCGACAAGGCCTTCGCCGACAACCCCATGTGGAAGCCCGCTTCGTGGTTCCCCGAGGGCACCGGCGTGCAGGTGCAGGTGAACGCCGACGAGGCCGCCACCGCGCTGAAGAACCGCGCCCCCGGCACCTACCGGGCGCCCGTCGACGCCTCCATCGCGTACGACGCGGGCTCGCAGGCATACGTCGCCACCCCCGCCGAAGCCGGCGAGGGCATCGACGTCAGCGCCGTGACCGCGGCCCTCCAGTCCGCGTTCGACGCGGGTCAGAGCACCGCGACCGTCACCGCGAGCCTTGTGCCTGTCGACGCCCCCGTCTCGACTGATGAGGCCGGCGCCGCTGTCGCCACGCTCAACGGCATCCTGGACTCGGTCGGCTTCTACGTCGGCGAGGAGCGCACCGTCCCCGTCGACCGCGCGACCGCCGCCTCGTGGCTCACCGTCACCCCCGACGGCAAGGGCGACTTCGCCATCTCGGCCGATCAGGCCGCGATCCAGTCCGCCGTCGCGGGCCTCCCGGGTGCGGTCGACCGCGCCGCCGTCAACGCCGACGTGATCGTCGACACCGGCGGAGAGGTCATCAAGGCGCTCACCGAGGGCCAGACGGGCCGCGCGCTCGGCGACACCAGTGGGGTGGCCGCAGCCTTCGCGAAGCAGCTCGCCGAGGGCAACGGCCGCTACGCCCTGCCCGTGACCGAGACGCCGTTCGACACCACCAAGACCGAGCGACGCATCGACGTCAACCTCAGCACGCAGACCACCACGCTGTGGCAGAACGGCGAGGTGTACCGCACGTACACGATCTCGTCGGGAGCGGGCGATCACGCCACCCACACCGGCAACTTCCGCATCGGCTGGAAGACCGCGATGCAGGACATGGGCTGCGTCCCCGGTTACGACTACTGCACCAAGGACGTCCCCTGGGTCGCGTACTTCAACGGCGACGAGGGCTTCCACGGCACGTACTGGCACAACAACTTCGGCACGCCGATGAGCCACGGCTGCATCAACATGACCATCCCGCAGGCCAAGGAGCTGTACGACTGGGCCTACCGCGGTACCGAGGTCTCGGTCCACTACTGAGCCCGGATCTCTGTAGAGGGGCGGATGCTTCGGCATCCGCCCCTCTGTCTTTCGTCCCGGCGGATCGGCGTCGCTGCGCCCTGCGTCGCCCCGCCGCGACCCAACGCAGGACTTCTGCCCTACAGCCTGCCCCGACACCCTGCTTACGGGGCACCGGCGCGCAAAACTCCTGCAATGTGCGCAACCACGCCCATCGACGTGCCCGCGAGCAGCAGATTGCAGGAGACGTGTCGGCAGCCCGGCGCACCTCGGACCGGTCGCACGGCCACCCCAGACCGGCTGAGCGGCCCGTGCCGAACGTCGGCGGACCAACGGCCGGGGTCCCGGCGCCGCTCCGGTCGCAATGCAGGACTTCCGCCCTGCAACCTGCCCCGACACCCTGCCTCCGGGGCCCCGGCGCGCACAACTCCTGCAAGATGTCCCGACCGGGCCCTCCGAAACGCCCGAGGACCGCAGATGGCAGGAGATGTGCCGCGCCAGCCGTCGCCCGGAAATGCGGAAGGGACGGATGCCGTCTGGCATCCGCCCCTTCTGGGTATCGGGCTCAGCGCAGGGCGTCGACCACGGCGTTCAGCGTGGCCGAGGGGCGCATCACCTTCTCGACGAGCTCCGTGTTCGGGCGGTAGTACCCGCCGATCTCGGCGTGGTGGCCCTGGACGGCGTTGAGCTCGGCGACGATCGTCTGCTCCTCCGCGGCCAGCTTCTCGGCGACCGGGGCGAAGACCTGGGCGAGGCCGGCATCCGTCGACTGCTTCGCCAGCTCCTGCGCCCAGTACAGGGCGAGGTAGAAGTGGCTGCCGCGGTTGTCGATGGTGCCGAGGGCGCGGCCGGGCGACTTGTCGTTCTCGAGGAACGTGCCGGTCGCGGCGTCGAGGGTCTGCGCGAGCACGCGGGCGCGCTCGTTGCCCGTGGTGTCGGCGAGGTGCTCGAGCGAGGCCGCGAGAGCGAAGAACTCACCCAGCGAGTCCCAGCGGAGGTAATCCTCTTCGACGAGCTGCTGCACGTGCTTGGGGGCCGAGCCGCCGGCGCCGGTCTCGAACAGGCCGCCGCCCGCGAGCAGCGGGACGATCGAGAGCATCTTGGCGCTCGTGCCCACCTCGAGGATCGGGAACAGGTCGGTGAGGTAGTCGCGCAGCACGTTGCCGGTGACCGAGATCGTGTCCTCGCCGCGGCGGATGCGCTCGAGCGAGTACGTCGTCGCCTCGGCGGGGGCGAGGATCTCGATCGTGAGGCCCTCGGTGTCGTGGTCGGCGAGGTACTCGTGCACCTTGGCGATGAGGTTGCGGTCGTGCGCGCGAGTCTCGTCGAGCCAGAACACGGCCGGCACCCCGGTCGCACGGGCGCGGGTGACGGCGAGCTTCACCCAGTCGCGCACCGCGACGTCCTTGGTCTGGGTCGCGCGCCAGATGTCGCCGGTGCTGACCTCGTGCTCGAGAAGCACGTCGCCGTTCGAGGCGACGACCTGCACGCGGCCGGGAGCGGCGATCTCGAACGTCTTGTCGTGGCTGCCGTACTCCTCGGCCGCCTGGGCCATGAGACCGACGTTCGGCACCGAGCCGATGGTGGCCGGGTCGAGCGGTCCGTTGGCGATGACGTCCTCGATGGTCGCCTGATAGACACCGGCGTACGAGGAGTCGGGGATCACGGCGAGGGTGTCGTCCTCTCCCCCGTCGGCGCCCCAGAGCTTTCCGCCGTTGCGGATGAGCGCGGGCATCGAGGCGTCGACGATCACGTCGCTCGGCACGTGCAGGTTGGTGATGCCCTTGTCGCTGTTGACGTACGACAGACGGGGGCCGGATGCCAGGGCGTCGCGGATCTCGGAGGCGATGGCGTCGCCTCCCTCGACGTTCGACAGACCCGCGAGGATCGAGCCGAGGCCGTCGTTGGGGGTCAGGCCGGCCGCGGCGAGAGCGTCGCCGTGGCGGTCGAACACGTCGGCGAAGAACGCCCTGACGACGTGGCCGAAGATGATCGGGTCGCTGACCTTCATCATCGTCGCCTTGAGGTGCACCGAGTAGAGCACGTCATCGGCCTTCGCCTGGGCGAGGGTGTCGGCGAGGAACGCGTCGAGGGCCGCGGCCGAGAGGAAGGTGGCATCCACGATCTCGCCCTGGAGGACCTTGAGGCCCTCCTTCAGCGTGGTGGTGGAGCCGTCGGCGGCCACGTGCTGGATCGTCAGCACGTCGTCGTCGGCGAGCACGACCGACTTCTCGTTGGAGCGGAAGTCGTCGTGACCGAGGGTCGCGACGCGGGTCTTCGAACCGTCGGCGAACGCCTTGTTGCGGTGCGGGTGCTTCTTGGCGTAATTCTTCACCGCGAGCGGGGCGCGGCGGTCGCTGTTGCCCTCGCGCAGCACGGGGTTCACGGCGGAGCCCTTGATGCGGTCGTAGCGTGCACGCACATCCTTGTCTTCGACGCTCGACGCCTCATCGGGGTAGTCGGGGATGTCATAGCCCTGCGCCTGGAGCTCCGCGATCGCGGCCTTCAGCTGCGGGATGGATGCCGAGATGTTCGGCAGCTTGATGATGTTCGCCTCGGGCAGTGTGGCGAGTCCGCCGAGCTCGGCGAGGGCGTCGCCGACCTGCTGCTCGGGCGTCAGTCGCTGCGGGAAGGCCGCGAGGATGCGGCCGGCGAGCGAGATGTCGCGGGTTTCGACGTCGACACCCGCCTGCTTCGTGACGGCCTGCACGATGGGCAGGAACGACGCGGTGGCAAGTGCCGGCGCCTCGTCGGTGTACGTGTAGATGATGGTGGAATCGGGCACGTCAGATCTCTCCGTAGAGGCGGCCAGGGTTGCGATTCAGCCTATCGCACGTGGGCAAAGTCTCTTGATGTCGAGATAGTTCTCGGCATCCGTTCGCCATCTGGTGAGGACTTCTCAGCCCCGGATGCCGTGCTCTCGCACAGTCCGCGGGTGTCCCAGGCTGTCGCGGGGAACGTCGACCGCCCGCGCCCAGCCGGGCCCCTCGACCACGATGCCGTGAGCGACGAGGTCGTCGATGGCGGCATCCACCTCTCGGGCGATCTCGGGCGCGACCTCTCCGCCGACCACCATCGACACGATGACGCGGCAGACATCGTTCACGGTGCGCGTGGTGAGGACGACGACCGCCTTCATCGAGAGGGGGCCGACACGCGTGGTCAGCAGGGACAGACCGGTCCCGTTGAAGAGCGTGTCGGCGATGACGCTGCCCCGCTGGTAGACGCTGAGCGTCTCCCCCGTCGCATCCGGATTCGCGTGCGCAGCTCGCTCCGGCGCGGCACGTAGGTGTGCACGACGCAGAGCCTGATCGAACGCGAGCAGAGCGGCATCGTGAACGCCCTGCGGCACGTGCACCGTGCACGACAGCGGGATCTTGTGGCGCCCCGCCCGTGTCTCGGGCGCTCGCGGTGGCCGGTCAGAGGCGTGCACCCGCCCAGCGTATGCAGCAGTGACGAGAACCGCATGCGACGGCATGCGATCTTGGGGGCGGGGTGGGGGTGCCGCTAGCCTGGGCCCATGGCTGACCTGCGTCTCGTCGAACTGTCCGCCGCCACGATCGTGGCCGTGAACACCTTGTCGCTCAAGCCCGGGCAGGAGCAGTTCCTTGCGCCGGTCAGTTATGGCATCGCGGCGACCGTCAGCAACCCGCAGACGTCGTGGCAGCGCGTCGTGCTCGACGGCGACGAGGTCGTCGGCTTCGTCAGCGCGAACTTCGACCCGGACGCGCACGAGGAGCACTTCCGCTCGGTGCTGTGGCGTATCAACGTCGACGCCGATGAGCAGGGTCGCGGTGTCGGCAGCTACGCGATCGCCGCCGTCCTCGAAGAGGCCCGGGGCCGCGGCATGGACCACGTCGATGTCATCTACGAGCCCGGCGTCGGCGGACCCGAGGCGTTCTTCCAGCGCGTGGGCTTCGAGCCCGTCGGCGAGACCGAGTACGGCGAGATCATCGCCCGCGTCAGCGTCTGACCCGTTCTCGGGCAGACCCGCTGTCCCCCGGTGAGGGGGTGCCGCCGCACGAATGCGTCGCGCGGCCGGAGGGTGCCCCGGCGATGTTCGGTAGGGACACGGATGCCACGCCCCCGAGGGAACGTGGCATCCGGCGTGCGCCGTCGGTTCAGACGAGGGACTCGCGCCAGGCGGCGTGCAGTTGAGCGAACTTGCCCGTCCCGGCGATCAGGGCGGCGGGAGTGTCGTCCTCGATGATGCGGCCGTGTTCCATCACCAGGACGCGGTCGGCGATCGCCACGGTGGACAGGCGGTGGGCGATGATGATGGCCGTGCGGTCGGCGAGGAGTGTCTGCAGCGCGTTCTGGATCTGGCGCTCGCTCGGGATGTCGAGCGAGGCGGTGGCCTCGTCGAGGATCAGAACGGCCGGGTCTGCCAGGAACGCGCGGGCGAACGAGATCAGCTGACGCTGCCCCGCCGAGACACGGCCACCGCGCTTGTTCACGTCGGTGTCGTAGCCGTCGGGCAGCTTCGAGATGAACGCGTCGGCGCCCACCGCGCGAGCGGCGGCGCGGATCTCGTCCATCGTGGCGTCGGGCTTTCCGAGGGCGATGTTGTCGGCCACGGTTCCGCTGAACAGGTAGGCCTCCTGGGTGACCATGACGATCGCGCGACGCAGATCTTTGGGGTGCAGGCGGCGAAGGTCGATCCCGTCGAGGGTCACCGCCCCCTTCGAGGGGTCGTAGAAGCGCGAGACCAGTTTCGCCAGCGTCGACTTCCCGGCACCCGTCGTCCCGACGAGGGCGACCGTCTGCCCCGCCGGGAGGTCGAGCGAGAAGTGCGGCAGGATGACGCGGTCGTCGGAGTACCCGAAGGTCACATCGTCGAAGTGCACGTGGCCCTTCGCGGTCCACAGGTCGACGGGGTCGGTCGGGTCGGGAACCGTCGGCTCCTCTTCGAGAACCCCCGAGACCTTCTCGAGCGCGGCGGTCGCCGATTGGTAGGAGTTGAGGAAGAACGCGACTTCCTGGAGCGGCGAGAAGAAGTTGCGCACGTACAGCACCGCCGCGGTGAGCACACCGATCTCGAGCGGCCCGGCGATCACACGGCCGCCACCCCAGAGCAGAACGACGGCGACCGAGACCGCGGCGACCGCCATGATCCCGGGCTCGAAGGTGCCGAAGAGCTTGATCGAGCGCATGTTGACGTCGCGGTAGTCGGCCGCGAGCTTGCCGAACTCCTGGTCGTTGCGGGGCTCCTTGCGGAACGCCTTGACCGCGCGAATACCGGTCATCGACTCGACGAACTTCACGATGACCTGCGCGCTGATCACGCGCGACTCGCGGTAGATCACCTGCGAACGCGAGTAGAACCAGCGCATCAGCAGGTACATGGGGATTCCCATGACCGTCAGGATCAGCCCCGACTGCCAGTCGATCAGGAAGAGCGCCGCGAGGGTGAACAGACCGTAGAGGACGCCCGACACCAGCTCGTTGAGGCCGCCGTCCAGCAGCTCGCGGATCGTGTCGAGGTCGCTCGTCTGACGCGAGATGATGCGGCCCGAGGTGTACGACTCGTGGAACTCGAGGCTGAGCTTCTGCGTGTGCAGGAAGATCCGCTTGCGCAGGTCGAGCATGACGGCCTGCGTAAGTCGAGCGGCCACGACGACGTACCACCCGATGAGGACGGCACCGCCGATCCCCGCGAGCAGGTACACGCCCACGACGCCGATGGTCGGCATCCAGTCGGATCGTTCGATGACGGCCGGCAGGGCGTTGTCGATGCCGAAGGCGATCAGCGCAGGCCCGGCGACGCGCAGGGCGGTCGACACGACGAGGACGGCACCGGCCAGGACGAGCTGCCAGCGCAGGGGCGACACGAGCGTGCCGAGGAGGCGCAGCGAACGCTGGCGGATCGACCGGCTCTCGTCGCGCGTGTAGTCGGAGCGGTCTTCGCCGCTGGTTCCGGAGACGGTGGCGGTGCTCATCGGGTCGCCTCCTTGTCGGCGAGGGCGTCGTCGGTCATGACGGGGATGGCCCCGGTGCGGGCTTCGCGTTCAGCCTGTTCGGCCTCTTCGAGGCTCGAGATCACGTAGCGGTAGTGGTCGCTCTCGCGCAGCAGATCGGAGTGCGTGCCGACCGCGGTGATGCGGCCCTCTTCCAGAAGGGCGACCCGGTCGGCGAGGGTGACCGTCGACGGGCGGTGCGCGACGACCAGGGCGGTCGTCTCACTGAGGACCTCACGCAGGGCATCCTCGACGAGCGCCTCGGTGTCGACGTCGAGAGCCGACAACGGATCGTCGAGAACGAGCACGGCCGGGCGCGCGGCGACGGCGCGCGCGAGGGCGAGACGTTGGCGCTGTCCGCCGGAAAGGCTGAGCCCCTCTTCGCCGATGACGGTGTCGAGTCCGTCGGGCAGGTCGTAGACGAACTGGGCCTGGGCGACCTGCAGCGCTTCGCGCAGGATGTCCTCGGCTTCGTCGGAACCGGGCGCCAGGTCTTCTCGACCCAGCAGCACGTTGTCGCGCACGGTCTGCGAGAACAGCGTCGCGTCTTCGAACGCCATGCCGACGTGACGCCGGAGCTCGGCGAGCGTGAGGTCGCGTACATCGACGCCGTCGATCAGCACCCGCCCGCCCGTGACGTCGTACAGCCGACCCGGCAGGGTCGTCAGCGTCGTCTTTCCGGAACCCGTGAGGCCGACGAGGGCCATCGTCTCGCCGGGGTGCAGGACCAGGTCGACGCCGTCGAGCAGATCACGCTCGGTCTCGGCGGCATCCTGGTACCGGAAGTGGGCGTTCTCGAACGTGAGCTCGCCACGGGGTTCGGTGAGGGTGCGGGGGTTCTCAGGGTCGACGATGGTGTTCTGCTCGTCGAATACCTCGAAGATGCGATCGGTCGCGGTGCGCGCGTCGAGGAGGAACGAGAACAGGAAGCCGATCGACTCCATCGGCCACCGCAGCACGGTGGCCATCGCGAAGAACGCGACCAGCTCGGGGACCTGCAGCTGACCCAGCTGCGTCAGCACGATGCCCGCGCCGAGGCACACCGCGAAGGCGATGTCGGGCAGCAGGACCAGCCAGAACCAGATCCATCCAACGGCGCGGGCTTTGTCGATCTCGGTCTCGCGCAGCGACTCGGCCTGGCGGGTGAACTTCTTCAGCGCGTGCGCGCCCCGCCCGAAAGCCTTGAGGACGCGGATGCCGTGGACACTCTCTTCCACGGACGTGGCGAGGTCTCCGGCCTGATCCTGGCTCTGCCGGGTCAGCGCGCCGTAGCGCTTCTCGAAGCGGAATCCGACGTAGATCACGGGCGCCGAGGTGACGAGGAACAGCGCGCCGAGCAGCCAATGCCAGCGGAAGAGCAGGACGGCACCGATGGCGATCGTCAGCATGTTGACCACGAGGAGGATGACGCCGAAGGCCAGCCAGCGGCGCAGCATGCTGATGTCCTGCATCATGCGCGAGAGCAGCTGACCGGATTGCCATCGGTCGTGGAACGCGACGGGCAGACGCTGCAAGCGCGAGTAGAACGACTGGCGGAGGTCGTACTCGACCTTGGTCGCCGGCGCGAGCACGAACCAGCGACGCAACCACACCATCGCGGCCTCGGCGAGACCGAGACCGAGCACCGCGAGCGAGCCCCACACCAGGGCGGCGGGATCGAGCGAGGCGATGGGGCCGGCGACGATCTGCTCGAGCACCAGAGGGATCGCGAGCGCCAGGAGGCTCGCGATGAGAGCGGTCACGGCACCCGCGATAAGGCGCGGGAGCACCGGCCGCGCGATGGGGAGAAGCCGCGCGAGCGCGCGCGGTGTCGAAAGACGGGGCGGAGGCGAAGAGGGAGTCATGATCCTCGTGGGGTCGAAGCGGGCGCCGGGATCGGGCGCGGAAAGGGGGGCCAGGGGCGCGACGAAGGTCGTCGATCGGGGCGGAGCGGTACGCCGGAGCGCGGACGCGGAGCCCTAGAGGCGTCGGCCGGGTCGTGCAGCGCAGGAGGGCGCGGTGGCGACCGGGGCGACGGGGGCGTCGATCTGGTCCATGGCATCCTCCTTGTTCGGTGAAGCTTCCGCGGGGGGACGGCAGCCCTCCAGAATATCCCTGAGAAAACGCTGGAGGCAAGAGCGTTTATGACGACGGGCCGGTCAGACGGCGGATTCGCGTGCCAGCAGGCTCTCTTTGACGTGGGTGCCCCAGGCGAAACCGCCCATCGTCCCGTCACCACGCAGCACGCGGTGACAGGGCACGAAGAGCGCGACCGCGTTCCGCGCGCAGATGGAGGCCGCCGCCCGCACGGCGGACGGTGAGCCGAGCGCCTCGGCGAAGCCCGTGTAGGTGAGGGGCGTTCCCACCGCGATCGCTCGCAGCGCCTCCCACCCGGCGAGCTGGAGGGGTGTCCCCCACTGCGAGACGGCGACGGCGTCGATCGCGGCGAGGTCGCCGCCGTAGTACCCGCGCACGGCCTCGGCCGCCGAGGTGTCGCCGGGGCGGATGTCGGTGGGGCGCCGTTCGGGGCGGAGCCGCGCGAGGACGGCGTCGGTGTCGTCGGTCCAGCCGGACACGAGCACTCGATCGGCCTCGTCGGCGAGGATCGCGAACGGTCCGTCGGGGGTCTCGACGAACTGGAGGGTGGCAGCGGTCATGCGAGGTTCTCGCTCTCTGTCTCGGGGGCGGGTGAGGAGGGCAGGACGATGTCGGGGCGGAGGCGGGGGCCTCGCCGTCGGGTCGACGTCGCGGCGACCGCAGCCGCGGACTCCGCCGGCGCACGCCAGGCCTGCGTCACCGGCGCGGCATACCAGTAGTGCGCCATCGCGTAACTGCGCCAGGGGGCCAGCCGCTGGGACCAGTCCGTGAAACCGGCCGGATCGGAAGGGAGGCCGAGGGTCGCGGCACCGGCGCGGGCGGCCACGTCTCCGGGGAGGAGGACGTCGGGGTCGCCGAGCACGCGCATCCGCACGTAGTCGGCGGTCCACGGACCGATCCCCCGCATCGACAGGAGCCGCTCTCGCTGTTCGGCGCCGTCGTCGCCGGCGCCGAGCTCGAGGCTGCCGTCGGCCAGCGCCGCCGCCGTCTCGACGATCGCCCGCATGCGCGCGGCGGGGCCGCGCAAGACCTCGAGCCCGCGCTCGGCGATCACGGCCGGCGACGGGAAGAGTGTGAACGGCTGAGGACCGACGGCGGTCTGCTCGCCGAGTTCGGCGGTCAGACGCCCCTGCATCGTGCGGGCCGAGGCGACCCTGATCTGCTGCCCGATCATGGCGCGGAGCAGCATCTCGTCGGCATCGATCGCCCCGGGCACTCTGACGCCCGGGATCGCGGCGACGGCGGGAGCGAGCTCGGGATGACGCGCGAGGGCCTCGTCGATCGCGAGGGGATCGGCGTCGAGGTCGAACAGCCTCCGGACGCGGGCGATGAGGGTACCCAGGTCGGCCAGGGCCGAGAGCCGGGCGCGCAGGCGGAGACGCCCGTCGTCGGCGAGACGCACCTCGAACCACGCCGGCCCCGCCGGAAGACGCGCGACCCGCGCGAACGACCGGTCGTCGCCCTCTTCGACCCCGGGGATCGCGTGAGCCCTCATCCACCCGAACAGACCGGTCGTGTCGATGGGGCCGCGGACAGGGAGTGCGAGGTCGATCTCACCCGCCGAGGCTTCGACCCCCGAGTCGCGCGAGCGTCGCGCGCGGAGGTCGCGCGGCGGCATGCCGAACACCTCCCCGATGGTGTCGGTGAACTGTCGGACGCTCGAGAACCCGGCCGAGAAAGCGACATCGGCCGACGACAGGTCGGTGCCGACGAGCAACGCCCGGGCCGTGTGGGCCCGGTGGGCTCGGGCGAGGGCGAGAGGACCGGCCCCCAGCTCCGCGGTGAGCAGGCGCGTGAGGTGACGCGAGGAGTAGCCCAATCGGCGGGCCAGTCCCGGAACCCCTTCGCGATCCACGACGCCGTCGGCGATGAGACGCATGGCGCGCGCCGCGACGTCACCGCGGACGTCCCACAGGGGCGAACCGGGAGCAGCCTCGGGCAGACATCTCTTACAGGCGCGGTAACCCGCTTCGTGTGCGGCCGCCGAGGTCGCGTAGAACGTGACGTTCTCTTCCTTCGGCGTGCGCGCGGGGCAGCTCGGACGGCAGTAGATGCGCGTGGACCGGACCGCGGTGACGAACTGCCCGTCGAAGCGTCGATCGCGCGACTGGATGACGCGGTAGCGCTCGGCGAAGCCCGGGAGCTCGGGGACGGTGGTGGTCATGACATCCACCCTGCCACCGACCTCCGACATCGGCTGGCGGAAATCGGACACGGCCGTGAGACGTCCGATCTCGGGCTTCCCCCTCTGCCCGTCCGGGCGCAACCCCGATGCGATGTCGGAGGTCGTCGGTACCGTGAAAACCATGAGCGAACGCGAATACGACCTCATCGTCATCGGCGCCGGCCCCGTCGGCGAGAACGTGGCCGATCGAGCCGTCCAGGCCGGCCTCACGGCGGCCATCGTCGAATCCGAACTCGTCGGCGGCGAGTGCTCGTACTGGGCGTGCATGCCGTCGAAGGCTCTGCTGCGCAGTGCCGCCGCGCTGCGGGCCGCTCGCGACGTCGACGGCGCGAAGCAGGCGGTCACGGGCGAGCTCGACATCGCCGCCGTGCTGCGTCGGCGCGACACCATGACCAGTCACTACGACGATTCCGGGCAGGTGCAGTGGCTGCAGGGCGCGGGCATCGATCTCGTGCGGGGCCACGGCACGCTCACGGGCGAGAAGACGGTCCGCGTCACCGCCGCCGACGGCACGACCACCGACCTCGTCGCGCGCCACGCGGTCGCCGTGTGCACCGGGTCGGCTGCGCTCCTGCCCGACATTCCGGGCCTGGCCGACACGTCGCCGTGGACCAGCCGCGAGGCCACCGCGGTCGAGCAGATCCCCGCATTCCTCGCGATCATCGGCGGCGGGGTCGTCGGCGCCGAGATGGCCACGGCATTCCAGAGCCTCGGCAGCGACGTCACGATCATCGCCCGCTCGGGGCTGCTCGGCGGCAACGAGCCGTTCGCCGGAGAGCTCGTCGCCGACTCCCTGCGCGAACGCGGCGTCACGGTCAAAACGGGCGCCGACACCACTTCCGCCCGTCGCGACGACGACGGCCGCGTCACGCTCGAACTCTCCGACGGCACGGAGGTCACGGCCGACGAGGTGCTCGTCGCGATCGGGCGCACGCCTCGCACGCAAGACCTCGGATTGGATGCCGTGGGCCTGACGCCGGGCGCCTGGCTCGACGTCGACGACACCCTCCTCGTCCGCGGCTTCGACTGGCTGTACGCCGTCGGTGACGTCAACCACCGCGCGCTGCTCACCCACCAGGGCAAGTACCAGGCTCGCGCGGCCGGCGACGTGATCGCCGCCCGGGCGAAGGGCGACGAGATCGACGATGCCCCGTGGGGCGCGCACGTGGCGACCGCCGATCACGACGCCGTGCCCCAGGTGACCTTCACCGACCCCGAGGTGGCCTCGGTGGGCCTCACCGCGAAGAAGGCCGAAGAAAAGGGCCTGACCGTGAAGGTCCTCGACTACGACCTCGCGAGCATCGCCGGCTCGAGTGAGCAGTCCGACGCCTACGTGGGCAAGGCCCGCGCGATCGTCGACCTCGATCGCGGCGTGCTGGTCGGCGCGACCTTCGTGGGCCCCGACATCGCCGAGCTGCTGCACTCGGCGACCATCGCGATCGTCGGCGAGGTGCCGGTGAAGCGGCTCTGGCACGCCGTCCCCTCGTACCCGACGGTCAGCGAGGTGTGGCTGCGCCTGCTCGAGACCCTGAGCCGCGACTCGGCTTGAGTCGGGGCGGGCGGGAGGCGTCGATCGATACTCGAACGGGCCGGCGCACGGCCTGTCGCGTCTCGCTCGTCGCCCCGCCCCTCTCCCGACGGAGTCCCACGGAATAAGGTCGCTTCATGTCACGCTCCGTCGCCCTGATCCGTGGAGTCGGTGGACCCACGGCCATGAAGATGCCCGCGCTGCGCGAAGTGCTGGCATCCGCCGGTCTGGGTGAGGTCGAGACCTTGCAGGTGGCCGGCAACATCGTGCTCGATGACGGCGGACACGACCCCGGCGAGATCGCCGGGGTTGTGCGCGACGCAGTGCTCGATGCGTTCGGCTTCGACCTCCCGGTCGTCGTACGGACCCACGTCGAGCTCGCGGACGCTCACGCCCGGAACCCGTTCGCTGGCACAGCCGAGGGTCGGTGGGTGCAGACGGTGTTCCTCACCGAACCGCCACCCGGTGGAACGACGTTTGAGGTGCCGGCCGAGTACCCCGAGGAGGCCGTTCTCGACGGTCGCGAGGTGTTCGTGCGCTACCCCGAGGGCATCGGCGGGTCGAAGCTTCAGGCCGCCTGGTTCGAGAAGCGCCTCGGCGTCACCGGCACGGCGCGTAACGCCAACACGGTCGCCAAGCTCGTCGCGATGACCTCCTGAGGATGGCGGCATCCCGCAATCGCAAGAATCCCCCCGGCTCCGGCTCCCGCCCCTCGCGCGATAAACGCGCGCTGCACCCGTAAACGCCGGGGGACACCGTTTCTCGTCGCAGCGAGCGTTTATCGCGCTCCCGCGCCGACCCCCAGCCAGGCAAGACCGGTTCTCGACGCAGCGAGCGTTCACCGCATCCCGCGCCCAACCCCCCGCCAGCCGACACCGTTTCTCATCTCAGCGAGCGTCTACCGCAACCCCAGCGAGCGTCCTAACGCCACACCCACCCACCCGAAACACAACGCCGCCCCCGCGACCGAGGTCACGAGGGCGGCTCGAAGCGTGACGCTCAGTGGAAGAAGTGACGCTCTCCCGTGAAGAACATCGTGACGCCGGCGGCGCGCGCGGCGTCGACGACCTCGGCATCCCGAACCGATCCGCCGGGCTGGATGATCGCCGTGATCCCGGCGTCGATCAGCACCTGCGGGCCGTCGGCGAAGGGGAAGAAGGCGTCGGATGCCGCGATGGAGCCGGCGGCACGGTCACCGGCGCGCTCGACCGCGAGGCGGCAGGAGTCGACGCGGTTGACCTGGCCCATGCCGATGCCGACCGTCGCCGAGCTCTTCGCGAGCACGATCGCGTTCGACTTGACCGCGCGGCACGACTTCCACGCGAAGATGAGGCTCTCCATGTCCTCGTCGGCCGGGCGCTCGCCCGAGACGAGCTCCCAGTTCTTCGCGACCGACTCGATGTCATCGGGGAACCGGTCGGCGTCTTGCAGCAACAGGCCACCCGACACGAGGCGGACATCCATGCGCTCCTGCTGCCAGTCGTTCGGCAGGCGCAGCACGCGGAGGTTCTTCTTGAGCTTGAACACCTCGAGCGCCTCGGGCTCGAAGTCGGGAGCGATGATCACCTCGGTGAAGATGTCGCGCAGGTTCTCGGCCATCTTGAGCGTCACGGTCCGGTTCGCGGCGATCACGCCGCCGAACGCCGACACGGGGTCGCACTCGTGCGCGCGCAGGTGCGCCGAGGCGATCGGGTCGAGCGCGTGGGGGGCGGCGACGGCGATACCGCAGGGGTTCGCGTGCTTGATGATCGCTACGGCCGGCTTGACCATGTCGAACGCGGCGCGGAGCGCCGCGTCGGCGTCGACGTAGTTGTTGTACGACATCTCCTTGCCCTGCAGCTGCGTGGCCTGGGCGATGCCGTGACCGCCGACGCGCGTGTAGATCGCGGCGCGCTGGTGCGAGTTCTCGCCGTAGC
>Ga0308157_10004342_pt1 | contig 18947 bp, 22 predicted proteins | sample PhyBR1_FD_201035 | JGI IMG/M metagenome (GOLD analysis project Ga0308157, IMG submission 201035) | Phyllosphere microbial communities from UC Gill Tract Community Farm, Albany, California, United States - DLSLB.R1 | ecosystem: Host-associated > Plants > Phyllosphere > Unclassified | place: USA...
CCGGCGACGATCCCAACGTCATCCGGGCTGATATGCGTAAGGAAATCTGGCTTACCGGCGACGAAGCCGTCGCCCGAGGCTTTGCGACAGAGACAGAGAAGCTCAAAGCTGTCGCGTATTCCGCTTTTGATTACCGAATTTATGCAAACGCTCCAGCCCGCCTGAAGCGAATGGCTAAGACGAATTCATGGTCTCTCGACCGTGAGATGACAGCGTCTGCACCCGCCGGCGCGCCAACCAGTCAAGAGGAAGACGATATGACTGAAAAGCCACAGGCGGGCCCAGCACCCGCTGATATCGCCACTGCAACCGCCAATGCCGAAAAGGCAACCAAGGAGCGGATCAAGGCGATCATGACCAGCCCCGAAGCATCGGGACGTGAACAGCTTGCAGGCCATTTTGCCTACGACACCACCATATCAGCAGAAGATGCCATCGCGGCAATGACGCTGGCTCCAAAGGCAGATGCCGGAAGCCAGCCTGAATCTGATCCGGCTGAGGGATATGAGCAGCGTCGCATGCTGGCTTCGGGCCAGTCCCAACCGCAACCTCCTCGCAAGCCGGCAACGCCGACTGCCAAGATCAACACCGGCGAGATTTACGCCTCCCGCCGTCAAGCGGCCAAGTAGGAGAATCCACCCATGGAAAACAAGGTTATGGGTCCGCGCCCGCTCGAATTCATCCTGCATGAAGGCGACGGTCATATCTCGCGCGATGTCGCGAAAATCCCGGCTGGCACTGGGAAGCTGAAGCCCGGCACCGTTCTCGGTGAGCTGACTGCCACGAAGGGCAGCTTCGTCCCCTCTCCCGCAGCCGAAGTTGCTGGGAAGGAAGGGGCGGAAACAGCAAAGGCTATCCTTTGTTATGCCGTTGACGCCAGCGACAACGATGAAGAAGCCGTCATCATCAATGTACACGCCGAGGTGAAAACTTCGCTGCTGGTGTTCGACGCTTCCGTCAACGACGCCGCCAAACAGGCGGCAAAACTCGAACAGTTGCGCGCCGTTCATATCAAGGCCCGCTAAGGAGATCCCCACATGCCAGGACTTGATATTTTCAACGACGACGCGTTTTCGGTGCAGACGCTGACTGCAGCCGTCAACAATCAGCCCTATCGCCCCGGCCAGATCGGCGCTTCGGGAATGTTCGAGGAAGATGGTGTCACCACGACCGTCGTATCTGTCGAGGAGCGTGACGGCTCGCTCAGTCTTGTTGAGCCGACCGAACGCGGCGGCCCCGGTGAAACTGCTACGGGCGAAGACCGCAATTTGATCCCTTTTAATGTGGACCACTACGAGCGGAATGACTCTGTTAAAGCGGACGAAGTTCAGAATGTCCGCGCGTTCGGTACTGAAAACGAAGTCGAACAGGTGACTGATCGAGTCATGAGTAAGGTCGACAGACACTTGCTCGATCTCGACATGACACTTGAACATCAGCGTGTTGGTGCGATCAAGGGTATCGTAACGTCGAAATCGGGACGCGTACTGCACGACCTTTACAACCGGTTCGGCATTGCCATCCCGGCTCCAGTGTCGCTTGATCTGAGCAATGACGCCGCCAAGGTCGATGAGATTTTGGAAAAAGAGGTTGCCTGGTCCATCGAAGATGACCTTGACGGCTTCTATGACCATTTCCATGTTTGGACCGGCCGAAATCTCCATCTAAAGCTTTGGGGGCATAAGCGCGTTCGAGAAACTTTCCTCGCCACCAATGGCGCGGGCCAGCTTCGCGAAGCCATCCCTGATAAGTTCACAATCGGCAAGTTCGTTTTCGAACGCTACAAAACCGGTTCGCGTGCGACAGCCAATAATAAGGCAGCGTACATCGACCATGACGAGGGCCGTGTCACTCCGATCGGTGCGCCGGGCCTCTTTATCACTCGTTTTGCTCCGGCTGATTACATGGAGACGGTCAATACCAAGGGTCTGCCGCGCTACATGAAACAGATCCCAATGCGCAACGACAAAGGTGTCGATATCGAAGTGCAGTCGAATCCGATTTCGCTTTGCACGAAGCCTGGCGCTCTGCGCAAGATCACCCTCTAACCAGCACCATGCACACCGGCACGCGTCAACTGAAGCGGGCTGGTGTGCATGCACGAGGTTCACCCATGTCGAAGAAACCCAATATCGTCGTCGCATTTCCGCGCGGCGGAATCATCCCGGCAGCAGTTCTGGAAAAGTCGGACGATGTTCCCGTCCGTCCCCATGAGCCGATCTCAGTACCCAAGGTTTATGGAGACCATCTGATTTCCGACCGGATCGCCTACGATTATGCAGAGGCAGAGAAGCAAAAGAAGGCTGCCGCCGCATCAGCCTCAGAGGCTATCGACGCCGCGCGTGCGGATGCAGCAGCGTTGGAAACACTCAACGAGAAAATCGCCCTTCTGACCTCCGAGAACAACAAACTGACTGCCGATCTGGGTGACGCCAGCAACAAGATATCGGCACTGGAATCAGACAAGGTCAAGCTTTCCGGTGAGGTCGGCTCTCTTCAGACAGATCTGAAGGATGCAGGTACGGCTCATGCTGATGAGCTCGACAAGCTGGTCAATGAGCTGGAGGTAGAACGCAAAAACGTTGCAACACTCACTAAGCAACTCGCCCAAGCAACGAAGCCGCCCGTTCAGCAGCAGGAATCGCTGAAAATGGAAGGCGAAGGTAGCAAGTCGAAATGAGCCCATCGCCCTTCGATGAACATCGTGATGCACTTTACGAAGAGGTGGATTCAGAGTTCGCCGAACCGGTGCGCATCTTCTGCCTCGAAAATGGGCGCAAGGTTGCAGGTCGTGAGCCAGTCGATATTAAGGCGGTGTTGAGGACGGCCGGTCGCGATGCATTCCAGCCTGATGGCGGGAACAACGCTGACTGGAATATCAAGCTTGCCGCTGGCAAAGCGACTTTGGCAATTGACCGCACCGCCTATCCGGAGCTTGAACTCTCCAATGGCTTTCGCGTTACGGCGCTTGCCCGCAAGGGCCAGCCAATGTTCGAGGTGCAGTTTGTGGACCCCCGCTCGCACCGTCGCCTTTACGCTATTCTGGGCGAGGTCTCAGCGGGAATTACAAGGAATGTCTGATTATGAGCCTTGCCCGCATCGCATTGCGCGCTTCTGCCGTTGAAGCACTCAAGGGCCGAACCCGCGCGTTGAACAACGTGCTGGACAGCGAAATCGGCATTATCGACAGCGATAGCGCTGGGAAGATCGGGATTACAGCTTCAGACTACTTCATCGCTATCTACACCGATGCTGGCAAGGCTCAGACGGGTGACAATGAACTGCGGGCTCTATTGCTGAATGGGCGAACCGAAATCCTGTTTGAAACGGGTGTGACGGCCAAGATGGTCGTTATGAATCCTAAGACGGCCGAAGCCGACCTGCCAGCAATGGGCATCCCCGACACTGACGGGAATTTCGAGTTCACTCTTGATCTGATTTCGCGGGAAATCGCGGAGTCACTGACCGACCCTGACAATGCCTGGGGCCAGCTGTTTCTCAGCTTTATCTACCGCACCGTATCAACGGAACGAAGCCGTGTCGGGAACATTGCCGAAGGCGTGCGGCTTGCAGCGCATCAGACTAAAATCATCGTTGACCTGATCGATGACCCGGACCCCAAATGCCCACTGGACCCCGACGCACCATTCGCCCGCTTTATCGCCCTTGCGCTTGCAAGTGAGGACGAGAGCCTCAAAAAGAAGGCAAACTTTCTGAAAGCGATAGTAACCGGGAATCGAGAACCATGGGAACGACTGCAGCAGATGCACGGAATGACCGCTCACGAACTTCTCGCGCTCGGCTTGGGTCCATTAGCCTCGGATGCAAACCGCGACACGCCAAATTGGACTGGCAGCACCATCGATTTTGAGGGAATTTCACCACCGCAAAAGGTGCCATGATGCTTCGTGATGTAATCGGCATGAAAATCGACATCGAAATGCTGAAAAACGCTTTCGGAAAGTCGCTCAAAGTCGGCCCCGTTGCAGCGGTTGATGCACAAAAAGGATACCGCATCAAATTTGGTGAAGACGAAAATGGCCAGCCATTTCTGTCGCCATGGTATCCCCACCCCGAGTCCGGCGGCAATTCGAGTACTTGGATGCCTCTTTCTGTAGGGCAGATAGTTGGGATGGTTAACCCCAATGGCGACCCACGGCAGGGATTGCTAATTCGAGGCGGTTTTTCTGACAGTAACCAGCCACCGAGCACCGACTTGCTTGCTAATATTTTCAAAGCATTTGGTGTGGCTATAACCATCAAAGATGGTGTCGTATCGATTGATGGTGATCTGATCGTCAATGGAAATGCCGATTTCAAAAACGGCCACGTTAAGCACAATGATTCTAATATTGGCGACACGCACATCCATGGTGGCGTTGAGCCTGGCCGAGCCAACACCAACGTGCCATCAAACTGAAGGACAGAAAAATGACGACTAAATCCTATCGCGTCCGTCAGGACGTTGAATGGGTTAACGGCGCGCGCGTGCCGTCAAACCGTAAGGTCATGCTGTCAGAGGCTGAAGCTCGATATGATCTAGATCACGGACGAATTGAACCTTACGTGACGAGGCAGCGTAGCGTTGCGCCCGAAGGTAGCGGCGATGGTAGGGATTAGCCGTCACACGGGACTGCCGATCAGCAATTTGGATTCTGCATATCAGGGTGTTGAAGTGGCTCTCATGAGGCGCATTGGCTCACTTATTATGCGTCGCGAATTTGGCGCCGGCATTGTCGAATTGCTCGGGCGCAAAATGACGCCGAGCCTTTTTGCTGCTTTTCAGTCTCTCATTGCAACCGCAATAGACCTTTGGGAGCCTCGGTTTCAGGTCCGGCGTGTGATTGTGACTGGCAGCGTCGATCAAATCAGAATGGGGCGCGCAGGTTTCCAAATCCTCGCCGACTTTAGACCGCGTGGCCATCTTGGCGATATGACCGTTGAACGTGTCGTTTCGTTTGGCCTTTCAATATCTTCAGGAAGGGTAGTGGTGAAACCGTTATGACCACAGTCGCTTTCGATTTTTCCAGTTTGCCCCCTCCCGAAGTCATTAAGACGTTCTATTTCGAAACGATTTTAGCTGAACGCATGGATGATCTGCGCCAGCGCCTTGTGGCTGCGGGTATTGATTATGATGTCGGACATCTGGAAACAGATATTCTGAAAACCGTTCATCTTGCAGATTCATATCGCGAGTCCGATTTGCGTAGTGCGATTAACGATGCTGCAAAGGCCAACTTGCTTGCATTCGCTTTGGGAAGCGATCTTGATCACCTGGCTGCATTTTATGACGTCTACAGGCTTGCGGGGGAAAAAGATGAAGCTTTCAGATCCCGAATTGTTATTGAGATAAAGGGCCGGTCTCCCGGCGGAAGTTCTTATTGGTATGAGGCTGCTGCTCGACGTGCCGACGTGAGAATCCGCAGTGCTAAGGCATATCGAGAAGAGTTCTGGCCCATCATTCACATAACTGTTTTGTCACAGGCTAACGATGGGATTCCTGATCAGGCTATGCTTGATGCGGTCACATCTGAGGTAATGTCAGAAAGAGTCCGTCTGCTGAATGACACTCTCATAATCGACCCTGCGGCTGCCTCCGGAACCGATATTGAAGCGGATGTTTGGCTGTTGCCTGGCGCTGCTTTCGGCATTCTCGACGTTCTGCCAGAGATATTACGTCAAGCATGGGTGAACGAGTCTGAAATCGGCTTTGACCTTGAGCCCTCATGGATAGAATCGCGTCTTCACGTGTCCGGTATCAAACGCGTGAAAGTTCTATCGCCAAGCCAATCTGAAATTGCGCTGCCAAGCGAGGCTATTTCCCTCGGCAGTATAAAACTCAATTATAGAGGACGGGATTATTGATGGATCGGCAGCATCTCCTCGGCGACGATGCTGCGCCGACCCCACTGGAGCGGGTACTATCTGAATCTCTGGATAATTTGCCCGTCCTTTTAAAAGGCGTGGAAGCGCTTCGGGGATTCAAATTTAACCCTCCGGATTCCGTCGTCCCCTATTTGGTCGCGGAATATGGACTGAATGAAATTGCTGATTATCTGCCCGACCTTCGCTTGGTATTGAAGGAAGGTATTCAGTGGCAGCGTTTGATCGGAACACCGGCAGCAGTCCACAAGGCATTGCAGTGGATTAATCACGACGGGGACATCGAGGAGTTTTCTGCAACTGCTCGCAAATGGTGGTGGTTTCAAATCCATCTGCCGTTTGAGCCGAGCAATACGCAGTTTCTCCGGCCTATGACGCGCCTGGTCATGTCGTCCAAGCCGCTGCGGTCAGAGTTTGCAAGAATGACCGCCGGTTGGGACGTGCGAGCGTTTCGTCTTAATGAGCATCGGCTCAACGGTGACGCGGGCCTCAACACTTGGTCCGGCACCCGAAAGGAACCCGGCGGGCCTGTCGTTTCAATTCGCGTCAATCATCGCAAACAAGTCGTTGTTCCCACCGGCGGGCGTGTCGAAGTCAACGCTATTCAGAATGTCGAAATGGTTCGGACCGTTCGATCCGGCATCCCGATCAATCAGCTTTCAGCGCGTTTCGCCTCATTGGCTGCGGTTCGCGTCGATTATCGCAACCCCGCAACGGTCGCATTTCAAAATGCGCCGTTTGTTCATCAATCTTTCGGCGCTCCGGTGCCACGTGTCCAAACAGGATCAGAATAATGGCTGTCTTTACCCAAGACGGGCGCGTCGCATTGGCGAAAGCGCTTTACGATATGACGCTCTTTCTCGCGGTCGGTGAAGGTCTGCCAGCATGGGACGACCAGCCCCGACCTTCAACGCCAGAAGAACAAGCCGCACAAGATGCCGCATGGTCGGTCCTTTCCAAACTCGAAAGCCCGGTCGGTGTCACGCGGACGCGAGACAAGTATTTCGTGGTGCCAAACCCGGACGGCGACATTGTCATGGCGGACGGCGCAAAATATTCGCAGAGCGCAGAGCCAACCGGCTTTGTGTTCCTCCGCTTTCAGCTTGATCTGGACGACGCCAACAACAACACGCTCCGGGAAACCGGCATTTATGTCGGAACCAAGCTGGCCGAAGGCGTCCCGGGCGGAAAAATGTTCATCCCTGTCGTCGACGTGGTCGATATTGGCAAAATGATCGAGGTCGATCGGTTTTCGCCAATCGTTCGCGACGGCTCAATCGGACAGACTTTTACTTTCATCATGACAATGTGAGGTGCCATGAGAACCGCTATAGAAACGAAGCCGATGCCTCTCGACACCCTTGCTGAATTGGCATCGGCCTTAAAGTCAAGCGCCGTCTGCTTGTGTAAAGATGTCGGACACGACTCGTACTGCCCTGTCTTTGACGCTGGCGTCGAAACTTCCTCCGCTGTGAGCAGCACTAGCGGCGAACCTCTCGGCTTGAGCTTGAGCGTGGTGGAAAGCCTCGGACCCCTGCCTGAGAAGAAGTTCGCGAGCTAACGCAGCAATTGAACAACGTAGAGCTAGCATTTCCGCGAGGATGAGTTCCTGTGAAGTCATTCTGTCGTTTCTCCTGAATTGAATGATCGGCTCGCTACATCGGCCCTTCAGCACATCTTTCGGTTGCTTAGCAAGTTGAAACTTAAATTAGGGCGAATCCAACAATGAGCAGCATCATTAAACGCGCCGGGTATGGCGACAGGTTCGATCGCGCGCTCCGCCGTCATGCGATAGCATTTCAGGACGTAGGCAGGGATAAGAAGGGTATCTATCTTCAATCCGCTGACTTGAACGAAATGCAGTCGATGAACATCGACCATATGCGCAGGGGCTTTGATTATATCCTGCAAGATGGTCGTGTGATGGACGGACAAGACCCCGTCGTCGAGAGCGTAGACGACGACCATATCCGGGTGCGCTTGCCAGCCTGCCCGATCTATATCGAAGGCATTGTCCACGACGTACCGGATGCGACTTTTGTTCTTCCAAACAAAGGCGACCTGACAATCGGCGTCCGGAGCACGGAAGTCCTGATAACTGACGTTGTCGACGTCGAATTGAAAGGTTCTATCCCCGGCACAGAAGCTTACATGGAAGAAGGCCCGAGCCGGGTCGAGATCACGGTGCTGTGGGGTCACTCACAGGACGGCGATCCCAAGCCGCTCGTTTCCGTCTATCAGGTGCGCGACGGGGTTATTCTCACTACGTCGACGAATGTTGATTTCTCGGAAATCTACAAAGCGATTGAAGGCTATTCGCGCGAGAGCAACGGCTCATTCGTCTTTGATGGATTTCTGATTACGGCACTCGGGCCGAAGGCAAACGGGAAACAGGGGTTTTCGGTTTCAGAAGGTACGGCTTACGTTAACGGTCGACGTATCAGCCGCCGCCAGTCCTTGCCTTTCGAGGTCGACGAAAAGCCGGACCTGCGCAATGTTGATGCGGAACCGCATCCGTTTACCGGGGCGACCGGCGGAACACAGACTTTCAAGGTATCGAAAGCGCCAATCGATAAGGTTCGGCGTGTCACCGTTGAAAAGGAAGTCACTGAAAGCGTCCTACACGGTCCATTCTCAGGCGCTGTTGATCCGCTCGCTCACCCTTCTGTGACTGCTATCCTCGAAATCAAGCAGGGCGATAACGTTTACAAGTCGCCTGCAAGCTGGTTGCTTTCTCAGGGGCAAATCGACTGGTCGCCCTCAGGAGCGGAACCCGCTCCCGGTTCGACCTATACGGTCAAGTATCGGTACAACGAAAATATCCAGCCCGACGAGGTCACGCGCGACACGGTCAAAGTGACCGGAGCCGCCAAGGATACCAATGTTCTGATTGACTACGCTTACAAGCTCCCGCGCATCGATGCCGTTTGCATGGATACGACCGGCGCAATGGTCTATGTGACCGGCACGTCTGCCGTGTCGCGCCCGCGTCCGCCGATTATATCGGACAGCATGATCGAGCTTGCCCGTGTATCGAACGATTGGGGGCAGAAGCCATTCGTCGAAAACACCGGCGTTCGCAACGTGCCGTATGACGAAATTCAGGACATACGCACAATGCTACTCGATGTTTACGACCTCGTCGCGCAGGAGCGTCTTAAGAATGACGTGTCTGCTCGTGACGTGGGTGCGAAACGTGGCCTTTTCGTTGATCCGCTTCGCAATGATGCGATGCGCGATCAGGGTATCGCGCAGACGGCTGCGGTATTCGGTGGCAAAATGACATTGCCGATCTATGCCCGCCTGCATGAGTTCCCCGCCTTTGTCGGTATTAGACATCTGGAATTTTCCGAAGTTGCCGTCATTCGCCAGCCAAGGCGGAGCAAGGCAATGAAGATCAATCCATATCAGACGTTTACGCCGATGCCTGGCCGGGCAAGCGTTGAGCCGTCAACGGACGTTTGGACCGACAAACAAACCGTTTGGACTTCACCGGAAACGCAGGCTTTTGAAGCGGGTGAAGGTGAGTTCATCAGCGGTATCTCGCTTGAACAACGGGTCGAAAAAGTCAGCGAGCGCGTCGTCAATGCTGAATTCATCCGCCAGCGCGACGTAAACTTTCGTCTTGAAGGTTTCATCGAGAATGAAAACTTGGTGGTTGTCGAGTTCGATGGTGTTGAAGTCACTCCGACGGTGTCTGGCCCTGCGGATGAAGACGGCGTCATAACAGGCCGCTTCACCACTCCGGCGAATATTCCGGCAGGATCAAAGTCGATTTACTTCCAAGGTTCTGCCGGAACGGAAGCGGGTTGCACCTATGTCGGACGCGGCTCGATTACGGTCGAGGAATATCGTTTGACGTCGTCGCTTGAAACGACGACCGAAACGATGCCGCAGCCGGTCGTTAACAACACCGTTATTAACAATGTGACGAACGTCACCAACGTAACGAATGTTGCTGCGAACAATGCGACGCCTATTGTTCGCAGAGAAGGAAGCGACGGCGGCGGCGGTCACGATCCGCTTGCACAGACGTTCACGCTGGCACAATCGTGGTGCTTGTCGGGCATCCGATTGATGTGCGCAAAGGTAGGCTCTCGAAGCAATTCGATTGCGGTGCAGCTTCGGACGGTCGAAGTCGGAATGCCAACGCAAACGGTTCTGGCCGAAGCGTTTGTCCCCGGCACTGACTTGGTGGAAGGCGAAGTCTTTACGGCGCGTTTCAACTTCCCCGTCTTCCTGCAAGGCGGTCGGGAATTTGCATTCGTTGCTCTGACAGACGACGGCGAGCATTCCTTGTTCATAGCCGAGATCGGCAAGATCGATATCGACACGCAGGCGGTTATTTCCGAGCAGCCGTTTACCGTTGGCGTGCTTCTGTCCTCGTCGAACGCTTCGACATGGACGGTTCACAACGAAGCGGACCTTTGGTTTGAAATGATCGGCTGTCGCTTTGATCCTGTTGAGCGGGTTATCCCTATCGGCACTTTCAAAGCGAATAAAATGTCGGACGTGATCATTCGGGCCGGTGTCGAATATCCAGACCCTTCGGTCGACGTGTCGATCAGGCTTCGTCGTCCAAGCGGTGAAACGATCACGTCGGCACCATCGCAAACGATCCGGTTCGACGAGTATATCCAAAATGAGGATATTCAGGTCGAGGCGATTTTGCGTGGCACTGAACGCGTTACGCCTTTCTTGTTCCCCGATATTCAGATTATCGAGGGCGAGATACAGACGACCGCGAATTATGCGACGCGCGCAATCGACGCCGCAGATACCAACCGCGTTCTGGTCACACTGGATGCGCGCTTGCCTGCGGGATCGTCAGCAGCGGTTCAAATCGGAATGCCGGGTGATTACCCGAACGTTGCGGTTTCCAGCGCCACGCAACTCGGCGACGGCCTCGTCGAGCAAACTTTTATCCGCTCCGCCTATCCGGCGGCAAACCTCGATGCGCGAACGCTGATAACGATTACCGGCACGCCAGCGGCGCGACCGGAAATCTCGGCCGTTCGCATGCTACTTTCAAAGGTGTGATAGATGGCTAACACGGCAAATTTCGATTGGCCTTTGCCGTCACCCAGAGGCAACCAGATGGAGGAGGTCGCAAAGATTGCCACCTCTCTTATCGCGATAGATGCCAAGCTTAAGTCGACTGAAACAGCGCTTTCCACGCATAAGCATAAATTCGCGGACTTGCTTGAAAAGCCGACGACACTTGGCGGATATGGCATTACGGATGGAATGACGGCGACTGAAGTTGCCGCCGCTATTCAGCAAGCTATAAGCGATTTGGTCAACGGTTCGGGTGCGGCACTCGACACGCTCAAGGAATTGGCCGACGCGCTCGGCAATGATCCTCAATTCGCGACAACGGTTGGCAAGGCGCTCGGGCTTCGCGTCAGGGTCGACGACGCCCAGTCCTTCACACTCGCACAAAAGGCGCAGGGACGTTCGAACCTTGATGCCCTCGGTACTGTCGACAAGGGCAAGGCCGACGGCGTGGCGTCACTCGATGGCAGCGGTAAAGTGCCAACCGCCCAATTGCCTCCGATGAATTACCTGCCGCTAGCGGGCGGCACTATGGCCGGCAATATCGAAATTAAAAGGTCCGAAAATAAGGTTATTCGTTTTCTTCGGGCCGACGGCACCCGCGCGGCCGCCATTTGGGCCAATGCGGACGCGACACCGGGGTTCAATATTGCTGTCGATGACGTCGCGGGGGCGAATACTAAATCATTCAACTTCGGCATCGACGGTAAGTTCAGCTCGCCGAATAACCTTCAAGCGGGCTCCGCTGTTCTGGAAACAAATGGTAACGTTTGGGGCTCTGCATTCGGCGCCAGCAACAACCTGCTCAGTTGGTTGGCGGCAGGAAGCACGCAGCTCGGTGCTAGGGCCTTTCCGCGTAGGTCTGACGGAGGCGCTCTAAACATCATATGGAGCGGCCAATCAGGCATGCCGTCTTGGGTTCTGGGTGGAGTCGACGGCACAAATATGTATGCCTACAACCCCGCCAACTTCAACGTCAACTATGCCAACGGTGCGGGCAACGTCGGTGGGTGGGATATTAATGGCATTCTAAACCGCATTGAGGATCGTGCTTACGCTCATGCTTTATCGCAGGTACGAGAACTTAGTTTTGCTGGTCGCGTTAGCCTCATGTGGTGCCGTCCCGGCAATCAAATCAATCCAAACGATCTCATTGCGGGAGCCGACCTGCGATACGGGGGGCTTGCTGCCGGAGGTTCTAACTATGACCGTGTGACCGTGCAGAGCACCTACGCTGCTGATGGCACATGGCGAATGTTAGGCTTTTGCGGAGTTAACCCATTTCCGCAGGGAAATTATGGCCACCTCATTTTATGTGCAAAGGTGATTTAAATGGACGGCGATATTGTAATCACCAAAGTAGAAAACGCTCGTTGGCACGACGCTGATCATTTTTCTATTACGTGTGACGTAACAGTCGAAGGCCTAGGAAAAATGCCGTTTTCTGTCGGGCATCGTACGGATACTTCATACGGCATCAAGCTGTGGCAGGAGTTTCAAGACGGGGCCCACGGTTCCATAGCGCCATTTGTTCCTCCTCCAGCGCCTACTATCGAGGAAGCGCGCGCTATGATGCCCACTCTTGCACGGTGGAGAGTGCATGCCGCGATCAGCTTGGTGCCGGGACTTCGTGAGAAGATTGACGCTGCAATCGCGGCGATGCCAGAGCCAGAAAAAACAATAAGTCAAAGTAAGCTGGAACATGTAGAAAATTACAGTCGAACTGACCCATTGTTTGACCGCATCGGTGGCACGCCTGAAATTGGGTTTTCTCCGGAAGATATCGATCAATTATGGGGAACTGCAGCTGCTTTCACCTGATTGACTGCATCTGGTAAGCCCCTTATGTGTTCGGCACTAAAGGGGCTTATATGAAGTGCTATCTCATCAATTTAGACAGATCTACAGACAGGCTTGCGTACATGGCTGCGCAGTTAAGCAGAATAGGTTTGGAATATGTTCGTGTACCTGCTGTCGATGGTCGCTCTTTCACCCCTTCCGAACTTCGAGAGCTTGTAACAAATAATGACCGTTGGAAAGCGCAATTAACACCTTCTGAAGTCGGTTGCTTTCTCAGCCATCGACGTTGTTTTGAAGAGATTGCCAGCTCGTCAGACCAATATGCAATGGTCGTAGAGGACGACATCGAGTTTACGCAAGATGCGGCAGATCTCATCAAAGAATTCCATTCGATGCCGAGCGATTCAGATTTGGTGAAAATTGAAACCAACGGGAAGAAAGTTCTAATCGACGCGACAGTTCAGATCGCAGATACGCGGTATAGTGTTGCTCGCCTCCGTTCTACACACATAATGTCTGCTGGTTACATCGTTTCAAAAGATGCGGCCGCAAGGCTATTGGCGCAAATGGACAAAGCGTGGGCTCCGATCGATCAGTTTATTTTCAGCGCGGAGCATGGAGTTTTTAATGAGCTCGTTATTTATCAATGCACACCCGCCCTGTGCCGACAGGCAGGCCTAGCGAGTACTTTGAATAAGGACCGTCGTAACGCCCATCAACGTTTATCTGTGAGAAAACGAGTTCTAAGGGAAATAAAACGCCCATTCAAACGTTCTCTTGTAGGGATATGGGGCGTCTGGACTAACGTTTCAACGAAGAAACGTTGGGGGCGCATTCCGTTCGTTTGAACGACTTGCCTCGCAACATCACAAAACTAAAGTGCCGCCCTCGGGCGGCATTTTTGTCTCCAAGCCCGGCCAACGCGCCGGGCTTTTGTCTGCCGAAAATCCGCCTGTGGCGAGGCAATTTCCAAATTTTAAAGGAGCGAACCCGATGTCGACACCGACTTTCGGCATGACTTTCACTCGACCTACTGACGAGCCGTTACCAGTCCTCGGCGCAGATTTTTCAAAGATCCTGCTCATTGAGACATCGGACGATGCGTCGGCTGCGGAATACCCTGTAGATACGCCGATCCGCATTTCCACAAGCAACGGTGACGCAATTGAAGCGCTTGGCACCGGCTATCTCGCTGATGCCGTGAAAGGTATTAATGCGCAGCTGACCGGGTTAAATGCTGGCGCTGACGTAACCATCTTCCGTATCAAGGAGGGTGCTGACGTTGCAGCAACCTCGGCTGCCATTGCAGAATGCCTGGGCAGCGTTTCGGAAATCCCCTCTGCTACGAACTCAACGCCTCGAATTGTATGGGCCGGACGAACGGCATGGCGTCCAGACGCTGATACCGTGAACCCTGTCGTTGCCGCGCTTCCTGCTGCTTGCGAACGTCTGCTGGCGATTGCGCCTGTCGATGTTGATGACACCTCATCTGCGCTTGCAATAGCAGCACGAGAAACGATGAATTCGCAGCGTCTTATGCCAATTGGCGTGGCCGCACGGGTTTTTGAGGGCACTAATATTGTAACGCGTCCGATGGGGCCACGCATTGCAGGACTGTTCGCTTCCGTCGATAATCAACACGGTGGTAAACCATTCGACCCAATCGCCAACCGGCCTATTCAAGGGCTGGCGGGCCTCTCTCGTAACATCAGCTTTTCTCTCTTCGACGGCTCAACCGAGGGCCAGCAAATGCTTGAGGGGAATGTTTCGATTGTGGCGCGTGGTGAAACCGGCGTTGACGGCGCAATTGCTGATGGCGGTTTCGTTTTCATTGGCACCGACAATGCCGACACCGGCGAGCTATGGAAGCAAATCCACCAGGTGCGCGGTGCAGATTATCTGACTGTAAAGCTAGCTCAGATTACGCGCCAATTCCTAGGCCCCAAAATTACGGCAGATACTGCGGAAGCATGGCTGCTTTCTCAACAGTTCATGTTGCGGGACCACAAAGTCGATGACGACATTCTGGGATTTGAGGTCAAATTCGTGGCGGACAAAAACAGCCCAGAGCAAATTCGTCTCGGCCATCTAACTGTCAACATTGGGATCGAGCCGGCACCTGCATTCAAGGTGGCGAACCATGAAGTGCGCCGCTATCGCCCTGCTGTCGAGGGCCTCGTCGCGGAAATCATCGCACGCCTGAACGCCACCGCCTGACAACTAAACCTGCAATTCCTGAAAGGTACGATCATGCAGACCCTTTATATGATGGTGGCTGTTGACGCACGCCGCGCCGAGGAAGCCGGCACATCGCGTGCCAATACCATTTCAAAACTCACCATTCCCCCACTCAAATTCTTCACTGCTAACCACAATCCGGGTGGCGGCATTATGAGTGCGGATTTCGCTATCCCTCGGATCGAAGCACCTGAACCGGCTATGGAAATCAAAGGTTTCGACACCGACGTTTTTCGTGACCTGGGGCAAGTAAGCCGGTGGGTTTTCGCTGGGGCGGTTAAAGACAAAAAGACCGGCAAAACGGTTCCATCCCGCGCAATCATCGAAGGTGCCATCGTTGAATGGACGCCTGATGAAGGAAGCCCCGAAGACTTCGTTGGCTGCAATCACGCATTCAAGGAAGTCACCCACTACGAATTCCACCTCAATGGCGAAGAGCTTTTCTATGTCGACTTCTGGGAGCGTGTTTTGCGCACCGGAGGAACAGATCACTTCGCTGACGTTCGTCGCGCTCTCGGCGCGTGAAATTCGCCGTCATATAGACAGGATTAGTCATGACCAAAGTTACAACCGTAACTGTCTCCTTGGAATATCCAATTCATCACGAGGGACAAGAAATCACTGAACTCACCTTTCGCCGCATGAAGGCGAAAGACACCCTTGTTGCTGAGGGGGAAGAAAACAAGGCGAAAGCCGGCTTTCTTGTTTTTGCAGCACTCGCAGGCGTCGATGTTGAGGTGATCGAAGACCTCGACATTGAGGATCTGGAAACCGTTGGCGAGAAGGTTACCCCGCTTATGGGAAAGTCAGCGAACGCCAAGATCGACACGGAGAGAAAACCGTCGCTTGGCGAGACGTCCTGACGGCTGTAGCCCGCCATTTGCATACTCCGATCGATCAGATCGAAGAATGGGAAGTGGACAAGCTGCTCGATTACTCCAGCAGTCTTGCACGCGTCGTGCGATCTGAAAATCCACAAAAATAAGAAGATGGTGCCGCAATGGGTGTAGTTACATCGTCACTCGTGATCGAGTTGCTTGATCATTTTTCTCGCCCATCGCGGGCCATTGAAGGCGCGATGTCACGCCTTCAAACCCTGCAGGCCAACAATTCGCGGCGCCTGGATGAGATGCGCGTAAGAATGGCCGAAGCTGCCGCTGTCGGATATGGACTCTATCGAGCCCTGAAAGCCCCAACAGAAGCTGCAGCCGCATTTGAAACCAAGCTGGAAGATATAGCCCAGAAAATCGAAGCGCCTATTTCTGCTCTGCCTCAGCTTGGTAAGGAAGTTAGGCAGGTGGCAAGGGACACTCAGCAGTCAGCTGCAGCGATGGCTGACGGTATGGATATCCTTGCAGGAATGGGTGCAAGCCGACAGGATGCACTCGGTTTGCTTCCTGATATTGGGCGAGCAGCAACTGCTTACAACGCTGAAATTGCCGACCTTTCGCAGGCAGGTTATGCAGCACTCGACAACCTTAAGGTTCCAGCCAACGAATTTGGTAGGGCGCTTGATGCCATGGCTCAGGCTGGTAAGGCCGGCGCGTTCGAATTGAAGGATATGGCCAAGTATTTTCCTTCGCTTGGCGCGGGCTATCAGGCACTCGGACAGAAAGGCGTTCCAGCAGTAGCCGATCTTTCGGCGGCGTTGCAGATTGTTCGGAAAGGAACTGGCGATAGTGCGTCTGCTGCGACCAATCTTTCGAACGTACTTCAGAAGATCAATGCACCATTGACGCGCAAATCTTTTGCCAAGATGGGCGTTAATCTCGAAAAGGAAATGAAAAAGGCTGCTGAAAAAGGCCTGACTCCGATCGAGGCAATCGCTGAAATTACCAATCGCACCTTGAAGGGAGACCTCGGTAAACTCGGGGATCTCTTCCAGGATGCGCAGGTGCAGCAGGGTTTGCGCCCTCTCATTCAGAATATGCAGGAATATCGTCGCATTCGCGAAGAGTCTATGAAGGCACAAGGTGTCGTTCAAGAAGACTATGATCGACGACTTAAAACGAGCGCAAATGCAGGAAAGCGTTTTAGCATTGCCTTAGAGAACATCAGCATTGCTATCGGTACGGCTCTCTTGCCAGCACTCAACGACATAAGTGATGTCATCGTTCCTATCATCAATCGGATGTCGGAATTCGCTGAAGCTCATCCAGCACTGACCCGCGCTGTTGTTGCAACATCAGCAGCACTTATCGCGCTGCGAGTTGCAGCAATCGCTGCGCAATTCAGCCTTCTTTGGATGAAAGGCGGGGCGATCACGGCGGGTATCGTGGCGCTCAGATCTCTGCGGGTTTTGCTCGGGGGGCTGGCATTCATATTCATGCCGGTGACAGCATCTCTGAGGGCGCTTCGCACTGCTATGATTGGTTACGCTGCAGCTGCATGTATCGCCGGAAATGGTTCCGCACTCGCTCTCATGGGGCGTTCTTTGATCGGGATTCTCAATCCGCTTCGTCTCGTTTCCTTCGCCTTTCGTGCGCTTAAACTTGCACTCATCGGTAGCGGCATTGGTGCTATCGTTGTCGGGATAGCTATGGCCGGCACGTGGATTTACAACAACTGGCAGGGCATAAAGGAACTGCTGGTTGGAGTGGGCGAAGGATTCATGTCCGGTCTTGCTCCAGTCCAGCCAGTTTTACAGCCGATTGTTGATCTGGCCAAACGGCTCTGGGATAGCATTGCTGGATTGGTCGGACCCTTGCAGGCTTCAACAGGTGAATGGCGTTCGTGGGGTGAGGCAATCGGCGGATCAGTTGCCGGAGGAGTCAACGCTGTGGCATCAGGGATCGAGAGAATAGTGGGACTTTTCAAATCTGCTTACGACGGCGCTATAAAGCTTAAGCAGGCTTTCGATAGCTTCACGGGCAGCGAAGCCATGCAAAATATCGGAAGAGGCGGAGGTGGCGCACCTTCAAATCCAAATCTGCCGACTTGGGCGCAGGGGATTCCTAAACTTGACGGGGCAAGAGCGGCCGGCGGGCCTGTCGTGGGTGGCAGAACTTACTTAGTCGGGGAAAAAGGCCCTGAGCTTTTCACCGCAAATCGCACAGGCACTATCATTCCAAACGGTGGCAGCGCTCGCACACCAGGCAACAGTGCAGGCCTGTCAGTCGGTGAACTGCATGTTCATGCGGCACCCGGCATGAGTGAAGAATCTTTGATCCAGAAAGCTATTGCAGAGCTCGAACGGCGTTTCAGCATGGAATCCGACGGGATTCATGCAGATATCGAATACGGGGTGACCTAATGCTGTATATGCTCGGAACGTTGGAAATCGACACGCGACCATTCAGTATCGATGAAATGCAGCGGTCCTCATCTGCCGATATAGCGTCAAAGCCCTTGCTGGGCGCGTTTCCCAGTAAAGAATTTACAGGGGAAGGCGATGACGAGATAACGCTTTCTGGTCAGCTTTTACCGACTAAAATCGGGGGATTGGATGAGCTGGAAATAGCCCACGGGATGCGACGAAGCGGCACTAGATTTCCGTTGCAACGGGGTGATGGTACGCGGCTAGGATGGTTTGCCATCACGCGCATTTCTGAAAGCCACACGCATTTGACGCGCGACGGCATCGGCTTTGTTGTCAAGCACACAATAGTAATGACGAAGGTTCAGCCTGATACTGGCTCCGGTCAGCAGATAATTACGGGCCTGCTCTCGCTGTTCGGTGTTTTCTAAGGATACGGTCATGCAAACGATTACCGTTAAAGGCGAAGGTATTACCCTCGACCTGCTATTATGGCGTGCTTACGGTGTGCGTGGACGCCTACTTTTTGAGAAAACCTTGACGTTGAATACTGATCTCGCGGCCTTAGGTGTGATCATTCCCCTCGGAACGACTGTTCGTTTGCCAGATTTACCACCAGAAGACTCCGGCCAATCACGCCAAGTCGTTTCTCTATTTGAGTGAAGAATATGGCCAACAACTGGAAGGTAGAGTGGAAAGTCATCGTCGACGGCAA
>Ga0308157_10004343_pt1 | contig 18945 bp, 14 predicted proteins | sample PhyBR1_FD_201035 | JGI IMG/M metagenome (GOLD analysis project Ga0308157, IMG submission 201035) | Phyllosphere microbial communities from UC Gill Tract Community Farm, Albany, California, United States - DLSLB.R1 | ecosystem: Host-associated > Plants > Phyllosphere > Unclassified | place: USA...
CACCGGGATGTGGCGCGTGGCCAGGCTGGCCTTCAGGTGGCGGCAGGTTTCGAAGCCGTCCATGCCCGGCATGACGGCGTCCAGCAGGATGACGTCCGGCTGCGCCTCGGCGGCGCGCTGCAAGGCCGTTTCGCCGTTGTTCGCCACCAGCACGGTGTAGCCCGATTCGTCCAGCGCGTCGTGCAGCACGGCCAGGTTTTCCGGCACGTCGTCCACCACCAGCACCACGGCGCGGTCAGTGTTGAAGTTCATCGTCTTGGTTCTTTCGGAGGAAGTCGGCCATCGCATCCAGTTGGAAGCGGGCGGCGTAGTTGCGCATGGTTTGCGTGAAGTGCAGGTAGCGCGCATCGAGCGCGCTGATTTCATCGAGCTTGTTCTGGATGCCGCGCACATAGCCGATGCGCACCAGCTCATTCAAGGCTTCCAGGTAGGCGGCGGGCGGCAGTATCAATTGCTTCAGCTCCGGCGCGGCCGCCGCCACTTCGATGCTGATGGCCGGCTGCGTGATCCATTCCAGCGACAGGCGCTGACCTATCCAGTCCAGCAGCTCGGCGACGTTGACCGGCTTGACGATGAAGTCCGCCGCCGTGATGCCGGCCGCGTTTTCCATGCCCTTGTCGAAGGCGTTGGCGGAGACGATGGCGATCGGCACCTGCGACAACTGGCGGCGCCGCAGGATGTAGCTGGCCTCCCAGCCATCCATGGCCGGCATGGCCAGGTCCATCAGGATCAGGTCCGGCTGGAAGGAGGCGTGCAGGTCCAGGCATTCCAGGCCGGATTCGGCCAGCGCCACTTCGAAGCCCAGCGGCTGCAGGATGTTGAGCAGCATCTCGCGGTCCACGCGCTCGTTGTCCACCACCAGGATGCGGCGCCGCGTACCGTGATAGCCGGTGCGCTGCGCCGACGGCTGCTCCAGCCGCCGCAGCTCGCGCGCGGTGGCGTGTACGCTGGGCAGGAACAGGCGGATGTGGAATACGCTGCCTTGCTTGGGCGTGCTGCGGATATTCAGTTCGCCGCCCATCAGCTGCGTCAGCATCTTGGAGATCGGCAGGCCAAGGCCGGTGCCGCTGGCGTTGGCGTGCGCGCTGGCGCTGCCGCGCGAGAAGGGTTCGAAGATATGGTCGATTTCTTCCTGCAGGATGCCGGGGCCGGTGTCCTCGACCTCGAACGAGGCCATCTCGCGCGCATACTGCAGCCGCAGCACGATGCCGCCGCTGCTGGTGAACTTGACCGCGTTGCCGAGGATGTTGATGAGGATTTGCCCCAGCCGCTTGCGGTCCGCGCGCACGATGCGCGGCAGCACGCCGGTCAGCTCGTAGCGGAAGGCCAGGCCCTTGTTGGCCGCCTGCAGTTCGAACATGCGCACGATCTGGCCAATGAAGTCGGGGAAGTTCAGCTCCTTCATGTCGAAGTTGAATTTGCCACCCTCGATGCGGGCGATGTCCAGCGTGCCCTCGATCAGCGATAGCAGGTGCTCGCCGCTGCCCCGGATCACGCGGATCGCCTGCTGGCGGTGTTCCGGTATCGACGGGTCGTTGTCCAGCAGCTGCGCGTAGCCGAGGATGGAATTGAGCGGCGTGCGGATCTCGTGGCTGATGCCGGCGATATAGCGGCTCTTGGCCTGGTTGGCCAGGTCGGCGGTCTTCTTGGCTTGCTGGAGCTGGGCGTCGGTCTGGCTGTGCAGTTCGATCTCGCGCGTCAGCAGGCCGGTCTGGCGGTTCGACTCCTCCTGCGCCACGCGCCGGCTTTCGCTGGTCAGCACCAGCCACCAGGCGACGATGCCGCTGGTGAGCAGCAGCGCCGCGAAGATCTTGAAGAACACCAGCCGCAGTTGCGGCAGCAGCGCGGCGTCGCCGGCCGGCAGCACCGATTGTTCGTGGTAGTAGATCAGGCCAAGCAGCGCGCCGAAGAACAGCACCGTGACGATCATCAGCAGCAGGTAGTGTCCCAGACCGCTGCTCAGGTAGCGCCACAGCGATTTGGGCAGCAGCGCCTGCATCGCCGCCTGCCATTGCGACGACACCTTCGCGTGCGGCTTGCAGACGTCGTTGCAGCGCGCGTCCAGGCAGCAGCACAGGGAACAGATCGAGCCTTGATAGGCGGGGCAGTGCGCCATGTCCTCGGATTCGTATTCCTTTTCGCAGATCACGCAGGTCTTGCTGTGCACATGCACCGGCTTGCGGGCGGTGTAGTACTTGCCCTTGGTGGCGATGGCGATCAGCGGCGAGGCGACGAAGGCCGTCAGCAGCGCGATGAAGGCGGAGAAGGCCTGCGCCTGGTGGCCGAACAATCCCATGAACGCCGCCACCGACAACGCGGACGCCAGCAGCATGGCGCCGACGCCGACCGGGTTGATGTCGTACAGGTAGGCGCGGCGGAACTCGATGCCCTTGGGGCTCAGGCCCAGCGGCTTGTTGACCACCAGGTCCGCCACCACCGCCGTGATCCACGAGATGGCGATGTTGGAGTACAGGCCGAGCACCTGGTCGAGCGCCTGGAACACGTCCAGCTCCATCAGCAGCACGGCGATCAGCGCGTTGAACACGGCCCACACCACGCGCCCCGGATGGCTGTGCGTGAGCCGTGCGAAGAAGTTGGACCAGGCCAGCGAGCCGGCGTAGGCGTTGGTCATGTTGATCTTGACCTGCGAGATCACCACCAGCAGCGCGGTCGCCAGCAGCGCCGTCGACGGGTTGGCGAACACCTGGCCGAAGCCGGCCAGGTACATCTGCGTCGGATTGACGGCCTGCGCCAGCGGCACCGCGCTGCTGACCGCCAGGAAGGCCAGCAGCGCGCCGCCCAGCATCTTGGCGATGCCGAGCAGGATCCAGCCTGGCCCCGCGATCAACACGCCCATATGCCAGCGGAAGCGGTTGGCGGCGGTCTTCTGCGGCATGAAGCGCAGGAAGTCGACCTGCTCGCCGATCTGCGTGATCAGCGCCACGCCGACCGCCGTCGCGGCGCCGAACATCAACACGTTGAAGTGGCCGTTCTCGCCGGAGCGGCCGGCGTAGTGCAGCAGCTGCGGCAGCAATTCCGGCTGCTTGTGCAGGATGGCGATGAAGGGCAGGGCCATGAGCACCAGCCACACGGGCTGCGTCAGCATCTGGATGCGGCTGATCAGCGTGACGCCGTGCGTCACCAGCGGGATCACGATCAAGGCGCTGACCATGTAGCCGAGGTAGAGCGGCAGGTGGAAGTACAGCTCCAGCGCGTAGGCCATGATGGCCGCCTCCAGCGCGAACAGGATGAAGGTGAACGAGGCGTAGACGAAGGACGATATCGTCGAGCCGATGTAGCCGAAGCCGGCGCCGCGCGTCAGCAGGTCCATGTCGACGCCGTAGGTGGCGGCGTAGTAGCTGATCGGCAGGCCGGTGAGGAAGATGATCAGGCCGACCGCCATGATGGCCCACAGCGCGTTGATGAAGCCGTAGTTGACGGTGATGGTGCCGCCGATCGCTTCCAGCACCAGGAAGGAGATCGCGCCGAAGGCCGTGTTCGAGACCCGGAACACCGACCATTTGCGGAACGCGCGCGGCGTGTAGCGCAGCGCGTAGTCCTCGATGGTTTCGCTGGCCACCCAGGTGTTGTAGTCGCGGCGGATCTTGACGATCCGCTGCGTCGGTTCGGTCTCTGTGCTTGTCATGCCGGGCCCATAAAAAAAAGCAGCTATCAAGCTGCTTTTTTAAGCAAGTTGCATGCCCGGCAAGTTCAGCGTTGCTTGCTGCTGTTGAGTTTGTCCAGCAGGCGGGACAGTTCTTCCTGCATCGACGGCGACAGGTTGAGGAACTGGCAGCCGATCTGCACCTGCTCGCCCAGCAGGAAGGAGCGGAAGGTGCGCGACAGGCGGATCTCCAGGTCGGCGATCATCACCGAATCCGGGCTCAGCTCCAGCCGCACGCGCTGCAGCTTGCGCCCGACGTACAGGCCGACGCAGTCGCGCGGCGGCGCCCGCATGCCGACGCCGCCGGCCGAGAAGTCGTACAGCTGCAGTTCATACGGCTTGCCGTTCAGGACAAACGAGGCCATGTAGTAGATGCCGAGCGGGGTTTCCAGCCGGGTCGAGGCGCGGCGGTTCAGCACCTGGCACTTGAGCGGGAATTCCAGCGGAATCAGCGTCGGCTCGCCGGGCGTGCAGGCCCAGTCCGGCGATGTGAGCTTGAACTGGATCTTGGCCGAGCGCAGCCAGGCCACGAACACGGCGTCGCCGGGCGGCAGGAACTCGCCCTCGTTCAGCTCCAGCACAAAGTACGGATTCTCGGGATCGACCGACTTGATGCGCGCCATCACCACGTTGGTGGTGCTGGCCGGATAAATCGAGATCGGGTCGCCGTTGTCGGCGAGCAGGGTCAGCGAATCGCCGATGTCATGCTCATCGGTCATGTCGTGCGGTTTCGAACCCGCCGGTATGGGTTCCACAGCATCTTTTAGGCTGGGCGGGCCGCGGCGAAATTCATTTGGTATAGGATCGTTCACGACGGCATATCTCTTTGGTAATGACTCTACGATGCGAGGTCGATCCACACAGTTTACAATCTATTCGCGCTCTTGGCTTGCTAAATGGCAAGAATATTTAGATCACTGTGCGTTCTGGTCCACGCCGGCCTGATCAGAACTGTTCTTCGGGGCGCAGATAGCGCCATTGGCCCACCGGCAGGTCGCCCAGCTTGACCTTGCCAATACGCACACGTTTCAAACCAACAACCTTGAGCCCGACCATGTCGCACATGCGGCGGATCTGGCGTTTCTTGCCTTCGCGCAGCGTGAAGCTGAGCTGGTCGTCGTTCTGCCAGCGCACCTTGGCCGGCAGCAGCGGCTTGCCGTCCATCCACAGGCCGTGGTTGAGCTTTTTCAGGTCGCTGTCCGGCAGCTTGCCCGGCTTGGTGTATTCCACCCGCACCAGGTATTCCTTGTCGACGTCGGTGGTTTCGCCGATCAGATGCTTGGCCACGCGGCCGTCCTGGGTCAGCACCAGCAGGCCGACCGAATCGATGTCCAGGCGGCCGGCCGGCACCAGCGAACGCAGCTGGGTCGGGTGGAAGATCTCCGGCGACGGATCGTCCGGCCAGCGGTTCTCCGGCTTGACCAGCACCACGGCCGGCTGGTAGCCGTCCTCGGCCTGGCCGCTGACGTAGCCCATCGGCTTGTTGATCAGCACGGTCACGCGCTTGGACTGCTCGGCGGCGGCCTGGCGCTCGACGGTGACGCGCTGGCTCGGGTAGATCTTGGTGCCGAGTTCGGAGACGACCTGGCCGTCCACCCGTACCCAGCCGCGCGCTATCCACTCGTCGGCCTCACGGCGCGAGCACAGGCCCAGTTCGGACATGCGTTTGGACAGGCGTAATAATTCTTCGGACATGATGCGTTTTCTGTATTAAGAGGTAAATGCGGGACCCGTCATTCCCGCGCAGGCGGGAATCCATGGTGAGCGTCCTGGTCGGCGTTCTATGGATTCCCGCCTGCGCGGGAACGACGCGGGGTTAAGTTTATACCTTGATCGCGTCCAGCAGGTCGGTTTCGAGCTGGATCTGGCTGCGGGCGTTGTTGAGTGTGGCGCCGTCGATGAGGAACACGTCCTCGACGCGCTCGCCCAGCGTCATCACCTTGGCGGTGTGCAGGTTGATCTTGTACTTGGTGAGCACGTTGGCGATCGAGTACAGCAGGCCGGTGCGGTCGTTGGCGGCCACCGACAGCAGGTAGTACTGGCCGCGCTCGTCCGGGCGCAGGTCCACCGTCGGCTGGATCGGGAAGGTGCGCGACAGCCGCGACAGCCGGCCCTTGCCCGGCGCCGGCAGCGGTTCCGGATTGGTCAGCAGCGCGCACAGCTCGTGCTCGATCAGGCTGATGATGTCGCGGTAGCTCTTGGCGAAGTTCTGCTCGGTCACCAGGAAGGTATCGAGCGCGTAGCCGTGGCGCGTGGTGTGGATCTTGGCGTCCAGGATGCTGAAGTTCTTGCGGTCGAAGTAGCTGCAGATGCGCGCGAACAGGTCGGGCTGGTCCTTGATGTAGACCGCGATCTGCAAGCCTTCGCCGATCGGCGCCAGGCGGCACTTGACCACCGGCCGGTCGCTGGTGAAGCGGTCGTACAGCGCGCGCGTCTGCCAGGCGATGTCGGAGGCGTCGTGGCGCAGGAAGTAGGCGACGTCGAGCTGCTTCCAGAACGGCTCGTGCGCGTCCGGCGGCAGGCCGTACAGGCGCAGCGTGGCCAAGGCCTCCTGCTGGCGGTTCTTCAGTTCGTGGTCGGCGCTGTGCGGCTCGCCGCCCAGCACGCGCAGCGTGATGCGGTACAGGTCCTCGAGCAGCTTGGCCTTCCACGCGTTCCACACCTTGGGGCTGGTGCCGCGGATGTCGGCCACCGTCAGCAGGTACAGCGCGGTCAGGTGGCGCTCGTCCTTGACCACCTTGGCGAAGGCGGCGATCACGTCCGGGTCCGACAGGTCCTGCTTTTGCGCCACCTGCGACATGGTCAGGTGGTTCTCGACCAGGAACACCACCAGCTCGGTGTCCTCGGCGCTCAGGCCGTGCTCGACGCAGAACTGCTCGGCGTCGACCGTGCCCAGCTTGGAGTGGTCGCCGCCGCGCCCCTTGGCGATGTCGTGGAACAGCGCGCCCAGGTACAGCAGCCACGGTTGCGGGAAGTTGGCCATCAGCTGGCTGCAGAACGGGTACTCGTGCGCGTGCTCGGCCATCGTGAAGCGGCGCATGTTACGCACCACCATCAGGATGTGCTGGTCCACCGTGTAGACGTGGAACAGGTCGTGCTGCATCTGGCCGACGATCTTGCGGAAGTTGGGCAGGTAGCGGCCCAGGATGGACAGGTCGTTCATGCGGCGCAGCGCGTGGATGATGCCCACCGGCGCCTGCATGATGCGCAGGAACAGCGCGCGGTTGACCGGATCGGCGCGGAAGGCGGCGTCGATCTTGAACCGCTCGTGCCACAGCGCGCGCATGGTGCGCGAGGTCATGCCTTGCAGCGAAGGGCGCTCGGTCATCAGCACGAAGATCTCCAGCATCGCCGACGGCGTGGTGGCGAAGGTGTCGTCGTCGCGCATGTCGATCAGGCCGTTGACGTCGTTGAAGCGCTCGTTGATGCGCACCGCCTCGCCCGACTTGGGGAACAGCCGTTCCTCGATGTTCTGCAGCAGGATGGTGTTGAGTTGCGTGACGGTCTTGGCGGCCCAGTAGTAGCGCTGCATCAGGTACTCGCTGGCGCGGCGCATGTTGACGCCGCTGCCGGTTGCTTGCAGGCCCAGCGATTCGGCGATCGCGGTCTGGACGTCGAACACCAGGCGGTCCTCGCGGCGGCCGGCGTGCAGGTGCAGGCGCACGCGGATGTCCTTGAAGGCGCGCTCCTTTTCCATCAGCTGCTTGGCCTCGGTCTGCGTGATCAGGCCGCTGGTGGCCAGCGTGCGCCAGGAGTTGGCCAGGCCGGCGGCCTTGACCATCCACAGGATCACCTGCAGGTCGCGCAGGCCGCCCGGGCTTTCCTTGCAGTTCGGCTCCAGGCTGAAGGCGGTGTCCTCGTACTTGGCGTGGCGCTGGCGCATCTCCAGCACCTTGGCGTGGAAGAAGGCGCGCGGCTCGTCGCCGACGATCAGGCGCGCTTCCAGCAGGCTGGTCTGCACGGTGATGTCGGCCGCCGATTCGCTCAGGCACTCGTCCACCGTGCGGATGCTGTGGCCGATCTCCAGGCCCAGGTCCCACAGCAGCTGCACCAGCTCCTCCAGCTTGCTGGTGGTGTCGGCGTCGGGCGCGCGCTCCAGCAGGATCAGCAGGTCGACATCGGAGTAGGGGAACAGCTCGCCGCGGCCGTAGCCGCCCACGCCGACCAGCGCGGTATTGGCCGGCAGCCGGGCTTCGTGCCAGGCCGTGGTCAGCACCGCGTCCACGCTCTGGCGCAGGCTGCGCAGCAGCTTCTCCGGCATGCCGTCCGCCTGGAAACCGGCGATGACGACCTGGCGGTCGGCCTTCAGCTGGCGCTTGAGTTGTTCGCGCAGTTCCTTCTTCATCGCCGCGGCTGGCATCCCGTGCTTACGCCGCGACGGCGGCGGCCGACGCGCCTGGCGCCGCGCCAGTGATAAACGCCGGCGGCGGCGGGCTGCCGGCCGACAGCGTCAGCACTTCATAGCCGGTCTCGGTGACCAGGATGGTGTGTTCCCACTGGGCCGACAGGCTGCGGTCCTTGGTTTTGATGGTCCAGCCGTCGCCCATTTCGCGGATCTCGCGCTTGCCGGCGTTGATCATCGGCTCGATGGTGAAGATCATGCCCGGCTGCAGTTCGTCCAGCGTGCCGGGGCGGCCGTAGTGCAGCACCTGCGGCTCTTCGTGGAAGATCTTGCCGATGCCGTGGCCGCAGAACTCGCGCACCACGCTGTAGCCGGCCTTTTCCGCGTGCTGCTGGATCACGTGGCCGATGTCGCCCAGGTGGGCGCCCGGCTTGACCTTGGAAATGCCCAGCCACATGCACTCGTAGGTGATGTCGGACAGGCGCTTGGCCAGGATCGACGGTTCGCCGATGAAGAACATGCGGCTGTTGTCGCCGTGGTAGCCGTCCTTGATGACGGTGATGTCGAGGTTGACCACGTCGCCGTTCTTGAGCACCTTGTCGCCGGGGATGCCGTGGCAGATGACGTCGTTGACCGAGGTGCAGATGGCCTTGGGGTAGGGCGTGTAGCCGGGCGGGCAGTAGTTCAGCGGCGCCGGGATGGTGCCCTGCACGTTGACCATGTATTCGTGGCAGAGGCGATCCAGTTCGCCGGTGGTCACGCCGGCCTTGACGAAGGGCGTGATGTAGTCCAGCACTTCGGAGCCCAGGCGGCCGGCCACGCGCATGCCGGCGATATCTTCGGCGGATTTAATGGAAATAGACATAGTGGATCGCAATCAGCAAAGTAAACGGTAAAAACGCAGGCGGCGAGCGGATCGGATCGGCTCGCGGCGTGCAAATATGTTGAAATTATAAACGACGCGGGGCGGCCCCGCTCGGGAATGCAAGGATGGTGCCCGCTGTGGCGCGGGGGCGCCACAGCCGGGTGCGGGGGGGACTCAGCCCGGCTGGCGGCGCTGGCGGCGGCGCGCGGCCACGCCCAGGATGCCCAGGCCGGCCAGCAGCATGGCCCAGGTGTCGGCTTCCGGCACGGCGGTCGGGCTCGGCGGGACGCCGTCGTCGCCGTCGTGCGGCAGGCGGGGCGTCAGCGGGCTGGGGTCGATGACGACCAGGTTGCCTTCGGGATCGAGCTCGAACTCAAACTTTTCCGGCACGTTGAATTCTTCCACGCCGGCCGGCTTCCTGGACGCGTCCATGGCCGCCTGGCGTTGGGTGGCGCGGTCGGCCAGCTCCTTGTCGGTCGCCTCTTCCGGCTCGACGGGTGCGGCATCGACCAGGCCCAGGTCCTTGTCGCCCACCTTGTTGCCCAGTTTGGCGACCGGAGGCGGCGGCGCGGCCGGCGCCTTGGCGACCGTGTCCGGCTTGCGGTTGATGCGGCTGACGTTGCCGCAAATCTTGGGCACCAGGATGCAGTGCTGGTCGACGCAGTAGACCGCGCCCGGCTCCTGGCGTTGCGGGCTCCATTTGGCGCGGGTGACGGTGGTGCACACCGAGGCGGCGCCGAAGTGCATGTCGCGGATGGCCGCGTCGTACTGGTTCTTGCCGGTGATGCCGTCGCGGGTGATGGTGACCTTGTCGTCGGACTGGCCTTCTTCCATGCGTCGCTTGAGCGTGCTGCGCACGGCTTCGGGGATGTCGGTGTAGCGGTCGATGGCGGCCGAGGTCTTGCCGGTGTAGGGGTTGACGCCTGGATGGTCCCAGGAACAGCTAGGCTGGACCGTGGAGGCCGCGGCAAGCGTCATGGCTAGCAGGATGGACATAAGGTTTTGCCTTTACCAAAGATTGTATCTTGCAGATCAATATCTATTGTTGAGATGTAATTTTAATTTTCGCAATGGTATTACAAAATCGTTACTCATGCCCAAAAAAATAACTTTTTATTTGATGCGCAACAAAAGGGTGCGAAAACCGGGTGCTAAACCCGGGTGGCGCACCAGCTTGGGGCGCGGGCGTGGCATAGGCGTGTGGTGCTTGCCTAAGTGGCTGTTTTCAGGGTAGAATCTCGGGTTGCTTGAATTCGGTTTGAGCAATGTTGCAAAATCAAGTTGTTAATTTTTATTAATAAACGCGAATCCGGTCGACAAGGGTGCCTCTATGGTGACTGATCGGATTCCAGACCCAACCCTGGAGTTTAATATGTCCGTAACTATGCGCGAAATGCTGGAAGCCGGTGTCCACTTCGGTCACCAAACCCGTTTCTGGAACCCAAAGATGGCTCCGTTCATCTTCGGTCACCGCAACAAGATCCATATCATCAACTTGGAAAAGACGATGGGTATGTATCAAGAAGCGATGAAGCACGTGAAACAGGTCGCTTCGAACCGTGGCACCATCCTGATGGTCGGCACCAAGCGTCAAGCCCGCGAGATCATCGCTGCTGAAGCGGCACGCGCAGGCGTTCCTTTCGTCGACCAGCGTTGGCTGGGCGGCATGCTGACCAACTTCAAAACCATCAAGACCTCGATCAAGCGCCTGAAAGACATGGAAGCCTCGATCGAAGACGGTTCGGTTGAGAAGCTGTCGAAAAAAGAAGCGCTGATGTTCCAACGCGAAATGGTCAAGCTGCAAAAATCGATCGGCGGCATCAAGGACATGGGCGGCGTTCCTGACGCAATCTTCGTCGTTGACGTTGGCTACCATAAAGGCGCCATCACCGAAGCCGCAAAACTGGGCATCCCGGTTATCGGCGTGGTCGATACCAACCACTCGCCAGAAGGCGTTCAGTTCGTCATTCCAGGCAACGACGACTCGTCGAAAGCCATCACTCTGTACGCCCGCGGCGTCGCAGATGCGATCCTGGAAGGCCGTGCTGCTGCCGGTAACGAAGTAGTTGAAATGGTTAAAGCTGCAGCTGGCGACGAATTCGTCGAAGTTTCCGAACAGGCTTAATCGTTCGTAACAAGCTGTAAGGAAAAAGGGGTGGCCAACAGCTCCCCCTTTTTTTTAACGTAAATGGTTAGAGCTGCGCTCACCATCCCACCCGAACACCGAATACAGGAGAATCACATGGCAGCAATTACTGCAGCAATGGTAGGCGAACTGCGCGCGAAGACTGACGCGCCTATGATGGAATGCAAAAAAGCACTGACCGAAGCCGAAGGCGACATGGCTCGTGCGGAAGAGATCCTGCGCGTCAAGCTGGGCGGCAAGGCATCGAAAGCATCGGCACGCATCACCGCCGAAGGCGTTGTGGCCACCTTCATCGCCGGCGGCGTAGGCGCGCTGGTTGAAGTCAACTCCGAAACCGACTTCGTCGCCAAGAACGACGACTTCCTGGCCCTGGCCAACAACGCCGCGCGCCTGGTTGTCGAGCACAACCCAGCCGACGTCGCCGCCCTGCTGGCGCTGCCGCTGGACGGCAAGACCCTGGACGAAGTGCGCGCCGCACTGATCGGTAAAATCGGCGAAAACATGTCGATCCGCCGCTTCCAGCGTTTCGAAACCACCGGCAAGCTGGCTTCCTACCTGCACGGCTCGCGCATCGGCGTGATCGTCGATTTCGAAGGCGCCGACGAGCAAGTTGGTAAAGACGTGGCCATGCACATCGCCGCGATGAAGCCAGTGTCGCTGTCGTCGGAACAGGTTCCAGCGGAACTGATCGAAAAAGAGCGTTCGGTTGCGAAACTGAAAGCTGAAGAAGACGCAGCCAAGGCCGCCGCCGAAGGCAAGCCAGCGCAATCGCCGGAAATCCTGGCCAAGCGCCTGGAAGGCTCGGTACAGAAGTTCCTGAAAGAAGTGTCGCTGCTGAACCAGGCTTTCGTGAAGAACGACAAGCAATCGATCGAGCAGATGCTGAAAGAGAAAGCCACCACCGTCAAAGCCTTCACCATGTACGTGGTAGGCGAGGGCATCGAGAAGAAAGTGGACGACTTCGCCGCCGAGGTAGCCGCACAGATGGCTGCTTCCAAAGGAGCGTAATACCAAAGAAAACGGGCCGAGAGGCCCGTTTTTTTAGCCTGACCAAAGTTTTACCCGTAGCACCGTAGTCATTCAGTCGTTCCCGGCGCCGACCAAGGTATCATAGGCGCCGGCAGCCTTACCCGAATAAACCCAACTTAGGAGCCCCGTCTCATGTCAAAACCAGCCTACAAGCGCGTCCTCCTCAAATTGTCCGGCGAAGCCCTGATGGGCGATGATCCTTACGGCATCAACCGCGGCACGATCGAACGGATGGTCGCCGATGTGGCAGAGGTCGCGAAACTGGGCGTGGAACTGGCGATCGTCATTGGCGGCGGCAACATCTTCCGTGGCGTCGCCCCCGGTGCGCAAGGCATGGACCGCGCCACCGCCGACTACATGGGCATGCTGGCCACCGTCATGAACGCGCTGGCGCTGGCCGACGCGATGCGCCATGTCGGCATCACCGCCCGCGTGATGTCGGCGATCGGCATCGAACAGGTGGTCGAGCCGTATGTGCGCCCGAAAGCCTTGCAGTATCTGGAAGAAGGCAAGGTCGTGGTGTTCGCGGCCGGCACCGGCAACCCGTTCTTCACCACCGACACCGCGGCGGCGCTGCGCGGCTCGGAGATGAGCGCGGAGATCGTGCTCAAGGCCACCAAGGTCGACGGTGTCTACACCGCCGATCCGAAGAAAGACCCGAACGCCACGCTGTACAGCTCCATCACCTTCGACGAAGCCATCGCCAAGCATCTGCAAGTCATGGACGCCACCGCCTTCGCGCTGTGCCGCGACCAGAAACTGCCGATCAAAGTGTTCTCCATCACCAAGCCGGGCGCGCTGATGCGTGTCATCATGGGCGAGGATGAGGGTACACTGGTTCACGTTTAAACATATCCCGATTACAGGAGAGCAGCAATGTCCGTAGCTGACGTTAAAAAGAATGCGCAAGAACGCATGACCAAATCGCTGGAAACCTTGCGCGCCGATCTGGCCAAGGTCCGCACCGGCCGCGCCCACACCGGCATCCTGGACCACGTCCAGGTCGAGTACTATGGTTCGCCGACCGCGCTGAGCCAGGTCGCCAACGTGACCCTGATCGACGCCCGCACCATCGGTGTGCAGCCGTTCGAGAAGAAGATGGCCGCGACCATCGAGAAAGCCATCCGCGACGCCGACCTGGGCTTGAACCCGTCGGCGCAGGGCGACATGATCCGCGTGCCGACCCCGCCGCTGACCGAGGAACGCCGCAAGGAGATGGTCAAGCTGGTCAAGAGCGAAGCGGAAGACGCGAAGATCGCCGTCCGCAACATCCGCCGCGACGCCAATGAAGGCATGAAAAAGCTGGTCAAGGACAAGGCGATCTCGGAAGACGACGAGCGCCGCGGCACCGACGAAGTGCAGAAGCTGACCGACAAGTTCATCGTCGACATCGACAAGATGGTCGCCGAGAAGGAAAAAGAAGTTCTGACGGTTTAACACCCGCGGACGCCAGCTGCCGGCCCGCGGACTCGTCCGAGGGTCGCCCTGGCGTCTTGTTTTTTTGCGTCACACCTGCAATACTTTACACTTTGGCACCAAAGTTTTCATGAAATATACGAGTTCGACTACTGAGGTTCCAGATGCGCCGTCCGTGCCGCGCCATGTCGCGATCATCATGGATGGCAACGGCCGCTGGGCGACCAAGCGCTTCCTGCCGCGCGTGGCTGGCCACGTCAAGGGCGTGGACGCGGTGCGTACCGTGGTCGAGGCCTGCGCCCGCCGCGGCGTCGAGTACCTGACCCTGTTCGCCTTCAGCTCCGAAAACTGGCGCCGCCCGGAAGAGGAAGTGTCCCTGCTGATGCGCCTGTTCGTGACGGCGCTGGACCGCGAAGTGTCCAAGCTGCACGCCAATAACATCCGCCTCAAGGTGGTCGGCGACCTGTCCCGCTTCGACGACAAGCTGCAAGGCATGATCGCCAGCGCCGAGCGCAAGACCGCCAACAACACCCGCATGACCGTGACCGTGTGCGCCAACTATGGCGGCCGCTGGGACATCATGCAGGCGGTCGGCCAGATGGTGGCCGCCCATCCCGGCGCCGCCAACTTCACCGAAGAGCAGCTGGCGCCGCACCTGGCGATGGCCTACGCGCCCGAGCCCGACCTGTTCATCCGCACCGGCGGCGAGCAGCGCATCTCCAATTTCCTGTTGTGGCAGCTCGCTTACACCGAGCTGTTCTTCACCGACACCTACTGGCCCGATTTTTCGATCGAGAGCCTTGACGAGGCGATCGCCTCCTACCAGCACCGGGAGCGGCGTTTCGGCCGCACCGGCGCGCAACTGGCAGAAAAGAAAAGCTGATGCTGAAAACGAGGATTATTACCGCTGTGGTCTTGCTGGCGGTGCTGCTGCCGGTCCTGTTCTTCAACTATTTCCCAGCGTTTGCCGTCGTCGCCACGCTGTTCCTGGGTGCCGCGATGTGGGAGGCCGCCCGCCTGTTCGGCCTGTCCGCCATGCGCGCGCGTGTGGTCGGCATCGCCGGCGCGGTGCTGTTCGTGTTCCTGCTGCAGCACTCGGGCAAGCCGGGCGCGCTGACCGCGCTGTACGGCGCGGCCTGCCTGCTGTGGCTGATCCGCTATGCGCCGTCGCTGGGCCTGGGCCTGCCGCCGCTGGCCGGCGCGGCCAACTGGTCGCTTTGCGTCACCTTCAGCTTCGCCATCTTCGCCTGCTTCTTCGCCATCGTCGGCCTGTACCAGCACTCCGCGCTGTATTTGCTGTCGGTGATGGTGCTGGTGTGGATCGCCGACATCGGCGCCTACTTCTCCGGCAAGGCCTTCGGCAAGCGCAAGCTGGCGCCGTCCATCTCGCCGGGCAAATCGTGGGAGGGCGCCATCGGCGGCGGCATCGCCGTGCTGGCGATTGCGTCGGCGAGCGTGCTGCTGGCCGCCGGCCAGCCATGGCTGCGCGACACCTTCGCCGTCCAACTGCAGGCGCGCTTCGGCTGGCCGCTGGCCTTGCTGGTGCTGCTGCTGATCGTGGCCGCGTCGGTGATCGGCGACCTGTTCGAATCCCAACTCAAGCGCCGCGCCGCCATCAAGGACAGCAGCAACCTGCTGCCGGGCCACGGCGGCGTGCTTGACCGTATTGACGCCTTGATCCCGGTCCTGCCGCTGGCCGCGCTGATCGGCTCCTGGTTCTGAAAGAATTGACTATGCAACGCATCACCATCCTTGGCGCCACCGGTTCGATCGGCGTGTCCACGCTGGACGTGCTGGCGCGCCATCCCGAGCGCTACAGCGTCTACGCGCTGTCGGCGCATAGCCGCGTCGAGGAGCTGGCGGCCCAGTGCATCCAGTTCCGTCCCGCGCGCGCGGTGGTCGGCACGGCGGCCGGCGCCAGCCAGCTGAGCACGCTGCTGCGCGCCGCCGGCGTCAACACCGAAGTGGAATATGGCGAGGCGGCCCTGTGCGGCATCGCCAGCGCGCCCGAAGTCGACAGCGTGATGGCGGCCATCGTCGGCGCCGCCGGCCTGGCGCCGACGCTGGCCGCGGCCCGCGCCGGCAAGAAGGTCCTGCTGGCCAACAAGGAAGCGCTGGTGATGTCCGGCCAGCTGTTCATCGACGCTGCCCAGCAGGCTGGCGCGGTGCTGCTGCCGATCGACAGCGAACACAATGCGATCTTCCAATGCATGCCGCAATTCGGCGGCCGCATGCCGGCGGTGCGCGACGAGGCGGCCGGCATCGCCAAGATCTTGCTGACCGCTTCCGGCGGCCCGTTCCTGACGCGCGACGTCGCCACGCTGGACGCGGTGACGCCGGAGCAGGCCTGCAAGCACCCCAACTGGTCGATGGGCCGCAAGATCTCGGTCGATTCGGCCACGATGATGAACAAGGGCCTGGAAGTGATCGAGGCCCACTGGCTGTTCGGCGCGCCGGCCGAGCGCATCGAGGTGGTCATCCATCCGCAATCGGTGATCCACTCGATGGTGTCGTACATGGACGGCTCCGTGCTGGCGCAGCTGGGCAACCCCGACATGCGCACGCCGATCGCCCACGCGCTGGCCTACCCGGAGCGCATCGCCTCCGGCGTGGCGCAGCTGGACCTGACGCGGATCGCCACGCTGCAGTTCGAGCGTCCCGACTTCAAACGCTTCCCCTGCCTGGCGCTGGCCTTCGACGCGCTCAAGGCCGGCGGCACCGCGCCGGCGCTGCTGAACGCGGCCAACGAGATCGCGGTGCAGGCCTTCCTCGACCTGAAGATCGGCTTCCGCCAGATCGACCGCGTGATCGCGCACGTGATGGAGGCGCTGCCGCACGGCGCCGCCGACAGCATCGCCGCCGTGATGGCGCAGGATGCCGCCGCCCGCGCCGCCGCTGAAGCCTGCATCGCCGGACTGGCAAAATGAACTTCCTCCAAACCGCGCTGGCCTTCGCCGTCTGCCTGGGCTCCCTGATCATCTTCCACGAACTGGGACACTATCTGGTGGCGCGTTGGTGCGGGGTGAAGGTGCTGCGCTTCTCGGTCGGCATGGGCAAGGTGGTGTGGTCGCGCCGTTTCGGCCGCGACCAGACCGAATGGGCGGTATCCGCGCTGCCATTGGGCGGCTACGTGAAGATGCTCGACGCCCGCGAGGGCGACCTGGGCGACCTGCCGGCCGAAGACCTGAAGCGCGAGTTCACGCGCCAGAACGTGTGGAAGCGCATCGCCATCGTGGCCGCCGGCCCGCTGGCCAACTTCCTGCTGGCCATCCTGCTGTACGCGGGCCTGTACCTGCACGGCGTCGAAGAACCGACCAGCAAAATCAGCGTGCGCGCCACGGAGGCCGCAACCGCCACCGCAAGCAATGCGGCGCCATCGGCCGCGTGGCGCGCCGGCTTGCGCAGCGGCGACGTGGTCACCGCCGTCAACGAGCAACCGGTGGCTGTCTGGTCGGAGCTGCGCTGGAACCTGATGCAGGCCGCCATCGACAAGACCGAAGCCCGCATCGCCGTCGAACGCGCGGGGCAGGGCCGCTTCAACGCCGTGCTGCCGGCCGCCGTGCTGGCGGCGCAGGACCTGGATAGCGACGTGCCGGGCAAGCTGGGTCTGGGCGTGGCCCGTCCGGCGCCGGTGGTGGTGGAAGCGATCGCCGGCGGGCCCGCCGCGCGCGCCGGCCTGCAAAAGGACGACCTGCTGCTGTCGGTGGACGGCGTGCCGGTGGCCGACGGCATCGCCTTCATCGAGATTATCGGCAAAGCCGCCGGCAAGACGGTGCAGGTGGCGGTGCGCCGCGCCGGCCAGCCGCTGGTGCTGGCCATGGTGCCCCAGCCCGAGCAGGCAAAGAGCGGTAAGGGAACTGTAACAGTAGGTAAGATCGGCGCTTACATCGCGCTGCAGCCGGATATGATCACCGTGCCATCGTCCCCGGTTGCGGCCGTCGGCAAGGCGGTGGCGCGGGTCTGGGACACCAGCGTCATGTCGGTCAAGATGATCGGCAAAATGATCACCGGCGAGGTCTCGCTGAAGAACGTCACCGGCCCGATCACCATCGCCGATTACGCCGGGCAGACCGCACGCATGGGCGCGGCCAGCTACCTGAGCTTCATCGCCTTCATCAGCATCAGTTTGGGGGTGATGAATTTGCTACCGATTCCGGTTCTAGATGGGGGGCATTTGCTGTATTATTCGCTGGAAGTTTTAACTGGGCGTTCTGTGCCGGAGCGTTTTGGAGAGATTGCTCAGCGCCTTGGCATAGGCTTGTTACTGACGCTGATGCTGCTGGCGGTGTTTAACGACGTCGCGCGGCTGCTGTAGCAGGTTCGCTTTGTATATGAGTAGTTCGTTGATTTAGCCATTGAATAACCCCAATGAAATTATATTCTGACCGTATTACTTCATCTTCCTTTCGCCGCAGCCTGATCGGCGCCGCTGTCCTGGCGCTGTGCGCCGGCAGTGCCATGGCCATCGAGCCCTTCGTCATCAAAGACATCCGCGTCGAAGGGATCCAGCGTACGGAAGCCGGTACGGTCTTCAGCTACCTGCCGGTACGCGTGGGCGAGACCTTCAACGACGACAAATCGATCACCGCCATCAAGGCGCTGTACGCCACCGGTTTCTTCAAGGACGTCAAGCTCGAAGCGGACGGCAATGTGCTGGTGGTGCTGGTCGAGGAACGCCCGGCCATCGCCAAGGTGGAGTTCACCGGCACCAAGGAATTTGAAAAAGACACGCTGGTCAAGGCGCTGAAGGACATCGGCGTCGGCGAGACCAAGATTTTCGACAAGGCCTCGGTCGACCGCGCCGAGCAGGAACTCAAGCGCCAGTACCTGTCGCACGGCCTGTATGGCGTGAAGATCGTCACCACCGTCACGCCGATCGAGCGTAACCGCGTCAACATCACCTTCGCGGTGGACGAGGGCGATGTCGCCAAGATCAAGCAGATCAACATCGTCGGCAACAAGGTCTTCTCGGACAAGGAGCTGAAGGACCAGCTGGCGCTCAACACCGGCGGCTGGTTCAGCTGGTACACCAAGGCCGACCAGTATTCCAAGACCAAGCTGACCGGCGACATCGAGTCGCTCAAGTCCTACTACCTCGATCGCGGCTACATCGAGATGAACATCGACTCGACCCAGGTATCGATCACGCCGGACAAGAAGGACATCTACATCACGATCAACATCACCGAGGGCGAGAAGTACACCGTCTCCGGCATCAAGTTCGAGGGCGAGACGTTCGGGCGCGAAGAGGAGCTGCGCTCGCTGGTGCTGCTCAAGAACGGCGAGACCTATTCGGGCGCGCGCCTGACCGCCACCAACAAGCTCATTTCCGACCGCCTGGGCACCTTCGGCTACGCGTTCGCCAACGTCAACGCCAATCCGGACATCAACCGCGACAAGCGCGAGGTGGCGTTCACCTTCTTCATCGATCCGGGCAAGCGCGCCTACGTGCGCCACATGAACATCGCCGGCAACACCACTTC
>Ga0308157_10004344_pt1 | contig 18939 bp, 16 predicted proteins | sample PhyBR1_FD_201035 | JGI IMG/M metagenome (GOLD analysis project Ga0308157, IMG submission 201035) | Phyllosphere microbial communities from UC Gill Tract Community Farm, Albany, California, United States - DLSLB.R1 | ecosystem: Host-associated > Plants > Phyllosphere > Unclassified | place: USA...
TGAAGGCTGTGAGGTACCTGTAGGAGCTGGCTTGCCGGCGATAGCGCCAGTGCAGGCTAAGCAAATCTGTCCAACCCGCGCCACCGATCCAGCCCAAGCAACACCAACCCAATCCCCCAGAACCCCGCCAGCACCCCCAGGGCATTGAGCATCACCTGCCCATACCCCAGGCTAGCCACATCGATGAACGGGTAGGCATACATGCCAATCTCGCTCCCCCGCCACAGCGCATAGGCGAAATACACCGCCGGGTACATCGCCCACACTGCCAGATGCCATAGCCGCAGGCTGCCCTTGGGCACCTCGCACCACCAGTACAAGGCATACAGCAGCGGCATCACATCGTGCAGCAACTCGTCCGCCAGCCACTGCCAACCCTGCGGTTGCCACAAGTGGCGCAGCAACACGCTGTAGGCCAGCGCCACCAGCACGATGCTGGCTGCCACTGCAGCACTCACCGACGGCGACAGGAAGAAGCGCCTGGCGCGGCCTTCACGACCGAACGCTGCATAACTGAGCACCGTCGCCACCAAGGTGTTGGTCAGCACGGTGAAATAGCCGAACACATTGATCAGGCCGCCAATCAGGCTGGCCTGTTCCTCCCAGCGCGCCAGCAGCACCAGGTATACCTGCACGGTCAGGCCGAACCAGCCCAGCACGGCCATGCCGGTCAGCCAGGGGCGGCGCGGCATATCAGGCCTTGCGCTGCAGCTTCACGTACAACTGCTCGACCTTTTCTCGCGCCCACGGCGTCTTGCGCAAAAAGGCCAGGCTCGACTTGATGCTGGGGTTGCTCTTGAAGCAACGCACATCGATGCGCTCGGCCAGGCCCTGCCATTGGTAGTGCGCCACCAGCTCGGTGAGGATCTGTTCAAGGGTCTTGCCGTGCAGCGCGTTGTGTTGGGCCGTGCTCATGCTGTGCTCCGTAGGAAAGATGCGCACCTTACACGAGTGTAGTGGCGGGTGGGATGCGTCAAGCCCACAGAAAAAATGCTGGCCAGGGGCAAAACCTCTGTGCTGAAATAGTTATGTTATGTTGTAACACTATAAAAGCATCTGCCAAGGAACGCCCCATCCCCATGCTGTACTCACCGCTTCGCCTCTCCCCCCTTGCCGTCGCGCTCTGGCTGGCTGCGTCGCCCAGCCAGGCCGTGGAACTCGAACCCCAGGTCATCACCGCCAACCCATTGGGCAACCGCCAGTTGGCCGCCCCCAGCACCGTGCTCGAAGGCGACAACCTGCTGCAGCAACAGCACGGTAGCCTCGGTGAAACCCTCAACAAGCAGCCCGGTGTCGCCTCGACCTGGTTCGGCCCTGGCGCCAGCCGCCCGGTAATCCGCGGCCTGGACGGCGACCGCATTCGCATCCTGCGCAATGGCGTCGGCGCGCTGGATGCCTCGTCGCTGTCCTATGACCACGCCGTGCCGCTGGACCCGGTCACTGTCGACCGCGTCGAGATCGTCCGCGGCCCGGCCGCCCTGCTCTACGGCGGCAACGCCATCGGTGGCGTGGTCAACACCTTCGACAACCGCATCCCGGATGCACCGATCGAAGGCATCCACGGTGCCGGTGAGTTGCGCTACGGCGGCGCCGACACCACGCGCAGCAGCGCCGGCAAGCTGGAGGCGGGTAACGGTGCCTTCGCCCTGCACCTGGATGCCAACAGCCGTCAGTTCAACAACCTGCGCATCCCCGGCTACGCCCGCAGTTCCAAGGTGCGTGACGCCGATGAGCCTGGCAGCAAACACCGCCTGGAAAACAGCGACGGCCGCCAGGACGGCGGTGCAGTCGGTGGTGCCTATCACTGGGATCATGGTTACGCCGGCCTGTCGTACAGCGGCTACGACAGCAATTACGGCTCGGTGGCAGAGTCCGGTGTGCGCCTGGACATGAAACAGGACCACTACGCCTTCGCCTCCGAGCTGCGCGACCTGGACGGCCCGTTCAGCTCGGTCAAGGTCGATGCTGGCTATACAGATTACGAACACAGCGAGATCGAAGAAGGCGAGGTGCACACCACCTTCAAGAACAAGGGCTACGAAGCACGTATCGAAGCCCGCCATCAACCGCTCGGGCCGATGGAGGGGGTGATCGGTGCCCAGGTCAGCCGCAACGAATTCTCTGCCCTCGGCGAGGAAGCCTTTGTCCCGCACACCAACACCGACAGCCTGGCGCTGTTCATGCTGGAGCAATGGCAGGCCACAGATCGGCTGAACCTGAGCCTGGGGGCACGCCTGGAGCACACCCGGGTAGACCCGGACGCCAAAGGCAACGAAAACTTCGTCGATGCCGACAGCGCCAGCAGCTTCAACGCCTTCAGCCTATCCTCCGGTGCGGTGTACCAGCTCGACCCGATCTGGTCGCTGGCCGCCAACCTTGGCTACACCGAGCGCGCCCCGACTTTCTACGAGCTGTACGCCAATGGTGCGCATGTGGCCACCGGTGCCTTTGAAGTGGGTGACGCCAGCCTGAACAAGGAAAAGGCCATTTCCGCCGACCTGGCGCTGCGCTTCGACAATGGCACCCACAAAGGCAGTGTCGGGGTGTTCTACAGCCACTTCCGCAACTACATCGGGCTGATCGGCACCGGCAACCTGCGCGAGGGCGGGCATGACCACGACCATGGCGAGGATGACCACGACCACGATCATGACCACGAGGGCTTCCCGGAATACCAGTACCAGGGCGTGCGGGCGCGCTTCTACGGCATCGAGGCCCAGGACCGCTGGCAGCTGGTCGAGAACCGCTACGGCAGCTTCGCGCTGGAGTTGTCCGGTGACTACACCCGGGCCAAGAACCTCGACAGTGGCGAACCTTTGCCACGCATCGCCCCGCTGCGCTTGAACAGCGGCCTGGTGTGGGAACTGGACCGCTGGCAGGCGCGGGTAGATGTGCAACATGCGGCATCGCAGCACCGCAAGCCGGCCAACGAAACCAGCACCGATGGCTACACCACATTGGGTGCAAGCGTGGGTTACCGCTTTGACATTGGCCAGAGCCAGTGGCTGGCGTTTGTACGCGGCGAAAACCTGACCGACCAGACCGTGCGTTACGCCAGCTCGATCCTGCGCGATATCGCACCGGCACCGGGGCGCAGTGTGGAAGTGGGGTTGCGTACCACCTTCTGAAATCGCGGGAGCGCTTTGCGCCCCAATCGCCGGCAAGCCAGCTCCCACAGGTACTGCACTGTCCTCAGTGCTAGCGCAATTCTGTGGGAGCTGGCTTGCCGGCGATGGGCTGCAAAGCAGCCCCTTCACACCATTGTTACCCGCTGAACAACAATCCCCTGCGACAATTTGTCTTTTTTTCTTACAACTTCCGCTATATCCTCCCCGCCTGAAGCTGAATCGCTTCACTGAAACCATCTTGTCGCCATATCCATTGAAGGGCATGCCCTTCGATGCGCTTGCCGTTTTTTCAATAATCAAAAGATAGCGCTATCTCATGCTCCAACTGCCCAAAACCTGTTACATCGGCCTTGCCCTCAGCGCCTTGGCGACACCCGCCGCCGCCAGCGAAATGTTTGCCAGCGACTCCCCATGGATGCTCGGCGACTGGGGCGGCACCCGCAGCGAATTGCTGGAAAAAGGCTACGACTTCACCCTCGGCTACACCGGGGAGATGGGCAGCAACCTGCACGGTGGCTACGACCACGACCGTACCGCGCGCTACAGCGACCAGTTCACCTTCGGCAGCCACCTGGACCTGGACAAGATCCTTGGCTGGCAAGACGCCGAATTCCAGCTGACCATCACCGAGCGCCACGGCGACAACATCAGCAACGACCGCATCAACGACCCCCGCGTTGGCGGCTTCACCTCGGCTCAGGAAGTCTGGGGTCGTGGCGAAACCTGGCGGCTGACGCAGATGTGGATCAAGCAGAAGTACTTCGATGGTGCGCTGGACGTGAAATTCGGCCGCTTCGGCGAAGGCGAGGACTTCAACAGCTTCCCTTGCGACTTCCAGAACCTGGCCTTCTGCGGCTCGCAGGTGGGCAACTGGGTGGGTGGCATCTGGTACAACTGGCCGGTCAGCCAGTGGGCCCTGCGCGTGCGCTACAACCTCAGCGACGAGCTTTACACCCAGGTCGGCGTGTTCGAGCAGAACCCCTCCAACCTGGAATCGGGCAATGGCTTCAAGCTCAGCGGCAGCGGCACCCAGGGCGCGGTAATGCCGATCGAACTGGTATGGACCCCACGCATCCAAGGCCTGAAAGGGGAATATCGCGCCGGCTACTACTACAGTAATGCCAAGGCACAGGATGTTCTCAAGGACAGCAACGGCCAGCCGGCCGCCGTCAGCGGCGCCGCCTACCGCAGCAGTTCGAGCAAGCACGGCATGTGGCTCGGCGCCCAGCAGCAGGTAACTTCGCTGGCCTCCGACCAGTCGCGTGGCCTGAGCCTGTTCGCCAACGCCACGGTGCATGACAAGAAGACCAATGCCATCGACAACTATGTGCAGGCAGGACTGGTATACAAAGGGCCTTTCGACGCCCGCGCCAAGGACGACATCGGTTTCGCCCTCGCCCGCGTGCACGTCAACCCTGCCTACCGCAAGAACGCCCGCCTGGCCAACCAGGCCGCCGGGCTCTACGACTACGACAACCCCGGTTTCCTGCCTGTGCAGGACACCGAGTACAGCGCCGAGCTGTACTACGGCATCCATTTGGCCGATTGGCTCACGGTGCGCCCCAACCTGCAGTACATCCGCCACCCGGGCGGGGTGTCGCAGGTGGATGGCGCCCTGGTCGGCGGCCTGAAAATCCAGAGCAGTTTCTAACCCCCTTTTTGACCTGACGGAGAACCTACGATGAGCACTGAAGGTGCCAACCAAGGAAGCCGCTGGCTACCTCGCCTGATCGGCGCGCTGCTGTTGCTGATGGGCCTGGCCCTGCTGGCCGGCGGTATCAAACTGAGCCAGCTGGGCGGATCGCTGTACTACCTGATCGCCGGTATCGGCTTTGCCCTTTCGGGCATCCTGCTGCTGGCCCAACGCCGCATTGCCTTGGGCCTGTATGGCCTGGTGTTGCTGGGCAGCACCGTGTGGGCCCTGCTCGAAGTGGGCCTGGACTGGTGGCAACTGGTGCCACGCCTGGCCATCTGGTTTGCCATCGGCGTGGTGTTGCTGCTGCCGTGGGCACGTCGCCCGTTGATCGGCCCGGCCAGCAAGGCCAACACTGCACTGCTGGGCGTTGCCGTGGTTGCTTCGGGCGCATGTGCCCTGGGCAGCCAGTTCACCCACCCCGGCGAAGTGTTCGGCGAACTGGGCCGCGAAAGCAGCGAAATGGCCAGCGCCGCCCCGGCCATGCCCGACGGCGAATGGCAGGCCTATGGCCGCACCGAGCATGGCGACCGCTATTCGCCGCTGCGCCAGATCACCCCGCAGAATGCCTACCGCCTGGAAGAAGCCTGGCGTATCCGCACCGGCGACCTGCCGACTGAAAACGACCCGGTGGAGCTGACCAACCAGAACACCCCGCTGAAGGTCAACGGCATGCTCTACGCCTGTACCGCACACAGCCGCCTGCTGGCCCTGGACCCGGACACCGGCGCGGAAATCTGGCGCTATGACCCGCAGGTCAAGAGCCCGACCGGCACCTTCAAAGGCTTTGCCCACATGACCTGCCGTGGCGTTTCGTACTATGACGAAAACCGCTACGTCAGCCGCGACGGCAGCCCGGTACCGAAAATTACCGACGCAGGCCAAGCCGTGGCACAGGCCTGCCCGCGCCGCCTGTACCTGCCTACCGCAGATGCTCGCCTGATCGCCATCAACGCCGACAACGGCAAAGTGTGCGAAGGCTTCGCCAACCAAGGCGTGATCGACCTCACCACCGGCATCGGCCCGTTCACTGCCGGCGGCTACTACTCCACCTCGCCTGCCGCGATCACCCGTGACCTGGTGATCATTGGTGGCCACGTCACCGACAACGAGTCGACCAACGAGCCGTCGGGCGTGATCCGCGCCTACGATGTGCACGACGGCCACCTGGTGTGGAACTGGGACAGCAACAACCCGGAAGACACCAAGCCGTTGGCCCCAGGCAAGATGTACAGCCGCAACTCGGCCAACATGTGGTCGATCGCCAGCGTCGACGAAGACCTGGGCATGGTCTACCTGCCGCTGGGCAACCAGACCCCGGACCAGTGGGGCGCCGACCGTACCCCGGGCGCCGAGAAGTACAGCGCCGGCGTGGTCGCCCTGGACCTGGCCACCGGCAAGGCCCGCTGGAACTACCAGTTCACCCACCACGACCTGTGGGACATGGACGTCGGCAGCCAGCCGACGCTGGTCCACCTGAAGACTGACGATGGCGTGAAACCTGCGATCATCGTGCCGACCAAGCAAGGTAGCCTGTACGTGCTCGACCGCCGCGACGGTACGCCGATCGTGCCGATCCGCGAAATCCCCACCCCGCAAGGCGCAGTGAAGGGCGACCACACCTCGCCGACCCAGGCCCGCTCCGACCTCAATCTGCTCGGCCCTGAGCTGACCGAACAGGCCATGTGGGGCGCCACGCCGTTCGACCAGATGCTGTGCCGCATCCAGTTCCGCGAACTGCGCTACGAAGGCCAGTACACCCCGCCATCCGAGCAGGGCTCGCTGATCTATCCGGGTAACGTGGGGGTCTTCAACTGGGGCAGCGTGTCGGTCGACCCGGTGCGCCAACTGCTGTTCACCTCGCCCAACTACATGGCCTTCGTGTCGAAGATGGTGCCGCGCGAGCAGGTCGCCGAAGGCAGCAAGCGCGAAAGCGAGACCAGCGGCGTGCAGCCCAATACTGGCGCGCCGTACGCGGTGACCATGCACCCGTTCATGTCGCCGCTGGGCGTACCGTGCCAGGCCCCGGCCTGGGGCTATGTCGCCGCCATCGACCTGTTCACCAACAAGGTGGTGTGGAAGCACAAGAACGGCACCACCCGCGACAGCACCCCGGTACCGATCGGCCTGCCGGTTGGCGTGCCGAGCATGGGCGGTTCGATCGTTACCGCAGGCGGCGTCGGCTTCCTCAGCGGCACCCTCGACCAGTACCTGCGTGCTTATGACGTGAACAACGGCAAGGAACTGTGGAGTGCCCGCCTGCCAGCGGGTGGCCAGGCCACGCCGATGACTTACACCGGCAAGGATGGCAAGCAGTATGTGCTGGTGACTGCTGGCGGCCATGGCTCGCTGGGCACCAGAATGGGCGATTACATCATCGCTTACAAACTCGCTGACTAAGTTACCGAGCCCTGCTTGCAGGGCTCATTCCCCTGTACCGGCCTCATCGCCGGCAAGCCAGCTCCCACAGGTATTCCACCGACCTTGAAAATGGTGGGTTACCTGTGGGAGCTGGCTTGCCGGCGATGAGGCCGGTGCAGGCAATCACAGATGAAACCCTCCCCTGCTTCCTTCGTCTACCATTGAAACCGATTCCCCTGCGCCCCATCTAAGCACCATAGTCATTCACGCAGGTGCCCCATGAGCGACCAGCAGGATTTCCCGGAACACCCCGACGAACACAGCGAAGTCGAGCACACCACCCAGGCCGAAACCGGCCACGCCCTCGCCCTGCCCGGCCAGCAGCTGCCGGACAAGGTCTACGTGATCCCGATCCACAACCGCCCGTTCTTCCCGGCCCAGGTACTCCCGGTCATCGTCAATGAAGAACCTTGGGCAGAAACCCTCGACCTGGTGGCCAAGTCACCCGACCACTGCCTGGCATTGTTCTTCATGGACACCCCGCCAGAAGACCATCGCCATTTCGACACCTCGGCCCTGCCGCAGTACGGCACGCTGGTCAAGGTGCACCATGCCAGCCGCGAAAACGGCAAACTGCAGTTCGTCGCCCAGGGCCTGACCCGGGTACGCATCCGCAACTGGCTCAAGCACCACCGCCCACCCTACCTGGTCGAAGTTGAATACCCGCGCCAGCCCGCCGAGCCGACTGACGAGGTCAAGGCCTACGGCATGGCCCTGATCAACGCGATCAAGGAACTGCTGCCGCTCAACCCGCTGTACAGCGAAGAGCTGAAGAACTACCTCAACCGCTTCAGCCCCAACGACCCCTCACCGCTCACCGACTTCGCTGCCGCGCTGACTTCGGCCACCGGCAACCAGTTGCAGGAAGTACTCGACTGCGTGCCCATGCTCAAGCGCATGGAAAAGGTCCTGCCGATGCTGCGCAAAGAGGTGGAAGTCGCGCGCCTGCAGAACGAGATCTCGGCCGAGGTGAACCGGCAGATCGGCGAACACCAGCGCGAGTTCTTCCTCAAGGAGCAACTCAAGGTCATCCAGCAGGAGCTGGGCCTGACCAAGGACGACCGCAGCGCCGACCTTGAACAGTTCGAACAGCGCCTGGAAGGCAAGACCCTGCCGCCCCAGGCACGCAAGCGCCTGGATGAAGAGATGGGCAAACTGGCCATTCTCGAAACCGGTTCGCCCGAGTACGCCGTCACCCGCAACTACCTCGAATGGGCCACCGCCCTGCCGTGGGGCATGTACGGCAAGGACAAGCTCGACCTCAAGCATGCGCGCAAAGTCCTCGACCAGCACCATGCCGGCCTCGATGACATCAAGGAACGCATTATCGAATTCCTCGCCGTGGGGGCCTGGAAAGGCGAAATCAGTGGCTCGATCGTGCTGCTGGTGGGCCCGCCCGGGGTGGGCAAGACCAGCATCGGCAAGTCCATCGCCGAGTCGCTTGGCCGGCCGTTCTATCGCTTCAGCGTTGGCGGCATGCGTGACGAAGCCGAAATCAAGGGCCACCGCCGCACCTACATCGGCGCCCAGCCTGGCAAGTTGGTACAGGCCTTGAAAGACGTCGAAGTGATGAACCCGGTGATCATGCTCGACGAGATCGACAAGATGGGCCAGAGCTACCAGGGTGACCCGGCTTCCGCCTTGCTGGAAACCCTCGACCCGGAGCAGAACGTCGACTTCCTCGACCACTACCTCGACTTGCGCCTTGACCTGTCCAAAGTGCTGTTCGTGTGCACCGCCAACACCCTCGACTCGATCCCCGGGCCGTTGCTCGACCGCATGGAAGTGATCCGCCTGTCCGGCTACATCACCGAAGAAAAACTGGCCATTGCCAAGCGCCACCTGTGGCCCAAACAACTGGAAAAAGCTGGCGTTTCAAAGACCAGCCTGAGCATCAGCGACAGCGCCCTGCGCCTGGTGATCGAAGGCTATGCCCGCGAGGCGGGCGTGCGCCAGTTGGAGAAGCAACTGGGCAAGCTGGTGCGCAAGGCCGTGGTCAAGCTGCTGGAAAACCCCGAAGCCAAGCTGAAGATCGGCACCAAGGACCTGGAAGCCGCACTCGGCATACCGGTGTTCCGCAGTGAGCAGGTACTGGCGGGCAAAGGCGTGATCACCGGCCTGGCCTGGACCAGCATGGGCGGCGCCACGTTGCCGATCGAGGCAACCCGCATCCACACCCTCAACCGCGGCTTCAAACTGACCGGCAAACTGGGTGACGTGATGAAAGAGTCGGCCGAAATTGCCTACAGCTACGTCAGTTCCAACCTCAAGCAGTTTGGCGGTGACCCTGGCTTCTTCAACGAAGCGTTCATCCACTTGCACGTTCCTGAAGGCGCGACGCCCAAGGACGGCCCGAGTGCCGGGGTCACCATGGCAAGTGCCCTGTTGTCGCTCGCCCGCGACCAGGCACCGAAGAAGGGCGTGGCCATGACGGGCGAGCTGACGCTCACCGGCCAGGTGCTGCCGATTGGCGGGGTGCGCGAGAAGGTGATTGCGGCGCGCCGGCAGAAGATCTTCGAACTGATCCTGCCGGAGCCTAACCGTGGCGACTTCGAAGAACTGCCGGACTACCTGCGCGAAGGCCTGACAGTGCATTTTGCCAAGCGCTTTGCCGACGTGGCCAAAGTCCTGTTCTAACCTGCACCGGCCACTTCGCGGCTTTGGCGTCGAAGTGGCCGGCACTGGCAACACAAAACTCGTCGATCATCGGTTATCCTCAGGTCATCGTCAGCCCCCGGAGCCAACATGACCGCCCCTCGTCTGCTCGTTCCCCTGAGCTTTGCCCTGCTTTGCGCCTGCGCGCAACAACCCACACAGCCCGTCGAACTGGACGCCGAAAGTGAATGCCCAACGCGGCTGCAGGTAGGCCAGGCACTGACCCTGAGCTTGCCCAGCAACCCGTCCACCGGCTATCGCTGGCGTGTCGAAAATTCCGCGTCGAGCGTGCTGCGTATCCTTAGCCCCGAGGTCTATAGCGCCCCCGAAGAGGAAGAGGTTGTTGGCAGTGCCGGTGTTTCTACCTGGCGGTTCCTGGCCAACAGCACCGGGGATGCCCAACTGGTACTGGTCTACCAGCAGCCATGGGCCGCAGACGTCGCCCCGGTGCAAACCTTCGACTGCAAGGTTATCGTCCGCTGAAGACCATCAACTGCGGTCATACATCAGTTGTACTACCTTCAGGTACTCACCCAGACCTTTCAGCGCGACGGTGGCAGCCTCCAGGTCCATCGTCGCGCTAAGGCTTTCGGCCTGGGCCTGCCACTCTGCCTCCACCTTGCGAAGCTCGTGTAACCACGCGTCCTTGAGTGGCACAACGCCCGACAACACCTTCACCGCCTCCTGCTCATTGCGCGCCGTTCTCAAGGTTCGTTGCACTTGCAGCTGGTCGCCCAATGCTTCCTTGATTTTTGTATCAAGGCGGGCACGGGCTTTGCCCAGGTCGCTGAATGTCTTGGCCCCTTCCAGCGCATCAGCGTGCTTGCCGAGCTTTTGCGTCACAGCCTTGAGCAGGCCGGCGTCGAGTTTCGGGTCGGTGATCAATCCCATCATCTGATCAATTTCGTCATCGCTCGGGATGAGGCCTTTTAGTGCACTGGCAACCGAAGGCCGCTCGAACAACTCGATAGCCTGCACGATATCTGCCCGCTGTTGTTGCAGCTGCACCAGCCGTTGATCGAACGCAACCGCCTGTTCCTGCAGCTCAGCCGTTCGTGCTTCCAACGCTGCCAATGAATCGACAAGGGCCGACAGTGAGAACAGCTCCAGCCGCAAGTTTTTGCGGGCCAGATGCGCATGATGCTGGCTCAAGCGCTCCAGTACACTGGCCAATCTGTGGTGCGTATGAGCCCCTTCCTTGCCCGGGATGAAGTCCCGCTCGTCCAGCAACGCGATACCGCCTATCAGGCTTTCCTTGAACGCGCGCTCGACAGCCAGCAACAGTGTGCGCAGTTCATCAAGTTGCTCGCGCGCGGCTGGAAGCACTTTCATCTCCCAACTTTCCATGAGCTGGAATATGTGCTCCTGCACTTTTTGCATCTGGACAAAATCGGGGGTGACGGTTTGAGCATTGGCAATGTCCATCTCAGGCTTCCTCATACTCTTCAATCAACTCATTGAACAATTCGGACAGCACGTGGCAGATACTGCCTATCTTTGTCCAAGGTTTGATAACCTCTGAAAAGTCATGCACAAAGGATTCAAGCTGGGAGAGGGTGCTCAGCTCTTTGGCTTCATTCACAGAGTTGTTGGCATACGAGGCAAGGAATAACCACACATCGGCCAGCCGTTTGGTCGCCGCTGAGAGGTCCTTGCACCTGAACTGCAAGTCCCTGACCAAGGTCGACACACGCTCGAAGTCGTTCAAGGCTGGCGCCAACTTGCCCAACGCATGCGCCAACTCGTCGCGCCTTTCAATCAGCACATTCTTCGCGGCCCTGATGCTTTCTGCCTTTTGACCGAACACGCCGCCGGTTATCACCAGGCCGATCGGCCCCAGCAAGATACCGGTGAACGCGTAACCCACATTGGCATCGTACTCGGATTTCAACTGGTCGATCTGCTCGTCCCACTGATCGAGCTGCCTGCGTTTTTCCAGTGTGTCCTCATGGGAAACCCGTTCTTCAAAGTGCTTCAGCAAGCGTCCCATGCGCGGTTTTAGCTCACGCTTGATTTCATTGTTGAACCAGTTCGCACGGGCGTCGACTTCATCGATACGCCGCCGGGTACCTTCAATCCCCCTGACCAGTTCGGAAATGCCGAGTGTCATCACACTGGCGAGCTGTGCTTGCTCTTCTTCGCTCAACTGCGCGGTGTAAACATCGTCGCCCTGCTCGGCTTTGCGTTTTTGGATCGCCATGAAAACGTCACTGCTTTCAAGGTTCTCCAACAGGCTACCGCCACGCTGCACCAGGCTTTCGGCGAACAGTTCAATTTCCGGCCCCAGCTGCTTTACGCTACGTTCCAGTATGTCCCATTCGTAGGCATGCCGGTGCAGTGCCACATAAAGGTCGCTGACCATCGATGCCTCGATACCGAGGGCGGCATAATCAACTTCCCTTTCGATTTCCACCTGCGTTCGGGGTAACTGATTGACGGTACTGACGTACCGTTTGATGGCTTTCAAATTATCGGCCGTCATCAAACTGCCAATTTGCTGGCCGCCGTCCAGCCGGCTTTCAATGAATGAAAAATACCGTTCCGGCAACATTTTCACTTTGGACACCAGGTCCAGTTCCTCTACCGGTAGCTCTTCCTGCCTAGTTGCGATATTCATCTTTCAACCATGGACCCAATAAACTGAAGGGAGTTGAAGTTTCCACTCGCGGCACACCGATTACATTGGCCTGGGTAACTAAACGCTGTGGGAAAGTTCACCGCTACCGGCGTGAACGCTCCGACCCTGAAGCATTGCCATGGCAAGATGCGTGGCCATTGGATAAAATGCGCCCCCGTTTCACCCTGTATCGAGCCCACCGTGAGCAAACAACCCGACCGCCTTTTCTCGCAACCCCTGGAGCAGGTGCCCGACTTCGTCTTCAACGAAGACGTGGTGCGCGTGTTCCCGGACATGATCAAGCGCTCGGTGCCCGGCTACCCAACCATCGTCGAAAACCTCGGCGTGCTGGCCGCCCGCTTCGCCCAGCCGCACACCGCGCTGTACGACCTGGGCGCCTCGCTGGGTGCAGTCACGCAGTCGTTACGCCGCCACGTGCGCAGCGACGGCTGCCGGGTGATCGCGGTGGACAATTCCGCCGCCATGGTCGAGCGCTGCCGCCAGTACCTCACCGCCCAGGACTCGATGTTCCAGGAGTTGCTGCCGGTGCAAGTGCTGGAAGCCGATATCCTTGCCCTGCCCTTCGAGCCCGCTTCGGTAGTGGCGATGAACTTCACCCTGCAGTTCATTGCCCCCGACCAGCGCCTGGAACTGCTCGGGCGCATCCGCCAGGCACTGCTACCGGGTGGTGCGCTGATCCTTTCGGAGAAACTGCGCTTCGCCGATGAGCAAGCGCAGGACCTGCTCAATGAACTGCACCTGGATTTCAAGCGGGCCAATGGCTACAGCGAACTGGAAATCGCCCAGAAGCGCAGCGCCATCGAAAACGTGATGCGCCCCGACACGCTCGAAGCCCATCAAGAACGCCTGCGCGCCGCCGGCTTCTCCAAAGTGGTGCCCTGGTTCCAATGCCTTAACTTCGCCTCGTTGATAGCCTTGCCATGATCGATCTGTCCCCCCTCGTCCGCCGCCTGGCGGGCACGCCCCTGGCTTCCTGGTCACAAGGCCTGCAAGCGCAACTTGAAGCCAAGCTGGAGAAAGGCCACGGCGACCTCGACCGCTGGCGCGGTGCGCTCGACGCCCTGCCTGCCCTGAAACCCAGTGAAATCGACCTGGTCAACGGGCTGCGCCTGGACTGCGACTGCGACGACGCTACCCGCGCGCAGATGCGTCAGGCACTGATGGGCCTGTCACCGTGGCGAAAAGGGCCGTTCGATCTGTTTGGCGTGCACGTAGACACCGAATGGCATTCGGACTGGAAATGGTCGCGGGTAGGCCCGCACCTGGACCTCAAGGGCAAACGCGTGCTCGACGTCGGCTGTGGCAACGGCTACTACCAGTGGCGCATGCTCGGTGCCGGCGCCGAGATGGTGATCGGTGTCGACCCCAACTGGTTGTTCTTCTGCCAGTTCCAGGCCGTGCAGCAGTACCTGCCGGAGCTGCCGGCCTGGCACCTGCCCTTCGCCCTTGAAGAGCTGCCTGCCAATCTGGAAGGCTTCGACACCGTGTTTTCCATGGGCGTGTTCTATCACCGCCGCTCCCCCATCGAGCACCTGCTGGCGCTCAAGGACTGCCTGGTCAAAGGGGGCGAGCTGGTTCTGGAAACCCTGGTGATCGAGGGCGATGAAAACCAGGTGTTAGTCCCTGAGGACCGGTACGCGCAGATGCGCAACGTCTGGTACCTGCCGTCGGTACCCGCCCTGGCGCGCTGGTTGCGCCGTGCCGGCTTCAGCGATGTGCGTTGCGTCGATGTGAGCGTGACCAGCGTCGAGGAGCAGCGCAGCACCGAGTGGATGCGCTACCAGTCGCTGGGCGACTTCCTCGACCCGAACGACCACAGCAAGACCATCGAAGGCCTGCCTGCCCCACGCCGCGCCACCCTGCTGGCGCGCAAATAAAAAAGGCGCCCGGTTGGGCGCCTGAATACACCTGCGGCGAGGAGCTGTCGCGGTGCAGGTGTTGTTACCTCAGTCCTTGGCCACCTCACGGGCCTTCTCTTGCGCCTTGCGCTCGCGCTCGGCGACGGCCTGTTGCTTGTCGCCGTGCAGGCGCTGCTGGTCTTCGCGGAACGCTTGCCAGAACTGCTTCGAGCGCTCTGCACCGCCCTCGGCATAGACACTGGCACTGCCCAGGGCCAGTGTGGCCAGCAGCAGGTATTTGGTCAGGTTCATCGTGTTTGCCTCGTGATAACCGATCAGATGCGGCCATCCTAGCGAGGGGCGGCTAACAGCAAGGTGAGGCGGGGATTACAGTCCTGCAATGTGGCCTTGTGTTGCCTGTCGGGGCCTCTTCGCAGCACAAGGCTGCTCCTACAGGATCTGTGGGAGCGGGTTTACCCGCGAAAGGGCCCTGACAGACAGCCAGATAACAGCAGGATTACAAATCCGTTATCTGCGCCGCAGCGCCATATGCATGCCGTAACATCCTGCTCCTTGACCCTGATGTCACTACAGGGTCGAAAATCGCCCCCCTTTCATCACATCGAGCCTCCCATGCGCCTACTGATCATCGAGGACGAACTGCGTACCGCCGATTACCTGCAACAGGGCCTGCGCGAAAACGGCTACGTGGTCGACTGCGCCCACACCGGCACCGACGGCCTGCACCTGGCCCGCCAACAGCCCTACGACCTGGTCATCCTCGACGTCAACCTGCCTGAAATCGATGGCTGGACCGTGCTGCAGCGGCTGCGTGCCGAATCGGCCACGCGCATCATGATGCTGACCGCCCATGGTCGCCTGGCCGACCGGGTCAAAGGCCTGGACCTGGGCGCCGATGACTACCTGCTCAAGCCCTTCGAATTCCCTGAACTTCTGGCGCGTATCCGCAGCCTGCTGCGCCGTAACGATCAGCAGCTGCAGCCCAGCACCCTGCGCGTGGCCGACCTGGAACTGGACCCCGGCCGCCACCGCGCCTACCGCGCTGGGCAGCGCATTGACCTGACCGCCAAGGAGTTCGCCCTGCTGCACCTGCTGATGCGCCAAAGTGGTGAAGTGCTTTCGCGCACCCAGATCATCTCGTTGGTATGGGACATGAATTTCGACTGCGACACCAACGTGGTCGAGGTTTCGATCCGTCGCCTGCGGGCGAAGATCGACGACCCGTTCGACAACAAGCTGATCCATACCCTGCGCGGCGTAGGCTATGTACTGGAGGCGCGCGCTTGAAAAACGCCAGCCTGTCGCTGCGCCTGGGCCTGAGCGTGACACTGATGGGCGCCGCACTGGTGCTGCTGCTGGCCTGCCTGGCCGTGTTCGCCCTGGACCACGAACTGGACAGCCGCGCCCGCAAGGACCTGGCGCGCAAGATGCTGCAGGTTGAACACAACCTGCGCGTCGATCTGCGCAGCGAGGACCTGGGCACCCGCGCCCATCCACTGCTCGACCTGGTGATGGGGCATGACAACCTCAGCCTCAGCGTACTGGCCCTTGACGGCCGCCACCCGCACCTGCTCAGCCTCGGCCCGGCCCTGGAGTCGCGGGTGAGCGAGTTGCACACCGATGCCCGCCTGGCCTTTCACGCATGGCGCGACAGCAGCGGCAACCAGCTCCTCACCGTGACCCGGCTGATGCGCCTGCGCGACAACACGCCGGTGAAGGTGATGATGTCGCTCAACCGCGCCGACGACAACGCCCTGCTGCAGGCCTACCTGCATTCGACCTTGCTCGCCTTGCCACTGCTGCTGCTATTGATCGGTGCAGGCGCCTGGTGGCTGATGCAGCGCGGCCTGAAACCGCTGCGGCGCTTCCGGCGCATTGCCGGGCAAGTGTCGGCCCAGGACCTGCAACATCGCCTGCCGGCTACCGGCCTGCCGCAAGAACTGGCGCAACTGGCCAGCAGCATCAACGTGATGCTCGACCGCCTCGATCAGGGCGTGAGCCAGTTGTCGCAGTTCTCCGACGATCTGGCCCATGAGTTGCGCACCCCGTTGAGCAACCTGATGGGCAAGGCGCAAGTGACCCTGGCCCGCGAACGGGACAACGCCAACTACCGGGAAGTGCTGGAAGACAGTATCGAGGAGCTGACCCGGCTCAACCGCATCATCAATGACATGCTGTTTCTTGCCCAGGTCAGCCAGCCGCAAACGCAAGTTGCATTGAAACCCTTGGCCCTGGCTGACGAGGCAGCGCGAGTTGTCGAGCTGTTTGCCTTCAGTGCCGAGGGGAAAGCAGTCGAGCTGCGTGTGCTGGGGTGGGGAACGGCGCTGGGGGATAGGCTGATGTTTCAGCGGGCGTTGTCGAACCTGTTGAGCAATGCCATCCGCCACAGCCCTGAGGGTGAGCGCGTCGAGTTGCGGATTGAACGTTCAGGCAGCGAAGTATGGCTTTCGGTAGAGAACCAGGGGCCCGGCATTGCTACAGAACACCAGTCGCGCTTGTTCGAGCGGTTTTACCGGGTGGGCCCGGGGCGTTCGCGGCTGGAGGGCGGAACCGGGTTGGGGTTGGCGATCGTGAAGTCGATCATGCAGCTGCATGGCGGGCGGGTCGAAGTGAACAGCAGCCCCTTGGGGCCTACCCGCTTCACTTTGGTGTTTGCTGCAGAGTAATTGGCTGCCAGCACCGGCCCTTTCGCGGGCTCGCCCGCTCCCACAGGAGCGTCACAAATGCTGAAACTTGTGAGGTACCTGTGGGAGCGGGCAAGCCCGCGAAGAGGCCGCCACAGGCACCCATCACATCAGCGCGAAGCCGCCACGATCAGTGCCTTCATCTCGGCCACTGCGGCTTTGAAGCCTACAAACAAGGCATGCGCCACCAGCGCGTGGCCAATGTTCAGCTCATTGATGCCCTTGATCGCCGCCACCGCTTCGACGTTGTGGTAATGCAGCCCGTGGCCAGCATTGACGATCAGCCCCTGCCCCACACCAAACGCCACGCCATCAACAATACGCTGCAACTCCTCGGCCACTTCGGTCGGGGTTTCGGCGTCGGCGTAACGCCCGGTATGCAGCTCGATGGCCGGCGCACCCACCCGGCGTGAGGCCTCGATCTGGCGCTCGTCAGCATCGATGAACAGCGACACTTCGGCACCGGTGCGGGCAAGGCGCTCCACGGCCGCCTTGATCCGTGCCTCCTGCCCCGCCACGTCCAGGCCACCTTCGGTAGTCAGTTCCTGACGGGTTTCAGGCACCAGGCAGATGTGCGCCGGGCGGATCTTCTCGGCAAAAGCCATCATCTCTTCGGTGACGCCCATTTCGAAGTTCATGCGCGTCTGCAGCACATCCTTGAGCAGCACCACGTCGCGTTCCTGGATGTGCCGACGGTCTTCGCGCAGGTGCACGGTGATGCCATCGGCGCCCGCTTCCTCGGCGTCCAGGGCAGCCTTGACAGGGTCAGGGTAACGCGTGCCCCGGGCTTGGCGCAGGGTCGCCACGTGGTCGATGTTTACGCCAAGAAGCATGCGGTTGCTGTGAGTCACGAAAGGCTCTCCTGAAGGTTGAGCCCCACAGCATACGTCGTGATCAGCGCTTGCGAAACAGTTCCCGGCTGACCAACGGTTTTGCGCCCAGGTGAACCGCCAGTGCCTGGCGCATCAGGCGCTTGGCCGCGAGCAAAGCGCCTGGGGTGTCCCAGTCGGCGTCGGCCAGGGCCATCAGCTCGATGCCGCGAAACAGGCCGGGTTGCACCAGTTCGACCCGCTCCAGGCCGGCATCCACACGCAAGCGATACAGCCCGTCTGCGGCGATGGGTTGGTCGTTGACGTCATGATTCAAGGAGAACGCATAACCGAGTTCGTCTAGCAGCCGCCATTCGAACGAACGCAGCAGCGGCTCCAGCGGGCGCCCGGCGGCCAAGGCCTGCAAGGTCAGGGCGTAGTGCTCGAACAGGGCCGGGAACGGCGCTTCGGCAGGCAGCAGCCGCATGAGCAGTTCATTGAGGTACAACCCGCTGAACAGGGCATCGCCGTGCAGCCAGGCGGCGATGCCGGCGCTGTCCATCCGCCCGACATTCTTCAGCTCGCCACGCCCGCGCAGCTCCACCTCAAGCGGCACGAACGGCCGCACCAGGCTGCCGCCCTTGCCACGCGCACGCCGCAGTACAGCGCGCATGCGGCCCTGCGGCGTGAGGAAGTCCACCAGCGCGCTGGTTTCCTTGTAGGCACGGCTGTGCAGCACGTAGGCTGGCTGGCCGACAGGTTGTTCCATTAGCGTTTACCCAGCCCGTGGTTGTGGGAGCGGCCTCGTGTCGCGAAAGGGCCGCAACGCGGCCCCCCGGATTTCAGCATTGCCGCCAAAATGGCTGGGGCTGCTTCGCAGCCCTTTCGCGACGCAAGGCCGCTCCCACAAGGGCCGCCTTGAGCCTTAGAGGTCGCCGTAGCCCAGCGAGCGCAGGGCGCGCTCGTCGTCGGACCAGCCGCCCTTCACCTTGACCCACAGGTTGAGCATGACCTTGGAGTCGAACAGCACTTCCATGTCCTTGCGCGCCTCG
>Ga0308157_10004345_pt1 | contig 18937 bp, 12 predicted proteins | sample PhyBR1_FD_201035 | JGI IMG/M metagenome (GOLD analysis project Ga0308157, IMG submission 201035) | Phyllosphere microbial communities from UC Gill Tract Community Farm, Albany, California, United States - DLSLB.R1 | ecosystem: Host-associated > Plants > Phyllosphere > Unclassified | place: USA...
AAAACCTTGCTAAGAGTGCCAGATAACGGGTATGAGTAAAATAATGTTTTAATCTGCTTTATGATACTTTTTTGCCCTTTTTAACTGCGCATAGTTAAAATTATTGCCATTTAATTTAATGTTGTTTAAGTACAATTTTTATAAACTGAAGAATAACTCCTTTACTTGGCTTTTCATCAGGGCGGTGGGGCTAGGGCGCCTGGCCCCACCGCCACCGCTAGTGCCAGTATCTTTGTGTTTTCATTACCAGCCCATGCCACCGCTCGCCACGCCCACTGCCAACACTGCCTTCACCGGCCTCATTTCGGTGGTTGCCCCCCTGTATAACGAGGTCGACACCGTGGCCCAGCTCGTGGCCCGCGTGGCCACCGTGATGCAGGAGCACAACTACGACTACGAGCTGATACTCGTGAACGACGGCAGCACCGACCGCAGTTGGCACCTGATGCAGGAGCTGGCCAGCCACGACCGCCACGTGGTGGCCATCGACCTGGCCGGCAACTACGGCCAGACCCTGAGCCTGCGCGCCGGCTTTGCCCAGGCCCGCGGCGAGGTTATTATTGCCATGGACGGCGATTTGCAGCACGACCCGGCCTATATCCCGCAATTTATCAGCCTCATCAACGAGGGCTACGATATGGTGGGCGGTGCCAAGGCCAAGCGCCCCGAAGGACCCATTGCCACGGCGCTGGCCACCACGGCGCACGGTATTATCCGGCGCCTGTCGGGGGTGCAGCTGCGCTACTTTGGGGCCACTTACAAGGCCTACCGCAGCTATTTGGTGAAGAACGTGGAGATGCTCGGCGATGCCCACCGCTTTTTGGGCGCACTGGTGGCCCGCAAAAACCTGCGCTACTGCGAGTTCCCGATTGAGATACACGAGCGGCAGTTTGGCCAGAGCAACTACAAGATTAGCAAGCTCTTCTACGTTATTCTGGACCTGTTTATTCTGCGCTTCTTCATCGTGCACTCGCGCAAGCCGTTTCGGCTGTTTGGCTTATCGGGCCTGCTGAGCCTGCTGCTGGGCGGGGGGCTGGCGGGGCAGTTTCTGGTGCGCTCCCTCTTCTTCGGCCTCAATATTTTTGGCACGTATCCGCTGGAATTTATCTTCAGCTTGTTCCTGATAATGGCGGGCATTTTCCTGCTTTGCTTTGGCGTGCTGGCCGAGATTGGGATGTACAACTACTACTCGCGGCGCTCGCGCAAGCCCTACGTGGTGCGCCACCTAGCCACCTCGGCCGTGCGCGAGCCAGTGCGGTAGCTCGGGGTTTTCGCCAAGAATCAAACCTGGATACCGAGCCCCGTAGGCTCCTATCCTACCCGCCGGACTACGTTGAAAAAGCTCATCATCAACTGCGACGACTATGGCTGGGACGCGCCCGCCACCCAGGCCATTCTGGAGCTGGGCGCGGCCGGGCAGGTGAGCAGCACCACCATAATGGCCAACTTTGCCAGCGCTGCCGACTTGCGGGCGCTGGCCCGGCTAGCCTCTCCCACCCTCTCAGTAGGCCTGCACCTGACCCTGAATGCGGGCCAGCCGCTGAGCGCCGCCGCGGCCGTGCCCTCGCTGGTGGATGCTGATGGGCAATTTTACCCCTCCGGCCAGCTGTGGCAGCGCTACTTGCGCGGGCTGGTGCGCCGCGCCGAAATGAAGCTGGAAATAGCTGCCCAGCTGCGCCGCCTGGCCGACGCCGGGCTAGCCCTCACCCACGCCGACAGCCACCAGCACCTGCACCAGTACCCGCTGCTGGGACCAGCGCTGCTGGGTATTTTGCGCGAGCTGGGCGTGCGCCGGGTGCGCCGCCTCACGGCGGCCGGCCGCCACGATGGGCGCGGGCTGGTGCTGCAAGCCTTTGCCGCCAGCAGCCGGCTAGCCCTGCGCGGCTTTGCCACGCCAGGAGCACTCGTGAGCACGTTTTCGACCGAGCCGGCCAGCGCCGCTGGCTTTCGGCGGGGCGTGGCGGCGGCCTTTCGGCGGGCCGAAGTAGCGGAGTTTATGAGCCACCCCGGCCTGAGCGAGCGCCCCGGCTCGCCCTTGATGCGGGTGCCGGAATACGAGTTTTGGCGGGGCGGGGCGGCTAGCGAGCTGCTGCGCGAGCTGGGCGGCGAGCTGGTGAGCTACGCCAGCGTGTAGGGTACGTTGCCGCCGGCCAAGCGGGGCACAGGAAGCACAGACGAAACTTTGCTGGCGGCAAGGGCAAGAGAGAGCTTACCTCATTTCTGCACCCGCACCAGCGCGCCCACCAGCGATACCAGCGCCGTAATCACGTAGAACAGCACGCTCACACTCACCGCCACCGGCGCGCTGAGGGCAAAAAGCTGAGCGCCGTACAAAAACGTGAGCTCGCGCGCGCCCAGGCCACCCACCGTGAGCGGCAGCACCGCCGCTATGCTGGAGGCCAGAAACACCAGCAGGTAGGGCAGCACCGGGCCACCAGCGGCCCCTAGCGCGGCCAGCAGCGCCCAGGCGCACAGCACCTGCGCACCCTGCACGCCCAGCGCCTCCCAAGAGGTGCGCCCGAAGGCCGAGCGAAACTCGCCAAATCCCCAGCGGCCCAGCCCGTAGCTGAGCCCTAGGCCCAGCGGAAGGAGGGCCAGCGGCACCGCCCGCCACCACGCAGGCAGGGCTAGCGCGCCCGCGGCGCGCAGCTCGGCGGCGGGCACCAAGGCCAGCAAGGCCAGCAGCAGCACCAGCAGCGCCACCATGCCGCTGAGCCTATCCAGCAGCAGGGCCCGGAAGATGAGACCCCGCCGCCCCGGAAACTCCTTGCCCAGCAGGTATACCTTGTAGCCATCGCCCCCAATACCGCCGGGCAAAAACAGGTTGTAGAACATCCCCAGCCAGTACAGGCGCAGGTTGTAGCGCTCGGTGAGCTGAATGTCCACGGCTCGAAAAAACGTATTGAGCCGCACCGAAGAAATCAGTTTGGAAAGCGTGAACAGCGCCGCCGCCAGGGCCAGCCAGCCCGGCCGGGCCTGCCCCAGCGTGCGGCCCAGGGCAGGCACATCGAGGTGGCGGGCCACCAGCCACAGCGCCGCCGCCATAAAGCCCAGCTTGGCCAGCAGCGTGAGGTAGCGCCGCCAGGCGGGCGCGGGGGGCCGGGCCACCTCGTCGTGGCTAGCCCTCATGGCAGGTCAAACTCTACTACCCGGAAGGCAATGTTGCGGTCAACCACAAACCGGTCGAGCGTGCGGTAGCGCTGGCCGGCGAGGTAGCGCTCCTCCACGATGTAAAGCGTGTGGGGGCGCAACGGCAGCGGGGCAAAGGTGAGCGTCTGGCCCCGCTCGCGGGCGATGTAGAAGGCCTCCACATTGTCGAGCGGGCCGCCTTCGGGGTACAGCACCAGCGGGCAGCCCCGGGTTTCGCGGCCCACGCGCATAGCAGCGGTGCGGTAGGCGACTTCGGGCGAAGTCTGCATCCGGGCCGGGAAGATGAAGACATCAAACGCCAGCCGCAGCACCAGCAGGTAGTAGGCCAGCACCAACAGGCGGTAGTCGGCCAGCCGCCAAAACAGGTAGGCGCCCAGCGCCAGCACCAGCGCGAAGGCCCCGTTTAGCGGAGCTGCCTCGGGCACGCCACGCAGCAGGCCCAGGCTATTGGCTGGCACCAGGCCCAGCGTGGCCCCTAGCCGCAGCAGTGGTGGCGCCAGCACCAGCAGCGTGCTGGCCACTAGCAGGCCCAGCAGCAGCCCATCGAGCAGGCGCGTAGCCAGCGGCCGGGTGGGCTGGTACCGGGCGTACAGGCTTATCACCACCGTGAGCCCTAGCGGCACCAGCATGAACAGATAGCGCGGAATGGTGGCCGGCGACAGCCAGTACACCGGCAGAATCGCCAGGAACAGCAGCGCATTATACCGTAAAAACGGGCTAGCCAGCACCGTGCGGCGCGCGCCCGGCACCAGCAAACAAAGCACCAGCAGCGTCCAGGGCAGGAAGTGCTTGATGAAATCAAACGGAAACAGCAGCATGTAGCGCACCGATTCGGCCAGCGGCGTAGCAGTTACCACTCGCTGGCTCGACTGCGACCAGAGCGTAGCCAGGGCCACTTCGAGCGAGTTGTGGCGGCTATACACAAAAAAATACGTGCCCAGAATGGCCAGCATCACCCCTACCCCCAACACGTGTTGCCAGCCGAAAAGGCGGCGCCACTGCCTGGTATCGAGGCAGTACACCAGCAGGGCTAGCCCCTGAAACACCACCGAAGGCAGGCCTTTGAGCAAAAAGCCCACCGCCGTGAGCGCGTAAGTGAGCACGAACAAACGCGTCCATTGGCCGCGCTGGCCCAGGTACCACACGGCCATAAAGCCCAGCCACGTGAGCCCCGCGTGCCAGAGGTCGATGAGGCCCAGAAAAGAATCGTAAAACAGCACCCGGCCGGTAGTTGCGAAGGCCAGCGCCACCGTGAAGGCCAGCCCCGACCCTAGCTGCGGGCGCAGCACCCGCCACAGCGCCGCCGTGTAGAGCAGCAGCGCCGCAATGGTGGGCAGGCGCAGAATAAATTCGTCCTGCCGGCCCGTGAGGCGAAACAGCGCCACCAGCAGCCAATTAAACAGCGGCGGCTTGTTGTAATAGGGTAGTCCTTGCAGCGTGGGACCAAAAAACTGGTCAGAATAATGCATTTCCAGCGCCACCAGCGCCCGAATGGGCTCATCTACCAGCAGCGGCTGCCAGCCCAGGTGCAGCAGCAGCGCGGGCAGGGCCAGCACCAGCGTGAGCCCCGCCACCCACCACGGCCGCTGGCTAAGGGCAACTATTACCCGGCGGGCTAACGTTTCTACCACAATCTTGGTTAAGTTGGTCAGGGCTCCTGGTTTCTTCCTCCCTAGCTGGCTAGCCGGGGGCTAAACCGGAAGCCGCAAAGGTACGCTGCCGGCGCACGCCACCCGGTTGGCTTTCCGGCTCCCATTCGTTTCGTAAGTTTGACTTATGTCGTCTTCCCCTACTGCTCCCACCCCTGCCCCCGACCGCCTTGCCCAAACGCTGCTGCGCCACGGCCTGCGCCAAACACCCGTGCGCCGCGCCGTGCTGGCGGCCCTCGCCGGCAAAGGCTATGCCCTTACCGGGGCCGAGATTGAGCAGGAAATCGGGGCCGATACCGACCGCATTACCCTCTACCGCACCCTCAAAAGCTTCGAGCAGCAGGGCCTCATCCACCGCGTTATCGACGATACCGACGTGCTGCGCTACGCTGCCTGCTCCATCGAGTGCTCGGCCGATGCCCACTTCGACAACCATGTGCACTTCAAGTGCGGCGTATGCAGCCACACCTACTGCCTCAGCCAGGTCGCCATTCCGGCCGTGCAGTTGCCCGGCGGCTTCCAGGCCCAGCGGCGCGATTTCCTGCTCTCCGGCACCTGCCAGCTCTGCCAGGGGTGAGAGTATGAAGTATGGATTATGAATTACTCATTATAGGCTTGGCTTCTTTTAATTCATAACTCATAATTTATAATTAAAATAAAAATGTGGTGGACCTACGCCCTGCTTTCGGCCGTGTTTGCGGCGCTCACCGCGGTGCTGGCCAAAGTGGGCATCAAGGGCGTCAGCTCCGATTTGGCCACGGCTATTCGCACGGTGGTTATCCTGGTGGTGGCTTGGGGCATTGTTTTCTGGAAGGATAACCCCACCGATATTTTCACCCTGGCGCCGCACACTTGGCTATTTTTGGGGTTGTCGGGGCTAGCTACGGGGCTGTCGTGGCTGTGCTACTTCCGCGCCCTGCAGCTGGGCAAGGTGTCGCAGGTAGCCCCGGTCGATAAGCTGAGCGTGGCGCTGGCCATTGGGCTGTCGGTCGTGTTTCTGGGCGAAACGCTCACCCTCAAAGCCGCGCTAGGGGCCGCCCTGATTATTAGCGGTACGCTGGTGCTCATTCTCTGAGAAAACGAGCATCCCACTAGGCTGGTCTAAACGCAAAAAGCGTCCGTAAGCCAAGGCTTGCGGACGCTTTTTGTAGAAACGGGAGTGGAGAATATCGGAGTCGAACCGATGACCTCTTGCATGCCATGCAAGCGCTCTAGCCAGCTGAGCTAATCCCCCGTTTTGTGGCTTTGCCGCGGCACCTATTGCGCTTTGGTTTGACAAAAGTACGGCGACTTTTGGCTTCTGCAAGCCTCAGGGGCAACATTTTTCGCAACTGTCGCAAAATCAGGCCCAAAAAAAAGGCCGGAGAAAATCCTCCGGCCTTTTTAAGGCTTTTGAGGCCACTATGGCTTAGTTGAAGCTGTAGCGTACGCCCAGTTGCCCCTGCCAGCGCGAACCGAGGTTCGAGAAGTCATACGAGCGGTTGGTAGTGGCAAACGAAGCCGGGAACGAGAAGGTCGGCTGCGCGTTGGCGCCGGTGCTCTCGGCGCGGAGCAACTCGACAGCGTTGTTCTGCACCGAGTACTGGCGGCCCCAGTTCTGGTTGAGCAGGTTGCCCACATTGAAGATGTCGAACGTAATCTGGATGGAGTTCTTCTTACCACCGGCCATGAAGTTGAAATCCTGAGCTACGCGGATGTCCAACTCGTGCGTCCAGGGCAGGCGGGCGGCAAAGCGCTCTACTACCTGGCCGCGGTGGCTGCGCAGGTACGGGTCGTTTTCAATGAAGTTATCGAGGTCGATAGCCTGCTGGGCGGCCGTGTATGTTGAGGCACCCGTGCCCGTAGTTACCAGACGAATCTGGTTGGTGTCAAAGGTGTTGGTGGGTACGTACAGCAGGTCGTTGCTGTTGTTGCCATCGTTGTTGACATCGCGGCCCTGGCCGTAGATGTAAGTGAGCGGCTGGCCCGACAGGCCTTCGTAGAAGGCCGTGAAGGTGGTAGCCAGCGCACCGCCAGCGTAGTTGAAGGTGTAGCCCGTGCTGGCGATTACGCGGTGGCGCTGGTCGTTACGCGAGTAGCCTAGTTCGGGGTTGTTGGGGTCAAACGCTACCTGGTTGAAGGCAAAGTTCGAAGACGCCGTGCTGCTCGAGCCGCTGTTGATTTCCTTGGCTTCACCATAGGTGTAGGCTACGGTCGTATTCAGGCCACCGATGAAGCGCTTCTGTAACTGGAACGTAGCATTGTAGCGGTAGCCACGGCTGGTATTATCGAGCAGGTACACGTTGGTGTAGCGGTTGTTCACGCGGCGGGCCGAGCCGTTGCCGGCGGGGTCATACACCGGGCGCTGGTCGGGACCGGCCAGGCGACCAATCGGCGAAGCCAGGTTAAGGTCTTTATAATAGATGTCGTTAACCGTCTTCGAGTAGATACCTTCCAAAGTGGCTACGATGTCGCCGGGCAGGCGGAAGTCCACGGCCAAGTTCGAGCGCCATACTTGGGGCAGCTTGAAATCGTCGCGCACCAGGTTAATTTGCGACTGGGCCACGGCCGTGTAGTCGGTGGCAATCTGCGCCGGGTTCAGGCGGATGTAGGGCAGGAAAGCCGTGTTCGAGTTCTGGTTAACCGAGCCCTGAATCAGACCGCTGTTGGTGTAGCTGTTCGACAGCCACACGAACGGCACGCGGCCCGAGAAGATGCCCGTACCACCGCGTACCTGCACTTTCGAATCGTTATTCACATCCCAGTTAAAGCCAATGCGGGGCGAGTACAGCACCTGGCCGCTAGGGGTGTTGCTGGTGCGGTACTGCTGGCCAAACTGGGTAGCCACGCCTTCGTTGTTGCCGGGCTTGTCGAAGAACACCGGCACGTCGATGCGCATACCCAAGGTCAGGCGCAGGTTCTCAACGGGGGTGTACTCATCCTGGGCATAGAAACCCAGCTGGGCAGCCTTGAAGCGCGATTCGCCGCCGTCGGCAGTGGGGTAGCTGGCCTGCACGCCCGAGGCGCGGCCATTCACAAAGTTATCAATCGAGTTGAAGGTGTAGTAGCCAGCGCCGTTGTTGAGGAACAGGTTGCGGAACTTGAAGCCTTCGTTGTGCGTGCCCAGCGTGATGGTGTGCTTACCGAACTGCTTGGTCAGGTTGTCGGTAATTTCCACGATGTCCTGGTCAAGCTGGTTGCCTACCGAAGCCCGCTCCTGGCCTAGCTGGTAGGTAATACCGTTATCGACAATCTGGTAAGCGGGGCCGGGGGCACCCACCACATCGCGCGAATCGCGGATGGCCGTGTACGTCAGAATCAGCTTGTTAGAGAAACCACCCGCGAATCGCGAGTTCAGTTCAGCTACCGTGCTATTAGTCGTGTTGTTGAACTGGTAAGCGTTGTTGCTGAAGCGAATATTGTTCGAGGCCCGGGTGAGGTTGTCGTCAAACGCGTTCACGAAGTTGTGGCGCAGCGTCAGGGTGTTGTTCTCCGAGAGGTTGAAGTCGAGGCGGGCAAAAATCTTGTTGCTCTGGGTGCGGCGGTTGAACTCGCCATAGCTACCCGCGTCGTAGTTGCCGTAGAGCGGCGTGTTAGCGGCGTTAGCAATGCGCTGGAGGTTGGCAATGCTGGCGCGCGAGTCGGCGGTGCCGGGGATGAAGCCGAGCGGGGCGCTTACGCGGGCAATCTCGCCGTTGAGGAAGAAGAACACCTTATCCTTCACGATAGGGCCACCCACGCGGAAGCCCGTCTGGTAGTTGTAGAATTCGTCGAGCTTGGTGCGGGGCTCATTCACGCTACGGCCGGCCGTGTTCTGGTTGCGGCCAAAGCCGTAGATAGAAGCCGAAAAATCGTTGTTGCCCGAGCGGGTTACGGCGTTTACGCCGGCACCGGTGAAGCTACCCAGCGTTACGTCGTAGGGGGCTAGCACCACCTGAATCTGGTCGATGGCGTCGAGGGCGATGGGGTTGGTGCCCGCCTGCCCACCGGGCGTGCCCGAGCCAGCCAGACCAAATACGTCGTTGTTCACGGCGCCGTCGATAGTAATGTTGTTGTAGCGGTTGTTGGCGCCGCCAAACGACGAGCTGCCGCCGCCGGCCGCCTGCGGCGTAAGGCGGGTAAAGTCGTTGAGCGAGCGGCTCAGAGTGGGCAACTGCTGAATCTGGGCGCGGCTCACGTTGGTTTCAGCACCGGTGCGGCCGGCATTGATAACCGGGTCGGGGCGGCCCGTAACTACTACGTTGCCCAGCTCAGTAGCCGAAGCGCTCAGCGGAATGTCGAGGCGCAAGGTCTGGCCCAGCGATAGAAAAATACCGGTCTTAGAAACGTCCTGGTAGCCCACGAACGAAACGCGGATGGTATAAGGGCCGCCCAAACGCATACCCTGAATGTTGTAGCGGCCGTCGGCGTTGGTGCCCACGCCGTACTGCGTGTTGGTGGGGGTGTGAATGGCCAGCACGGTAGCACCGGGCAGAGCCTCGCCCTTGGCGTCGGTCACGGCCCCGCTCATGGAGGCCGTAGTGGCGCCCTGCCCCCAGCCCAGATGGGCCGTCAGCAAAAGCAGCAAAAGCAGCGTAAAGTGGCGTAAATGTAGATTTCTCATAAAATGAAAAAAGGGTAAAGGCTCACAGTTGCCAATAGGCTGCAAAGGTAAGCAGCTAAGGCAAGCCGGTGTATTTCCATTTTGCCGGCCGCGGCCAAAAACACTACCTGCGTCGTGACGGGCAATATTTCATCGCTATTTCATGTATCTAATAGCCAGCATTTTACTCAAAATATTCGCTTGACATTTTATTGTTTTGTTACCTTTCACTTTCCTCTCCGCGGGCCCTGCCTGGGTGAGCCTCAGGAAATAGCCTACATAAAAAAAGGGGCAGGATTTGCATCCTGCCCCTTTTTGCCGCTAGGGTCTGGCTAGTTGAAGAGGTAGCGCAGGCCCACCTGAGCTTGCCAGCGCGAGCCCAGGCCACCCACGTCGGAGCGGAAGGTCTGGGTTAGCGGCGTGGCGCTAGTGGTCGAGCCATCGCTATTGCGCACCGGGTTGGTGAGGTTGGAGAAGGTGAAGTTTGGCCGGCCCTGAACGTCGTAGCCCACGAAGGTGAGCGGGTTGGTAACGCTAGGGGTGCGGAAAGTGCCCCAGTTGCTGTTCAGCAAATTACCCACGTTGAAGATGTCGATGCTCAGCTGCAAGGCATTGCGGTTTTCCCCGATGTTCGTGAACAGGTCCTGCAACAGGCGCACATCTACGCGGTGCTGCCAGGGGCGCACGGCGCCGTTGCGCTCGGCATAAGCGCCGCGGCGCTGATTGAGGTATTTATCCTGATTGATGTAGTTGTTGAGGTCCGTCCACTGCTGGGTGGCCGAGTACGTGCCCCCACCCTGAGCCGCCGTGTACACGATATCGCGCAGGGCAATCTCACTCTGGTCGCGCGGGATGTACATCAGGTCATTGCCCGAGCCGCCCGAGCCGTCGCCGTTCATATCGCCGGCGTAGGTGTAGGAGAAGCGGCCGGCCGGCGCACCTTCGTAGAAGAGTGAGAGCGTGGTGCCCAGGTGCCCGAGGTATTCGCGCCGGTACGAGGCCGAGGCAATCACGCGGTGCTGTTGCAGGAAGTTCGAGTAGCTCAGCACATCGGCGTTGGGGTCGCCCGATATCTGGCGGTCGCGCCAGCTCGACTGGGCAATCGAGCCCCCATCGTTTACCGAGCGCGAGTCGGTGTAAGTGTAGGCCAGGCTGGCGTAAAGGCCATTGCCGAATGACTTCTGCAATTGCCCCGTGATGGAGTACGAGTAGCCCTTGTTGCTGTTATTGAGCAAGATAGCGTCGGTGATGACCGGGTTGGCCGCCGAAACGCCGCCTTGGCCGTTGTAGAGGCGGTTGTTGGCAATGAGGCTGGGCTGCGCTGCGCTGCCGCTGCCCACGGACGCCGTGGTGTAGAGCCCGGCATTCGGCCCGGTGGTGTTGATGGTGCCGAAGTTGTAGAAAATCGGGCGGTTGTCGGCGCCCACGGCTTGGCGGGCCGACTGCGGCAGGTTCACGTTCTGGAAGTACACCGCGTTGAGGTCGCGGGTGTACAAGGCTTCCACGGTGGCTACCAGGCCACCGCCCAGCTCCTTATCGAGAGCCAGGTTGCTGCGCCACACCTGCGGAAACTTAAAGTCGCGGGCCGATACGGCCAGGTTGTACTGCGTGTTGGCGGCGGCGCTGGCGGGGCGGTAGGCATCCACGCTAGGGTCGAAATAATTGCCGGCGGCCGATACGGCCGTGCCGGTGCGTGAAAACGAGCCAAACTGCACGCCGTTGTTGCCGGCCTGGTTCGAGAGATACACAAAGGGCACGCGGCCCGTGAAGATGCCCGTGCCACCGCGCACCTGCGTTTTGCGGTCGTCGTTCACATCCCAGTTGAAGCCAATGCGGGGCGAAAACAGCACCGAGCGGGCCGGCAGCTTGTCGGTTTTGAGCTTGATGCCGTCGCGGAAGGTCAGGTTGGCGGCGTTGGTGTTGCGGGCGATATCCGAATAAATAATGGGCAGGTCGCCACGTAGGCCAAGCGTGAATTTCAGGTTCGAGCGGGGGCTCCACTCATCCTGCACATACAGGCCTAGCTGGGCGGCGTTGGTTACGGCAAACGGGAACGAGCCATCGGCCAGGGCCGAGTACGAGAGCTGGTAGCGCTGCGGAAAGGCGAGCGTGCCGCTGGTGTTGGCCACCGGCTGGCCATTGGCGTCGCGGGTGTACCCTAGCGGGGCGCTGGCAGTGCGGGCCGCGGCGTAAAAATCGTCGAGGCCGTTGAACGAGTAGTTGCCGTAGTAGTTAGGCGAGAAGCCGTTGCTGAACTTATACAGCTCGTTGTAGGTCCCCACCGTCACGTTGTGCTTGCCCAGAAAAGCCGTGAAGTTGTCGCCAAACTGGTACACGTCCGAGTTCAGAATGTTGAAGGCCGAGAACGGCTCGTAGCCAAAAGCCGTCAGGCTGTTGGTGGTGTTGATGCCGCCGCCCGCCGCCGTGCGCGTGGTGGCCGTGCCAATGTCAACCAGCGGAAAAATGCCGCCGGCCGGGCTCTCCCGGAAGTCGCGGAAGGCCGAGTAGCCGGCCGTTAGGTTATTGCTGAACTTGCCGCCCCCAAGGGTGCTGTTAAGCTCGGCAATAATCGAGTTCAGATTGTTGTTAATCGTGTAATAAGCCGAGTAAAACGGCAGGCCGAACTGCGATGGCGCGCGCCCGATGTTGCTAGGCCCCAGGGCGCCCGAGTTGCTCGGCGTCACGTCCCGGTACGACTTCAGGTAGTTGTACTTGATATTGAAGCGGTGGTTGGCGCTGATGTTCCAGTCAATCTTCACCGTAGCCTTGCGGCTGAACTGGCGCAGGTTGTAGTTTTCGTACGGGCCAGGGCTATAGTTGTAGTTGGTGGCCAAGAAGTTGCTCAGAATATCGAGGTCGCGGGCCGAGGCCGCCGAAGTCGTTGAATTGCCGCCCGGTGTGGGCAGCCCACTGCGGTTGGCGATGTAGTTGCCGGTCGGCGGGTCGATGCGGTCTTCCTGCTCGCCGTTCACGAAAAAGAACAGCTTGTCCTTAATAATGGGGCCGCCCACGCGGAAGCCGTAGTTCTTGAGGTTGAAGTTGGGGTAATCCTGCTTGAAATCGCCCACCTTGCTGCCCACGAAATCCTGATTGCGGTAAAAGGTGTACACCGAGCCGCTGAACTTGTTGGTGCCGCTGCGGGTCACCGCGTTGATGCCAGCACCGGTGAAGGAGCCCTGGCGCACGTCGTAGGGCGCAATGCTCACCTGAATCTGGTCGATGGCGTCGAGCGAGATGGGCTGGGCATTGGCCTGGCCACCTACCGTGGACGACAAGCCAAACGAGTTGTTGAAAATCGCCCCGTCGATGGTGATGTTGTTGAAAGCCGAGCTGCGGCCGCCAAAGCTCTGGCCGTTGGCCTGCGGCGTGAGGCGCGTAAAGTCGTCGAACGAGCGATTGATAGTCGGCAGGCGCTCAATCTGGGCGCGCTGCACGGTGGTGGCCGCACCGGTGCGGTCGGCGTTGATAACCGGGTTCTGGCGGCCAGTTACGGTTACTTCCGTTAGCTGGGTGGCGCCCTCGCCGAGCTTCACATCGAGGCGAAAATTCTCGGCCAGGGTCAGACTAACCCCCGTGCGGTTGAAATCCTGGTAGCCCACAAACGTAACCTTCACCGTGTAAGGCCCGCCCACGCGCATATTCTGCATGTTGAAGCGGCCGTCGGCGTTGGTCGGGGCCACGTACTGCGTGTTGGTGGGCGTGTGCACGGCAATTACCGTGGCGCCCGGCAGGGCCGCGCCCTTGGTGTCGGTAATGGTGCCGCTCATGGCGGCGGTGGTGGCACCCTGGCCCCAGCTTAGCTGGGCCACGAGCAGCAGCGCCGCCAGCACAAATAGGTGTCGTAAGTATCCGAACTTCATAAAGGGAAGAAAAAATGAGAGAAAAGCGCGACGGGTAGGCCTGCAAAGGTACTTCCGGCGCCAGGCTCCTTAACATTACGACAGTGTTAAGAATCTCACTCCTAGCTGTTTGAGACAACTATTTCTTCACTTATTTTTCATAAACGGGGCCGCACTGCTCGGATGAATCGGCTCAGGTAGTAATCGGCCTCGAAGCTGTTTTCAATGACGCCCAGCGAGGTAGAAGCGTGGATGAACTCGACGCCCTCACTATCAACCACCGTTACCATACCCACGTGGGTAATGACCTGCGAGCCGGGCGAAGCGCCAAAAAAAAGGAAATCACCCGGCTTCAATTGCGTTGGCTTAACGGGGTCGCCCCAAGCCGCCTGCTCATTGCTGGAGCGCGGGATGGTAACGCCCGCATCGGCAAACGAAAGTTGGAGCAGCGCCGAGCAGTCCATGCCCAGCCGCGTGGTGCCGCCAAACAGGTAGGGCGTGCCCTGGTACGAGCGCGCATTGTCGATGACGCTGGCTAGGGTACCCGTGGCATTGCCGGGGCGGAAGGACCGCTTCACCACCGTTTTGGTGGTAGCCAAGCTGCCGCTGCCGGTGGGCGCGGTATCCTTCACCTTGGTTTTGATGGGCGTGCTGCGGCCGCCGCGGGGGCTAGCCACCCGCTGGCCCTGCTTGAGGCGCACCATGTCGCGGGCCGAGTAGTAGCGGCCGTTGTGTTGGTTTAGCTTGCGCTGGCAGCTGCTGGCCAGCAGCAACAGCACGATTACTAAGCCGTAAACTCCTCGCCAGGCGGGTTGGGCAGCCGGGCGGCGGGGCGCAAGTTGCGCGCTCGCCGGCGGCCGTACCTTCGTTTTCTCACTCTGCATTACTGGCAAATATACTTTGGCGGCCCCTAGCCACCTTTTTCGTTCATGCAATTCAACGCCCTTACCCCCGCGCTAGTATCCGCCTTCGAGGCCATTGTGAGCCCGGCGCACGTGCTCACGGCCGCCACCGCCGAGGCCCAGCAGTACGAGGCCTACGGCCGCGACCACACCGAGGACTTCCACTTCGCGCCCGACGTGGTGCTGCGGCCCGGCACGCCCGAGGAGGTGAGCGCCATCATGGCGCTCTGCCACGCGCACCGCGTGCCCGTGACGGCGCGCGGGGCGGGCACTGGCCTCAGCGGCGGCGCGCTGCCTGTTCACAACGGCGTGGTGCTCAGCATGGAGCGGTTCAATAAGATTATTAAAATCGACGAGCGCAACCTGCAAGCCACCGTGGAGCCGGGCGTGGTAACCGAGGCTTTTCAAAACGCCGTGAAGGAAGTCGGCCTTTTCTACCCGCCCGACCCGGCCAGCAAGGGCTCGTGCTTTTTGGGCGGCAACCTGAGCCAGAGCAGCGGCGGCCCCAAGGCCGTGAAATACGGCACCACCCGCGACTATGTGCTGAACCTGCAAGTAGTGCTGCCCACCGGCGATATTATCTGGACGGGCGCCAACACCCTCAAATACGCCACGGGCTACAACCTCACCCAGCTCATGGTGGGCTCGGAGGGCACGCTGGGCATCATTACCAAGGCCGTGTTTCGGCTCCTGCCCTACCCGCAGCACAATATTTTGATGCTGGTGCCCTTCCGCCAGGAGGCGCAGGCGGCCGAGGCCGTGTCGGCGGTATTTCGGGCGGGCATCATCCCGTCGGGCATGGAGTTTATGGAGCGCGAGGCCATCGCCTGGTCGTCTGATTATCTGAAAATCCCGCTCACCCTGCCCGAGGATATCACCGCCCACCTGCTCATCGAGCTCGATGGCCAGGACATCGAGCAGCTTTATAAGGAAGCCGAGCAAGTGTACGAAGTGCTGGCGACCTACGACGTAGGCGAAATCCTGCTAGCCGACACCGCCGGACAGAAGGACGACCTCTGGAAAATCCGCCGCAACATCGGCAATTCGGTGCGTTACAACTCCGTGTATAAGGAGGAAGACACCGTGGTACCCCGCGCCGAATTACCCACGCTGCTGAAGGGCGTGAAGGAAATCGGCGCCCGCTACGGCTTCAAGAGCGTGTGCTACGGCCACGCCGGCGACGGCAACCTGCACGTCAACATCATCCGCGGCGAGCTCAGCGACGAGCAGTGGAACGTGGGCCTGCGCGAGCCGATTTCGGAGATTTTCGCGCTCTGCGTGCGGCTAGGGGGCACCATTTCGGGCGAGCACGGCATTGGGCTGGTGCAGAAACCCTACCTGCACATTGCCCTCAAAGAGGCCAACCTGAACATCATGCGTGGCATCAAGCAAGTGTTTGACCCGCACGGCATTCTGAACCCAGGCAAGATATTCTAGTAGAAAGTAGCGCGCTACTTTCCACTAGCCCACCACCGCCTTGAAGCTTGGCACCCGGCGGTGCTTCGTCGCCTGCTCATAAGCGTAGCCCAGCGCCAGCAGCTCGGCCTCTTTATACGGAGCGCCCACGAAGGAAATCCCGATGGGCAGCTCGTGCACGTAGCCCATTGGCAGGGTAAGGTGGGGGTAGCCGGCCATCGCCGCCGCGCCCGAGTAGCCGGGGCCGGTGCCGTACTCACCGTTGATGAGGTCGATGCAGGCCGCCGGACCAGTCGTGATAGCCACGATGGCGGCTAGCCCGCCGTTGGTTTTGAGCGCCGCGTCCAGCGCCTGGCGCGAGGTATCGACCACCTTGCGCAGGGCCGCTTTGTATTTATCGCCGGCTAGCCCGTCGGTTTTTTCGGCCTGTTCCAAAATCTCCTGCTGAAAGAACGGCATGGCCTTGGCCGCGTTGGCTTTGTTGAAGGCAATGACGTCGGCTAGGGTCTTCACCGGCGCCTTGGTGCCGGCCAGGTACTTGTTCACGCCGTCCTTAAACTCATAGAGCAGCACGTCGAACTCGGCGTCGCCAATGGGCTGGGTGGGCGTGCGCACGTCCACTTCTACCACCGTGGCGCCCTGGGCCTTGAGGTCGGCCACGGCTTTGCGCAGTAGCTCGCCGCCGGCGGTGGGGCTAGCCAGGTGGCTTTTCTCCACGCCCAGCTTTTGGCCGCGCAGCGCATCGGGGCGCAGCAGGCGGGTATAGTCAGCTGCCTTGGCGGGATTATTAGCCGACACCGTAACGGTATCGGCCGGGTCGGGGCCGGCCAGGGCCCCCAGCAAAATGGCCGCGTCGCGCACGCAGCGGGCCATCGGGCCGGCCGTGTCCTGGGTGGCCGAGATGGGGATAATGCCCGCGCGGCTCACCAGCCCCACGGTAGGCTTGAGGCCCACGAGGCCATTGACCGAGCTGGGCGACACGATGGAGCCGTTGGTTTCGGTGCCCACCGCCACGGCGCACAAGCTGGCCGAGGCGGCCGAGCCCGAGCCGGCGCTGCTGCCGCTAGGGGTGCGGTCGAGCACGTAGGGGTTATGGGTCTGGCCGCCGCGGCTGCTCCAGCCGCTGGCCGAGTGCGTAGAGCGAAAGTTGGCCCACTCGCTCAGGTTGGTTTTGCCCAGGATGATGGCGCCGGCCTTGCGCAGCTGGCTAGCCACGTGCGCATCCTGGGCGGCGCGGTGGCCGGCCATTGCCAGCGCGCCGGCGGTGGTTTGCAGTTGGTCGCCGGTGTCAATATTGTCCTTAATGAGCACCGGAATGCCGTGCAGCGGGCCGCGCAGCTTGCCGGCCTTGCGCTCTTTATCCAGGTCGTCGGCGATTTTGAGCGCGTCGGGGTTGAGCTCGATAACTGCGTTGAGGCGCGGGCCGGCCTGGTCGATTTCGGCGATGCGCGCCAGGTAGGCTTCGCACAGGCGGCGGCTGCTAAGGCCATCCTGCAACATCTTTTGCAGGTCGGTAATGGTGCGCTCCGTCACCTCAACCTTGGCGGCGCTGGCCGGGGCGGGCAATGCCGGGCTAGCGGCGGGCAGTAGCGTAGCCGGCGTGGCCGCCGCAGCCAGCGGCAGCAGGGCCGAGGCGAGCGCGGCCTGGGTACCGTGCTGAAGAAATTGACGACGTTGCATAAGAAACAACCGGAATGAGTGGGCTAGTGAACTGCCAAAAATAAGCCGCACGGCAGGGCCGCCAAGGCTAGCCCGGCGCTATTTTTTGCCCGGTGCTGGCCAAGCTGAACACCGGGCGCGCCGGGGCGTATAGCCGGGTAGTTATTTCCATGATTTTCCCACCTCCAGCCTTTGCCCATGTCTAGCCCGCAAGAGGAGCCCAACCTCAACAACCAGCCCAACGAAATTGCCGGCAACCGCCCCGCGCAACCCGCCGCCGACACCACCAAAATGGGCGCCGATGCGCATAATACCAACGCCAACAGTCCCTTGCAGCCCGCCACCCCAGCCATGCAGTCGGGCGAGGCTACCCGCCCGCCCTCCAGCACCGAGCTGGTTGATAGCGAGATGGAAGCCGGCCAGGGCGCCGTGGAAGACGGTGGCCAGCAAGAAAACCGCGAAGCCAACCCCGCCGACGTGCAGCCTCGGCCCGCCGGCACCGAGCAGCCGTTGAACAAGCTAGCCGGGGCGGCGCCCGCCCGCCCCGCCGCCCAGCCCGATAGCCCAAGCCCGGCTACCACGTCCAGTAAATCCTTGGCCAATAGCGAAACCAGCGTGCGCCACGGCGCCGTGGAAGATGGTGGCCAGCAGGAAAACCGCGAGGCTAGCCCCGCCAGCGTAGCCGGTAGCTCGACGCAGCCCAACGTGTACGGCGGCAACTTCGGCAACGACGTGCAGGGTAGCTTCAACGACCCCAACCGGGCCAGCAACCAGCGCGCCGATGCCAACCGGGGCGAGTTTGGCGAGCAGGGCGGCCTGGGCGCCACCCACGGCGGTTTCGGCAACCAATACCGCGAAACCAACCCGGCTGCCGAGCACCCCGCCGCCGAGGCTGCCGAAGAGAAATATTATGGCGAAGGCGCCGCGCGCCCCGGCAACCAGCACAACGCTTACCGCACCTACGATGGCCAGGACCGCCGCCCCGAGGAGCAGGGCCACGCCGTGCGCGACACGCCCGCGCCGCCCGTCATGAATTTCGACACCAACGTGGCCGACCAGCAAACCGACGGCCGCGGCAACGTGCAAGACAATCGCAACCTGCCCGGCAAAACGGGCGAAATTGCTGCTTTTCAGAATGATAACGGCTCGCCTACCGTTGGCAGCGCCTACGCCGCCGACTACGGCCACACCTCGGGCGTGGGCCTGCCGGCCGGGGCTACCGACAACCACCTCGAAATGGGCCCCAATGGCCACAGCGAGCAGGAAGATGAGCGCTCTTCGCGCGGTGGCTACGACAACCAGGGCAGCCAGGGCGGCCGCAGCCACGACCAGCAGCCGGGCGGCAACGCTCCTGCCGGCCAGAATGCGCCCGCCCCCGTCGATGCGCCCAACACGCCCCAAACGCCCGGCTACGGCTACGGCCACGAGCGCAGCGAGCAGGCCCAACCCGGCAACCCCGATACCGGCGACTCGCGCAATGGCTTTGGCCCGGGTGGCTCCAAGGAAGGCGATGCCAGCCAGGGTCACGGCTCGAAAGGTGGCTCGTACGATGACCAGAACCCCGGCGCCCGCGGCCCGGAATATGACAATTTCACCCAGCAGGACAAAGCCCAGAACTACGGCCAGGAAAACCGGACCGATTTCCGCCCCGAAGGCGGCGACAAGCCTGCCGATGCCGACGACACCGCCCCGCGCCGCAACGCCGGCCGCGACGAGCCAGCCAAGTAAGCCGGCCGGTCTGCTGCCTGCCCCGCGGCGCTT
>Ga0308157_10004346_pt1 | contig 18933 bp, 14 predicted proteins | sample PhyBR1_FD_201035 | JGI IMG/M metagenome (GOLD analysis project Ga0308157, IMG submission 201035) | Phyllosphere microbial communities from UC Gill Tract Community Farm, Albany, California, United States - DLSLB.R1 | ecosystem: Host-associated > Plants > Phyllosphere > Unclassified | place: USA...
CCGTTATTATGGTGCTAAAGGTTTGGTTTTAATGGCAAAAAACTATTATGGTTTAAAAGACAGTTATCAGGCGACTTATGTTTTGGATAATGTAATTGAGAATTTCAAAGATTATTCGGATGTGGTTGAAGAAGCAAAAACAGAATTGAATAAAATTAAAGCAGAAGAATCTAAAACAAATTCATCAATAACTAAATAAACAGAATGAAATTACCTTTTTATATAGTTGATGTTTTTGCCGAGAAAAAATATGCTGGAAATCAATTAGCCGTTTTTATGAATGCGAGTGATTTAAATACTGAAAAAATGCAGCAAATTGCCCGCGAAATTAATTTTGCCGAAAGCACTTTTATAACAAGCATCGAGCCTGAAAATAATAGTGCATCTATTAGAATTTTTACCGCAGAACACGAAATGCAGTTTGCAGGTCATCCAATTATTGGGACTTCATGGGTTTTGATGAATAAAATTGTAGAAAGCAATCCTCAGAATTTTAAATTGTCAGTTCCGGTTGGTCAGATTCCAATTCTGCAATCAGGAGATTTGGTTTGGTTGCAAGCAGCTCCGCCTCAATTTTGGGATGAATTCTCGAAAGATGATTTTTTAGAATTTACTAATTTGAATAAATCTGATTTTGATGATAAATTATCAATTCAGGAAGTGACAACCGGAAGTGCTTTTGTGATTGTTCCGCTTCAAAATATAAAAGCTTTAGAGGATTTAAAACTCGACAAGGATAAAACGAATCAGTGGTTGTTGGCTCATTGTAAAACTGCCCACAGAGCTTTATATTTCTATTGTTTTGACAAAGGAGAATTGTATAGCCGAATGTTTTGTGTAGAAAATAATCAGCTCATAGAAGACGCTGCAACTGGAAGTGCCAGTACATGTTTGCAAGCTTTTCTTTTGAAATATCATTCGCCAGAAATTAAAGTTACCAATCATCAGGGGGATTTTATAAACAGACCTTCCCGAATTTATTTTGACGGAAAATTGTCTAATGATAATTTTGATATTAAAATTGGCGGGAAAACACAATTCATCGCAACAGGTGAGTGGGAAGTATAATTAATACTTAATTAGAAGTAAAAAAAATAAAAAAGCATGATGTTTAAAAACAGAATAAAATCTTTAAAAAATACAAAATCAACAATCTCAGTTTTGAATTCTTCAAAATTTCAGTGTGGATTTTTACTGCTATTTGTCTTATTTTTTCAATGTTCATTTGCTCAGGTTAAGAAAGATAAAAATGACAACATTGGAACTGAAGTGGTAAATGTGGTAAAACCATATACGCCAACAATCTCTGATGCTTTCAAAGTAAAAGAAGTTCCAGCGGCTACTAATAATGAAGAAAGTGCTAAAAAAGAAAATGTCAATTATTCAATTTTGCCTTTTCCTGTTGCTTCAACATTTGCTCCCGCAAAAGGAAAAGCTCAAGGAGTTGAAAAAGGAGCGGCAGAACGTTTGTTTAATAATTATGCAACTTTGGGTGTTGGAAATTATGGCAATATAAATGCTGAATTATACATAACCGAAAACCTGAATAATAATGAATACTTGAGTGGAATGTTTCGTCATAATTCATCTCAAGGGGGAATAAAAAATGTCTTGCTTGACGATTTCTATTATGATACGAAAGTCGATCTGATGTACGGAAGCAATGAGCAAAATTTGACTTGGAATTTTAAAGTTGGGTTTCAAAATCAAGTTTACAATTGGTATGGATTGCCTGCTAATTTTGGGACTACATTGCCAGATCCTGATGGTTTGGATTTAGTTTATGGGATTAATCCGCAACAATCTTATAATACTTTAACAGCAAATGGTTCTTTGGCTTTGGAAGATGGAATTTTAAACGACGTAACTCTTGATTTTGCACATTTTTCAGATGACTATCATTCATCGGAGAATAGTTTTTTATTGGCACCAACTTTTAAATTTGACATTGCGGATGAAGCAATTAAAACCAAAGTTTTTGTCGATTATGTTGATGGTAGTTTTAAAGAAAATTATTCAGGAACTAATGCTTCACCAATTGATTATGGATTTATAAACTTAGGAATAGAACCTAGTTTTATGATGAATAGAGAAGATTGGACAATCAAAGTTGGCGCCGGATTAGTTTACAGTATGGGGAAAGAAAATGACACCAACAAGTTTTATGTTTATCCATCGCTTAGTGCTTCTTATAATATTGTGAGCGATGTGATGATTTTTTATATGAGCGCCATTGGGAATTTACAACAAAATACATATAGAAATTTTGTAAATGATAATCCATTTATGTCACCAACGTTAAATATTAAACCAACAAATGAGCTGTACGATATAAATTTTGGATTAAAAGGAAAATTGGCAAGCACTGTTAGTTATGATGTAAAAGCTTCGTATATACATGATGAAAATAAAGCATTGTTCAGAGCTAATGATTATACCGAACAAGGAACAAATCCGAATTATGGCTTCGGAAATTCTTTTCAGGTCGTTTATGATGATTTGACAACCATGCGTTTTTATGGAGAAATAAAAGCAGATGTGGCGAAGGGCATAACTGTAGAAGCAGATGCAACAGTAAGTAGTTATACAAAGGATTCAGAACAAGAAGCGTGGAATTTACCTGAATTTGAATTCAATGGTAGAGCTGATTTTATGATTACTGAGAAATGGTTTGTAGGTGCTAACATGTTTTATGTAGGAGGACGCAAAGATTATCAAATAAATACAGATGTTGTATATACAGATGTTCCAGGTCCAATTACTTTGGATAGTTATTTTGATTTGAATGCTAATGTAAGATTCAAATACAGCGAACGATTCACTACATTCTTGAAAGCCAATAATATCTTAAACAAAGGTTATCAAAAATGGCTGAATTATCCAGTTCAAGGTTTTCAAGTGATGGTGGGAGCTAATTACAAATTTGATTTTTAAAATTTAGAAAAAATATATCTATACAAACAAAAAAGCTTCCATCTCGGAAGCTTTTTTGTTCAAAGACAGTAAATTTATTCTGTAAAAGGAACAGCTACACGAGCCTTATCCCATCCCAAATTCAAAACAATTCCGTTGTCGGCTTTAGTAAAAACCATCGAAAAAGCTTCTAAAGATTCATCAGCAACAGTCACAGGAACTTTTAAACGTGCTACATCATTTTTCTCATTGTAGGTGTAAGCTCCCCAAACATTCAAATCCTTATTGATAATTATGATACAAGAATCTTTTTCTGGAATAGTAAAGAAAGTGTATGAACCGGCTTTGATTTTTGTGTTTCCTAATTTTACATCTTTGTAAAAAGTAATTTCGGCAGCCTCATTGGCACCAGTTCTCCAAACTTTTCCCTCAGGAGCCAATTCGCTTAATGCGCGACCATTTAGTTGAGGTCTTCCATAAATAATTCGGGCAGTTTTTTTAGAATCTTTGTAATCGTTAGGATAAGAAGCCATATCCATCGGACTTTTGTCTAAACCTGGAAATTTTTGTGCGTGAACGTTGGAGGTAAATACCATTGTCAGTGCGAATGCTATTGTAGCAATAATAGTAGCTTTTTTCATGATAGTTTTTGTTAGATTAATTAAAATCTAAAATTATAAATTGTATTACTAAATTCTACTATTACGTGTTAAAAATTTGCATTAAAGAAGAAATGCTATTTTGAAATTGAAGTTGCTTTTTTATTTCTTAATAACTTAGAAGCTTAGTATCTTAGCAACTTTAAAAAGTAAAATGACTTTCAAACAAAAAATACACCAATACTATTCACAATTAGTTCAGGACAGAATCGATGTTTTCAAAGACATGATCGTAGCTTTGACTGAAGATTCAAAAAATGATGCCAAAGGTTCTGCCGGTGATAAACACGAAACAGCTTTGTCTATGATGCATATTGAGCAAGAAAAACTAAATAATAAATTGAAAGAGGTAATTGCTCAAAAAAATGTTTTAGAAAAAATAGATCCTTCGGCAATTGCAAAAACTATTATTGTTGGAAGTTTGGTTAAAGCCAATGGAATTTATTTGTATTTAAGCGCCGCACTTCCAAAAATCAATATTGAAGGGATTAATGTTATTGCACTTTCTCCACAATCTCCTTTGGGGAATAAATTAATGGGAAACCAAGTAGGTTTTACTTTTGAAATTAATGGAACGAAATATTTGATTGAAAATATCGAATAGATTAATTTTCTAAATAAGAATTCTATATTCATAATTTTATTTTTTTTGAAATAGTCAGCCTTTAGGTTATAGTTTGACTAAATTCTATATTCTTTATGCTATTTCAAGAAAGCACTCAGTTATGAAGAAATATTTAACATAATAGTTGATTATTGTGTCCTTTTTATATTGAAAACTATAGAAATCGGATAGAAAAAACACTACTCCCTAAATAAAACTTTTGTAAATTCGCCAACTTAAAAGTTTACTTTAAAACTATATAAAATTATGAGCAAAATAATGACAGTCGACATCTTGTCGAGTATTAAAGGAGCACAGTCCTCGGAGAGTGTGAATAAGTTATTTGATGTAATTAGAAATGCATCATCAAATAATAATGCTGCAAATACTGTCAATTATAATTGTGTTTCTGTAAATGATTTAAGAGAAGATGTTGTGGTAGAGAGTTCGGCTATTGAGAAACAAATAATTTTAGAAAACTTCCCGAACAAAAAAAATGGTTTTTTAGTAGTTGCTAAAGTTATAGAAGGATAAAATGGAATCGCAAATAAAAAAAATACACCAGCAATTGGTGTCAAAACAAATAACTTGTACGGCTTTGGTACAAGAAAAATTAGACTTACTCAAACAAAATACATACAACTCCGTAAATTCAATTTTAGATACTTTGGCTTTAGAATTAGCTGCTAAGGTTGATGCGAAAATTGCAAACGGAGAAACAATCGGTTTACTAGAAGGAATTCCTTTTGGAATTAAAGATGTTTATATGTTGCAGGGAACTTACACAACTGCAAGTTCTGATTTGTTGAAAAATTATAAATCGGCATATACAGCTACTGCCATTCAAAAATTATTGGATGCAGGGGCAATTCCTTTGGTAAAAGAAAATTGTGATAGTTTTGGCCATGGTTCTTCTAGTGAAAACACCATTTTTGGTGCTGTGAAAAATGCTGTAAATCCAGAATTAGTTGCTGGAGGTTCAAGTGGAGGTTCTGCAGTAAATGTTGCCAAAGATTATACTGTTTTTTCTATCGGTGGAGACACCGGAGGTTCGATTCGTCAGCCTGCTGGTTACAATCATATTTATGGTTTTAAACCAACTTACGGAAGAGTTTCAAGATATGGCCTAATGGCTTATGCGTCTTCTACAGATTGTGTTGGACCATTAGCAAAATCAATTGAAGACATTCGAATCGTGTTGAATGTAATGAGCGGAAAAGATCCAAAAGATCAGACTTCAATCGCTTCAACAGAAATTAGTGAAGAAGCAGTTGCAATTTCATCAATTAAAACAGTTGGTTATTTTAAAAACTTTGTGGAAAGTGAAGCGATAGATACTCAAATAAAATCTGATTTTTTAGCTTCTATTGAAAAAATAAAAGCTAAAGGTATTGAAGTAAAAGAATTGGATTTCTTCAAATCGGACATTTTGGTTTCTACTTATTATACGTTGGCAATGGCGGAAACGGCTTCGAATTTATCCCGCTTAGATGGGACAAATTATGGTAACCGCATTGAAGGAGAGAATTTAATTGATACTTATGCTGTAACTCGTTCTGAAAATTTTTCAGAAGAAACAAAGCGTAGAATTGTCGGAGGAAATCAAGTGTTGTCACAAGGTTTTTCAGAAGGAATATATTTAAAAGGATTGGCTTTAAGAGATCAGATTTCTCAAAACTTTAGTAAAGATTTTGAAGAAGTTGATATTGTTTTGTCACCTGTTACACCAAGTACACCTCCTAAGATTGGAGAAAGTTTAAAAGATCCGTTGGCGATGTACTTATCGGATGCTTATACCGTTGGTTTTAGCTTAGGACAATTGCCAACATTGACCGTACCACAAGGAACAAGTACGGGATTGCAGATTACTGCAGCAAAAAATAATGATGAATTAGTGTTGCAATTTGCAAACTTCTTAAAAGATACAATATAATGGAACTGGAGCAATTAACAGCGGCGATAAAAGCCCACGATTTAGAATTGGTAATCGGACTGGAAACTCACGTTCGATTGAATACCAAAACCAAGTTGTTTTGTTCTTGTCCAAATCAAGAAATTGAAACACCTAACGAAAATATATGTTCTGTTTGTACAGGACAAATGGGCGTTTTGCCTGCCATAAATAAAGAAGCAATTACCAAAGCAATTTATTTTGGTAAAGCTGTGGATTCGTCATTTAGTAATGAAGTGATATCTTGGGATAGAAAACATTACGAATATCCGGACAACCCGAAAAACATTCAGATTACACAATATCACAATCCAATAATTCCTGACGGACACGTTTCTTGTTACCGAAATGACGGTTCTCAATTTACCGTAAATCTTACTCAGGTTCATATTGAAGAGGATGCTGCGAAATTGATGCACGAAAAGAAAATCTCGTTGGTTGATTTTAATAAAGCAGGAGTTCCGTTGATAGAAATAGTTACAGAACCTTGTATCAGAAATATTGAAGATGCTTCGACTTATGCGCAATATATTCAACGTATCGTTCAGAATTTAGGAATCTCTGAAGCGAATTTAGAGAAAGGGGAATTCAAATCGGATGTTTCTGTGTCTTTGCGCAAAAAACATTCTTATGATTTAAACCCAAGAACGGAAATCAAAAACTTGAACTCGTTTAAGTTTATGATCGAAGCTTTGAAAGAAGAGGTTGAAAAACAGTTCAATTATTATATAGAAAGCAAAGAGTTTAGACCTGATCAAACCACTGTGTTATGGGATGCTGATTTAAAGCAAACTAAAACGATGCGTAAAAAAGAATTTGAAGCAGATTATCGTTTTATTTCAGAGCCAGATTTACCTTTTGTAAATATTAAAAAAGAGATTGAAGCGATTAAAGTCGATACGGCTGCTTTGCCTTTTGCAGTTGAATCGATTTTGATTAACGGTGGAGTTTTACCACAAGATGCTAAGTTTTTTACTGCTGATGCCTTGCGTTCTAAAACATTTATGACTATTAATGCAGCAATCAAAGATCCTTCATTTGTTGCAAAAACTTTGGCAAATAATATTAAAGCTGAAGACTACGCTGAAATTCATAGTATTGATCATTTAATAGAAATTTTCCAATTATTTAAGTCGGAAAAAATCACGGCAGTTTTAGTTCAAAATGCGATTACTGGTTATTTAAAAGATAGAACTTTCGATTACAATAAGTATTTTGAAGACAATACTATTTCAGAAGATAAAATCCAAGAAGTAATTACGAAGGTAATTTTAGAAAATGAAGCTGTTGCCAATGATATCAAAGCGGGAGATCAAGGGAAAGCTGGTATTTTAGTTGGAAAGATTTTAGGTATTGTCGGAAAAGGAGCAAACGGAAAAGTAATTCGTCAAATTATTTTAGACAAATTAGGTGCAGCGGCTGTTTTAGAAAAGGCAGAATCTGCTGAAAAAGCGTCTAAAGAAATTATTACTGAGAATAAAGAAAGTCAGGAAGAAACACTTCCTGAAATTCCAATTATTATAAAAGATATATATAGAACACATAAGATTTCACAATTATCAGAAGAAAATATCAATGATGAAGTGACCTTGTCTGGTTGGGTGTCAAGTGTTCGTGACCACGGGGAGTTGATGTTTATTGACTTGCGTGATTCAAGTTATGAGATTTTCCAAGTGAACATCAGTAGAGAATCATTTCCTAATATTGATGAGTTAGTGAAGTTGAAACCGGAATCGGTTATTTCGGTAAAAGGAATTGTAGTTAGTCGTAATGAAGATGATTACAATGCTGGACTTCGTACAGGTAAAATTGAATTGCAAACTTCGGTTTTAGAGATTTTAAATTTATCCAAAACATTGCCTTTTGAAATTAAAAGAGCAGCAAAAACCAATGAAGCAACTCGTTTTCAATATAAGTTCTTAGACCATAGAAACGAAGAGGTTAGAAGAGCCATCGTAAATCGTCATAAAGTAATTAAGTTATTGCGTGATATTTTAGATGAAGAAGAATTTTTAGAAATTGAAACGCCTATTTTAAGTGCTGGAACAGATGAAGGAGCACGTGAATTCATTGTTCCAACGCGTAAACAGGCAGGTTTCTTTTATACGTTGCCACAAGCGCCACAACAGTTCAAACAGATGTTGATGGTTAGTGGTTATGAAAAATATTTCCAAGTAGCACGTTGTTTTAGAGATGAAGATTCTCGTGGAGATCGTCAGCCGGAATTTACGCAATTGGATATGGAAATGGCGTATGCCAGCATGCAACAAATCATTGATTTGAATACTAAGCTATTTAATGAAGTAGTCAAAAAAGTATATGGCAACAAATGGATTTTGCGTCCATTTGAAGTGATAACTTATAAAGATGCCATGGATTTTTATGGTTGTGACAGACCTGATTTGCGTTATGGCTTAAAAATGCAAGACATTACAGATATCGTTAAAGAGACAACTTTTCAAGTGTTTAGTAAACCGATTGAAGAAGGTGGAATCGTAAAATGTATCAAGGTTTCTGCTAAAGAACAAGGTAGCAAACGTATGTCTAAAGGTCAAATAGAAAACCTTACGGCTATTGCACAACAACACGGTTTAGGTGGATTGGCTTATATTATTGTAAACGAAGATGAACTGCAATCGCCAATAATTAAGTTTTTAGGTGAAGATATTGCGGCTGGAATTATAAAAGCTACTAATGCACAAGTTGGGGATGTTGTATTCTTTTCAGCGGCAGATTATGCAACGGCTAACAAAGCTTTGGATGCTGTTCGTCAAGAATTAGGTAAAATATTGCATTTAATCAATCCGAAGGAATTATGTCCTGCCTGGGTAGTTGATTTCCCAATGTTTGAAAGAACTGATGAAGGAAGATGGACATTTACACACAATCCATTCTCTATGCCGGCTGTTTACGATTTAGAAAAACACATGAAGGGTGATGATGATGAAATTGGAACAATTATCGCGCAGCAATACGATATAATCTTAAATGGTTACGAAATTGGAGGAGGTTCCGTTCGTGCACATAAATCAGAGATTTTGGAAGCAACTTATAGAAATATGGGTTACAATAAAGAGGAAATGATTAAGAGTGTCGGAACGATGTATAAAGCTTTCCAATACGGTGCACCACCACACGGAGGAATCGCTTGGGGAATCGACCGTTTGATGATGATTTTAGAGAAAAAAGCATCTATCCGAGAGGTAATGGCTTTCCCGAAAACAGGAACCAGTGAAGATTTATTATTTGGAGCACCATCTCTTTTATCTGATAAAAAGGTCGAAGAAATGAATGTTAGAATTATGAAGAAATAGATTTCAAAATCTAAATATGTTTAAAAAGCGGATTTGCATCGAAAGATATAAATCCGCTTTTTTATTTTAATATGGTAAATCTGCAGAATCTGCGTGAAAATAAAACACAAATAATTTGATGGAGAATTGTAGTTAAATTATTTAAAGTATTTCGTTTATGACCTCGGCTTATTAAGCCCTCTGTCATAAAGCACAATACTCCCTGCAACAGACACATTTAAACTTTTTTCAGACTTGAATTTGACTAAATGATGGCATTTTGCAATAGCTTTTTTCGAAAGGCCATTGTCTTCTGCTCCTAATAAATAAACACAACGTCTGGGATGTTCGAAAGTTTCCAAATCTTCAGCTCTTTCATCTAATTCAACACCAACTAGACGCGCTCCTTTTGGTAAGTTTTTATAGAAATCTTCAAAGTCTTCATAATGAAAATACGGAAGTGATTTTACTGCATTATGTGTATCGCAGGCTTGTTTAGCATATCGATTTCCAATTGTAAAAATATAACTTGCTCCTAAGTTCTGAGCAGTTCGCCACAAAACACCTAAGTTTTCGGGAGTTTTGCCATTTTGTATTCCTATGCCGAAAAACTCGGTTATAAAATTATCGTTCATAACGCAAAAATACAATCTGTTATCAGTATTGTCAAATTTTGATTTGTTTAAAAAAAGATACTTCAAAGATGAGCGATTTTTATAGCTATAAATCAACAAAATGTTAATAACTTACGATCTTATAAGTTAATTTTAGCAGTGTTCTAACTTCTGTTTTTATATATTTGTTCGTTAGACAAAAATTACATTTTTAGAATAAAAAACATGAGCGAAGAAATCAAGAAGGAAAACAATTATTCAGCGGATAGTATTCAGGCGTTAGAAGGAATGGAGCACGTAAGAATGCGTCCTTCTATGTATATTGGAGATGTTGGTGTTAGAGGATTGCATCACTTAGTGTATGAGGTAGTAGATAACTCGATTGATGAGGCAATGGGAGGTCATTGCGATACGATTTATGTTACTATTAATGAAGATGGTTCCATTACAGTAGAGGATAATGGGCGTGGTATTCCAGTCGGAATTCATAAAAAAGAAGGTGTTTCTGCATTAGAAGTTGTAATGACTAAAATTGGTGCAGGAGGAAAATTTGATAAAGATTCGTATAAAGTATCAGGAGGTCTTCACGGTGTGGGGGTTTCTTGTGTTAATGCACTTTCTTCCCATTTAACTGCAACTGTTCATAGTAGTGATGGAAAAGTATACCAACAAGAATATGAAAGAGGAAAAGCATTATATCCAGTAAAACAAATTGGTGATACTTCAAAAAGAGGGACAATTGTTACTTTCTATCCAGATCCAACTATTTTTACACAAACAACTGAGTATTCTTATGATACTTTATCGGCTCGTATGCGTGAATTGTCTTTCCTGAACAAAGGGATTTCAATTACGTTTACAGATAAGAGAGAGAAAGATAAAGATGGAAACTTCTTAGGAGAAGTGTTTTTTTCTACAGAAGGGTTAAAAGAATACATTCGTTATTTAGATGGAAATCGTGAGCCAATTATTGCCCATGTAATTTCAATGGATCATGAAAAAGGAGAAATTCCGGTTGAGGTGGCTTTAATTTATAATACAAGTTACGGTGAAAATATATTCTCGTATGTAAACAATATTAATACACACGAAGGAGGAACACACTTGCAAGGTTTTAGAACAGGTCTTACAAGATCTTTGAAGAAATATGCAGATACTTCTGGAATGTTGGATAAATTGAAGTTTGATATTTCTGGTGATGATTTCCGTGAAGGTCTTACGGCTATTATTTCTGTAAAAGTATCAGAGCCACAATTTGAAGGTCAAACTAAAACTAAGCTTGGAAATAGAGAAGTTGTTTCGCCAGTAAGTCAAGCTGTGAGTGAAATGATTGAGAATTATTTGGAAGAAAACCCAAATGATGCTCGTATCATTGTTCAGAAAGTTATTTTGGCAGCCCAAGCCCGTCATGCAGCTAAAAAAGCGCGTGAAATGGTACAACGTAAAACTGTAATGGGTGGCGGTGGATTGCCAGGAAAATTATCTGATTGTTCAGAACAAGATCCTGCAAAATGCGAAGTTTATCTTGTCGAGGGAGATTCGGCAGGTGGAACGGCAAAACAAGGCCGTGACCGTGCTTTTCAGGCTATTTTGCCATTACGTGGTAAGATTTTGAACGTTGAAAAAGCGATGCATCATAAAGTTTTTGAAAACGAAGAGATTCGAAATATTTTTACTGCACTTGGAGTAACAGTTGGAACTGACGAGGATAGTAAAGCATTAAATATTTCAAAATTACGTTACCATAAAGTGATCATCATGTGTGATGCCGACGTCGATGGTAGCCACATTTCTACTTTGATTTTGACATTCTTCTTCCGCTTTATGAAAGAACTTATTGAAGAAGGGCACGTTTATATTGCTGCTCCTCCTTTATATTTAGTGAAAAAAGGGAATAAAAAAGAATACGCTTGGACTGATGATCAACGTGATCAGGCGAATGCAAGAATGGGCGGTAGTGCGTCTATTCAACGTTATAAAGGTCTTGGAGAAATGAACGCTGAACAATTGTGGGAAACTACAATGGATCCGGAATTTAGAACGTTGCGTCAGGTGAATATTGATAGTCTTGCTGAGGCTGATAGAGTTTTCTCAATGTTAATGGGAGATGAAGTTCCACCGCGAAGAGACTTTATTGAAAAGAATGCAGTTTACGCGAATATTGATGCGTAGTTGTTGAAAGTAACTGTGTTTTAATTTTTGATTTGATAATAATATAAAACATATAAAATATGAAAGTTACCATCGTAGGAGCAGGGAATGTTGGAGCGTCCTGTGCAGATTCAATTTCCTATAGAGGAATTGCGAGTGAAGTAGTACTATTGGATATTCGAGAAGGTTTTGCCGAAGGTAAAGCAATGGATATTATGCAATGTGCTACCAATACAGGGTTTAATACCAATGTGTCAGGTGTTACAAATGATTATTCTAAAACAGCCAACAGTGATGTAGTTGTTATCACTTCAGGAATTCCAAGAAAACCAGGAATGACTAGAGAAGAATTGATTGGAATTAATGCTGGAATAGTTAAAACAGTTGCAGAAAATGTGCTTGCACATTCACCAAACTGTATTGTAATTGTGGTGTCAAATCCAATGGATACGATGACTTACTTGGCGTTGAAAGCTACTGGGTTGCCAAAAAACAGAATTATTGGAATGGGAGGCGCTTTAGATAGCTCACGTTTTAGATATTATTTATCTAAAGCTTTGAACACTCCTTCTAACGATATTTCGGCTATGGTAATTGGTGGACACGGAGATACTACAATGATTCCTTTAACTAGATTGGCTTCCTATAATGGTATACCTGTTTCTCAATTTTTATCTCAGGAAGAATTAGATAAAGTTGCTGCTGCTACTATGGTAGGTGGGGCAACACTTACTGGTTTGTTGGGGACTTCAGCTTGGTATGCTCCTGGAGCTTCTGTTGCTTATTTGGTAGATAGTATTTTAAATGATCAAAAGAAAATGATTGCCTGTTCTGTCTTTTTAGAAGGAGAATATGGCCAAAATGATATTTGCATCGGTGTGCCTTGTATTATAGGTAAAAACGGTGTAGAGAAAATTGTTGATATTGCATTGAATGATGCAGAAAAAGCTGCTTTTGCTAAAAGCGCTGAGGCTGTTAGAAACATGAATGCTGATTTAAAATCAGTTTTGGTATAATAATTTTGGTAAGAAAAAAAAGAAGACTGCATTTCTGCGGTCTTTTTTTTGATTTTAATCAATAAATAAATTGGTTAATCTTTCCGTTAATTATATATTTGCTCGGTTTAAAAAAAATGATGTAAATCGTGCGATTCTTTTTTGTTTTTCAAAAATGACGTAATGGCTTATTTTATAGGGTTTAAAACAAAAAACAATAAATAAAAAATAATTAATTTTTAGTAATAATGCAGAATAAAGGACTTATTAAATTTTTCGCAATTCTATTTGCATTGGTAAGTATTTACCAACTTTCTTTCACTTTTGTCTCTAATAAAGTCAAAAGTGATGCAAAAACTTTTGCTGGAAGTAATCCAGAAAAGGAAGTAAAATATTTGGATTCAATTGGAAAAGAAAAAGTTTTCAGTTTAGGGTTTACCGATTTTACATTCAATGAAGTAAAAGATAAGCAAATCAACAAAGGTCTTGACTTAGAAGGGGGAATCAACGTGACTCTTCAAATCTCAGTTAAAGATATTTTGAAAGGATTATCAAACAATTCGAAAAATCCAGTTTTTAATAAATCTTTGGCGGATGCCACTGCAAATTTAGAAGGAAATAAAAGTTATTTAGATAAATTTTTTGAAGCTTTCGAAGCCAATTCTAAAGGCTCTGTGAAATTAGCATCTCCTGATATTTTTGCTAACAGAAGTTTGCAAGGTGATGGTGGGGTAACTTTTCAAATGACAGATTCTCAGGTTCAAAAAGTAATTAAAAGAAAAGTTGATGAGTCTATTGAAAGTGCTTTTAAAGTGCTTAGAGAGCGTATAGATAAATTTGGTGTTACGCAACCAAATATCCAAAAATTAGGAGAAACTGGAAGAATTCTTGTAGAGCTTCCTGGTGCTAAAGATATTGATAGAATTAAAAAATTATTACAAAGTACAGCTCAATTAGAGTTCTGGGAAACATATAAAGTTGAAGAAATTGGGAATTTCATCATGGCTGCGAATGAAGCTTTGAAGAAAACTGAAGTTGCTAAAACTGAAACAAAAGCTGTTGCAAAAGATTCATTAAGTGCTTTATTGACTGATGCAAAAGATTCAACTACTGCTAAAAAAGGAAATAATCCTATTATTGATAAAATCATTGCTCAAGGTGGTGGACCAGTTTTAGGCCTTTTCTCTCCAAAAGATACTGCTGTAATCAATTCTTATTTTAAAAGAGCAGATATTAGAGTTTTATTAGCTGGTGACCAACGTTATGCAAAATTTGTATGGGGAAAACCAACAACTATTAAAGACGCTAAAGAAAAAGAAGTTGAAGCTGTAGAATTATATGCTTTAAAAGGTAATAGAGACAATAAGCCTTCAATGGGAGGAGCTGTTGTGACTGACGCTAGTGATACATTTGACCAAATGGGTAAACCAGCTGTTTCTATGCAAATGAATAACACTGGAGCTAAAGAATGGGAAGAATTAACTGGAAGAGCTTATACTCAAAAAAGTAACATTGCTATCGTTCTTGATGATGTTGTTTATTCTGCACCTGGTGTATCTAGTGGGCCAATTGCTGGTGGAAGATCTGAAATTTCAGGAAATTTTGATGTTACTGAAACCAAAGATTTAGCGAACGTATTAAGAGCTGGTAAATTACCTGCTGCTGCCGAAATTATTCAATCAGAAATTGTAGGACCATCTTTAGGTCAGGAGGCTATTGATAATGGTACTAATTCAGCTGTAATTGGATTGTTATTAGTCTCTCTTTGGATGATAGTTTATTATGGAAAAGCAGGTTGGTATGCAAATATTGCTTTGGCAGTAAACTTGTTGTTCATGTTTGGGATTTTAGCAAGCTTAGGTGCTGTTCTTACTTTGCCCGGTATTGCTGGTATTGTTTTAACAATGGGTACTGCTGTAGATGCGAATATCATTATTTATGAAAGAGCAAAAGAGGAATTAAGGTCTGGTAAATCACTTAATGAATCTGTAATTGCTTCTTATAGCTGGACAGGTGCGATGCGATCTATTGTTGATGCGAATGTTACCCATATTTTAACTGGAGCAGTTTTATTTATTTTTGGTTCAGGACCAATTAAAGGTTTCGCAACTACTTTGTTGATTGGTATTATTACCTCTTTATTTACCTCTATCTTTATTGCTAGAATTTTTATTGACAGAAATATTGCTGGTAAAAACGATTTATCATTCGTTACAAAATTCTCTAAAAACTTCTTTACTAATTTCCATTTCGATTTCTTAGGAATTAAAAAATGGGCTTACCTTTTCTCAATCGTAGTTACTATTATTAGTATTGCTTCTATCGTAACTAATGGTTTTGACCAAGGTGTTGACTTTGTTGGAGGAAGAACTTTCCAGGTTCGTTTTGATAAATCAATGAAGCCTGAAGAAGTTAGAGATGAATTGGCCGCTGTTTTCGGTAGTGCGGAGGTTAAAATATTTGGTGAAGACAATCAGTTAAAAATTACTACCAAATATAAAGTAGAAGAAACTGGTAGTGCAGCTGACGAAGAAGTAAACGTTAAGTTGTTTAATGTTTTGAAAAAACATTATACTCCAGATATGACTTACGATAAATTCGTAAATGCTCACGAAGGAAAAAAATTAGGTATTGTACAAGCGTCAAAAGTCGGACCAACAGTTGCTGAGGATATTAAAACAAATGCTTATTGGGCTGTATTAGGTGCGATGGTTATTGTGGCTTTGTACTTGGTTATTAGTTTTAGAAAATGGCAATATAGTTTAGGTGCAATCGCTGCGATTGCTCACGACGTTATCTTCTTATTAGGAGTTTATTCATTGTGTTGGAGATTTATGCCGTTCGGTATGGAGATTGACCAACACTTTATCGCTGCAATCTTAACCGTAATTGGTTACTCTATGAATGATACTGTTATTGTATTTGACAGGGTTCGTGAATTTATCGATGGAAAAACAAAAGGTACATTCTCAGAAATTGTAAACAAATCGATTAACTCTACAATGTCAAGAACTATCAATACTTCGTTGACGATGATCTTGGTATTGTTAATCATGTTTATCTTCGGTGGAGAATCAATTAGAGGATTTATCTTCGCAATGCTTATAGGTATTGTTATTGGTACTTATTCTTCATTATTCATCGCTACTCCAGTATTAGTTGATACTATTTCTAGAGAAGAGAAGAAAAATATTGAAATCAAACATCAAGAAAGCTAGGAAATAGTTTTCATTATATAGAAAAGGGATTCAACGAAAGTTGAATCCCTTTTTTTATAAAAGTCAAAACTTAGGGCGAATATTAATTCAAGGATAACAGTTTTTGCCTTAAGAAATCATTCATACATTCAAATTAGTTACATTATTTTTATAAATGTATCTTTGATCATTTTGATTTCTTCAGTGTAAATAGTTTTCTTTTTATTAGCAAAATAAAGGGTGTTTTTTAGTGGAGTTTTTCCTTGCCACAACAGTTTTATTTTTCCGCTTTCAACTTCTGTTTTGCATAAGAAATCAGGTATAACTGCCAAACCATTACTGTCGCTCAGGCAACGTACAATGGAGTTTAAATTAGGCACAATGTAGTTAGGTCTAAAATCAGCATTTTTATTAAAATTGAGTTGCCAAAAGTTTCTCAAATGCTCCATGTCTCCCGTAGTTCCAAACCACTTTTGTTGTTTTAGCCAAAGTTCTATAGCTTGAAAGTTATTTTGATTTATAAGGGTTTTGAATTCCGTGGAATTAATCTTGTTTCCACCAATTAGAACAATAGTTTCAGACGAAAAAGCTTCATAGTCGATTGTATTTTTAACAATCATTTGTGGTGTGATAATTAAATCTAAAATACCTTTCTCCAAGTTTTCGATCATTTCTGGATATTCCCCAAATTGGATAATTACATTAAAAGGGAAACTTGATAAATAAGGTTCTAATGTTATTTGAAAAGTTTCAAAACACATTCCGATGCTAATTGTGGGAGTGTTCTTTTCAGTACTTCGTTGGAAGTTTTTTTCAGCTTCTTCTAATTTGCATAATGCATCACTAATAAAATTATAAAGAACTTTTCCTTTTTCGGTAGGAACCATTTTTCGACTGGTTCTATCAAATAATTTATACCCTACATAACTTTCCAAAGAACTCAAATGTAAGCTTACGCCTGGTTGCGAAATAAACAACATTTCTGCAGCACCCGTTAAAGTGCCAGTTTTATAAATATATTTAAAAGTGCGATACCATTCCAGATTAACCATTTTTTACATCTATTATAATTATGATGCAAAGGTATGAATTAAGTTATTTTAATAATACATATAATGATTGTAATTTTGCTTCATCAAATAAAAACAATAGCAAATGAAAAAGATATTTATAATAAATGGAGGTCAAAAATTTGGGCATTCAGGTGGAAGATTTAATGAAACAATTGCAAAAGCAACTGCAGAATTCTTTTCAAATAATAATTTTGAAGTAAAAACTACTGATATTAATGAGGAATACGACCCTGTCGAAGAAGTTGGAAAATTTGTTTGGGCGGATGTAGTTATTTATCATACGCCTATTTGGTGGTTTCAATTACCTCATGGTTTAAAGCAATATATAGATGTTGTTTTTACCGAAGGACATAATAAAGGAATTTACAAAAGTGATGGTCGTTCTTCAAAAAATCCAGCGATTAATTACGGAACAGGAGGGATGTTACATGGAAGAAAGTATATGGTTACTACTTCATGGAATGCACCTATAGAAGCCTTTACGTTGCCTGGAGAATTTTTCAATCAAACAAGTGTAGACAACGGGCCTTTGTTTGGTTTTCATCGTATGAATGCTTTTACAGGAATGGAGTCTTTAGAAAGTATCCATTTTCACGATGTTATGAAAGGCGCTAACGTAGAGAGTGATTTAGAAGAGTATAGAAATCATTTGACACACTTATTTTTGAATTAATTATGGAAATAAATCTAACAGTAATTATTAAAAGTAAATCTGAAAACAGGGAAGACTTAAAAACAATTTTGCAGAATCTAGTAGAAAACTCGAGAAAGGAATTGGCTTGTGTTCAATATGATTTACATCAAAATATAGATGATTCTAATATATTTATTTTTCATGAGATTTGGAAAAATAAAGAAGGGTTGGATTTACATAATAAACAATCCTATTTATTGAATTTTAAACAAGTTGCCGAATCACTTTTACAAGAAAAAATAATAGTTTATTCAACTTCTAAAATAGAGTAGTAAAAAAATAGCCACTAAAATAAAATTTTTAGTGGCTATTTAATTATATCGTTTTGAGACTAAATTTCAACTTCTTTTTTGGCTGTAAAAGTAAAATATAAACCAACTAAAATAAAAGGAATACTTAGCCATTGGCCAGTAGATAATACATTTCCTAAGTCACTTTCAAATCCGCCTTGGCTTTCTTTTACAGATTCTACAATAATACGAACTGTAAATAAAAGGACTAAGAATAACCCAAATAAATAACCTGATTTTTTTCTAGCCTCCGTTTTCCAATATAAGTAAAGCAAAACCGCAAAAACAAACACGTAGCAAAATGCTTCATATAATTGTGCGGGATGTTTGGCAGGAACTTGTTCTAATAAATTAGCATATTGTGGATTAGTAGCTATAGCATTATAGGCTTCTTTTGGCGTTGGAAGCTGAGTCGCATTTACAGCTTGTCTAGGTGTGAATTGATCTCTTACAAAACGAATTCCGAATGCTGAAGTGGTTTCTTTACCAACGATTTCAG
>Ga0308157_10004348_pt1 | contig 18924 bp, 15 predicted proteins | sample PhyBR1_FD_201035 | JGI IMG/M metagenome (GOLD analysis project Ga0308157, IMG submission 201035) | Phyllosphere microbial communities from UC Gill Tract Community Farm, Albany, California, United States - DLSLB.R1 | ecosystem: Host-associated > Plants > Phyllosphere > Unclassified | place: USA...
GACCAAAATCGCGTCCATTTGTTTGATTGGAAAAAAGGGAAGAGGATTTAGATCTTGTTGTTGGTAGTTTGGCCTGTAAAAGGCGAGATGATGACATATGGTAAAATGTGATTTTCACCATATGTGACGCTTTTTGGATCAACTTTGTTCTATCACTCCCCATCGGAGATATTTAGAACTAGTATCATGCGTGATTTCGGCGTTAGCGTTTATTGCAGGCCGGGGATCGCTGCGACGAGACTGCGTGTATAATCATTGGATGGGTTGCCAAAAATCCTGCTCGGTGGGCCGGATTCCACAACTGAGCCCCGATGCATTACCAGCAAGTTATCACAGATCTGACTCGCAACACGTAAATCGTGGGTGATGAAAATGATGGCCAAATTGCGTTCTCTTTGTACCTTCTGCAATAGCTCTAAGATCTGGGCCTGAATAGATACATCAAGTGCTGAGACTGCCTCATCCGCGATTAGAATTTCAGGGTCGAGCATAAGGGCGCGGGCAATGCCTATACGTTGCCTCTGTCCACCAGAAAACTCATGTGGAAATCGCTCCATAGCGCCCCGGTCGAGTCCCACGAGTTCAAGTGTTTGAAAGGCACGATTGCGAACATCCTGAGTATTTTGGCCATGTGCTTTCGGGCCCACAGTGAGTGCCATTCCAATCGTGTGACGCGGGTTCAAAGAGGCATATGGATCCTGAAAAACCATCTGTATACGCGGACGCAGTGGGCGAAATTCTTTTTCTGAAAGTGGAGCTATGTCCATTTTATCAAAAATTATGGTGCCTGAATCCAGATCGGTTAATTTCATAAGCACACGTCCTAGTGAGCTTTTGCCAGAGCCACTCTCTCCCACAACACCCAGTGTCTGACCACGCTTCAATGTGAAGCTGACCTCCTTGAGTGCAGGCACGATGCGCTTACGCCCGAACATTCCAGATCCAATATGATAAATTTTTTGTAGCTTTGATACGTCAAGAACAATATCCGCGCTTTCGTCCGCAGCCTTGTCGTGTTCCCGCATGTGTGGGACTGCTGCTATAAGTCTCTGAGTATAAGGATGTTTTGGGTTTTCCAATACGTCCATCGCCGAGCCTTGCTCAACGAGATTTCCCTTTTCCATTACGATCACACTATCGGCAATCTCGGACACGACGCCGAAATCATGTGTAATGAACATCACACTCATTCCTTTACGCTTTTGAATCTTGCGTATGAGCTCAAGGATTTGCGCCTGTGTCGTGACATCTAGTGCGGTTGTGGGCTCGTCAGCGATGAGCACATCCGGGTCGAGTGCTAGTGCCATCGCAATCATGACACGCTGACGTTGTCCTCCAGAGAGGCGAAACGGATATTGATATTGAATGACTTCCGGTTCTGGCAAGCCGACCTCAGTCAGAAGCTCAATAATTTTGGCATTACGCGAATTTGTGTCGCCGAAATTGTGTGCAACGAGAACTTCGGCAATCTGATCGCGAATGGTCATCAATGGATTCAGCGAGGAAAGTGGATCCTGAAAGATGATCGATACGGACTTACCCCGTAAAAGCCTGCGGTCACGCTCCGGCATTTTCAAAAGATCGTTGCCTTTGAAATCTATCGATCCTTCTGCAATCTGCATGGTGGAGGGTAATAGACCCATGATTGTATTGGCGGTGACCGATTTTCCCGAGCCCGATTCACCGATGATACAGAGGATTTCGCCTGCCTTTAGATCGAACGAAATACTCTGAACCGCAAATTGCCGGTCCATACCTTTGGGTAATCCAATGCTCAAGTTGCGCACGGATAAGATGGCGCTACCTAGCTTGTTGTCATCTAAGGTTGTAGCCGTATTTTGCATTATAATTGTTCCCGATATTTGAACGATGTTGCCAATTAATCTGAGCAAATGTTCGCGTTGGGATGCGTGGCATCCATATCAGAGACCGTAATGATTGCGGTCTCTGATGCGTTTGGGTTTAGCCCTGAATGTAAATCACATGGGTTTCAGTGAATTCGTACAGTCCATGTTTGCCGTCTGCGCCGCCAATGCCAGATTTGCGGCGGCCTGCGTGGAAGCCCTGCATTGCCTCAAAGTTCTCGCGATTGATATAAGTTTCGCCGAATTTTAATTCTCGACTGGCTTTCATCGCGGCATTCAGATTTGACGTGTATATGGACGATGTTAAGCCGTATTCGGAGTCATTAGCGCGTTGGATCGCTTCTTCCAGACTATCGACGATCTGGATCGGCAGGACCGGACCAAAAGTCTCTTTCCGCATGATTTCCATGTCGCTTCGCGCATTGATAATCAATGTAGGCTCGTAATGGAATCCTGAAGAAAGCTTGGCGACTTTTCCTCCCGTGACAACCTTTGCCCCATCCGCTACAGCGGTCTCGACCGCCTTTGCAACCTTGTTGAGACCGGCCTGATTGATCAGCGGACCCATGTGAAGATCGGTTTCCTGAGATGGATCGCCATAGCGGGTTCCCTCAAACAATACTTTGAGTTTTCCCACCAAAACATCATGCACGGGACGCTCGACATAAACACGTTCGGCACAGTTGCAAACTTGCCCGGTGTTGATGACGCGTGAATCATAAATTGCTTTTGCCGCAAGATCGAGATCAGCATCAGCAAGTACGATAGCCGGGGCTTTACCCCCAAGTTCCAGATTGACGCGTGTTAGGTTTTTACCCGCAGCTTGCATGATGTGCGAACCGGTCGCGACGCTGCCTGTAAACGTAATCAAATCCACTTCCGGGTGATTGACAAGCGCTTCGCCGCTAGACGCGCCACGCCCACCAACCAAGTTAAATACACCTGCAGGAAGATCGGTCTCATCCACCAACTGCGCAAAGACGAAAGCATTGATGGGGGTCTCTTCGCTCGGCTTTATGACGATGGTGTTGCCGGTGATCAGCGCAGGTGCCAGCTTTCGCGCGATGAGGAAGAAAGGAAAATTCCAAGGGAGAATGCCTGCAACCACGCCAATTGGTTTGCGTAGCAGCAACATTGTCTCATTCGGACGGTCACTGGTCAGAACTTCGCCTTCCAAACGACGTGCCCATTCAGCCATATAGTCAATATAGTCGGCAGTGAAGTCGACTTCTACCTGAGCAAGGCCAGCAGTTTTCCCTTGCTCTTTGATGATGATATCCGCGAGCTCAACTCGATGTTCGCGTAGTTTTGCTGAGATTTGGCGCAAGTATCCGGCGCGCTGAATAGCGGGTAGTTTTTCCCACGCGGTCTGCGCCTTACGCGCGGCCTTTACGGCACTGTTGACATCGGACTCATTCGATTCAGGAATTCGCCCGAGTAAGTCGCCGGTAGCGGGATTCAAAACTTCAATATAATTCTCGGTCTTGCTGATAAACGCGCCATCGATATAGTTTTGATAGTCGAGAGGTTGTGTAGAAAACTGAGCGGAAACAGAGCGCTTTGATACCATTTATTCGACTCCTCCATATGATCAAATGACCATCGAAATGGGCAGGAAGCCACACGGCGGCCAGCAAAGACTGCCGTGTGGTCAAACTCAGAGCTTATGGCTTTGGAACGACTGTAGCTACCTTACGTAGCGGCGTCAGGACATCGAGTGTGATGGCCACACCCTTTGCAATGCGAACGATTGAGCCTGTCGTGATTTTTACAGGTTTGGAGTTATCCAGGCTACAAAGTGCTTCACCTTCGATAACGACAAATGTTTCATCCAGATCGCGAGCAGGATATGCATAAAGACCAGGCTCAGCCTTCCATACGGCAACTTTTGTGCCGTTTTCAACATCGTCTTCCCAAATAAGACGTGCATCAGAGCCAGTTTCACGGCCTTCAGCCGGACGACTTGGCTTGAAGTCAACGTCATCGGCGGTTTCGTAAATTGTAAGACTCATTTTTTAATCCTCTGATGTTAGTTGATGGTAAATCAGCCCTGATCCGAACGGGCATCAAGTGCATCGCGCAGACCGTCGCCAACGAAATTAAAACCTGCAACTGCTATGGTAATTGCGACACCGGGAACGATGGCTAGCCAAGGTGCTGATGTCAGATATTGCTGTGCGCCATTGAGCATATTACCCCAGCTTGGAAGTGGGGGTTGAATACCATAGCCAAGGAAGCTGATATAAGCTTCCAACAAGATTGCACGCGCAATGGTCAGTGTTGCCGCGACGATGATTGGGCCCATTATGTTGGGCAGTATTTCACGGAACATAATCCAGCGGCCACGAAGTCCAAGCATCTTTGCAGCAAGAACAAAGTCCCGGTCGCGTAGCGAGCGTGTTTCTGCTTCCACAATGCGGGCCACTTCCATCCAGCTGGTGACAGCGATGATCAGCGTTATCATTAGCGGGCTGGGTTTCACGAAAGCTGCCAGCGCCAGCAAGAGAAATATGGAAGGGAACGATAGAAATGCATCGACAATCCGCATTAATGTAGTTCCAAGAAGTCCTCCATTATATCCTGACACCACGCCAACGACTGCTCCAATACATGTCGAGAGCACCATCGCGGAAAAGCCAACGAGAAGAGAAATACGACCTGCTTGAAATAGTCGCGCCGCTATATCTCGTCCGAGCGGGTCTGTTCCAAAAATATGCGCGCCAGTGCCAGGCGGAGCAAAGCGCGCCCTCAAGTCGATGTATAGCTCGTCAAAAGGCAACAGATATGGACCGAAAATGCAGGCAAAGGTGAGCAGTAAAATCATGGCGAGGCCAATGAGTGCAAGCCTGTTTTTCATGAACCGGCGAACAACGCGGCTTCTCCACCAGCGAGGTGCGTCGAGATGGGGTGTAGTTTGTACTGAAGTGTTCATTGTTTCCCTCAATCCAATCTGACACGCGGGTCGACGAAGGCGACAAGCAAATCGGCGATGAAGTTGCCGATCAGCACGATAATTGCGGAAAACATCAACAGGCCCATTACAACCGGATAATCGTTATATCCAAGGCTATCGAGAAAAAGGCGCCCCATTCCGGGCCAGGTGAAAACGGTTTCGGTAACCAGTGCACCACTTAAAATTGTCGGCAACTGAACACCGGCCAGGGTAATCATCGGAACCATTGCGTTGCCGAGCACATGTTTGATCAGGATGCGGCGGGAAGGTAGACCTTTGGCCTTAGCGGTGCGTATGAAGTCCTGATGAATAACATCCAGTGTAGCGCTGCGCATGTAGCGACTCCAGATGGCCACATTGACCAGTGCCAAAACAACACTCGGCAAAATTAGATGCTTAAGGTAGTTAAGGACCGAACCATCACCGATCGTGAACATGTTGCCGGCCGGTAGCCATTGGAGTTTCAAAGCAAAGATATAAATCGCGACGAGACCAAACCAGAACGTTGGGATAGATAGTGCAATCATTGCTGCAATTGTGGCGACGTAATCGAAAACCGAACTCCGCTTAAGTGCGGTATGAACACCAAGCCATGTTCCAATCAGAACGGACAAGAATGTTGAGCCCCCCATAAGAAGAAGTGTGGCTCCAAGATGTCCGGTTATGATTTCAAGAACGGGGCGACCATCGCGATAGGAGTTACCCCAGTCACCATGCAGAAGGCGCCATAGCCAATCAAGATACTGGATTGGCAGGGGCCGGTTTAAACCCATTTGTTCAGCAATTCGATCAAGCGCTTCCTTCGTCATGCCGGGTGTCAGCGTGTATTGCGAAAGAGGACCGCCGGGCGCGAGATTAAGAACCATAAAGCCGATGATAGAGACTATAACGAGCAGTATCAGACTCTGCCATAAGCGTCGTAGGCTGTAGAAAAACATATATACCTCCGCCGGAAGCGGGCGAATGATCCGGCTCAACAACGGTTAAGTTGGGGGATGAGCCGGTTCGCTTGGTTTAATTCTTATCCAGACGTGAGTGTGAGAGCCGCTTGTGTCTGGATGCAATGAGGCTGCTGCCTTGTATCAGGACCAGCGCCAACTACGGATATTCCAGGTATCAATTCGATTATTGATATTACCCTGGAAGCCTTCCATGCCAGTCTTGCGTCCACGCACGGTCGCATACTGGAACATAGGGAGCATGGGTAGATCTTTGCGGATCAGTTCCTGAATTTTGAGGTAAACCTCACGGCGCTCTTCCGGCACGAAAAGTTGTCCGCCTTTGTCAAGCAACTCATCGACTTCGGAATTCGAATAGACCCATGTGTTTTGTCCTGTCCCACCTTTTGCCGGAGAAGCTGTGGAGCGGAAGAAGTCCGAACAGTCAGGATCAGGCCCGGTGAGTGGCGTAAGCCCAACGAGAACAGAATCGAACTTCGACATCATCCAGTAATCCCCCCACATCACAGCGGGCGGCAGATTGCTGATGCTCATGTCGATGCCGATATCTCGGAATGATTGCTGGATAAACTGCTGGGCTTGTTCACGGAGGTGGTTGCCGGAAGTGGTCGAGTTGCTGAATGCAAGACGAACCCCATCTTTTTCGCGGATGCCATCGGCACCCGGTTTCCAACCTGCCTGATCTAACAGCTCTTTTGCCTTATCGATGTTATATTCATGTGCCGGAAGGTTGCTGTTGTAATAGAAGGATTCCTTCGGCATGTAAGATTCAGTTACGGTTGGCAGGCCGTAATAGAGCGCATCAATAATGGCTGCCTTGTCGAGTGCGTAGTACATAGCCTCACGCACAGCCGCATCTTTGAAGAACGGACGATCCATATTGAGCGTCAGTGATTCAATGACTGCTGTTCCGACGATTTCCACATTCTTGCCCGGCAGGTCTTTTGCTTCGCCGTAATGGTCCGGCGTAATCCACTGTAGGCCTGCTACATCAATATCGCCTGTTTTGAACTGAGTATAAAGCACTGTCAGATCAGGGATGTATTTAATGATTACGCGTTCCAGATAGGGACCATCGCCGAAGTAGTCTGGATTGGCTTCAAGTTCGATATTGTCGCCGGCTACCCGATTTTTCCATTTGAATGCACCCGTGCCAATCGGCGCGTTGAAAGGTGCAGTGTTTTTATCCGTAACGCCGTCAAACGCGTGCTTTGGCACAATGAAGGTGGAAGCAAGGATTGCGCCATAGGATGCAAGCGGTTGTTCCATACGCCATGTAATTTCGGTAGGCGAAGCGACTTTCAGATCACGGATCAGTTCATGGCCGGTTCGGCGCCAGCTGCGAAAGTCTTTGTCATTCAAAAGTTCAAGCGTGAATTTTACATCCTCGGCGGTAAACGGCTTGCCATCGTGCCATTTGACATCATCGCGAAGTTTGATTTTCCAGTTGAGACCATCAGAAGAAATGCCACCATTCTCAACAGTCGGCACTTCCTTTGCCAGCAGCGGATAGAACTTCCCATCAGCATCCACATCAAACAGTGCGTCGAAAATAGCGAAATGAACGCCTTCATCGACCTCTACATGAAGAAGATGCGGATTGAAGACAGTTGGTTCTTGCGAAAAGCCAACAACAACCTGTCCTTTCGGCGCTTCTTGGGCAATCGCTTTGCTGCCGAAGACGCTGGGGATAGCAACTGTCGCGAGGCCAGCTGCCCCCAGCATCATCAGGGCTTGGCGCCGGGTTGGCTGTGTAAAACTACTCTTATATTTAGACATCAAATTTCCCCTTGTTTTGCCGGTTCTTGGAATTTGTTGATATTCCGGCGCGGTTTTTATTTAGCCGCTCCTACCCAGCGACTGGTGTAGGCAATCAGAAGCCACTTATGAGCTCGATCTTTGAACCGTCCGAGAAGCGGCTGAAACGGAAATCTTTGGAGTCAACTAGGTTAGGTCGCCCAAGAACCATATCAGCCATGAGCTTTCCTGCAGCCGGGCCTATGCCAAAACCATGACCTGAAAATCCTGTGGCAATATAAAAGCCAGGAATCTGTTCCAGTGGTGAGATGACCGGGACTGCATCAGGGGTCACATCCATGTATCCGGCCCAGCGTTGTGCAATTTCGGCCTGTTCGAATGCCGGGAATGCTTTCCTGACATGGTGGAGGGCAGTGTCTGACAAGCGATGATTAGGTTTAGGATCAAGGACGCGGTTATATTCAAACGGGCTTGGCTGATCGAGTGACCAGTTTTTTGGAAGACGCGCTTCATCAAGAAAACGGAAGCCTAGTCGCAGATTGAGAGAACGCCATTCTTTCTTTAGTGCTGGCAGAAAATCCATTGCGTAACGGAAGGAGTTCGGCACGATAGGCACGACGTTTTCGTGCCCTGAAGCAATAGTATATCCACCGTCCTGACGTTTACGCAGCGCAAAATGGCGTGACCATATTGCCTGTTCGGGACCACCTTCCACAGGCTTGGTCCGTAAGACTGAATTCATAACTTTTAATTGGGGTAAACTGATCCCGTTGTTGCCCAGGAATAGATTAGACCAAGCGCCTCCAGCAAGAACAACGGCCTGACATTTGATGTATCCACGCTCGGTAACGACGCCGCAAACCTTGCCTGCGGCGGTTTCAATACCGCGGACGGCACATTCCGTCATAACATGTGCACCACGGTCGCGTGCAGCCTCAGCAATGGCGGGGGCAGCTTTCTGAGGTTCCGCACGGCCGTCCGCAGCTGTATGTAACGCGCCTTTGATCGGGAGCTTCGACCCAGGAAACATCCCGTCAAATTCCTGTCGCGAGATCATGCGCGATTCAAGCTGATATCCCTGGAGGTTCTGGTTCCATCGCTCATGTTGGGCATAATCTTCGTCAGTTGCGCACGTAAAAATGATGCCGGAGCGCTTATAGCCAGTGTCCCGTTGGATTCGGCTATCGAGTGTTTTCCAAATCCGAATGGCTTCTGCCATCAGTGGGATTTCGCGTGGATCCCGGCGCGAGATACGAACCCATCCCCAGTTGCGACTGGACTGTTCATGTCCAATGCCACCTTTTTCGCAGAGCGCAACACGTAGTCCGCTATCTATTAGCTCAAGAGCTGTAGATGCGCCAATAATGCCACCCCCAACCACAACGACATCGACTTCCGATGGCAGTTCGGTGTCTCCATGAAATGGAACAACAAATGGACCTGGCATTTCAAAACTCTCTCTATATACCTGTTGAACCGAACGTTTTGATGGGCCTCTCCCAATACCGAGTAGGGCAAAACGTTCGTTAGAGTTATTTACTTCCGATCATCGCGGAGTCGGACATAGGCGCGCTTGAGAATGTCCATTAGAATTTTCTGTTCGTTCTCAGGGATGATTTTGAAAAAGTCTTCAGACTGTTGAGTGACGATAGCACGCACCTTTTTTGCGAGCGCCGCACCTTTGTCTGTTGTGTAAAGCTCGTGTGCCCGACTGTCTTCCTCGGAAGTTCTTCGTTCAATCAGGCCTTGCTTTTCGAAGAGATCGAGGATGCGCCCCATTGCTGAGCGATCTTTCATGGCAAGCTCAGCGACAACAGATGGTCTAATGCCTGGGTGGCTATCTATTAGAAAAAGAGCGGTAATTTTTCCCTTTCCCTTTGCGACTTCGAGTTTTTCAAGTCGTTCATCAAGGTCACGTGAAACAGATGAATCAATAATACGGATGTAGAAGCTTAGTGTGTTCTCTAATACATCTATATCGACGTGATCAATGTTAGTAGGAGATGAATTTTCTACTTTTGATATAGCTTTTTTTGCCAATCAAATCCCCGATTCTATTTACATTTTTTTATGGCTATTTTGCTCATTTTCGATAAGCTAATTACATTTAGTGGACAAATGCAACTATTATAATGGACAAACACAACTATTTTCCGATTGAGACGTTGCAACTTGATCGTCAAAGGAAAATTCGTGAGCCATTATGGACGCTTAGGCGCTCGAATGATCTAGACGGAAAAAGCTGAGGCGAGGGGTCTCGGAATACAATCGCGAATAATCGCACTCGATTGAACTGATTTTTGGGAACTCCGGCTGCCGCCGTACGGGAAAAATTATGGTCAAATTCTCACCATTTCATGCCACACTCTGGTCTGCTACAGCAGTGGGCGCACCAATAACGTCGAGCTTACAAGAAAGCACAGAGGCCGATGTTTGTGTCGTAGGTGCTGGGTTTACTGGGCTTACCACTGCGCTTGAACTTGCACGCAACGGGGTTAGGGTTGCTCTTCTTGAGGCGCAGGAAGCTGGCTTTGGCGGGTCAGGACGCAACGCCGGCCATTGTACGCCTACATTCAGCTATTACACTATTCCTAAGCTTCGAAAGATGCTTGGCGAGCCTTGGGCTGAACGTCTCATACAAAGGCAGACACGTGCGAATGTACGCGTTGCTCAGATGATTTCAGATTATAAGATTGACTGCGAATGGGTCCAGAACGGTTACGTTATGGGTGCAATGAGACCAGGAGCAATGGCGGCGCTTGATACTAAAAACCAGATGTATTCTGAAGTTGGGGCTAAGTGTCGTGTCATCGATAAAGATGAGGTTGAAGCCATAACCGGTAGCCCAAGGTTTTATGGTGGCTGGTATCACGAAGAGGCCGGCCATATGAACCCGCTGTCATATGCGCGCGGTCTCGCCTGTGCTGTTATGCAGGAAGGCGGACGCATTTTTACCAGTTCGCCGGTTGAAGATGTTCGCCCCAGAAATGGGAAGTGGGCCGTTAGTACACCAACTGGTTCCGTTCTTGCCGATAAGGTCATTTTCGCCACCGGTGCCTATACAGTTGGCGGTTGGAAAAATCTCGATCGTAGTTTCCGGATTATGAAAGTTTTTGTGGCAGCGACGCAGCCTCTTGATCCGGAAATGCGTAAGCACGTTTTACCGAACAACACCACAATGCATGATGGTCGTGGCGATATTTACGTTTACAAATATAACCGGGAGGGGCGCATTGTAGCATCCATGTTCCCGATGGGGCGTCGCGGTATAGACCCTGACTACACCAGACAAGTTATGACTGATCGCCTCAAATTCCTGCATCCGCAAATCAAGGAATCTGTCCGCTGGGATTACTTCTGGTTCGGCGAACTTGATATGCAGCAGAGAACCATTCCGAGACTTTACAATCTCGCTTCCGGTGTTGTTGCATGCACGGGACTTTCAGGACGTGGAGTACCTACCGGCTCAATGCTTGGTGGTATTCTTTCCGAGTGGGCGATGGGAATGCCAGATCATGAACTGTCGTTAAAACCGGAGCCATTGCACAAGGCTCCCTTTTATATGTCTTTTGCGCCGCAAATGCAGCTTCGCTATTTCCGCTTGAGTGATAACCGGGCCACGCGCCAAGAGGGCGCAGTTATTCCTCCACATGCTTGAATTAAAGGATGTATTGCATGGAACACAAGCGAACGGTTTTGATTTCAGGTGCCAATCGAGGGATTGGTATGGCTACAGCAAAGGCATTTCTAGTAGCTGGATGGAACGTGTCACTGGGGATGAGAAGTCCAGAACGGTCCATCTGGACGCCAGATGAAACTAAGCATCTCCATGCCTATGATGCCAACGATCCACAAAGTGCAGATCGCTGGGCAAGTGATGCGACTGATCGGTTTGGGCGCATAGATGCGGTGGTTGCAAACGCTGGAATTATGATCAGAACGCCGGTCATTGAGGCAAGTGATGAAGATTTCTCGTCGCTGATGAATGTGAATGTGAGCGCTCCACGAAAACTTGTTAAAGCCTGTTGGAGCGAACTAGTTAAGACCGGAACTGGACGCGTCGTGGTTATTTCTTCTTTGTCAGGCAAGCGCGTGAAATCAGCCGCTTCGGGTGCATATTCTGTCTCCAAGTTTGCAGCACTGGGCTTATCCCATGCAATACGCCACGAGGGCTTTGCGCATGGTATTCGTTCAACAGCGATATGCCCTGGGCTGGTTTCAACAGATATGGGAAATGCACTTGCTGCCGCAGCCGATGAACTAACCCGCCCGGAAGATGTTGCGGCCTCGATTGTTCATATTGTCAGTCTGCCAAATAGTGCGAGCGTTTCAGAGTTTTGGGTGAACTGCTTACTTGATGAATCTTATTAACCTGATCGGTGCTGGTCCGAAGGCCGTTATTCGTATGGAATGTCGTCGACCTGAGTGTTATTTTCACATATGGCAAAAGGTGAATTTTGCCATATGTGGTCGCGTCAAACGCGCGTTCATATTGACCTGCATGGGGTGGGTAGCTGACTAACGGCGTGCAAGAAGTCGAAATAGAGAGCGGCTATTGTGCGGGTCGTCCAGTGCGCTTTCTTCCAGAAAGAGCCGAATTTCTTAAATCTCTGGTTGTTTCAGTTTTTTGACACCAAACCTATGTGTAGCTTTCCATGCCGGACGACAAAGTACAGCAGGATCATATTGTGCAGTGGCCAGCTGTGTTCTGCTACGGACATTATTGGTCATCGTAATCATGCAAGCACACGATAAACCGTTGAGCTGTCAGCGACAGGAATGCAATTTGAGAAAGTGATTAGTAGGAATCATCCAAAAGACTATTAACCCAGAATTCTGATACACTTGCGCCGTTGGGCAGGCTTACGATATGCAGTATTGAGCTTGCAACGTCTTCAGGGCGTGTCAACTCATCGGATGCCGACGCAAGGGGCGTGCCCATATCTGTTGCGACAAAGCCAGGGCAGACAGCCGTCGAGCGCACACCTTTGTCAAAACCAGCATGGCGGATGGCATGTGAAAGCCCCAATGCCGCAAACTTCGACACTGAATAAGCACCGGAAATTGCAGATTTAACGCGCTTTGCCGAAAGAGACGCGACAACCACAACGCGTCCGCTGCCGGTCTTCACCAGTTCATCCCAGCACGCTTTCACCAACAAGCGCGGACCATTGACGTTGACATCCATCAATGCTGCAAATTCATCATCTGTTGCATCAATGACCGACTTGCGAACCATAATGCCTGCATTCGCTACAACGGCATCTATGCGACCGAACCGCTTGACGGTGGCATCTGCCCAGAGCTTTGCTGTCTCAGGCTTGCTGGCGTCATAGGGATGGACCTGTGTGGTCGCATCATCCGCCCAATCCGGCATATGTGGGGTTCTCATACCAAGTGACACATTCCAGCCCGCGGCGAGAAATGCTTGTGCAGTCGCAGCACCGATGCCGCGATTAGCACCGGAAATCAGGATCGTCCGTTTCTGTTCCATGGTGTTTCCTTGAATCAAATCAGCCACTTTTCGTAAAAAGCCCGGGACGCTTGAACTCCCGGGCCCTGTTGTTTCAAAGTTTCAGGCTTTTTCAGCTTTGTATGTAAACGACATGGGTTACGGTAAATTCGTACAGTCCGTGCTTTCCGTCAGCGCCGCCAATGCCTGACTTGCGTCGACCAGCATGGAAGCCCTGCATAGCCTCAAAATTTTCGCGATTGATATAGGTTTCGCCGAATTTGAGTTCACGCGAAGCCTGCATAGCCGCCGAAAGATCACGCGTGTAGATCGAAGACGTCAGACCATAATCGGAGTCATTCGATAATGCGATTGCCTCATCCAGACTATCGACGATCTGAACCGGCAGCACCGGACCAAAGGTCTCTTTGCGCATGATGTCCATATCTGCTTTAGCACCCGTGATCAGCGTCGGCTCGTAATGGAAACCGGAAGCGCGATCGGCAACCTTGCCACCAAGCACAACCGTTGCGCCCTGCGCACGCGCCGTATCAACAGCCTGGGCAACCTTATCAAGGCCAGCCTGATTAACAAGCGGCCCCATATGCAGATCATCTTCAACCGATGGGTCGCCATAGCGGGTGTTTTCAAACAGTGTTTGAAGCTTTGCGACAAACGCATTGTGAACCGGGCGTTCAACATAAACACGCTCGGCACAGTTACAAACCTGACCCGTATTGATAACGCGCGAGTCATAGATCGCTTTGGCGGCCAGATCGAGATCGGCATCCTTCAACACGATTGCCGGAGCCTTACCACCCAGTTCAAGATTAACTTTTGTCAGGTTTTTGCCAGCGAGCTGCATAATATGCGAGCCTGTCGCTACACTGCCCGTGAAGGTGATGAGATCAACGCCAGGATGTGATGCAAGTGCTTCGCCAGCGACGCGTCCACGACCACCAACCAGATTGAACACGCCCTTTGGCAGATCAGTTTCGGCCAGAAGCTCGGCAAAAACATAGGCGTTAAGCGGCGTTTCTTCGCTTGGCTTAATAACAATTGTATTGCCGGTCACCAGAGCAGGTGCCATTTTGCGTGCGATCAGAAAAAACGGGAAGTTCCAAGGAAGAATGCCCGCAACCACCCCAACCGGCTTGCGCAGCAGTAGCATCGTTTCATTCGGACGGTCGCTTGTCAGCACTTCGCCTTCAATCCGGCGCGCCCACTCTGCCATGTAATCCATGTAATCGGCGGTAAAGTCGACCTCAACTTGTGCAAGGCCACGGACCTTACCCTGTTCCTTGACGATAATATCAGCCAGCTCAACCCGATGCTCGCGCAGCTTGGCAGAAATTTTACGCAGGTAGTTAGCACGTTCAATAGCGGGCAGCTTTTCCCAAGCACCTTGCGCAGCACGTGCAGCCTTGACCGCCGCATCGACATCTTCTGCGCTTGTTTCCGGTATCCTGCCAAGCAATGCACCAGTGGCAGGATTGGTAACTTCGATCAACTCGCTGCCAGCAGGTACAAAAGCACCGTCAATATAGTTCTGATAGTCGCGCGGAGTATCTGAAAACGTCTGTGATTGCTTGCGTATGCTCATGCCTGTTCCTCCTTGAGCGATGATAATAGAGTTCTTAAGCTTTCAGCCTGTCCGCTGTTTATGCCACGTTTTTCTTTGCGTAACGCGGACGCAGCCGACTGATGTCAAACACCTTGGCGTCGACGCTTGTCGGGCTGCCGGTAATCAGATCAGCCATCAGCTGCCCTGCACCTGGCCCGATACCAAAACCATGTCCCGAGAAGCCCGATGCAATATGGAAGCCCGGAATGTGATGAACGGGGCTAATAACCGGAATTGCATCCGGCGTGGCATCAATGACACCAGACCATTCATTGAGAACACGCGCCTTCGCAAAAGCAGGGAAACGCAATGTCATGTTGCGTAAAGCCTTGCGCGTGAACCCCGAATTTGCCGGCGGATCCATAACGCGGCATTGTTCGAAGATCGTCTGCTCGTCCAAACGCCACTTGCGTTTTGTTGCAAGCTCCTGAAAAAATGTCGAATTGAAACGCAGGCTCAATTCGCGCCATGTCGTCAGATATGTCGGCGCAAATTCCTTGAAAAGCCGCAGATGATCGGGCGTAATGGGAGCAAGGTTTAAATTACGCACCGCAATAGTGAAGCTGCCATCAAGGCGCTTGCGATAAGCAAAATCTCCTGCTCCCACCGGCATATCTGTAATACCTTCAACGCCATCCACACGCGCAACCGGGCCGATGACTTTAAGCTGCGGGAAGTCGATGCCCATATTGCCTGCAAACAGACGTGACCAGATACCGCCAGCCAGAACCACCGCCTGACAACGGATTTCACCGCGCTCCGTTACAACAGAACTCACACGCCCTGCTGCCGTTTCAACGCCGCGTACCGCACAATGGGTGAAAATATGCGCACCCTTTTCGCGCGCAGCTTCTGCCATCGCAGGCACTGCGATCCAAGGTTCAGCACGGCCATCTGACCCAGTGTGCAAAACACCCAGTAGATTGCCGTTATTGCCAGGAATTTTCTCAGCAATTTCACCGGGAGTGAGCATGCGAGCATCAACGCCATGACGCTTGCCGATCTCGGCCCAGTTCAGCCAGTCTTTCAGTTCACGCTGGGTATAGGAGAGATAGCTGATACCAGTGCGTCGCCATCCCGTTTCACGACTAATACGCGCATTCATCTGCGACCACAGATTAACAGAATGCATACAGAGTGGCAGTTCGCGCTCATCGCGCCCCATCTGGCGTGTCCAGCCCCAGTTGCGGGCTGATTGCTCACCGGCAATCACGCCTTTTTCGCATACTGCAACCGAGATACCGCGCTCTGCCAGTTCAAGTGCTGTGGTAATCCCAACAATACCACCACCGATAATGACAACATCGACAGCTTTCGGCAGCGTTTCATCACCCAGAAATGGCGCGACCGGAATAGAAAGCGGCTTCATTTATAGAACTCACTAAAATGGTATTTATGCAATGTCTGGCTGACTGGCTTTACCGACCCGGACGGTCGATAAAATCACGCAGGCGATACCAGCCCGTGAAGACCGGAAGGAACCAGGGCTTTTCAGAATAAAGCGGAATGGCCATGAATTTCTCACGGTCAAACGCCGATGGCATATTCTGCTGGCCAAGGATTTTCCGCGCGACCTGATAGCCAAGATAGGTCATCAGTGCGACGCCATTGCCATTACATCCAACCGCGAAATGCGAACCATCGCGCTCGCCAATGTGCGCAATCTTGTCGGCAGTCATGGCAACGCTTCCCACCCATGAATGGGTGATTTTAACGCCTGAAAGTTGCGGCCAGACTGCGACCATCCGCGCATAAATGCGCTTTGCAGCCTGCTTCTCCGACATTTCAAAAACGCCGGGACGAGACCCAAAAAGCATCCTTGTACCATCAGGCGAAACACGGCTGTAAATGAGGTCACGTCTGGTATCGGAAACCATACGGCCATTCGGAATAAGCTCAGCGAGCAGATCAGCCGGTAACGGCTCAGTTGCGATCTGGTAGCTCTTCACCGGAACAAGCCGTCGGGCAAGCTCAGGAGACGCGTCTTTTCCGGTATAGCCATTGGTTGCCTGAATGACATTAGTCGCCCGGATCGAGCCGCGTGCAGTCGGAACGATCTTTTCACCATTTGCGACTTTCTCTACGCGTCCAGCGCGCGCATGCGAACGCAAAATCACTCCGGCAGCTTTCGCACGCTCCCGCAAGGCTTTGTGAAACATGGCAGGATGCAAGCCGCCATAATCGTCCACCACCATGCCGCCATGATAGTAGTCTGAACCTATCACCGAACGCTGCTCTTCGCGTGAAATCTGATGTACCTTAACGCTTGTCTTCTCATTGAGGAGCGTGCCATGCCGTTTCAGTGTTTCATAATCACGTGCTGTATTAGCACCGAAGAAACGACCCTTTAATGTCAGCGCTGCATCAAGATTTTCGCTCTCAATCAATGTCTTGAGATAATCGAAGCTTTCATTGCTTTCGCCGATCAGTCGCGAAACAAGCGCTGGGTCAATGCCATTAATCGCACCACCGACTACAAGCTTCTGCGCGCTTGAAACCATGCCGCCGGAACGCGTGGAACAACCAGCACCCAGCTGCTCACTATCGAGAACGACAACCGAACGTCCGGCGCGGGCCAGATGTGTTGCCGCATTCAGCCCGGCATATCCGGACCCGACCACGACAACATCAACGCGTGCAGGCAGTGGATCAAGGTTGGTTTCCGGCTGTGCAGCCTCCCACCAATAGGGTGCTTCCTTGAAGTTCTCAGCATAAATATGGTCGTAACGGGACATTGAACGTCAAGCCCGAAGGCTCGTCCTTCTGAAATTTAGCGATGTCAGATGCGATGCGAGATTTAGAGAACCTGCCCCAGGAATTCGCGCGTGCGAGCGTCCTGCGGGTTATCGAAGATCTGTGCAGGTGGCCCACTTTCAACAATCATTCCGTGATCGGTGAAACAGACGCGATGCGAGACTTCGCGTGCGAATTTCATTTCATGCGTGACAAGAATGCAGGTCAGTCCATCTTCCACCAGTTCGCGAATGGTCAGCAGAACATCCTTCACTGTTTCCGGATCAAGTGCCGCTGTCACTTCGTCGAACAAAATAACTTCCGGCTGCATCGCAAGCGCACGCGCGATTGCTACACGCTGTTGCTGACCACCTGAAAGCTGACCGGGATAGCTGTCTGCCTTGTGGGAAAGGCGCACTTTGTCTAGCAATTTACGGGCACGCTTTTCAACCTCGGCACGATCATGGCCCAGCACCTGAATTGGTGCCATCATGATGTTTTCCAGCGCTGTCTTATGCGGAAACAGGTTGTATTGCTGGAACACCATTGCGACCTCATGACGAAGCGGACGCATGGCTTTTTCGGTTTTCAACTCATGGACCTGATGGGGTCCAACGCGGATGGTTCCACTATCAATCGGGATCAGGCCGTTGATGCAGCGCAGGATCGTTGATTTGCCTGAACCGGAAGGACCGATAATGCAGACCGCCTCGCCTTTTTTAACCGACAGATCGATGCCTTTGAGGACTTCAAAACTACCGAAGGCTTTGCGGATGTTTTTAATTTCGATAAGGGGGGCAGACTGGTTCATAGATTTTCTCCCTTAACTGCGCGTTCCAGACGGCGGGCAAACAGTGCAATCGGATAGCAGTAGGCAAAGAACAGGAAGAGCACGGTAAGGTAGAAGTAGACGAGTGCGAGCTCGCTCTCCATGGCAATAGACGTGTTCAGAATGGTAATGACGTCCTGAATACCGGTTACGGTAGCAAGCGAGGTTGCGATCATCAGCAAGGCATAGAGGTTCATCCAGCCCGGTATCATCCGCCGGAACGCTTGTGGAAGAATAACGTAACGGTAGATTTGCATCGGAGTATATCCAAGCGACCGTGCCGCTTCCCATTGACCAGAATGAATGGACTGCACAGCACCGCGAATAACTTCCGAGAAGTTTGCAGCCGTTGGCAAAGCCAGACCAATTGTAGCCTTAACAAAGGTTGGAAAAGGAATGACAAGGCCGAAAATACGCACTTCAAACGGAATGATGTAAAGCATCGCAAACAGCAGCACGAGCCAAGGCGAATTGCGAAGAAAGTTCATCACAAGCAACGCCGGAACACGCACCGAGGCATTCTTCACCATCGTTGCGAGACCCATAGCGGTTCCTAGAGCTGTAGCAAGTGCCATAGCCGCAATCGACAGCAGAATATTTAAGGCAAAGCCGCCAGTAATCGGCCAGCCTGAACCGGAACCAGTCAGAAGCAAGGGTAAGCGTGCGGCAACCCGGCGCCACTGATCAGCACCGCCTGAGAGCGCATCGACAGCGACCCATGTTGCAACAGCAAGAGCGATGAAAAGAAGAA
>Ga0308157_10004351_pt1 | contig 18922 bp, 18 predicted proteins | sample PhyBR1_FD_201035 | JGI IMG/M metagenome (GOLD analysis project Ga0308157, IMG submission 201035) | Phyllosphere microbial communities from UC Gill Tract Community Farm, Albany, California, United States - DLSLB.R1 | ecosystem: Host-associated > Plants > Phyllosphere > Unclassified | place: USA...
CAGAGAAATCTTTAAACCGACTCGGAGCTTTGGCAAATAAATCATTGAGATGGGTATCTTTGATCTTCTTTTTTAAAATTGACAGTTTATCAAATGCTAAAGTTTGATCTTTATCAGGAACAGAATAAATCTGATTAGTCATACTTAACGCCCCACGCCCATATACGCAAAACCTTGAGATTTAACATAGTGTGGATCATAAATATTGCGACCATCCAAAATTAAAGGATGTTGCATCAGTCGCTGCAAACGTCTGAAGTCAGGACTCCAATATTGCTTCCATGCCGTCAAAACGCATAAGGCATCAACATGTTTAACTGCATTATATTGATCATCACAAAGGATCAAATCTTCGCGCTGTCCATACATCATCTGAATTTCCTCTAAGGCTTGAGGATCATGTAAATAGACGGTAACACCTTGCGCCCAAAGAGCCGCCAACATTTGATGAATCGGAGATTGTTGAATACTCGATGTGTTCTCTTTAAAAGAAGCCCCCCAAATCGCAACTGACTTACCATGTAAATCACCATGATAATAATTCCATAATTTACGGAACAAAATTTCTTTTTGTTGTTCGTTAATATCCCAAACTTGGGCAAGCAATTGACTTTTAACCCCTGTGTTTGTAACTGTATTTGAGAGTGTCAAAATATCATGTGAAAAATTTTCACCACCAAAGCCAGCACCAGGTGCTAAATAAGCTGACCCAATACGATTATCAGCAGCCATTCCCTGACGAACTGAGGCTATATCTATGCCTAACTTCTCTGCCACGACTGCCAAATCATTAATATAGCTAATCCGTGTCGCCAACATGCCTGAGATACTAAGTTTGGTAAACTCAGCATCCAAAATCGGCATAAATAAATATTGTTGTTCTAGAGGGAAAAAAGGTCTGAGCAACTCTCTAACTTTGATCTGAACTTCAATTTGCGTACAGCCAACAAACAACTGCTTCGATTGAGTCAAGCTGTGTAGAGCATTCCCTTCCTGAATTGTATCTGGTAAATAAACCCAGTCATCTTCTGATAGAATTTTTTTAAAGCGCTCTGTGGCTTGTAACCCAAAGGTAGAAGCGTTAATCATGAGTTTAGGATGAATAATCGGGCGTTGTTTCAGATCATTTAATAACTGAAAAACTTGAGCCTCTTGAGTTTGATTAAAACTAAAGAAATAAGTATCGGTATCTAGAGGAATATCCTGATTATCACAATAATTAAGAAATCCACTTTGAAGTTGTTTTGTTAATAATTGACTCACGTTCTCATCGTGAAATGCATATTGCAAATCATTTTCTTGTTTCTGAATATCTGAACACCAATAAACAAAGTGCCCAGATTCAGATAGAAGGGCAGACATCACCCCAGCATATAAAGTATTGCCAAAAACTGCGATTTTCATAATTGCTCACCCTAAACTATAGGGCTAACTCACGAATTAAGCCCTTAAAATCTTCACCCAGTTTTGGATGTTCAATACCATAATGTAATACAGCTTTAAGATAACCAATCTTACTACCACAATCAAAGGTTTGCCCTTTCATTCGATATGCTTCAACAGATTCTGTTTTTTGTAGGCTTGCAATGGCGTCTGTTAATTGAATCTCATTACCCGCACCACGAGGTGTATTTTCCAACATTGCCATAATTTTGGCAGGGAGAATATAACGACCCACAACTGATAAATTCGAAGGGGCTGTTCCCACGGCTGGTTTCTCAACAATGCCTTGCATAACAATACTCTCACCTTCATTCGGAGAGTTTGCTACATCTACGATACCATACTGATCAACCAAATGATCAGGCACCGCTTCCACCATAATTTGCGCTGCCTGCGACTGTTCAAAGCGTTGAATCATTAAGGATAAATCATTTTCTGTTTCATTATCTTTAACCAAAACATCTGGTAATAAAACTGCAAACGCCTCATCACCAACAATATCTTTTGCACAAAGAACAGCATGACCTAATCCGAGTGGCTGTGGCTGACGCACACTTACAACACTGACATTACTCGGCAAAATATCAGTAATTTCTTGGAGTAAATTAAATTTCCTTTTTTGCTCTAATGTCGTTTCAAGTTCAAAATTACGATCAAAATAATTCTCAATTGATGCTTTTGAAGAGTGTGTGACCAATATAATCTGTTCAATCCCTGCAGCGACAGCTTCACGTACAACATATTCAATCGCAGGACGATCAACGACGGTGACCATTTCTTTAGGAATCGCCTTACTTGCTGGTAAAAAACGTGTACCTAAACCTGCAACAGGTAAAATAGCTTTCTTAATCATATTTACTCTCAATTTAATTGACTCTCACTTCGCCACTACGCTTATATCCATCAACATAATGCTCCAACTGAGTTAATGCCCAGTCTACATCATGATCCACAGCCGTCATTTGATTAATTTTACTAAATACAGCTTGTATTTCTTGTAATGGATAATGCTTTTCAAAGGACCGTAGAATACGCGTATGTTCTGTATATTCAGTATTGTCTTGATCAATTAGCAACTCTTCATAGAGCTTTTCACCAGGTCTTAACCCACTATAAGCAATTTCAATATCACCACTTAAAGTACCTGCTTCACGAACTTTCAAACCACTCAGCTTAATCATTTGACGAGCAAGATCTTGGATACGCACAGGCTCTCCCATATCAAGTAAGAATACATCGCCACCTGAACCCAATGCTCCTGCTTGAATCACCAACTGTGATGCTTCAGGAATCGTCATAAAATAGCGAGTAACGTCTGGATGAGTAACCGTGATTGGACCGCCTAATGCAATTTGTTGCTTAAATAAAGGCACAACTGAACCAGAAGAACCTAAAACATTACCAAACCGCACAATACTAATTTGTGTATTCGGTTGAGTTTCTGCTACAGCCTGACAATAAAGTTCAGCCATACGTTTGGATGCGCCCATGACATTAGTGGGTCTCACTGCTTTATCAGTAGAAATCAAAACAAATGTTTCTACACCTTTTTTTACAGCTGCATTCAAACTATTCGCTGTGCCTATCGCATTATTTTTTAATCCAGCAATGGGGTTGCATTCTACCAAGGGCACATGCTTATAAGCAGCGGCATGATAAACCGTTTGAATTTCATATTGTTCAATAATTCTTTCAAGCTTTTGTTGATCTTGCACGGTTCCTAAAATTGGTACAATTTCACAACTTGCTGTTTGTCTTAACTCTTTATCAATATCATATAAAGCAAACTCTGTGAGTTCATAAAGCACTAACATTTTTGGCTTATTCTTAATAATTTGCCTACACAATTCAGAACCGATAGAACCACCAGCCCCTGTCACCATTACAATCTTGTTATTTATATTTTTAGCCAATAAATGAGCAACGGGCGGGACAGGATCTCGTCCTAATAAGTCAATAATATCAACTTCTTGAATATCAGAAATGCGGATCTCACCATCAACAAGTTGAGTTAAACCTGGTAACTCGGTAATTTTCAAATGAGCAGATTCAAATTGTTGAATTATCTCTGTCTTTCTGACACGCCCAACTGATGGAAGTGCTAATAAAATTTCATCTATTCGATCTTTTTTAAACCGCCGTAAAGCTTTTTCAACTGGAAAAACCTTTAATCCACCAACAATTTGTCCTTGTAATGAAGCAAAATCATCAATAAAGAATATTGGAAAATGATCATCTGAACGATTTAAGGCCTCTGCAATCTGCTGCCCTGCATCTCCTGCACCATAAATTGCAATTCTTTTTCGACCGAACTCAGAATAGAAAGACGCTTTTACAATAAACCGAATACTCGCTCGACTAATCCATACCCATGCAAACATCATAAAACCAAACATGAATGGGATAGACATAGGAATATATGCATGTGTTGCAAAATTTAGAACATATAAACTAGCCATGGTTATAAAAACAGCTAATGCTAATTTTATGATAAAAAACTCATTAAACGTTCGAACAATGAATCGATAAACACCTGTAAATGCCAGACTAGTTACCGCAATCAATGTGACTAGAAAAATACCATGTTTAATACCTGGTATCACATCAGCGCCTAAATCAAATAAGCGAATGACATAACAAAGCCATAAAATCACAGGAAAAACAAAGGCATCTAGAGCAACAAGAAAAAATTGTTTGAACAATCTAGGTGCTGAAGCAAATTGATGAATAATTTTTTTCACAGTAATCTTCTAAGCAGCTCATTTACAGTTTGGACTTTATAAACATTTCTTTATCAACTAGAAATGACTTTTACATCTTCATTACATAATCTTTTTAGCAAAATGTCATGAATGAAAAACAATAGGATAACTGATTTAGTGAGTAATAACTGAACCAGCCTCTAAAAAAATTAAAGAATCCACAGTTTTATTTCCCGTGATTTTAACCCCTACACTAAGATGTGCAAACATCCCAATATGACAATCATGATCAACTGAAGAACCCATATTCACAATAGCACCATTATCAATATTTACATCCACGCCTATCACACATCCAGCCATGATAGCCACACCCTCACCGATTAAAGCTGTTGAACTAACAATTGCTGAAGGATGGATCACGCTAGCAATAGGAATTGATAATTCTTTTAGCTGCTGAAACCAAACTTGTCTAAGTTTATTGTTGCCAACAGCGGGAATCGCTGCTGATACTTCATTGATAATATTTGAAATTGTTTCCATATTTGAAATTATCGGAAAGCCTGCAATTTCTTTTTTATGAGGCCAACAATCATCTACAAATACAATTGATTTCCACTTTCCAGATAGAAGTGCGGCCTCCGCAACAGATTTACCATGCCCACCTGCACCTAAGATTAATAGAGCACCACGCTTACGCATTCTCAGTTTTCCCAGCACTAAAAAACAATGCAAGCAAAATAAGTGGAAGATAGGCAATTAATAACAATGCTTCTGGCATTAAAACACGCTGTGAAGCCAAATAAGCCACTGGTGCAAGCCAACATAAGTTAATAAGCAATACTGTGATCGTCACAATAGTATGACCATATCGACGTGAAGCATATTGATAAGCATGGGATCTGTGTGCATCATACATCTTATGTCCATTCGTAACCCTACGAATTAAAGTAAATGTTGCGTCGACAACAAACACACCTAAACAAATAATCCATGCACAAAATAATGCGGTATCAACTTTGAGTGCCATCAAAGCTAAAACCCCTAAAGTCATTCCTAAAAAACCACTCCCCGCGTCCCCCATGAATATACGAGCTTTCGGAAAATTCCAAAGCATAAAACCGAATACACAGGCAGCTAAAGTAAGTAATAGTTCAATAGATAGTGATGAGGAAAATAACAGATAGATTATTGCAAGGCTAATTGTTGTAGTAATCGCTTCAACGCTTGCAATTCCATTAATACCATCCATGAAGTTATATAAATTCAACAACCATACAAGAAAAAGTACAGCAATGATATTTGCAAACCAACCTAAATGAAGGGTTTCATTAAACAATGCTACTTCTGAAAAACCACCTAGAGCAAAAACAACGGCTATTGCAATAATGAAATGTATCGCAAGACGCAGCATAGAATTGATATGACCATGGTCATCTAAAAATCCTAAAACTGCGATCCCGAACCCAGAACAAAGTAAAATCAAACCTGTAGAAATTGCAAGGTGCTGAGTAAACATCAATAAAACTAGAAAGGATAAGAAAGTAATCACAATCGATACACCACCACCACGAGGTGTCGGTATCGTATGCGAGCTTCGCTCGTTTGGATTATCGATAATATTTTTCTTTAGCGCATAATGACGCATATAGCCAGTTAGCAAGAATGATATTAAGAAACTGGCTAATAACATCCAAATTATTGACATATATTACTCACTTTTCTCAAGATATATTTTTCCTGCTCTTTTCAAAGCATCACTTCCTCTTACGACGGGTTTCCAGGCCAGTAAATTTTGTGCTTTTGTCGTATTGACCTCTAAAGATGAAAACAACTGCTCAAACAGTTTAGATTTGCCAAGACAAACAGCTCCAATTTTCATAAACAATCGAGGAATATAAACTAAATTTGGCCTCTTCCCCATACCTTCTCTTAATAATTGAGCAAGTTGCTCAGTTGAAAATACTTCACTATCTGCGATTAAAAATAGTTCGTTTTTCGCTTGAGGATGATCTATACAGGTCTCAATAAATGAAACTAAATTTTCTAAAGCAACAAAAGAACGCCTATTGTTTAAGTTAGCAAATGGCAATGGTAGTTTAGTTGAGGACAATTTGAGTAATCTAGCAAAATTACCCGGTGCGTCAGCTGCATAAACTAATGGAGGACGGATAATTACTAATTCTGTGACCGTATTTGCAAATAATGTTTTCAAAGCTTGTTCAGCTTCAAGTTTTGAAATCGCATAATCTGCATGTGGTTGAGGTATATCTGACTCGTCAAAAGGTGTGCTCACTGTTACAGCACCATTCACACCAATAGAGCTGATAAAAATAAACCGCTTAACTTTATTTTCTAATGCTTGTCGAGCAAGTTGTAATGTACCCTCAACATTTATCACTCTAAACTGCTCTAGAGGGTTTTGTACATTATCATTGAGTACGTGTGCTCTTCCAGCTAAATGTATGATCACATCAATGTCAGTAGGAATAGGCGTCGAAAAAACATTTTCTTCAGAAATCGTTACTAACTGCTCAACCATGTCAGGTAGTGTATGCAAATGTCGTCTGTTTAAAGCATATATGTTTTGATATTTATTACTCTGAATGAGTGAGCGGATTAAAGACTTACCGACAAAGCCAGATGATCCTGTGAGAAGAATTTTCATATCTCACACTCTCTTTGCCGTAGCATTAATGATATAACAAAAAAAGTAAAAAATAGACATACCTAAACCTATTTTTAAATATCTTCTGTAAATTTTCCATGTCCAGAAAGCTGCTCTAACTTTATTACCTGATAAATTACGACCATCCTCTACGACTCTATAAAATGCTAATGGCTCTTGCAATCCTATTCCAACTGCATTCGGACAGTTAGAAAGCACCTCCAACCAAAACAAATAATCTTCATGCCCAATTTTTTTTTGTCGAATCAATGTAGCTTTATCTAGTTTATAAATCCCTGTTAAATTACCAATACAATTCCCCTTTAATAATTTTTTATAATTAACAAACACAGGAGCATTAACCAACTTATTAATACCATTAGTATTAAAACGATAATATGAGCTAAATACCACAGAAATTTCTTTATTTTCTAAAAAAACATTAATTTGTTTTTCAAGTTTAACTGTATCCCACATATCATCTGAATCTAAAAAAGCAACATAATTACCTGTTGCATGATCTATTCCATTGTTTCTAGCATAGGCAACACCTTCATTTTTATCTTTACTAATAAGTTTTATTCTTTGGTCTAATGCAACATATCTTTCGACAATCTCCTTAGTATTATCCAAAGAGCAATCATCAATAACAATTAGTTCAAATTGTTTATATGACTGAGACAGAACACTTTCTATTGAATCAGAAATAGTAGCAGAAGCATTATATGCAGGCATAATAATTGAAACCAAATCGCTAGACATATAAACTAACCCCTAAATTTTTTAAAAAAAACCATATTCACATAACCATCCAACCTACGAGTGATGATTTTCGCAAATAATTTAAGCCCTAATTTCACATAAAAGAAATGATGTAATCTTTCATTACCAATGCTGCTATTACCATTAGTAATCTGGTCGATATCCGGGTGTTCCAACATATCTGTTATGTAAAACTGTATTTCTGGATACTCTTCTGCAAGGCCTGCCCAATCGTCTGCTTTTTTACAACTCCCTTTATGATAAGACAATATTTTTTCGGCTGCTTTTCTATCAACAATATAACCCATTGTATAATACAAGAATCTTCTAAAATTTTTATTTACTTTTAAAACATTAATCCCATTTAGTAAAAAATTATTACCCCTTAAATTTTTACACAAAGTTAAATTAATTCCTCCCAACAAAAAAATAAAGTTTGAGCTTAATATAGTAAGATCCATATTTTCAAAATTTATATCATTTTTAAAAATAACATCGTCTTCTAGAATTAGTGCATACTCATCGTCTGATTCCATAAACCTAGCGAGTATTTCTAAATGCGATAAAGTACATCCGAGCTCAGATGGTGATAATGGTGGAAATGATTTTTTAACACCTAAATTATAATAATCAATACTATTTAATTCTCGCCCATCCACTCCCACTCTGGTAAATTCCAATTTATTCAATCCATTAGTTGAAAAAAATGAAGTTATACGACACCCATTTGGATTATCTATTGATACCACAAATTTTGAAACTTTAGAAAAACCCATAACTCACCTACAAAACAAAATTACGTTTATCAACCTGATAAAAATAAGCAGCAATTAAAATGTAAAATAATGTGAGATCGAGGATACTAAACAAACCAACTTGATCATAAAAGTATCTAAAAACCACCACAAAATAAATAAAAATAAAAAACCACTTAGCTCTTAATGCCAAAAAAATAAAAATAATAAAATTGAATATGAAAACATAAAAACCGAATCTGGAATGCATAAAAATAAAGCTGTTATGAAGGTTATACTCCAAAGTTGCTAAATAGGAGCAGCAATTGTAAACATTACTACCCCAAAAAAAATCTGAACTTGTTTGAACTGAACTTATATACTCATCTTTAATAATCTCTCTTGGACTAGATAAACCTTGAGAAAAATTAGTATTTTCATCCAAAAACAAAAATAACTTTTCTTGAAAAGAATATATAAGAGTAGATACAACTGAAATAAAGCCTATTAAAAATTTATTTCTCCCTGAAAAATACAACCCTAGAACAAATAAAAAAAATGAAATAAAAATTCCCGTGCGACCAAACAAAATAAAACACAAAATTATATTTAAAATATAATAAGTTAAGTTTAATTTTTTATTATCAAAATAAGAAGAAACCATCACATTAACAAGGAGAAGGTTTAAAACACCACTTACAAGATTTCTACTAGACCCAAAAAATATCTCATTAAATAGCTCTATATTTGAAAAACCATTTCTGACAACAAAATATAAAACATAACTCGCGAATAAAAGATAAACAAATTTGGACAGAAAAACCTTGTTATTTAAGGAGACAAGATATAGCGCATAAGAAAAAGAAGATAAGAAACCCAATATGTATAATAGCAGTTTATCAAACTCAAAATTTACACTAAGAAACCCAAAAAACAACATACAACATACGTTAATTAAAATACCACAAAGAATAACTACATTAAGTCGACCAAAAAAAATTGCACCAAAGATAATTGTTAAATAATATACACCAAGAAATAGAAATCCACCAAGAACCAAATATAGGAATAAAAACAAGTTTGCTGCAACAAAAAAAAAGTCGCCCAAATTTTGTTTTGAAATAATCATTTATCTACTCCTATGTAAAAGAATTAATATCCATTGTTTCGATTTTTGATTCTTTAAACAAACTATAAATTCCACTATATTTGCTATATAAGAAATCATCATACAATGCTATTTTTTTTAAATTCGGGGTATTTATACTAAGTAAAGCGGAACTGATAAACCCTATTACTATGATACTAATATCAGGATTTTCTTTAGAAAAATTTTCAATGTAATCCTCTATGATCATTTGACTACTGATAATTTCACAAGGAACATTATAAACTATCTCTCTTGGATGTGGATAATAAAAGTCTACCTTAAAATTAGAACATATTTTCTTAATTTTATGCTCTAGATGATCTCCAAATTCTTTATAAGGCTGGCCCAGAAGAAAAGTTCTTACACTACCTACACTACCTACACTACCTACACTACCTACACTACCTACACTACCTACACTACCTACACTACCTACACTACCTACACTACCTACACTACCTACATATCTGATAGCCTTAGAAATATTCCTCAATTTCTTATATATAGTATAATGTAAATTGGTATTATTTCGAATCCACCCAACATCGACTCTAATATTAAAAAATAACCTTAAAAAACTTCTTTTTATATCAATGTTATCTTCATAAAAAACCCCATCATAAAAAACGTTTGCAACTCCATCATCATAAGTCTCTAAAATATCGAATTTAATTTTTGAAATTATTTTGTGTACATATAAGCTATTAATACCTGCTGCAAATATCTTTGTATATGAACCTAATTTAGATAGAAAAAAATTAAGTTTTAAAAGAGAAAATAATATATCAAGATTGCTATTGTTTTTAATAAAAAAATATTTAACCTCCACTCCAGAGCACTCACTCTCTATCAACTCTATATAATATTTAATTTTAGCATTATTTGAATTCACTAAAACAAGAATATCAATATTCTTATATTCATTTACTTTTATAATTTTACTAACTAACCACAAATGAAATGGTGTTTGACAAATCATTAATACGTCATTATTTTTACTTTCCATCTTTCACCACCCTCCACATTAAAAAAATTAAAACCATATTGCTCAATATAAGTGAATAAGGTATATATTCAACCCCCCATAATGAAAAAATATATAGAAACATCAGGTACACAATTGCAGAAATAAAATTCATATTTGAAATTATTAGATTCTTACCATTATAGAAGAAATAATTAACTAAAATAAGATAGGGCAGATTAGCTCCATACCCAATCAAATATATGACTGCATAATACTTCGAACCATTATATTCTTCACCCAAAAACCAAAGATAAAAGCTTTCAGGCAACATAAAACCAATTATTGCAGGAACAACACAAACAGGCACAGTATATAAGGTATATTTCTTAATTTTCTCAATATTCAAAGTACCTTCTTTCAAACCTTGATAATAATAAGGAATAATTGCCTTATTTAAGGCCATAAGAATAATTGGTAGTATGGCTGCTATCTGCACACCTGCAGAGTATAAACCTAAATCTGTATTAGAATATTTTTGATAAATAATAATTCTATCCAACTGACCTTTAATAAAAAAGCTGGACTGATGAAGGATAAGCCCCCCCCCAAATGAAATTATATAAAGTAAAGACAACCGTAATCGTAACCATGTAAATCTATAAATATCTCTAAATAAATCTCCCAATACTAAACTTGCAATCAAAAAGGTTATTAGATTTGCAAATACTATTGCTAATATACGATAAGCCACCAACTCCTGATTAAAATATTCAAGAGCAAATATCGTAAATAGAACATTGGTAAAAGATAATATAATTTGAATTATAATATATTTGAGTGGCTGCTTTTGGCACTGTCGCAAAGAAAGTTGAACATTTACAAAAGACTGAAACATTGTTGCCAACACAACGTATGCCATAATTTCAGCTTTGAACCACCAGCAAATAAGTAATAGTATAAAAGAAACAGATATATTAAATAAATAGCCTGCTTTAACAACTGTATTTAGAGCTCTCTTACCATAAAAATAGAAATACCGAGTAACAGCACCATCTTGACTTAAGCTAATAAAAATAGTTAATAAAGATAATATAGTTAGATAATAAGATAACTCACCAAATCCTTCTGGACCAAGTTTTCGTGTTAAATATGGTAGCATCAAAAAAGGGAGGCTTTTCGCAAAAAGCTCCCCAATCAAGTAAATAAAGCTATCTTTTATAATCCTCATTCAATGGCCCTATGCTTAATAAGCATTTCAGCCGTTAAAAAATCTAATGCTGTATCTATATCAACCGATGTTTCTAACGATGTTTCAAAACCGTAAACATTTTCATCAAAAAAGACACTTCCTTTCTCTAATAAAGCTAGTGTTTCGTATATATATATTGAACCATTTAACCGGAAAAACTTAGGTAGATCCTGACTTCGTTTGCCCAGCACTTCTGGACGAATGAAATCAGACATACAGCCATTTTCGGGCAATGTATTTGACCACATTGGACTGTGCTCAGTTTCAGAAACCGAAACAACTCCTTTAGCATTTTTCGCAATAAAAGACTCTAAAGCCGTATTTAGCTCCGACACTAGACGTAAAGGAGATGTGGGCTGAAGTAAAACAATGAGTTCATTTGGTTGATCCAACTTTAAGAAACCAATAGCATGCTTTATAACATCAAAGCTTGAAGCGTGATCATTTGATAAATGTTCTGGCCGCAAAAATGGAACCTCTGCACCATATTGTTCAGAAACTTGCTTAATCTCTTCATCATCAGTTGATACAACTACCCGATCTATATACTTAGACGTAATTGCTGGCTTTATTGACCATGCAATTAAGGGTTTATGACCTAATAATTTTACATTTTTACGCGGTAATCGTTTACTGCCACCACGAGCAGGAATCAAAGCTGTAACTCGATATTGCCCAATCATTAGAACTTACCAAAATCTAAATTAACAATATCTCTCTGAGCACGGTTATAGTCTTCCATGTGACCGATGTCGAGCCAATATTCATGTAAAGGATAGCTTAAGACTTTATTTCTCTTTTCCATTTGCTGTTCTAAAATAGTCGGCATACCAATAAATTGCGCATTAACTTGAGTCAACAATTCAGGTGAAATGACATAAATACCTGTATTAATATCAAAGAAATAACTTGGTTTTTCAGTCATGCTTTGTATTACATTATCTTCAGAGTTAACTACGCCATAAGGAATTTGATATTGAAACTCTCGCACGCACATCGTTGCAATAGCTTCACGCTTTTCGTGAAAGTCCAATAATTTTTCAAAATTCATGTTTGTTAATACATCACCATTAATCACAATGAACGGCAACGTAATATCTGATACTGGCAATAAACTTAATGCACCACCAGTCCCAAGCGGATCAGTTTCATGTACATATTCAATCTGTACGTCAAACTTCTCACCATTACCAAAATGCTCATTAATCACTTCTGGTAAATAGTGGGTAGAAATATAAAATTTGTAAAAGCCTTGATTTTTAAAGCTTGAAATAATGGTTTCTAGTAAAGGCTTTCCACCAACAGGTAACATCGGTTTCGGGCATGTATCTGTGAGTGGGCGCAAACGCGTACCAAAGCCACCGGCCATAATAAAAACTGGGTTTTCTTTACGTTTTTTACGAATCAAGTCACCAAGCGTAATAATATTAACCAGCTTATTATTTTTAATTACAGGTAATGCGAGATAACTTTTTTCACGCATGATCTCAAAAATCTGACGATTATTTAAGCTATCCTCTTCAATGCTATAAGGATTATTATGCATGATTGTTTCAACAGCTGCATGCACATCTTGGCCTTTTAAGAGGCCTCTACGAATATCACCGTCTGTAATACTTCCGATCAATTGATTATGATCATCAACCACCAATACAATTCTTAAAGCATATAAATCAAGAAGTTCTAATGCTTTCAGAATTGAATCATTTTTATGTAGAACTATTTTATTAACATCTCTAATCACGTTTTAGCTCCTTAGCAGGAGCTCCAACCACCACCACCCCCTCTGCTACAGGCCTAACTACAACTGAACCAGCGCCTACAACAGACTCAACGCCAATAAGCATACGGTTACCGTCATCCTTGCCTTGTAAAATTGTTGCACCTGTACCAACATAACTTTTATACGATAGATACACATTCCCTGATATGTTGGCACCAGGCATAATCGAAACAAAATCCTCTAAAATACAATCATGTCCAACTGTTACATTTAAATTTAAAACAATAAAATCACCAAATTCACAACAAGTTGTTACTCTCACACCAGCAGCAATAATTAAGCCCTTTGAATTCGCAAACTCTTCTTTCATACTATAACCATAAGTTACGCTTGAATGAATCAAATTTGGATATTGCAAGTCAGGATATGTTTTAAAGATTTTTTCTCTAATTACGCCACTACCAACAGCTATTGCAAATTTATATCCGGCTTTACACAGCTCAGGGATTGATGATTCATTTTGAATTGGGAACCCTAATACATTATTCTCTAACAACACATCATTTGTTAGAAAAACAAACTCTTCATAGCCCTGATCATATGCAATATCAAGAACCTCTTTAGAGAACCCGCTAGTTCCAAAAATCGCTAACTTGGTCATATTATTTCTCAATTAACTCATTAACTTTATAGTTTTTCGTTGCAGCAGTTCCAAGCAACTCCCAAAGCTGTTCTGGCAATAACTGTACCTTTCCTGCTCTTTTAGCCACGACATTTTGTTCTGTAAATATTTCACCTTGCTTAATATCTTTACGCGCAACTAATGATCTTCTAACTAGTGAGAAATTATCCTTTTCCTGCTCTTGCATAAATTTAATGCCATCACCAAGGCCTAACTTTATCTCACGTAAAGTCGAAACGTATCTTGTAAAATCACTTATTTCCATAGATGCAGCATGGTCTGGACCATCCATTTTTTTATCTAATGTAATATGCTTTTCAAAAACTGTTGCACCCAATGCTACTGCTGCAATAGCAGTATATTCATTCAATGTGTGATCTGAATATCCTACATTTAAGCCAAAAGCATTTTGTATTGTTGAAATAGCCAGTAAGTTACTGCCTTCTAATGTTGCAGGGTACTGTGTTACACAATGTAAAATTACAATCTTATTTTTTAGAGCTTGTCGATTAGCTTGTTTAGCATAAGACAATCTTAACTTTTCAACCGTTGGTAGTTCCGTCTTGCCATACTCAATAACATAAGTAAATACTGATAATGCTTTTTCAATATCACCTAAACTCGCTGTTCCTGTTGAAAGCACTACAGGTTTTCCTGTTAATGCAATTTTATAAAGAAATGGCAAATTAGAAATGTCTGCTGAAGATACTTTTAAAAAAGGAACATCTAAATCAGCTGAAAGAAAATCTAAACTATCATTATCAAATGGAGTAGAAATAAAAGTAATTCCATTATTCTCTGAAAAATCCCGTAGTGTCTTGGTATCTTCAAAGCTAAGCTCTAGTTTTTTAACCATCTCTAATTGACTAGAGTCTTTACCCGTGTTTGTTTTTTGATATGCGGCCATATCTGCTTGGTCAGACAAGACTTCTTCAGCTTTAAAAGTCTGAAATTTAACAGCATCGGCCCCACTTTCTTTGGCTTTTAAAATAAGCTCTTTTGCTAACTCTACAGAGCCATTATGATTTACACCAATTTCTGCAATCACATAAATTTCATCTTGATTAAAGATCATAAAATGGAGCCTTCTTTTTAAAATCAATCATTTTAATAAGTTCAATTATTTTCTGAGAAGTGTTGCCAAGCCCTAAAGGAGGAACAACTTTACTCAATTCATCGTCTGGGAAATTAATTGCTTTTTGCAATGCTTTTAAAATTTCACTTTCGTCTAATCTAACATCAAGTATAGACTCACAACGTAAGCGTCCTTTTTGACGATCACCAATATTTACTGTGGGTACCTGTAATGCGGGAGCTTCTGATAAGCCACTTGACGAGTTTCCAACCATAGCTAAAGCATTCTTCAAAACACTTAAATAGTTTTGAATACCAAAACTCTTTACAAGCATTACGCGATCTGGCAACTGTGCTTTTAAATCAAGCATTGCTTTCACAATATTAGTATTACCATTGTCGGCATTTGGATAACTAAAGACAAAATTGACATCTTTTATTTGCTTAAGTGCATCAAATAAAGGCGCAACATTTTCTTCTAGTAAATTAGTTTCGGGATGATAAGTAATGAGAAAATATGGTTTTGAAAAATCAAAATCATATAATTCGCTTAATTCTGTAATATTTTTAAATGTTGTACGCTGGATATGGTCTAACCCTAGCGCGCCAACATTAAATACCTTATCTGGTTGCTCGCCTAATTGAATAATTCGTTTCTTATATTCCTCTGCCGCGGCAAAATGAATATTAGACATTTTAGTAATCGCATGACGAATTGATTCGTCATATGCACCTTCAGTGATTTCACCACCATGCAAATGTGCAACAGGTACATGCATGATTAAAGCAGCTTGAGTCACTGCCAAAGCCTCGAAACGATCACCCAAAACAACTAATAAATCAGGTTGCATACGTTTCAATGCATCTGCAAATCCAAGTAAGCCAACACCCATTGATTTCACAACAGCGGACGATGTATCAGATGACAATAGCATTTCTACGGATTCGGTAATTTCGAAACCATCTTGAACAATAGTTTTCCAAGTTTCGCCATGCTCAGGTGAGTAATGCATAGCCGTAGCTAGAATTTGTAACTCTAGATCTGGATCTTGCTGAATATCTCGCATCAACCAGTACAGCAAACCATATTCAGCTCGAGTTCCTGTAAAAACAGCTATTTTTTTCATTATCATTACTCCAGAGGAACCGAACTTGGAATATTTACAACTCTTTCTTCCAACCATAATGAGTTCGTTAAATCACCTTGCAATGCATTTTGGTACATTGGTAATTTGGTCATTAAAGTCCAGATTGGGCGAGTCATAACCTTATTTGAATTGGTTTCATCCAAAATCAAATCTCGTTGAGCCTTATCTTTGCAAATAACGGCATTTAACCAATAGTTAGATCGGCAGTCTTCAGGTTCCACAACAAATGAAATATCACTATCTTTAAAGAAATTTTGATATTGCTGAGCTAAATCACGCTTTTTAGCAAGGAAAATTTCCAAGCCTTCCATTTGTGCACAACCTAAAGCAGCATTCAAATTTGGTAAACGGTAGTTAAAACCATTTTCATCATGATAAAACTCATAAGGATGCGGTATTTTTGCAGTTGTCGTAATGTGCTTCGCTCTTATTCCAAGTTCTTCATCTTGACACAAGATCATACCACCGCCGCCTGTAGTGATGACTTTATTTCCGTTAAAGCTAAGTGCTGAAACTAGACCAAAAGTTCCGGTATGTTTACCTTTGTAGTAAGAACCTAAACTTTCAGCAGCGTCTTCAACTAATGCAATATTCCACTTGGTTACGACCTGTTGAAGCTCATCAATTTCAACTGGATGGCCAAATGTATGCATTGGAACGATTGCAGAAATACGTTTATTAGTTGCTTTGTGTTTACATACACCTTGGTCATCAATGAAAGCATTTTCTTGCAAATAAGCGTCTAATGCCTTTGGGCACAAACCGAGTGTCTTTAATGAAACATCAATAAATAATGGTTCCGCGCCAATATAAGACAAGGCATTACAAGTTGCGACAAAAGTCAAAGCTTGCGTAATTACGATATCGTCGCGCTTTACACCAGCTAGTAAAAGAGCAATATGTAATGCAGCTGTTCCATTAACAGTCGCAATAACTTTAGCACAGCCTGTAAACTGTTGAACTTTGGCTTCAAAGTCGTTTACATATGCACCAACACTAGAGACAAAAGTACTATCAATCGTATCTAATACATATTTTTTTTCATTACCAAGAAAACGAGGTTCATGTAATGGAATAAAATTATTGGTACGATAAATGTCTCGTACAAACTGATTAAATTTAGAAGTATCCATTACATTTTCCCATCTAAATATAAACCTGTTTCTTTGTGTCCAAAGTTAGGCATCATATAGTTAAATAGATCAACAATTTCTTCTTTATTCCACTGCTTATTTGAAAGCATTGCATGAATTTTTTCTTCAAATACATACAACTTGTCTTCTTCAACATTTAGTTCGTTTTTAATAACACCTAAATTATTAAAACGTTGCATATCTAAAGTTTCATTGTCGGTAAAGAACTCTTCAAAATCTTTCTCACCTGTAGTTGTACTTCCAGCAAATAGACAAGGCCATTTTCCTTGTTTTGGTAAGGTCTGAATTAAGCTACGTGCTTCCTCCTCTGACTCACACAAATATGGCTCATATCCAAGGTTATTAAGATATTTCACTGCAATATCTGCAAAAGTAATAAGGTGTAAATGCTCACTAAGTTTAGGGAAGAAAATATCTCTATTCTCACCTAGCAAACAAGACATGAGGCACAACTCACCTGATTCTTTTGGAGTAACGAAATAACGGCGAATATCATTTGGTGCAGCAATTGGTTGATTTTTCTGAATACGTTGGTTAAACCCATGTAATAAAGAACCATCAGAAAATGCAACATTCGCAAAACGAGCAGTTGAGATACTAATATACTGACTCTGACGCATAAGGAACATTTCCATAATACGTTTTGAGCCACCCATCATATTGACTGGGTTTGCAGCTTTATCAGTTGAAACGCAGAAATACTTTTTTACGCCTTTTTCAATAGACTGCTGAATCGTTTTTTCAGTATTTAAAATATTAACATGAATCATTCGCATTAATGTAAATGGATCTTTTTCACTACGTACATGCTTCAAAGCTGAAAGATTTAAAACATAGTCAAAATCACCGTCATTCTGAATATATACATCATATTCAGCAGAACCAATATCTAGTGCAAATGTTTGAAAATCACCATCAATATAGCCAAACGAGCTACGAATATCACGAACGACCTCTGTTAGGTTATTTTCAGAAATATCGACAACATGTAGTTTTAAAGGATTCCGTTTGAAAATTTCTTTGACGACAGCCTGCCCAATTGAACCTGCACCACCTAAAACCAAGAACTTCGATGCAGAAACAATTTCAATTAGCTTATCATTCCAATACAGAATATCATCTATAAAAAGCTCTTGTTTCCGACCGATTAATTCTAATTGATGGTTATCTATAGACATTTTCAACCCTATTCAAAAAACTTAGTTCACACAAATATCAGTAGTATTTTAGCCAAAATTATAAAAATCAAAACCTTACCTAAGAAAAGTTGCATTCATGTCATCAACTATAAAATGAGTTGTAAAGTTAGCTTTAAAAATAGCCGGCTAAATCACAGATTTTAATTGGTCCACACTATATCAGATTTTTTTTAAGCGCCGTATTGAAATTGTATGACTACATACAATACCAAAAGCGTAAATACTAGAGGTTGAAAATCGGTTTACTCCGTTTAACCTTACATCATC
>Ga0308157_10004352_pt1 | contig 18921 bp, 16 predicted proteins | sample PhyBR1_FD_201035 | JGI IMG/M metagenome (GOLD analysis project Ga0308157, IMG submission 201035) | Phyllosphere microbial communities from UC Gill Tract Community Farm, Albany, California, United States - DLSLB.R1 | ecosystem: Host-associated > Plants > Phyllosphere > Unclassified | place: USA...
CCCTGCGCTGCGCTCCGGGGTTCCCTCGCTACGGTCATGCTCCCGGGAGTACGCGCTGCAGGCCCCATCCCTGGGGCCTCAGCGCTTGACGGGCATCCATGCCCGTCACCTCCCTCCGCATGCCCTCTGCTCGGCCTCCTGAAGTCGCGAAGATCAAGATCAAGATCAAGATCAAGATCAAGATCAACAGCCAGATCAACAGCCGTGCGGGGGTTGAAGAGGTGGGCCAGCGCCGCCTGTGCCAGCGGTAGGCGACCTCACTTGGCATGCACTGTGATCGCCACCAGCCGTACAACCACCGGCCTCACCATCAATACACAGACAAACGCCACCGGCATCGCCAACTGATAGGCCTTCAATACATTGCTCAGGTAGTCGGGGGTAACGCCAGCGTTCGCCGCAGTAATAACAAAGCTCATCAATAACGCCATGATGGAAGACATGTAGAACGCGAAAACATAGGGCGTGGCGACGGGGTGCAATTTGCGGCGGCTGCGGGTTGGGGAGAGATCGCTCATGCTAACTCCTTGAAGTTGAGTGAAGCCGCAGGCTAGCAACCCTCGCAGTGGCAGCAGTAGACCAGCAATACTGAGTTCTTTATAAAGAGATGCTTACGAATTCAAGGGCCACTACATGGACCTGCTCAACGCCATCCGTTGCTTCATCAAGGTGGTCGAAGCCGGCAGCATTGCCGCTGGCGCCCGTAACCTCGGCCTCACCCCGGCCGCGGTCAGCCAGAACCTCGCCCGCCTGGAAAGCCATCTCCAGGTGCGCCTGCTTACCCGCACAACCCGCAGCATGTCCCTGACACCCGCAGGCAACCAGTACTACCAACGTGTCAGCCATATCGAACGTGACCTTGCCGAAGCCGAGCAGGCCATCACCACCCCAGACAGTGAACCCCAGGGCCAACTCTGCATTGCTTCGACCTCGGCCTTCGGTCGCCATGTGCTGGCTCCCCTTATACCCGCATTCAGCGCCCGCTACCCACTGCTTTCGATAGAATTGGTAACGACCGATCGCCGCGTCAACCATGCCCGTGAAGATGTCGATGTGAGCCTGCGCATCACCCCGCAGTTGGAAGAGCAACTGCTGGCCCGGCACATCGCCCGTATCCCGTTCATTTGCTGCGCCTCACCCGGCTACTTGCAAAGCGCCGGCCTACCAAGTACGCCTGAGGCTCTGCGCGATCACCGGTGCCTGGTGTTCCGCTACCCGGTGGACGGCCGCCTGCTACGTTGGGGGTTCATGCGTGACGGGCTGCGCTTCGAGCCGGTGTTCGGCAACGTGCTCATCAGTGATGACATCGATGCGCTGACCCAAATGGCCGTGCATGATGGTGGCATCACCCGCCTGGCCGAATTCATCGTGCGGCCACATCTGGCTTCAGGTGCGCTGGTGCCGTTGTTTGAATACAGCGACAACGGCCAGGCATACGCCCAGACCGAGCCGATGGACATCTACCTGTGCCTGGCAGACCGCTTTGCCATGACGCCTGCTGTGCGCGTGTTCATGGCGTACCTGCGTGAACACCTGGCTGACACCTGGCAGGTCCAGACGTGAAAAAACCGCCACGAGGGTAATGGGAGTGAGTTAAGTAATTTGGGGCCGCTTTGCGACCCTTCGCGGGCACGCCCGCTCCCACACGTTTGGCGCTGAACTCAAGAAATGCGCGATCCCCTGTGGGAGCGGGCGTGCCCGCGAAGGGCTGCAAAGCAGCCCCAGTAACGCTTAACTGACAGGCATTAACCGCGAGGGCGGTTTTTTTCAGGTAGCGCGTACCGTCAGAAACGATAGGTAAGCGACGCACCGACACCGTGCGCGCTGTTCTCATACTTGGCCTGGTAGCTGCCCTTGGTTGCGCTGACCTGGTTGACCTTGGTGTCTTCTTCCCAGAGGTAGGAATAGGCCACGTCAATGGTCATGTCGTCATTCGGGCTCCAGCCTGCGCCCAGGCTGAACACCTTGCGATCACCTGTGGGGATGCGCGGCGAACGGTCGTGGTTGTTGGTTGGCGATTGGTCAACGGTAAAGCCGGTACGCAGTACCCACTCCTTGTTGACCTTGTACGATGCACCAATGGCGTGTGCCCAGGTATCGTGCCAGTTCTGCTCTTCGGTAATGGTCTGGAATGCCGAACCTGCCAGTGGCGCAGGCACATCGTTCTGCACGGTGATGTTTTCCAGGCGGCTCCAGCGGGTCCAGGTGCTGCCCGCGTACAGGGTCCACTGGTCATCGAGTTCGTGGGTAACCGAAAGGTCGACCGATTCCGGCGTCTTGATCTTCAGGCTGGCATCGAACTTGTTGCCGTTGAACGGCCCGATCAGCGGGGTGCTGACGCGGGTCTTGCCTTCCAGCTTGTAGTCGACCATCGAGTGGTAGGTCAGGCCGACGCGGGTGCGGTCGGTGGCCTGCACCATAAGGCCGATGTTGTAGCCTACGGCAGTATCGTCACCCTTGATTTTCACTTCGCCATCGTTGCGGCCCGGGGTGAATGGGTTGATCAGGCTGGAGCCCAGCTCACCCTTGATGCGGTTGATGGTTGGACCAAAACCGATCGAGACCTTGTCGTTGAAAGCGTAGCTGACGGTGGGCTGGAAGGTGACGACCTCGACGTGGCTCTTTTTGCCCCAGTAGCGCGCAGCGTCATCGCTGCCGTAGTCGGTTACCAGGCCGAACGGCACGTAGACACCGAAGCCGACGCTCCAGTGGTCGTCGATAGGTTTGACGTAGTAGCCCATGGGCACGCCAACGACCGGCACCATGTCACCATCGGTTTCCCCCCCGAGGTTGCTGCCTGGCCCGGAAATGTCGGTTTTGGCGATGACGGCTGCGCCGCCCACGGTGAACTGTTCACGTTTGAGGCGGGACATGCCGGCCGGGTTGCCAAACACGGTGCTGGCATCTTCGGCAGAAGAAGAACGTCCCGCGAAACCTGTCCCCATGCTGCTGATGCTCTGTTCGTTCAATGCAAAGCCGCTGGCGAAAAGCTGGCTGGATGCAAGAGCAACGGCTACGCCGAGGGAGGTTTTGAGCATTACTTTTTTCATTATTAGAAAACTCCTTGGGATCTCCGGGGCGAAAAGCTACCAACAAATGACGCGCCGCGCTATAGCCTCAATCGCAGGAGTTAGAGCGGTTTTGTAGGACAATCCGACCAAAATTCCCTTTTTTCCGGCTTTGATGTAGGACGCTTCTCAAGATGCCTGTGGCAATCTTTGATCAACGCAGGTGTGCCAAGCGTGAGTGAAGTCGCGCAAGCGGCCTTGGGGGTGGAAGATCTGACGCCATATACGCGCCAGTGCCAGTAAATCGTCAGCGGCAGGCAAGGGCGTGGCATGCTCCTCAATGAGCATCCAGGCAATGGCCGTGGAGTATCGCAGGTTGACCGTAAGCTCGAGGTGTGGGCCGCCGAGGAAGGCATGCTGGCTCGCCAGGCCCCGGACCAGGCTGGCCAGGTCGGGATCACGGGCAAGGTAGTTGTCCCACAGCGCCTGGTGGCGGTGTTCGCCAATGCGGTACAGGCCGTGCCCGCGTCGGTCGTGCAAGGCGGCCCCGAGTGCCGACTGGCTGGCGGCAACGCCCAGTAACAAGGCTTCAGCGCTGGCGCAGTGACGGTTCAGGTAAACCAGGGTGGGCCGTATCACATACTGACACAATTCATTCGCCGCAATACCCATGATGCCCTCGAACAGTAAAGGGCCGGACGGGCGCTGGAGCTTGGCAGCTGGTGAAGTAGTCAGGCCCGCCGGAAGCGGCAAGTACCGCTCGAGTTGAAGTGTAGTGTGATAATCGTGGTGTAAAGAGCTGTTTTTAAATCGATTGCTGCCTGACGTCGCGGGCTATATGCCCTAAGGCGATTACGCCATGAGCGTTCAGGCAGGTAGGCGATGCTACGATTCAGCGCATGAATACTGCAGTATTCGCCGCTCACGCGGTGAGCGACTGGCGAGTCCTTGCAATGACCGCCTGCAAGGGTTCATTGCGGCTGTACTGTTCAGGGTACAGACGCTCGGTGTGGCAGGCGACGCCGTGTTCGTCTACCAGGGTAAAGCTGAAGCTGCCTTTGCGTGGGGCAACGATGAGGCACTTCAACGGCGAGAAGGCCTGGGAAAGGGTGCCAATGGCAGCCTGAATCTGATGATGAGTTTGCATATTGTTGGATGTTCCTGCTTTAAACACGGGGAGTATGATCCGTGCATGATAGAAACGTTCCAGTGACGCCATTATTAAGGGACGAGCGAACCTGACTGGAACAGGGCAGCCAGAGGGGGCGCAATCAAATGTGGGCGCTTGGGCTGACTGGTAGGTACTTCAGAAGGCAGGCAGCACGCCGGGGCCAAGGTTCGCGGCCATCGGGGTGGGATCCTGATCAATCTGTCGGGTGATTCGTGCTTGACCAGCCTGTGGCTGGCGAGTGAATCATCGAATGGGCCGGTCCTGGTTTCAGCAGGGCCGCACTTGGGAGGTGGGCGACTGCAAGGACATGGGGCCAGAATTGACTTTCAGCTTGGTACTAACGAGGCGGACTGTACAGTGAATGAGTGCGCTTGGCAAGCACTACGTCAGTCTTGGGTAGCCGAGCAGTATGGCGTGAATTTGCCACGCTGGGAAGAGGGTGAAAATGGCTCGAATCGCCGAGGATGTGCCCATTGCGTGCATTCAAAGGAGGGCAAAGGGTGCATTTGTTCACATTCGGTGCAGGGCTTGTAACAGCACCGCAACAACCCCTGCCGACTTCGCCAATGCCTTGACTGCGCGGTTAAGTCAATGAAAAAAAACACTATTTTCAGCTGGTGAAAAAATCGTCAGTTTGACCGAAGCCCACAGTTTACGGGGGTTTGCGGGGTGTGTCATAGGGTTGTCCACCGAGTTATCCACAGGAACTGTGGATTGTCCCCGGCACTTGCTCTAGCACGGGCGTGTCCGCTGCGCTGTGAGCCGTCCGACCAACGCGAAGCCTGGATGACCTGCCTTCGTATGCGCCCACGAACGTCAAGAAAAGATCATTTAAAATTTTTTTCATTGTTTCGATTTCGACGGGTCATGGCAAAAAAAAAAGCGTACAGTGGCGCGCCTTTCGCATTGCCATACGTGTTGCCATGAAGTTCCGCTATAAACAGCTCGCCACCTCCGCCGCCACTACACCACCCCCTGACGCCAAGCGGTTCAGCTTGAAAGTGGCCTTGTGGCTGCTCGATAGCCCGCGCCTTGGTGACAAGCCCCAGGTCAAGCATCTGGCAGGCCGCCTGCTGAAGCAGCCGGCCCGCCAAGGTGTGGTGGTGGCGCAAAGCCGGCTTGGGCAAATGCTGTGCCGGGATTGCGGCAATGCCCGTGACCGGCGTATTGGCCATGAGTTACTGCGCCAGGCAGCGCGGGCCGGGGACCGGCGTGCGCAGCTGGAATACGCACGGTTGTGCCAGCATCAAGAGCCAGCGCAGGCGCGTTACTGGCTGGAGCTTGCGGCGGGGCAAGGTTCGCAAGAAGCGCAGCGGCTGCTGGGGCAGTGGTTTGCGGGTTGAAGGCTGATAAGCTGCAGCCAATTGCACAGCGCGTTCGGGGTAAGCATGACAGTGGATCTGGCCAGCATTCTGCTTGGCGTGGTGGCAGGGGCGTTGCCCTGCCTGGGGTGGATCATGCAGCTCCAGCGCCGTCAGGGCGCACGGCAAGCCGAGCAGGCGTTGCTGGAGGAGCGTCTCAACGCCGCCCAGTTGGCCCAGGCCGGGCTGCAAGCGCAGCTGGATGCCAGCCGCGACGAAATCAGCGATCTCAGCGAAGCCAATACCCTCAAGCAGAGCGAGCTGGCCGCTCAGGGCCGTGAGCTGGAGTTGCTGCAGATCGACCGCGACAACGCCCGCGACGCCGCCCATGCCTGGCACCTCGAACGCGCCAACCGCGAAGCCGAACTGCGCCGCCTGGAGGCGCAAAGCGCACGCCTGGAGGCCGAACTGCGCGAACAGCAGGAAAGCCACCAGCAACGCCTGGAAGACCTGCAAGAAGCCCGTGACACCCTGCGTGCCCAGTTCGCCGAAATGGCCACCAAGATCTTCGACGAGCGTGAGCAGCGCTTTGCCCAGACCAGCCAGCAGCACCTTGGCCAGTTGCTCGACCCCCTCAAGGAACGCATCCAGTCGTTCGAAAAACGCGTCGAGGAAAGCTACCAACAGGAAGCCCGGGAGCGCTTCTCGCTGGGCAAGGAGCTGGAGCGCCTGCAACAGCTCAACCTGCGCCTGTCCGACGAAGCTACCAACCTGACCCAGGCACTGAAGGGGCAGAAAACCCAGGGCAACTGGGGCGAGTTGGTTCTCGAGCGGGTACTGGAGCACGCCGGCCTGGAGAAGGGCCGCGAGTACCAGACCCAGGTCAGCCTGAAGAGCGCCGATGGCGAGCGCTTCCAGCCCGATGTGCTGATCATGCTGCCGGGCGACAAGCAGGTGGTGGTGGACGCCAAGGTCAGCCTCACGGCCTATCAGCAGTTCGTTTCCAGCAATGACGAGGCCGCGCTCAAGCAGCATGTGCAATCGCTGCGCAGCCATGTCAAAGGCTTGTCGAGCAAGGATTACAACCGCCTCGAAGGCCTGCACAGCCTCGACTTCGTGTTGCTGTTCGTGCCCATCGAGGCGGCCTTCTCGGCGGCCCTGCAGGCGGAGCCTAACCTGTTCCAGGAAGCCTTCGATCGGCAGATCGTGATCGTCAGCCCCACGACCTTGCTGGCGACGTTGCGGGTGATCGACAGCCTCTGGAAGCAGGAGCGCCAAGGCCAGAACGCCCGGGAGATCGCCGAGCGGGCCGGCTGGCTATACGACAAGTTCGTCCTGTTCATCCAGGACCTGGACGAGCTGGGCAGTCGCCTGCAACAGGTGGACAAAGCCTATGCCGCGGCGCGCAACAAGTTGTGCGAGGGGCGCGGTAACCTGGTAAGCCGCAGCGAGCAATTGAAGTTGCTCGGCGCCCGCGCCAGCAAGAGCCTGCCGCCCGACCTGCTGGAACGGGCGATGGCTGACGCGGCGCTGGCCGATCGAGCGCTTACTGAACCAGGCTCAGATGGCGATTGAGCATGGCGCGCAAGGCCGCAGGCTTGACCGGCTTGGCCAGGTAGTCGAGGCCGGACGCATGCACCAGGGCAATGGTTTCCTTGCTGCCGTCGGCACTGATCACCACACCCGGTAGGGGTTCACCCAACCGCGCACGTAGCCAGCCCATCAGCCCGGTGCCGGTCTCGCCGTCGTCCAGGTGGTAGTCCACCAGCGCCAGGTGCGGGCGCAGGCCGTGGTCCAGCAAGGCGGCGCATTCGGCCTGGTTACGCGCAGTAGACACCTGGCAACCCCAACGGCTGAGCAGGCTGTTCATGCCGATCAGAATGCTGTCTTCATTGTCTACGCACAGTACCTGCAAGCCTGCCAGCGGCTGGCTCGCCTGTTCCAGCGGGGCAGGCTGTGCCGGCGCGGCCTGGCGGGCGATGGGCACACTGACCCGAAACACCGTACCTTTGCCTGGCCATGAACGCACTTCAAGTGGGTGGCCGAGCACCCGGCACAGGCCGTCGGCGATCGCCAGGCCCAGGCCCAGGCCCTTTTCGGCGCGGGTCTGGTGGCTGTCCAGGCGCTTGAACTCCTGGAAGATCACCTGCAGCTTGTCGTCGGCGATGCCTGGGCCGCGGTCCCAGACTTCCAGCCACAGCCGCCCGCCCTGGCGCCGTGCCCCCAGCAGAATCGGGCTTTTGCCATAGCGCAGGGCGTTGGTAAGAAAGTTCTGCAGCACCCGGCGCAGCAGCTTCATGTCACTGTCCACCCGCAGGCGGCTGCCGCGTAGGCGGAACTCCAGGCCCTTCTCGGCGGCCAGCAGCTTGAACTCGGCGCCGAGGGTGTCGAACAGTTCGGTAAGGGCGAAGGGCTTGGCGTCCGGGGTTATCTTGCCGTTTTCCAGGCGCGAGATGTCCAGCAGGTCGCTGATCAGCTCCTCTGCCGAGCGCAGCGAGCTGTCCATGTGCTGCACCAACTGCCGGGCTTCTTCATTCATGCCTTCGGCCTGCTGCGACAAGGCGGCGGAAAACAGCCGTGCAGCATTCAACGGTTGCATCAGGTCATGGCTGACGGCTGCCAGGAAGCGGGTCTTGGACTTGCTGACCGCTTCGGCCTGGCTCTTGGCTTCGGATAAGGCCTGGTTCAGTTGCGACAGTTCATGGGTGCGCTCGGCCACCCGTTGCTCCAGGCCTTCATTGGCATCGCGCAGTGCCTGTTCGGCCTCGCGAAATGGCGTGATGTCGGTGAAACTCATGACGAACCCGCCCCCGGGCATCGGGTTGCCGATCAACTCGATTACCCGGCCATTGGGGAACAGCCGCTCGGACGAGTGCGCACGGCCCTGGCGCATCCAGTGCAGGCGGCGCGCCACGTGCACCTGTGCCTCGCCGGGGCCGCACAACCCGCGCTCGGCGTTGTAACGGATGATGTCGGCAATCGGCCGGCCGACGCTGATCAGCCCCTCCGGGTAGTTGAACAGCTCAAGGTAACGGCGGTTCCAGGCCACCAGGTGCAGGTTCTGGTCGACCACGCTGATGCCCTGGTTGATGTTCTCGATGGCGCCCTGCAGCAGGGCGCGGTTGAACTGCAGGACTTCGCTGGCTTCATCGGCGATGCGTACCACGTCTTCCAGCTGCATGTCGCGGCCTTCGATGGCCGCCTTGACCACCGCGCGGGTCGACGAGGTGCCCAGCACGCCGGCCAGCAGCCGTTCGGTGTGTTCGATCCAGTCGCCGTCCGCGTTCTGGTTGGGGTTGAAGCCCTTGCCCTGGCGGTAGGCAAAGCGGATGAAGCTCTGCCGGGCGCGCTCTTCCCCGACAAAGCGCGATGCCAGGGTCAGCAGGTCGTCGATCTGTACCGCCAGCAGCGGCTTGCTGCTGGGCCGGGCGCTGGTCTGCTGGCCAATGAAGCGGCCAGCCTGCCAATGTTCGGACACCCGCGTGCGCGACAGCAGCGACACCCAGGCGAACAGGGTGAAGTTGCCCGCCAGCGACAACACCACGCCCTGGGTCAGAGGGCTGATCGGCAGGTTCAGCGGGTTGCCGTGCAGCCAGGCCAGCCCTGGGAAAACCTGCAGCGGCCAGCCCAGACTGTGCGCGGCAATCGGCAACACCAAGGTGTAGAACCACAGGAAGATACCGGCAGCCAGGCCGGCAAACACGCCGCGGCGGTTGGCCTGCTTCCAGTACAGCGCGCCGAGCATGGCCGGGGTCAATTGGGTCACGGCGGCAAACGCGATCTGGCCGATGGTTGCCAGGCTGGCGGTCGAGCCCAGCAGGCGATAGCTGACATAGGCCAGCAGCAGGATCACCACGATGGTCACCCGGCGCACCGAGAGCATCCAGTGACGGAACGCTTCGAACGGCCGTTCGGCATTGTTGCGGCGTAGCAGCCAGGGCAGCAGCATGTCGTTGGAGACCATGGTCGACAGTGCCACGGCCTCGACGATGACCATGCCGGTGGCTGCCGAGGCGCCGCCGATGAACGCCAGCAGGGCCAGGCTCGGGTGGGCCTCGGCCAGCGGCAGGCTGATCACGAACGAGTCGGAGATCACGGCCCCTGGCAGCAGCATTTGCCCGGCCAGGGCAATCGGCACCACGAACAGGGCAGCCAGCCCCAGGTACAGGGGGAACACCCAGCGGGCCAGGCGCAGGTCTTGGGGTTCGATGTTCTCCACCACGGTAACGTGGAACTGGCGCGGCAGGCAGATGATCGCCATCATCGCCACGGCGGTCTGCACCACCATGGAGGGCCAGTTGATGGTCTCCTGCCAGTAATCCTGCAACTGAATCGACTGGCGTGCCTGGCTGAACAGGTCGCCGAAGCCGTCATACAGGTTGAACACCACGAAGATGCCCACAGCCAGGAAGGCCAGCAGCTTGATCAGCGATTCGAAAGCAATGGCCAGGACCATGCCACGGTGGTGTTCGGTCACGTCCAGGCTGCGCGTGCCGAACACGATGGCGAACAGCGCCAATACCAGTGACACCACCAGCGCGGTGTCCTGGACACGTGTGCCGGTGGCGTCGGCACTGGCGCCGATCAGCAGGTTCACGCCCAGCACGATGCCCTTGAGCTGCAGGGCGATGTAGGGCAGCACGCCAACGAGGCAGATCAGTGCCACCACCACCGCCAGGGTCTGCGACTTGCCATAGCGTGCGGCGATGAAGTCGGCGATCGAGGTGATGTTCTGCTGCTTGCTGATCAGCACCATCTTCTGCAACACCCAAGGCGCAAAAATCAGCAGCAGTACCGGGCCCAGGTAGATCGGCAGGAACGCCCACAGTTGTTCGGCGGCCTGGCCAACGGCGCCGAAGAAGGTCCAGCTGGTGCAGTACACGGCCAGCGACAGGCTGTACACCCAGGCGCGCAGCTTGGGCGGCAACGGCGTGCTGCGGCGGTCGCCATAGAAGGCGATGGCGAACATGATGGCCATATAGGCCAGGGCGACCACGGCGATCAGCCCGCTGGACAACGACATGAAAACTCCGAAGCAATAAGATAACGCGGTCCCGATCTACCAGTCTGGCACGCCGGTGGCGCTTCGTCAGCGCCGACGATGGTCGCAGTGGCGCGTGGTCGCAGGGCCCGGCTTCGTTGACCGGCACTGGCCCTGTCGCGAGCGAGGCAGCTGACGCTTCAAAACCTCGGCAGATGGAGGATTGACAGCCCGGCATACGCGGGGAATACTGCCTCCAGAATTCATATATATGTTTATATAACAACAAGAGAGCGAGACCCATGCACCTACTGTCCGGTGATGCTCGACTGCCCCGTTACCAACAACTGCGCGACCACTTGCTCGAGCAGATTGCCAATAACCGCTGGCGCCCAGGTGAGGCGATCCCGACTGAGGCTGCCTTGGCCACCGAGTTCGACATGTCAGTCGGCACCGTGCGCAAAGCGGTGGACGTACTGGTGGCTGAAGGCGTGCTGGAGCGTCAGCAGGGGCGCGGTACCTTCGTACGTCGCCCGCAATTCCAGTCTTCGCTGTTCCGGTTCTTCCGCTTTGAAGCCGCCAATGGCCAGCGCGCGGTGCCTGAAAGCCGCATTCTTGCCATCGAGCCGATGACCGCGCCTTCGGCGGTCGCCGAGGCACTGGGCCTGGCGGTGCACAGCGAAGTGATCCGTATTGTGCGTACGCGCCTGCTCGGCGCCCAGCCGGTACTGGCCGAAGAAATCTGGTTGCCGCGCCAGACGTTCCAGCCGTTGCTGGAGGTCGATCTGAACCGCGAGGGGCCGCTGCTGTACCCCCTCTATGAAGCACTGTGCGGCCAGGTGGTCGCCTACGCCGAAGAAACCCTGACCGCCGAAGCGGTTGACGCGGCGCATGGCCGCTTGCTGCAACTGCCGGCCGGCAGCCCGGTGGTGGTGATCGAGCGCCTGGCCCGTGACTACGCCGGCAAGCCGCTGGAATGGCGCCGCTCACGCGGCCATGCGCAGCACTTCCGCTACCGCATCGACATTCGCTAAGCCGGCGGCTGCACCCCGTATCCCTCTGCGCCGTGCCCATGCGGCGCGGTGGCTTCGCCTGCCTGGCGGTTACACGCACACACTAGAAGGATAACAATCATGTTCAGTTGGTATCGGCAGATCACCTCGCGGGAACGCAAGACATTCTGGGCCTGTTTCGGCGGCTGGTCGCTCGATGCGCTGGAAGTGCAGATGTTCGGCCTGGCCATCCCGGCGCTGATCGCCGCGTTCTCCCTGAGCAAAGCTGATGCCGGCCTGATCAGTGGCCTGACCCTGGTGACCTCGGCCATCGGCGGCTGGCTGGGTGGCACCTTGTCCGACCGCTACGGCCGCGTGCGGACCCTGCAGTGGATGATCCTCTGGTTCTCGTGCTTCACCTTCCTCTCGGCATTCGTCACCGGTTTTTACCCCTTGCTGTTGGTCAAGGCGATGCAAGGCTTCGGTATCGGCGGCGAGTGGGCTGCCGGCGCCGTGCTGATGGCCGAAACCATCAACCCGAAATACCGCGGCAAGGTCATGGGCACGGTACAGAGCGCCTGGGCCGTGGGCTGGGGCCTGGCCGTGGCACTGTTCATGCTGATCTACTCGCTGGTGCCGCAGGAATTTGCCTGGCGGGTGATGTTCTTCGTCGGCCTGTTGCCGTCGTTGCTGATCCTTTGGGTACGCCGCAACGTGCCCGAACCGGACAGCTTCCAGCGCCTGCAGAGTGCCAATGCCATCCCTGCCAGCTTCCTGCACTCCATGGCCGGCATCTTCCGCCCGCAGCTGTTGCGCGTGACCTTGCTGGGCGGCCTGCTTGGCCTGGGCGCCCATGGTGGGTACCACGCCGTAATGACCTGGCTGCCGACCTTCCTCAAAACCGAGCGCCACCTGTCGGTGCTGAACTCCGGTGGTTACCTGGCGGTGATCATCCTGGCCTTCTGGTGCGGTTGCGTGGTCAGCGGCCTGCTGATCGACCGCATCGGCCGGCGCAAGAATATTCTGCTGTTCGCCCTGTGCTGCGTGCTGACCGTACAAGCCTATGTGTTCTTCCCGCTGACCAACACGCAGATGCTGTTCCTCGGCTTCCCGCTGGGCTTTTTCGCCGCCGGTATCCCGGCCAGTCTGGGGGCGTTTTTCAATGAACTGTACCCGGCCGAGGTGCGCGGTGCCGGGGTGGGCTTCTGCTACAACTTCGGCCGCGTACTGTCGGCAGTGTTCCCGTTCCTGGTCGGCCACATGAGCGAGTCGATGTCCTTGGGCAGCGCCATTGGTATCGACGCTGGCATCGCCTATGGCGTGGCGGTGATCGCCGCCCTGTGCTTGCCGGAGACACGCGGGCGCAACCTCGAAAATGCCACGGCGCGGCACATCGGCGGCGTAGCTGCCAAGTAACCTGACTTTTCTGTATGAGAGCCATGCCCGACGTACCTCCTTTACACCTGAGCGCGATCGACAGCCACGCCCACGTTTTCTGCCGTGGGCTGGAGCTGGCCAGTGAGCGGCGCTATGCCCCTGATTACGATGCGCCGCTGGGCGACTACCTGGGCCAGCTGCTGGCTCATGGTTTCAGCCATGGCGTGCTGGTGCAGCCGAGTTTCCTCGGCACCGACAACCGCTACCTGCTCAGCGCTCTGCAGGCTATGCCGCAGCAACTGCGGGGGGTAGTGATGGTGGCGCCCGATGTCGAGCCGCAAACCCTTGCCGACATGGCCCGGTCAGGCGTGCGTGGTGTGCGCCTGAACCTGATGGGCCAAGCCCTGCCGGACCTGGCCAGTGGCCGCTGGCGACCGCTGCTCGAACGCATTGGCGAACAAGGCTGGCACCTGGAACTGCACCGGCAGGTGGCGGACATACCGGCACTGGTCCGCGCGCTCCAGCCCTATGGCCTGAACATCGTCATCGACCATTTCGGCCGCCCCGATGCCCGCCGTGGGCTGGGCCAGCCCGGGTTCGCCGAACTGTTGACCCTGGGCGGGCAGGGCAAGGTTTGGGTGAAGGTGTCGGGGATCTACCGGCTGGCGGGGGCGCCGGACGAGAATCTGGCCTTCGCGCGCTCGGCACTGTGCGCGCTGGAAGCGCACTATGGCGCCGAGCGCTTGATGTGGGGCAGTGATTGGCCGCATACCCAGCATGAGTCGGCGATCAGTTTTGCCACTGCAGTGCAGCAGTTCGATGCCTTGGGCTGCTCGGCCCGGCTGCGCCAGGCCCTGTTGGTGGATACCGCGCGGGCTTTGTTCGGTTTCGAATGAGCGCCTGCCGGTCGCGATCGACCCGCTGATCGTGGCGGGTTCTGCCCCCGGCGCTTGCCAGCCGCTGCATTTCCCATGCAGATTTGTGGCTTGGTGCGCCCGGCGCGCCTCCAATTGAAAAGCCATCAGGACCAAGGACGATGAGTCATTCCTCGCAATTCACCTTGCTCGGCAAGCGACGCTTCCTGCCGTTTTTCATCACTCAGTCGCTGGGTGCCTTCAACGACAACCTGTTCAAGCAGTCGCTGATCCTGGCGATCCTGTTCAAGCTCAGCCTGGGCGAGGGTGACCGGTCGATCTGGGTCAACCTGTGTGCCTTGCTGTTCATTCTGCCGTTTTTCCTGTTTTCGGCGTTGGGTGGTCAGTTTGGCGAGAAGTTCGCCAAGGACGCGCTGATCCGCGCCATCAAGCTGGCCGAGATCGCCATCATGGCGATCGGCGCGCTGGGCTTCATCACCAACCACCTGGCGCTGATGCTGGTGGCGCTGTTCGGCATGGGCACGCATTCGGCGCTGTTCGGCCCGGTGAAGTATTCCATCCTGCCCCAGGCCCTGCGTGAAGAAGAGCTGGTCGGTGGCAACGGGCTGGTCGAAACCGGCACCTTCCTTGCCATCCTGGCAGGCACCATCGGCGCCGGGGTGATGATGTCGGCCGACAGCTACGCCACCGTGGTGGCCGGGGGGGTGGTCGGCACTGCGGTGCTGGGCTACCTGGCCAGCCGCTGGATCCCCCGGGCGGCCGCGGCCTCGCCGAACATGCCGCTGGACTGGAATATCTTCAAGCAATCCTGGGTGATCCTGCGCATGGGCCTGGGCCAGCCGCCGGCAGTGTCGCGCTCGATCGTCGGCAACTCGTGGTTCTGGTTTGTCGGTGCCATCTACCTTACGCAGATTCCGGCCTACGCCAAGGACTGGCTGCACGGTGACGGCACCGTGGTAACGCTGGTGCTGACGCTGTTCTCGGTGGGCATCGCGCTGGGCTCGCTGCTGTGCGAACGGCTCAGCGGGCGCAAGGTGGAAATCGGCCTGGTGCCATTCGGCTCATTCGGCCTGACCCTGTTCGGCCTGCTGTGGTGGTGGCACTCTGGCGATGTGCCAGCGGCCGCCGCGCCGCATGACTGGCTGGCGCTGCTGGGCATGAGCCAGGCCTGGTGGATCCTGCTGTCGATCATTGGCCTGGGGGTGTTCGGCGGCTTCTATATCGTGCCGCTGTATGCCTTGATTCAGGCCCGCACCGGCGAAGACCAGCGCGCCCGGGTAATCGCGGCCAACAACATCCTCAATGCCCTGTTCATGGTGGTGTCGGCGCTGCTCACCATTCTCCTGCTGGGCCTGGCCAAGCTGAGCATCCCCCAGCTGTTCCTGGTGGTGTCGCTGCTCAATATCGCGGTCAACGCCTACATTTTCAGGATCGTGCCCGAGTTCACCATGCGCTTCTTGATCTGGCTGCTCAGCCATTCGATGTACCGCGTGCAGCACCGTGACCTGCAGCGCATTCCCGACCAGGGTGCGGCGTTGCTGGTGTGCAACCACGTCTCGTTCGTCGACGCGCTGCTGTTGGGTGGGGCGATCCGCCGGCCGATCCGCTTTGTCATGTACTACAAGATCTACAACCTGCCGGTGCTCAACTTTGTCTTCCGTACCGCAGGGGCCATCCCGATTGCCGGGCGCAACGAAGACCAGGCCACGTACGAGCGGGCCTTCGCGCGCATTGCCGCGTACCTGGCCGACGGCGAACTGGTGTGCATCTTCCCGGAGGGCAAACTGACCGGTGATGGTGAAATCGATGTGTTCAAGGGGGGCGTCAAGCGCATCCTCGAAGAAACCCCGGTGCCGGTGATTCCGCTGGCCTTGCAGGGCTTGTGGGGCAGTTTCTTCAGCCGCGACCCACGCAAAGGCTTCTTCAAGCGGTTGTGGTCGCGGGTGACCATCGTGGCCGGTGCCGCCATCCCGGTGGAGGCGGCGCAGCCAGAAGCCTTGCGAGAGCAGGTCAGCCGCTTGCGCGGCAACCTGCGCTAGGGAAGAGGATCAGCTGGCGCTGACCTTCAGGCCGACCAGGCCAGTGATGATCAGCGCCACGCTAACCAGGCGTACCAGGGCCATGGATTCGCCGAACAGGATAATGCCGGCGATCACCGTGCCCACGGCACCCACCCCGGTCCAGATGGCGTAGGCAGTGCCCAGTGGCAACTCCTTCATGGCCAGGCCCAGAAGGCCGAGGCTGATAGCCATGGCGGCAACGGTGAGTACGGTAGGCAGTGGCTTGCTGAAGCCGTCGGTGTATTTGAGGCCTACGGCCCAGCCGACCTCGAACAGGCCGGCAAAGAACAGGATGATCCAGGACATGGTGCTTCTCCATCGTGGTGAATGATGGGGCCGTCCCCGGAATGATCACGCGGTGCGTCGTGAGGCCGTCCTCACAGTGAGCACTATAGTGCACACCTGCAGGTTTCAGGGCAAGCCTGGCTGTCACCCTAATGCCTGGCCGGTTCCACCCCTTCAGCCTGCTCCCCGGGCTCACCCATGCGCCGGAACCAGGTTGACAGGAGTGCCCCGGAAATATTGTGCCAAACGCTGAACAATGCACTGGGCACCGCTGCCAGGGGCGAAAAATGCGCCGCTGCCAATGCCGCCCCCAGCCCCGAGTTCTGCATGCCAACCTCTAGCGCCAGGGACTTGCGCTGGGCCAGTGGCAGTTTGCACAGCCTGCCGGTCAGGTACCCCAGCAAGTAGCCAAAGCTGTTGTGCAGCACTACCACTGCCATGATCAGCAGCCCCGATTCGGCAATTTTTGCCTGGCTGGCCGCCACCACTGCGCACACGATCATCACGATGCTCACCACCGACACCAGCGGCAGCACTTGCACTGCCGCCTGCACGCGGGCACCGAGCAAACGCTGGGCGATAACGCCAAGCACGATCGGCAGCATCACCAGTTGCAGGATCGACCAGAACATGTCCATGAAGGACACCGGCAGCCACGCCGAGGCCAGGAACCAGATCAGGGCAGGGGTCAGCAGTGGCGCCAGCAGGGTCGTGACGGCAGCAATTGCCACGGCCAAGGCCAGGTCGCCCCGAGACAGCCAGACCATCACGTTGGAGGCCGTGCCACTGGGGCAACAGCCAACCAGGATCACACCCACGGCAATTTCCGGCGGCAGCTGGAACAGCTGGCACAGCAGCCAGGCCATGCCCGGCATGATCACGAAGTGCGCAACCACCCCCAGCATGACCCGCCAGGGCTGGCGGGCGAGGGCGGCGAAGTCGTCGAGCTTGAGGGTGAGGCCCATGCCGAACATCACCAGCCCCAGCAGCGGCACGATGGCTACCTTCAAGGCGATGAACCATTGCGGTTGCAGGAAAGCCAGCAGGGCGAACACCAGCACCCACAGGGCGAAGGTGTTGCCGACAAAGCGGCTGAGGGCGGCGAGGGCACGCATGGGGCAATTCCTTTTCTATTTATGGCTTCAGGCATTTCACTGGCTTCTTCGCGGGCTTGCCCGCTCCCACAGGTACATCACAGTATCCAGAACCTGTGTTGTACCTGTGGGAGCGGGCAAGCCCGCGAAGAGGCCAGCACTGTCTCGGGATTTCTCCCAAGCCAGCACCGGCATTTCGAACAGCATCAGACCCCCTGCGGAATCTCCTCGCCACCCAGGGCCTCGAACAGCACCGGCAAGAACTCGGCAAAGGTCATCATCATCAGCTGGAAGCTGGCGTCGAACTGCTGGGCCGCCTCATCGCCACCGTCCTGTTCGGCCTGCTCCTGCAGCAGCTCTTCGAACTTCAGGCGCTTGATGACCATCTTGTCGTCGAGGATGAACGACAGCTTGTCCTGCCAGGCCAGGGCCAGTTGGGTAACCACCTTGCCGGTGCTCAGGTGCAGCTGGATTTCTTCGCCGGTCAGGTCCTGGCGTTTGCAACGCACGATGCCACCGTCTTCGGCGGTGTCGCGCAGTTCGCACTCGTCCAGCACGTAGAAGCCTTCAGCAGCCTGTTGCGACTTGACCCAGTCGGTCATGGTGGCAACCGGTGCGATTTTTACCGTCGCTGGGCGCACTGGCAGCGAGCCCATCACTTCACGCAGGGTCGACAGCAGGTCTTCGGCACGCTTGGCGCTGGCCGAGTTGACCAGGATCACACCCTGACGCGGGGCAATGGCGGCGAAAATCATCGAGCGGCGGATGAACGCGCGCGGCAGGAAGGCCTGGATGATCTCGTCCTTGATCTGGTCGCGTTCCTTCTTGTAGACCTTGCGCATCTGCTCGGTCTCGATCTCTTCGACCTTTTCCTTCACGGCGTCATTGACCACGCTGCTTGGCAGGATGCGTTCTTCCTTGCGGGCGGCAATCAGCAGGTACTCGCCGCTGACATGCACCAAGGGCGCGTCTTCGCCTTTGCCGAACGGTGCGATGAAACCATAGGTGGACAGCTCCTGGCTGGCGCAGGCGCGGGCCGGCTTGCTGGCCAGGGCGGCTTCCAGCGCTTCAGGCTCGAACGGTACTTCCTGGGTCAGGCGGTAGGTCAGCAGGTTCTTGAACCACATGCGGGGCAATCTCTCATTAATGCATAAGGCGGGCATTATTCTCCGAGCAGTGCTCCCAGGCCAACCCTGTCAGAGGGCCAGCAGTGGTTAATGCCGCAAGAAAACGCCTGGCAACGCTAGGTCTTTGAAAGGCCTGAGGTTTTTTTTGAAGAAAGTTTAAAAAGTGCTTGCCAGGGTGCAGGGGCGTACGTAGAATGCGCGCCACACCGAGAGACATGGGTGATTAGCTCAGCCGGGAGAGCATCTGCCTTACAAGCAGAGGGTCGGCGGTTCGATCCCGTCATCACCCACCACTCGATGTATAGCGCAGCGGTAGTTCAGTCGGTTAGAATACCGGCCTGTCACGCCGGGGGTCGCGGGTTCGAGTCCCGTCCGCTGCGCCATATTCAACTTCCAGGGCCCACTGAACACCCGGAAGTTACAAAGAAAGCGACCTTAGGGTCGCTTTTTTTTTGCCTGAAATTTTGTGCCTGGTTTAAATGCGCAAAAACTTCGATAAGGGCTTGCCAGAGCGAAAAGTCGCCCGTAGAATGCGCGCCACACCGAGAGACATGGGTGATTAGCTCAGCCGGGAGAGCATCTGCCTTACAAGCAGAGGGTCGGCGGTTCGATCCCGTCATCACCCACCACTCGATGTATAGCGCAGCGGT
>Ga0308157_10004354_pt1 | contig 18913 bp, 19 predicted proteins | sample PhyBR1_FD_201035 | JGI IMG/M metagenome (GOLD analysis project Ga0308157, IMG submission 201035) | Phyllosphere microbial communities from UC Gill Tract Community Farm, Albany, California, United States - DLSLB.R1 | ecosystem: Host-associated > Plants > Phyllosphere > Unclassified | place: USA...
AACAGCCACAGCGGCTCGACAAACAGGCTGCCCAGCGAGGACAGGCCTTCACGCTCGGCCGCTCCCTCGTTGGTGGAGCCGCTTTGCACGAAGGCGATATCAACCTTGCCTTCCTTCAGATTGCGCAGGTTTTCGCTGGAGCCGGCGGATGGCACCAGCGTCACCTTGACGCCATGCTTGGCCAGCGCGGCGGCGTATTTCTTGCCGAATTCCTCGTAGGCGGAGTTTTCCTGTCCGCTGCCCAGGCGCACCGTGCGCGGCGGCGCCGGGTCCACCAGCCAATAGGCCAGCAGGCAGACGCCAACGATGGTCAACACCGTCGGCGCGGCGGCGATGATCAGGTCTTTCACCGAAAACTGGGTGAACTTGAGGATCTTGGTCATATGGTGGCGCAGTGGTTTCATGGGCTGATACATTGCCAATAATTATGAAACTATGCAAGGGGCGCACGGGGCGGCGGAGCACGCCTCCGCCGCGTGGCGTAAAGTTAGCCGCCGCAGGCTGGCAACGGTTTTGCCGCTGCCGGGGCCGCGCCGCCGGCCTGCAACGCCACCACCGGCGGCGTTGCACCAGGTTTCGGGACGGCGTTCGGTTCGATCAGCGGCATCAGATGCGGCGCCAGCACCACCAGCAGTTGCACCGGCAGCGCGCTGGTGAAGTCATAGTTCTTCGATTCCGGCCCGTGCACATAGGCGGTCATCGAACCAAAGAAACGCCCGCCAATGTTGAACACAAACGTCGCCGACCGGTTCACATAGCGCGACTCGATCAGGCGGCCGCCAGCGCCATACACATCAAAGCGCTGATCGCCGGTGCCGGTCTTGCCACCAACCGGAATGATGGCGCCATTTGCATCGACAAACGCGCCCTTGACCCGCTTGGCCGTACCATCCGACACCACGCCACGAATCGCCTCCGCCACCACCTGCGCTACTTCCGGCGCCAGCACCTGCTCATTGGTGGTCGGTGGCGCCTTGGTCACCAGCGTCTCGTACGGCGTGCCCTTGGCGAAGTGCAGCGACGTCACGCGCTGCGAACTCTTGCGCACGCCGCCGTTGACGACGATCCCCATCATCTCCGCCAGCGACGCCGGCCGGTCAGCCGAAGCGCCCAGCGTGGTCGCATATGACGGCACCAGCGATTCAAACGGATAGCCCATCTTCTTCCACTGCTTGTGGATTTCCATGAAGCCTTCCACCTCGATCAGGCCGGCGATACGGCGATCCTGCGCGTGCTTGCGGTGCGTCTTGAACAGCCACTGGTACACATCCTGGCGTTCCTGTTCGCTGGCCTTGGTCATCTCGCTCAAGGTCGCGCCAGGATGCAGGCGCAGATAGGCCGCCATCCACAGTTCCAGCGGGTGCACGCTGGCCAGGTAGCCACGGTCGGCCAGCGACCAGTTGCCGATCGCGTACTGATCGTACAGCTTGGCGACGCGCTCGTCCGATACCTCGTTCTGCGACGGCAGGTTGTCCTTCAGGAAGGCGGCAAACTGCGCCGGCGTCGCCAGCGGATAGACGGTGCGGTGAATCACCGCCAACCGCACCGGCGTGCTGCGGATATTCGCCAGCAGGACCTTGTCCAGCTCGTTCTCGGGCTTGCCCTTGTACTTGGCATAGAAGCGCGCCAGGAATTCCTTGCCTTCCTTGTCGGCGAAACGCGCCAGATAGCCGGCGCGGCGCGGATCATCCGCATCCGCCAGCAGCGACGCCGACGAGCCGGGCGACTGGAACATATAGTACTTGGCGACGTCACGCATCAAGCGCACGAACACCAGGTTGGTCGAGCGCCGCAGCGCTTCGGTCACGGTCAGGATCTTCGCGTTGTCTTCCTTGGAGAAGTTGCCGAAGTAATGCAGGCCGCCGCCGGTGAAGAAGCCCTCGCCCGGATTGCCTGAATACTTGCGTTCCATCGCCGCGTGCAGCATCGCCGTCAGGTCGCGCTTGTCCACCGGCAGGCCCTTGAAGTATTCCAGCGCCCATGCCGACAGCTTGTCCTGCGGGTCCACCTTGACCTGCGACAGCGCCGCGTTGTCCATGGCGCCGTATTTCTTGTGCAGTTGGTCCATGATGTCCAGGTAGGAAATCAGCGTGCGCAGCTTGGCAGTCGAGCCCAGATCCAGCTTGGCGCCTTCGTTGATGTCCAGCGGCTGGTCGAAGTTGTCGGTCTGCAGGCGCAGCAGGTTGTTCTGCTCGCCCTTCTCCAGCAAGGTGAAGCTGTACACCACCTTGGCCGGATCGCCATTGCCCAGCATGCCCTTGCCGGTCAGGCCGGCGGCCTTGGCCTTCTCCGGATCATGCAGGTCTTGCAGCACCTGCGTGACGGCAAACTGCGCCTGCGCGTCCAGCGTGCTGACCACGCTCAGGTCGAGGCGGTCCAGGTTGTACATGCGGTTGTCACCCAGCAGATTCGCCAGGTGGTTGCGGATCGCGTTGGTGGCCTTGCGGCTGACAAAGGTTTGCGCCGGCGCCGATTGCAGGCCGTTGCCGGTCGCCGGATGCAGCACCTGTTTCAGCGCCATGTCGCGCAGCGCCGGCGTGATGGCGCCGTCGGCAGCGAGGATGCGCAAGTGGCTGTTGGCCAGCACTTCCAGGTCGGCAGTGCCATCACCCAGATAATAGCTCGGGCGGCGCTGCGCGATCATCAGGCTCAGCGCCTCCTTGAACACCAGCGCGGTTTCCGCGTCCGGCTTATCCAGCTTGCCGGTCAGGCGCTTGTTGACGTCGTCGAACGGACGGCCGTACCACACCCACATGCCATCGCCCAGACCATTCACCTCGCCATAGCCCGGCTTGGCGGACAGCGGCACAGTGTTCAGGTATTCCAGCACGATGCGGCGCCGCGCCTTGGTGGTGTCCGGGCCGTCCATATAGGCGCGCATGGTCGCCGACACCATCTGCTGCAGCTTGTCGGTCATCGAGCCGGTGCGGCCTTCCGGAGAATGGCGGTACTTCTCGATCTGTGTCGCCAGCGTGCTGCCGCCAGCCGCGCGATGGCCGCCAGCCACGGCGCTGACACTCTTCTCCAGCACCGCCTTGGCCAGCCGGTCCCATTCCACCGCCGGATTGCGCTTCGGATAGGTGTTGTCCAGCAGCTCGCGGTTCTCGATGAACAGCAGACTGTTGACCAGCGCGATTGGCGCCTGCTCGAAGCGGTTGTAGATGCGCTCCGGATAGCTGGCGGCAAACAGTTCCTGCGCGCGGCAGTCATAGATCGTCAGGCCGGTCTTGGTCTTCTCGCGATAGGTGGCAAACACGCCCATGTCGATCAGGTCAGCCATCTTCGGCGAAATGCGCGCCTGCGCCGTGACCTGGTAGTCGCGCTGGCTCAGCTTGCCGATATAGTCCGGCAGGCCGGCGTAGCCTAGCCGTTCGTCATACGGACTGTCGTGCGGGAAGCGGATCGATTTGCTCGGTCCCTTCTCCATCCGATAAGTCATCTTGCTGGCCAGGTCGCTGAAGACGGCGGCTTGCATCGTCGAGTTCAGCGTTTCGCGATAGCCCCAGTAGGCGGCAAAGGAGACGCCCACCAGCAGCACCAATAGCAAGGCATTGCGTGAGCGCTTGCTTTTCTTTGGCGCGCCCTCTTCCGGCGGTGGTGGGGATGGCGGGTCCATCTGCGCTTGCGCCAGGTGGTCTTCGGTTGCTTCAGGAGTATTAGGAGGGAGCATCACGATGTTTCAGTCAATCTTGCTAGCTTCCATTGCACCACATCAGAGCGATGCTGACCGGCGCCAACGCACAATAATTGCATGACGCCGTTTGTTTTTCGCAAAAAAACAACGGCGCTCTACCTGAAGCAGGAGCGCCGTGTCATGCGACCGTCACAAAGCGGACTAGGTCAGCTTGAACTCTACATTAAGCTTGCGCAATTCGTCGCACAATTGAATGAAGGCAGTCGCCGTCTGCACCGGTTCGCCTTTGACGCCCAGTTCGATATGCCGGCGCGTGTTGGCATCGCCCACGCTCGGCAAGCTGAACACCTTGACGCGCGGGTACTGCTGCTCCAGCGCCACCATCAGTGGCGTCAGCGCCGATTCAGCCGCCTCGTACACCAGCACCGATTCCTCCAGGCGCGGTTCGCGGTTGAACAGGTCGGCGTAGTGGTTGTCCAGCACCCACTCCAGCATCGGCCAGGCCATCACCGGGAAGCCCGGCACGAAGTAGTGCTTGCGCAGCGCGAAGCCGGCGATGTTGTTGTACGGGTTGGGAATCAGCGCCGCGCCTTCGGCGAATTCGGCCATTTTGAGGCGATGCAGGTTTTCGGCGGAATTCAGGTCGGCGCTCTGGCCGGCTTCCTGCGCCATTTGCAGGATGCGTTGCTGGATGTTGACCTTGCCCTGCGCGTGCAGCACCAGCGGCAGGCCCAGCGCGTCGGCCGCTGCCTGGCGCGTGTGGTCGTCCGGCGTGGCGCCGATGCCGCCGCAGCAGAACACGATGTCGTCGCTGGCGAAGGTGCGCTTCAGCGTATTGGTGATACGCTCCGGATCGTCCGGCAGGACCTCGGCCCAGGTCAGCTGCAGGCCGCGCGCCGCCAGCATCTGCACCACTTTCGGGAAGTGCTGATCGACCCGCCGGCCCGACAGGATTTCGTCGCCAATAATGATGAGTCCGATAGTCATGCCAACTCCTTGGTTATTTCTTGCTGCGCCCGCAACTGCGCCAGCGCATCCATGCAATAGTACGCGAACCACAGACCGGTGAAGATAAAAATCAGCACGTACAGCCAGATCGACGCCGCCGCCAGGAAGGGGAAGAACACCACTGCCATCACGCCGCTCAGCCAGATCGCGCCCGGCAGCGCGCCGGCAGCGCCGGAAATGACGCCTATCGCCAGCAGCCGCAAACGGTGCTGCTTGAGGATCTGGTGCCGTTCCTCGCTGCTGGCGTAATCGGCCAGCACGTCGTACACCATCACGCGGCAGGTCAGCCAGCCCCACAGCAGTGCCTGCACCAGCACCGCCAGCGGCGGGAAGGCGTACAGCGGCAAGGTCACGATCCACAGGCCGATGAAAATCAGCATGCCGCCCAGCGCCACGCCGACACTGCCGAGGATGGAGCCGCCCTTGCGCTGCTCCAGTTGCGGGAAGTGGCGCAGGCCGACATGGCGGCCGATCACCGGCATCGCCACCACGCCAATAAAGATCAGCGCAGTCAGTATCATCAACGGCAGCAGCGCCAGCATGGCAATCAGCGGCGGCACCACCGCCGTCAGCGTGCCCAGGCCGAGGCTGCGCAGCCAGCTGGTGCTGGTGGCGAACAGGTTATGTTCGGTGAACAGCGCGTGTAGATAATCGACCAACGGTTGCAAGTAAAAATACAAGGCCGCCGCCCAGACGCCCAGCGCAAGCAGGAAGGGAGCGATGCTCATCAACAGCATCTTGCCATGCCATTGCGACAGGAAAGCGCGGCTCCACGCGCGGAGTACGGCGCCCATCAGACCACATCCTTGCGCGCAAATTCCACCATGCGCTTGAGACCCAGCAGCTGCTGCGACCAGAAACCCTCACCGTACTCACGGCCCGGTGCAGCGCGGCCATGCGCATCGGTGCGCGGCAACTGGTCGCGGATGCCGGTGGCAACAAAGCGCGGCGTAAAGTTCGCGGTGCGGAAGATGATGTCCCACACCGGCAGCAGCACGGCGAAATTGCAGCCACCCAGCTTGCCCTCGCTGTTTTCATGGCCGACGCCAATCGCGTGATGCATGCGGTGATAGCGCGGCGACACCAGCAGCCGCTCGCCCAGCCAGCCGAAGTGGATACGCACATTCGCATGCTGCAGGCTTTGCAGAATGCGCGACACCGACACCAGCAGCACATATTGTGCAGGCTCGACGCCGATGCACAGCGCGATCACACCCATATAGACATCGCGCAGCAGGTCGTCCAGCACATGGTTGCGGTCATCGCTCCACAGGTTCATATTCTGCTGGCTGTGGTGCAGACCATGCAGCGCCCACCACCAGTTGAAATGATGCGAGGCGCGGTGATACCAGTAATCGAAGAAATCCAGCACCACGAAATACACGGCAAACGCGGCCAGCGGGCCGATGCCGGGCCACAGCGATTCCAGGTTCAGCGGCTGGAAACTCTCAAACCGCAGCCAGCCGGCGATGGCGTCTATCAGCGGATCAAGCGTGAAGAAGATCAGCAGCGAGAAGATGCCGATGCGGTGCAGCACCGTGTAGATGAAGTCATTCCAGCGCGCGCGGCGGTCGGTGATCTGCTGCGCCGGAATCAGCGACTCCAGTGGCCGCAACACCAGGAACAGCAGCGCCAGTTCCAGCATGCCGATCAGCAGCCATTCGGTGCCCTCGAACGCGTCCTCGACGTGTTCGCCGAAGCCCAACTGGAACACCAGCGGCTGGATCGCGGTTTCAAACAACCAGCCTTGGGCCAGGCCCAGCCAGTCGGACAGAGTTTCTATCATTTTTTATAGTCAGGATGCTCGCGCAGCGTGGCAAAACACATGCCTTGCTGCGCCAGGCCGTTAATCAGAGGTTCGAGATTCGCTGGCGCCCAAGCGTCCTTGCGCGACCAGATACCCATATGCATCAGGACGATATCGCCGCCGCGCAGGTCGCGCAACATCTTTTGCAAAAGTACCGTATTCGGATACGCGGCGCTCGGCAACTCGTCGCCGGAGAAACCGGCCGGCGCCCAGCCTGCGTGCGCGTAGCCGCAAGCCTTGCCGATCTCCAGCAGCCGCGCCGAGGTACGGCCGGCCGGCGCGCGCCACAAGGGATCGAGCGGCTTGCCGGTCAGTTCCAGGAAGCGCTGGTCGACGCGCTTCAGCTGCTCGCAATATTGTTGCGGCGTCCAGCTGACCTGCTTGCCGGCCTGCGGGCCGAAGCCGGGCTTGACCACCACCTTGCCGTCTGCGCCATCGCGCACGAACACCGCGTGGTCCCAGGTGTGCGTGCCGATTGCATGGTCTTCCGCCACGCGCGCCTTCCAGTAGGCGGCCCATGCCGGATCGAGCGAATAATCGCCACGCACGGTTTTCTCGTTGGCGAGGAAGAAGGTGGCCTTGATCTGGTGGCGCTTCAGCGTGTCCGCAATCAGTTCGGCCTGCGACTGGCTGCCGGTATCAAAGGTCAGATAGATGGTGCCTTTGCAGGCGGCCTGCGCGCTCGGCGCTGCCGCCAGCGCCATCATGCTCAGGGCGGCGGCGCGTTTCATCAGCGTTGCGCGGAATTGAAGAAGAACACGCCGTGCGGCGAGCGGCCGACCGGTATGGTCTTGATGACCTTGCGGGTCTTCAGGTCGATCACCGCCACCTTCTTGATCCAGCGCAGCGTCACCCACATGGTCTTGCCGTCATCGCTCACTTCCATGCAATCCGGGCCGCCCGGCACATTGATCTGGCCGACGTTTTCCAATGTCTTCTGATCAATGATGTTAATCGAATTGGAAACACGGTTCGACACATAGGTATAGCGGCCATCGCCGGCCGAGCGGAAGTTGTGCGCGCCCTGCCCGGTCTTGATGCGCTTGACGGTCTTGTGCGTTTTCCAGTCGATCACTTCAACGTAATCGCCGCCCATGATGCCGACCAGCAGATACTTGTCGTCCGGCGTCATGGCGATACCGGCAGGCAGCTTGCCCACCGGGATGGTCCACTTGACCGTCTGCGTGCTCAGGTCGATGGCGCTGACTTGATCGCTGCCCTGCTGGGTGATGAACACCATGTTGCTGGCGGCGTTGAAGGCCATGTGGCTGGGCAGCTTGGGCAGCGGCAGGCGCTTGGCCAGCGTCAGGTTGGCGCCGTCATATTTGTACAGGTCGACGCGGTGCAGGCGCAGCGAGTTCGATACAAACCACTTCTGGTCGGGCGAAAAACCGATCTGGTACGGGTCGGGAATGTTCTTCAGCGTGCGCTGCGGCTGGCCGGTTTTCGGATCGAGGAAGATCAGCTCATTGCCAACCGAGCTGGCGACGATCAGCGATTTGTTGTCCGGCGTCGCCATCAGGTGGTGCGGCTCCTTGCCGACCGGGATGGTCGACAATTCCTTGTAAGTGGCCTGGTCCAGCAGTTGCACGGTGGCGTCGCGCGAATTCAGCACCACCACCACATTCGCTTGCGCGTTGCCGATGGCAGCCATGGCGCAAACACACGAAAAAACGAAACTGCGTAACATGTAGAGGATCGCTATCAAGGCAAAACCGCATTTTACGTGCAAAGCCTATGCCCTGCTACAATTCTGGCCTGTTTCTAATGAAAGGAAGATCATGTCCACCATCACCACTCCATCGGGCCTGCAATACATCGAACTGAACGAAGGCGAAGGCGCTGAAGCCAAAGCTGGCCAGAACGTCACCGTGCACTACACCGGCTGGCTGCGTAACGACGACGGCAGCAAAGGCCCTAAATTCGATTCGAGCAAAGACCGTAACGATCCATTCGAGTTCGCCCTGGGCGCCGGCATGGTCATCCGTGGCTGGGACGAAGGCGTACAAGGCATGAAGATCGGCGGCACCCGCCAGCTGATTATTCCAGCGGACCTGGGCTACGGCGCGCGCGGCGCCGGCGGCGTGATTCCACCAAACGCCACGCTGATCTTTGACGTCGAACTGCTGGGCGTTTAGCACCCGGCCTAGCGCTGCCAGTTTCTGCGCAGCGCTTCTAATTCTGCTCGCGTGTCGAGCATGCCGCCGACGATGCGCTGGTCGATCGCTTCCAGCACCGCCGTCGGCATCTCGGTGCCTGCCATGCGATGCGCACCCATGGTCGCCAGCGGCCGCGCGTTCTGCGCCAGCACCGGCACCCGCCACTCATCGTTGGCGCGGCACGCCAATCCCACCAGATCCTGCGTGATCCCCACCAGCGTGAAGCTGCGGCAATACGTTCCCTCATTGGATAAGAAGCTCAGGCCGACGCGCACATCATTGTCCGCTTGCGCCGCCGCGCCGCCCAGTTGCTGACTCAGGGAAGCAGCCAGCCTTCCCTGCGCCACCAGCAAGCCATTGCGGCTGATCACTTCGGTCGGCGGTGGCGTGCTGTCGCCAAACCAGCCCGGCTGCCACTTGGCCAGACCGAACTTGCCGGCAGCCAAACCCAGCACCATGACCAGCGCCAGCGCGCTCCACTCCAGCCAGCCCCAGTGGCGCCGCGTCGCCGCCTTGCGCAAGGCCTGCTGCTGCGCCAGCCGTTGCGCCCGCACGGTGGCCAGCTGCACCACATTCGCGCCCTGACGCGCGCGCATCGCGGACGGATTGTGCTGATCGGCGTAGACACCTTCATCGCGCGCGGCACGCAGCCGCGCCACGCGGCGCGTCAGGCTGCTGTCGTGGCGCATCGCGGATTCGATGGCCAGACGGGTCTCCTCGTCCAGTTCGCCATCGGCATACGCTATCAGTGTCTCGTCTGAAAAGCTCATGTTCCCCGTCCTTTACGCATTCCATCATAAACCTTTTTTGTAACGAATGCGGCTTTGCAGAAAACGTGTAAGCCCTTTAAATACAAGGCTTTAGTTACATTGCGGCGCAGCGGCTCAACAAATACAAGGCTCGCTTCCTAAGGAAACCATTACTTTTAACAATATTTATGCTAATCTGCGCGCTCCAATAACCAAGGAGGTAGTAATGAAAAAAGGCGAACTGATTGCAGAATTTGCGAAACGCACCGAGCTGTCCGCTGCTGCCGCCAACGGCGCAGTGAACACGCTGATCGCCATCATCACTGAGCGTCTGAAAAAAGGCGACTCGGTAGGCATCACCGGCTTCGGCACCTTCTCCGTAGCCAAACGCGCTGCACGTAAAGGCCGCAATCCTGCAACCGGCGAAGCGATCAAGATCGCAGCGTCGAAAACCCCGAAATTCTCGGCTGGCGCCACGCTGAAATCGGCAGTCAACCCGACGAAGAAGAAGTAATTCTTCCGGAGTTTTAACCGAGTGCCCGGGAGGGCACCGGCGACGGCGGCTCATGCGGGTACATCCCGGCATGGCCGCCGTTCTCTTTTGGAGCACGCCCTCTAGCGGGATTTGCCGCAGCTGCGGTTATGATGGCGCGTCTATCCCATCAATCACAGCAAGGAGCGCGGTATGAGTTTGCAAGAACAGTTTGAACAAGCCCAGGCGGACTCGAAGAATCTGCCGGAACGCCCGGACAACATGACGCTGCTGAAGATCTACGCCCTGTTCAAGCAGGCGTCGGCCGGCGATGCGACCGGTGAGCGTCCAGGCATGACCGACTTCGTCGGCCGCGCCAAGTACGATGCCTGGGCCGAGCTGAAAGGCAAAAGCCAGGACGAAGCCAAACAGCTGTACATCGATCTGATCGAAGATTTGAAGTGATAAAAAAAGGCCCTTGCGGGCCTTTTTACTTTTGCTTACTGCTTTTTCTTGCGGCGTGCGGCGAAGCCGACCAGGCCAAGACCGGCCAGCATCATTGCGTAGGTTTCCGGTTCCGGCACGGCCGAAATCAGGCTGAACGAGGTGATGCGCTGGTCAGCGTCGGTGCCGGCGACGCCGCCGGTGAAACCGACATACATGGTGCTGCCGAATTTCTGGCTCAGGTCGACGATGGCAGCGTCGCTGATGTTGTAGGTCAGGCCGGTTTTACCATCGGTCAGCGTGCCGGTCATGGTCAGCTCATGCGTGGTGGCGTTGTAGCTGACGGTCTGGGTGCCAGTCACATTGTTGGACGCGCCCAGGTTGAACGCGGCCGGCGTCAGGTCAGCCTGCACCGTGCCGTTGGTGCTCAGGCCGTATTCATTGTGGGTCCACGAACGGATGATCGAACCGACTGCGCTCGAACCCGAGCCGCCGATATTCCAGTAGCCCACATCGCCGCCGCCCACGCCGGTCACATTGGTGCCGACGTTCTGGAAGGCCAGCGCGATGCCGTCCGCCATCTTGCCGCTGTCATTGCCTTGCAGCGAAAACGCGAAGCTGGTGCTGAACGACGAGGTGGTCGATACGCCCTGGGTCAGCCAGCCGGCGCCGGCCACGCCGGAACCATTGGAAGCACCGTTGGTGTTGGTCAGTTGCAGCGAGTTGCCCACCATCTGTGCGCTGCCCGCCAGGTTGAGCTTGGACAGGTCGATCACGGCGGCGCTGGCCGGTACGGCAAAAGCAGCTGCAACAACAGCGGAAATGGCAAGCAGGGAACGCATCGGTCATCCTTAAATTGAAGATATTCAAGTATTATACCGATGCATTCCTAAAATGCAATTTAATTTTTCCAAAAAAAAACAATAGTTTATTTCAAGCAACGAACAACTTGCGCATCTTTTCGCTCACCTTGGCCTCGACCTGGCTGGCCATCATGCTGATCGGGAAGCCCAGCGCGATCTGGATGTGCGCCTGATTCGGCTGCAGGGTCAACGCCCCATTGACGCCATTGCGCTCGAAGCGCAGCACGTCACCGTCCCAGCGGCACGCCAGGTCGAATTGTTCGGCCAGTTTATCGGCCACTTGTTGCGCGGCCGCGCGGGCCTGCTCCGGCGCCAGCGTATGTTGCTGGACGATGTTGATGTCCGCCATGCGGATCCCCCTGCTCTGAATAAACAAAGGCGCCATGATGCCAGCTGCCTGCACGCGGCGCCAGTGTGCAAAGGGCGCGCCGATATATGTCGCGTTCCTCAAACGTATTTGCTTATATGTATTGTATATAAGCGCAATTTGTGAGAAATAGCGAATTACCTTAAAATGTAGTGCTTTGCCGAGGTTAGCCAGGCACTGCCCCGCCCGCCGACGCCGCTAGCACACCAACATTGATAGGACTGTTATGACCCACGTTGTCACCGAATCTTGCATCGCCTGCCGTTACACGGACTGCGTCGATGTTTGCCCGGTAGATTGTTTCCGCCAAGGCCCGAACTTCCTCGCCATCGATCCGGACGAGTGCATCGACTGCGCCGTCTGCGTGGCCGAGTGCCCGGTTAACGCCATCTATGCTGAAGAAGACGTCCCAGGCGACCAACAGCAGTTCATCAAGATCAACGTTGATTTGGCACGCAAATGGCCTTCGATCACCAAGACTGTCGCTCCGCTGCCGGATGCCGAACAGTTCAAGGACGTCAAAGAAAAACTGCAACTGCTGGCGCGCTAAGCCGCCATCTTTGAAATCACAGGAAACCCACGTATGAATAGCACCGTTACACCACCTGGCGTCATCGAAACCGATGCCGTCATCATTGGCGCCGGCCCGGTCGGCCTGTTCCAGGTCTTCGAACTCGGCCTGCTGGAAATCAAAGCCCACGTGATCGATTCGCTGGGCGCCGTAGGCGGTCAATGCGTGGAACTGTATCCTGACAAACCGATCTATGACATCCCTGCCGTGCCATCGTGCACCGGCCAGGAACTGACCGACAACCTGCTGAAGCAGATCGAACCGTTCGCGCCGACTTTCCACCTGGGCCAGGAAGTGACCAAGGTAGAACGCCGCGACGACGGCCGCTTCGACGTCGAAACCACGCTGGGCACCAAGTTCCTGACCAAGACCATCTTCATCGCCGCCGGCGTCGGCTCGTTCCAGGCGCGTACGCTGAAAGTGGACGGCATCGAAGTGTTCGAAGGCTCGCAGCTGCATTACAAGGTCAAGGACCCGGCGCAGTTCGAAGGCAAGAACCTGGTCATCTGCGGCGGCGGCGACTCCGCGCTGGACTGGGCGCTGAACTTCGTCGGCAAGGCCGAATCGGTGGTGCTGCTGCACCGTCGTGAAGACTTCCGCGCAGCGCCAGCATCGGTCGCCAAGATGAAAGCACTGTGCGACGACTACGAAATGCAGCTGCTGGTCGGCACCGCCACCGGCTATGAAACCGACGACGCAGGCAAGCTGAACCACCTGAAAGTCACCGCCGCCGACGGCGTCACCCGCCGCGTGCCGCTGGACATGCTGCTGGTGTTCTACGGTCTGTCGCCGAAACTCGGCCCGATCGCCGAGTGGGGCCTGGACATCGAGCGTCGCCAGCTGAAAGTGCAGGACACCGAGAAGTTCGAAACCAATGTGCCAGGCATCTTCGCCGTGGGTGACATCAACACCTATCCAGGCAAGAAAAAGCTGATCCTGTCGGGCTTCCATGAAGCCGCGCTGGCTGCTTTCGGCGCCGCGCCGTACATCTTCCCGGACAAGAAGATCCACATGCAGTACACCACCACCTCGCCGAAACTGCACAAGGTGCTGGGCGTGGAGACGCCAGTCTTCGACTAAGCTTCAGGCGAGCAACAGTCCTACAGAAAAGCAGCGGAAACGCTGCTTTTTTTATGCCCGCGCAGGTATTATTCTTTCTTACAAGATTGCCTGTGGATAGTACGTAGCCTTTGCCCTGCAGCACCAGCAAATGCCTTACACCAAAAACACAGCACCTATAATTTGGCTTATGATGTAGATATTGGTGCACCGCACCAAGCCTATAAAATCGGGATGCCTTTATGCTCTACCAACTCCATGAAATGCAACGCTCGTTGCTGACGCCGCTGATGCAATGGGCCGATGCCTCATCCAAGCTGTTCACCAATCCGATCTCGCCTTTTGCGCACACGCCGTTCTCGCAACGCATCGCCGCCGGCTACGAATTGATGTACCGCCTGGGCAAGGACTACGAGAAACCGGCATTTGAAATCGACAGCACCGAGATCAAGGGCGAGACGGTAGGCATCATCGAACACGTGGCGGTCAACAAAGCCTTCTGCCGCCTGATCCACTTCAAGAAAGACCTGGACGACAAAAAGTTCAAGGCACTGAAACAGCCGACCGTGCTGCTGGTGGCGCCGCTGTCCGGCCACCACTCGACGCTGCTGCGCGACACCGTGCGCGGCCTGCTGGTCGACCACGACGTCTACATCACCGACTGGACCGATGCGCGCATGGTGCCGCTGTCGGAAGGCGCGTTCCACCTGGACGACTACATCTACTACGTGCAGGACTTTATCCGCGCGCTCGGCCCGGACGTGCACGTGATCTCGGTCTGCCAGCCGACCGTGCCGGTGCTGGCAGCGATTTCGCTGATGGCCTCGGACAACGATCCAAAACTGCCGAAGACCATGACCATGATGGGCGGTCCGATCGACCCGCGCAAATCGCCAACCGCCGTCAACAACCTGGCCACCGAGAAGAAATTCTCGTGGTTCGAGAACACCGTGATCTATCCGGTGCCGCCGAACTATCCGGGCTTTGGCCGCAAAGTGTATCCGGGCTTCCTGCAGCACGCCGGCTTCATCGCCATGAATCCGGGCCGCCACGCGCAGAGCCACCGCGACTTCTACGACCACCTGGTCAAAGGTGACGAGGAAACTGCCGAATCGCACCGCAAGTTTTACGACGAATACAACGCTGTGCTGGACATGCCGGCCGAGTACTACCTCGACACCATCAAGACCGTGTTCCAGGACTTCGCGCTGCCGCGCGGCGAATGGCTGGTGGGCGGCAAGCTGGTGCAACCAGCCGACATCAAGACCGTGGCGCTGTTCACCGTTGAAGGCGAGCTGGATGACATCTCCGGCGCCGGCCAGACACAAGCCGCGCACGACCTGTGCACCGGCATCCCGGCCGACATGCAGGAAGATTTCGTCACACCGGGCGCCGGCCACTACGGCATCTTCTCCGGCCGCCGCTGGCGCGAAATCGTCTGCCCGAAAATCACTGACTTCATCAAGAAGCACGGTTAAGGCCTCTCAAAAACGCCCTGCGTGCTGCGACGCTCAACATCGTCGCAACACAGGGCGTTTTTTTAAAACCAAATACATCACGTTGTGATATATTTCGGTATGACCTCCTCCAAATTGAGCAAAGCGGACTTCAACGCCCTCTCCGAATTCCGCTACCAGATGCGCCGTTTCGAGCGCTTTTCCGAAGATGTGGTGCAAGCGCATGGCATCACGCCGCTGCAATACCTGCTGCTGCTGCACATCAAGGGCTACCCGGAACGCGACTGGGCCACAGTGGGAGAGCTGGCCGAACGCCTGCAAGCCAAGCACCACGGCGTCGTCGCGTTGATCACGCGCTGCGAAGCCATGGGCCTGGTCGAACGCCGCCACAGCGCGATCGACCGCCGCCGCGTGGAAGTGCACCTGCTGCGCCAAGGCGAAACCATCCTCGCCCAACTGGCGGAACAGCATCGTGTTGAGCTGCTGTCGCTGGCAGGCGTGTTCACCATACCGAAAATCCACCATGAATAAATACGATAGCCGCCGCGATTTCGACGGCCAGGCCAGACTGCTGCTGATCACCAGCATTGCCGCCGTGGTTGGCGCCGTCAGTACCGCCACCGCCGACCTGCTGCTGCACGCGATCCGCTTCTTCACCAACCTGTTCTTCTTCCAGAAACTGTCGACCGCCTTCACCTCGCCAGCCGCGCACACACTCGGCGCGTGGGTGATTGTGGTGCCAGTCATCGGTGGCTTGATCATCGGCCTGATCGCCCGCTACGGCTCGGAAGCGATACGCGGCCACGGCATCCCCGAAGCCATTGAAGCCATCCTGTTCAAGAAAAGCACGATGTCGCCCAAGGTCGCGCTACTGAAACCGCTAGCCTCCGGCATCGCCATCGGCAGCGGCGGCCCGTTTGGCGCCGAAGGCCCGATCATCATGACCGGCGGCGCGGTCGGCTCGCTGATCGCCCAGCACTTCCATTTGAGCGCGGCCGAGCGCAAGGCGCTGCTGGTGGCCGGCGCCACCGCCGGCATGACTGCTGTCTTCGGCACGCCGATTGCGGCGGTGCTGCTGGCGGTTGAACTGCTGCTGTTTGAGCTGCGACCGCGCAGCCTGGCGCCGGTGGCGGTGGCGTGCGCGGTGGCCGGCTTCCTGCGGCCACTGCTGATCGAAAGCGGGCCGCTGTTCCCGCTGCATACCGAGGTGCTGCCGCCGTCGGCGCTGATCTCCTGCCTGATCGCCGGCGTGTTGTGCGGCATGCTGGCATGGCTGCTGTCCACCGCGCTGTATCGCGTTGAGGACGGCTTCCACAAGCTGCCTATCCACTGGATGTGGTGGCCGGCCATCGGCGGCCTGGCGATCGGCATCGGTGGTTACTTCGAGCCGCGCGCGCTGGGCGTCGGCTACGACGTCATCGCCGACCTGCTGAATAACCACATGGCTGCTGCAGCCATTGTGAGCCTGCTGATCGTCAAGGCGGTGATCTGGCTGCTGGCGCTTGGCTCCGGCACCTCGGGCGGCGTGCTGGCGCCGCTGCTGATGCTGGGCGCCGGCTTGGGCGCGGTGCTCGGCCCTTACCTGCCGGGCGGTGAACCTGCCGTATGGCCACTGGTGTTCATGGCCGCCACGCTGGGCGGCATGATGCGCGCGCCGGTGATGGCGGTGGTCTTCGCCTTCGAACTGACGCACGACGCCAACGCCCTGCTGCCGGTACTGGCCACCGCCACTGTCGCCTATGCGTTCACTGTCGCCACCATGCACCGCTCGATCCTGACCGAGAAGATCGCCCGCCGTGGTCACCATATCTACCGCGAATATGGCATCGACCCGATGGAACGCCACAGCGTGGCCGAGGTCATGACCGCCACCGTCGACACCATCGACGCCGACGCACTGATCACCGACGTCATCACATCACACTTCCACGCCCACCCGCGCCACCGCGCCTATCCGGTGGTGCGCGACGGCGCGCTGGTCGGCATGCTGGACCGCGCTGGCCTGAACAGCAAGCCGGACGCCTTGCGCGTCGGAGAACTGTTCGGCGTCAACGTACCGATCGTCGCGCTGGCCGATGAAACCTGTCGTACGCTGGCCTCGCGGCTGGCGGTGCATGGCGTGGGCCGGCTGCCGGTGGTGGCCGACATGCAGTCGCGCCACCTGATCGGTATCATCAGCACCAGCGATTTGATGAAGCCCGCACTCGGGCTGCACGACGAGGAACTGCAGCGGCAAACCGTGCGCCGGGTGAGGTTTTTCGGTAAGGCGGGCCCAGATATCGGATAATGTCGTTTTTGCCCGATGTTAGTGCGCCGTGTCCACCGAACCTACCCTTGCCGACCGCATTGAAGATGTCCTGCCGCAGACGCAATGCACCAAGTGCGGCTATGATGGCTGCCGTCCGTATGCGGAAGCGATAGCGGCCGGCGCGGCCGAGATCAACCAGTGCCCGCCCGGCGGCGCCGAGGGCATCGCACGGCTGTCGTCGGTCACTGGCCGCAAGGTGATTCCACTGAATCCGGTAAATGGGCTGGAGCGGCCGCGCGCGGTCGCCTACATTGACGAATCGCTGTGCATCGGTTGCACGCTGTGCATCCAGGCTTGCCCGGTCGACGCCATCATCGGCGCGGGTAAGCTGATGCACACCATCGTACCGGCGCTGTGCACTGGCTGCGACCTGTGCGTGGCGCCCTGCCCGGTCGATTGCATCGTCATGTACCCGGTCACCGAAACCACCGGCTGGGACGCCTGGTCGCAGCCCGACGCCGACGCCGCGCGCGAACGGCACGACTTCCGCACGTTCCGCCTCAAGCGCGACAAGGAAGAAAACGATGCCCGCCTGGCCGCCAAAGCGGTCGCCAAGCTGGATAAAGTGAATGCCATCGATCCGGCCGACGCCGAATCAGCCGCCGCGCTGGAACGCAAGCGCGCCATCATCGCCGCTGCCATGGAACGCGCCCGCCTGAAAAAAGAATCTGACAACAAATGAACGCAGCCAAACGCTACGAAATGTTTGTGCGCTTCCGCGCCGCCAATCCCCACCCCGTCACCGAACTTGAATACACCACGCCGTTCGAGCTGCTGATTGCCGTGCTGCTGTCGGCGCAGGCCACCGACGTCGGCGTCAACAAGGCCACGCGCAAGCTGTACCCGGTGGCGAACACGCCGCAAGCGATCCTGGACATGGGTGAAGAGGAACTGAAGACCTATATCCAGACTATCGGCCTGTACAAGACCAAGGGCAAGAACGTCATCGCCACCTGCAAGATCCTGGTGGAGAAGCATGGCGGCGAAGTGCCGCAGGACCGTGAATCGCTGGAAGAGCTGCCAGGCGTCGGCCGCAAGACTGCCAACGTGGTGCTCAACACCGCTTTCGGCCAGCCGACGATGGCGGTCGACACGCACATCTTCCGCGTCTCCAACCGCACCGGCCTGGCGCCGGGCAAGAACGTCGACATCGTCGAGCAGAAGTTGCTGAAGTTTGTGCCGAAAGAGTTTCTGCACGACGCCCACCACTGGCTGATCCTGCACGGCCGCTACACCTGCAAGGCGCGCAAGCCCGAATGCTGGAACTGCATGCAGGTCGACCTGTGCGACTACCGCGCCAAAACGCTGGCGCCAGCCAGCGTTTAAAACTGGAAGTAAATGAAGGGGTTGAAGCCACCTTCCACTACCGACAGGCACGACAACACGTACAGCACCAGGCTGTAGGCCGCCACCAGCAGCGGCAGGCGGAAACAGGTCGCACGGAAGCGATGGAATAGTCTATCCCCGGCCAGGCAGATCACACTGGCCAGCGCCAGCAGGAAAATCACCTTGAAGTCGGCCAGCATCACATTGGCCGGTAACCACGCCGGCACCGCCGGCTCAAGGCCAAACATGGCTTTCAGAAGCTTGCTGGCGTGCGCCATGCCGTCGGCGCGGAACGGCACCCACAACACTGTCGCCAGCAAAAACACCGGCAGGCTGCCGAGGCGCCACTTCGATGTATTCAGCACGCCGGCCCGCTCCAGCGCGATCAGCACGCCGTGCCCAACGCCCCACACCAGGAAGGTGTAGGCTGCACCGTGCCACAAAGCGCACAGGCCAAACACAATGAACAGGTTGCGGTAGGTCTTGAAGGTGGTAGTGCGGTTGCCACCCAGTGGAATATAAACGTAGTCGCGGAAGAAGCGCGACAGTGTCATGTGCCAGCGCTGCCAGAACTCGGTGATGCTGGTAGCGGCATAAGGACGGTTGAAGTTTTGCGGGAAGCGGAAGCCCATCATGCGCGCCATGCCGATCGCCATGTCGGTATAGCCCGAGAAGTCGAAGTAAATCTG
>Ga0308157_10004355_pt1 | contig 18912 bp, 21 predicted proteins | sample PhyBR1_FD_201035 | JGI IMG/M metagenome (GOLD analysis project Ga0308157, IMG submission 201035) | Phyllosphere microbial communities from UC Gill Tract Community Farm, Albany, California, United States - DLSLB.R1 | ecosystem: Host-associated > Plants > Phyllosphere > Unclassified | place: USA...
AGCGCCAGACTCTCATGCACCGCCGCTTGCGCCATCACGCGCAGGCCGCCTAACCCTCACCCAGATGGACCAGAGCCTCCGTTCCTGAGCACCGCAAACCGTCTCAAATCATCTGACGACGCACAAGCTATATCGACTCAATAAGGACTTGCCGGGAGTTTCACTCATCGGACAGTTTGAGCTCGAGTTAGTTGATTTGCGTCATTCGATCGGGGGGACGCATCAGCATCGGACAAAATCGCAGACGTTGCGAGCACTCGCATCGCAGCCCCGAAATCCATTGAAGCCGCGAAAATCAGACGAGCCACCTTCAGCTGAGGCAGAGCGCCGTCGGATCAAGCAGACCGCAAAAGCTCGGCTACTCGACGAGGCACGCGAACGGATCGCAGGAAATCGCGAGCTGCCTGAGAGCGACTTTCCCGGCCTGCAGTTTGCCGTCCTTCTCCATATCCACGCGCTCGTAGACCTAAACGGTCACTCTCGAGATGACCTCGAACGATGGTTGTCGGGCAAAGAGGTCGGGAAAAGGCGGTTCAAAGGCTTCTGGAACCTTCCTTATCAGGTGATGGTGAAAAAGCTATTCGAAGCTAAGCCTGTGCACGATAGCCTGCGGGATATCAGCTTCTACCCCTTCAAGGGTCCAACGACGTTCAACTACGAGAACACGGCTCCAAAACACGACGAGGATCTGCCAGATGAGGACCCTGCCAACTTTCCCGATGAAGCGCTCGCGCTGCTTGCATGGCTGCAGGTCGGGATCGGGCACGAGAGTCTGAGGCTTTCGATCAACTGGCCGAGCGTGGACCGAGAGCGTCGTGGCCGGAAGCCGAACAAGACCGTCATCCCAAAAGTAACTGAGGAAGAGTTTTACGAGGAGATCGAGCCGATGCTGGCTGAGCGAGGGCTGAGCCTTCCCACAGAACCTTCAGGTCAGACAGATCTGAGCGAGCTGTTCGAGGGTGATGAGAACCAAGAGGGTATGAGTGGAGGCTCGCGCAATGACAAATATGAGGAAGAGGGCGGTATTAACGATACTGCTCCATCTCCTCGGAAAGACCGAGCTTGAGCGACTTGCAAAAATAAGTTTGTTATATCAGTGATTTATTTGGCGGAACGGTTCGCCCGTAGAAACGGGCAGATAGGCTAGCTGTCGAATTCGCCCATCCAGGCCGGGCGACGTGCCTACAGGCCTGCAGCTCAAAACATCTCGTGACGACCTAGGATCTCACCTCTCGCAGGGGCGATGCCGCTCGAGCTTTGCCCTGATAGATCAGATCACTGCATCACCGTAAGGAGCCAGGTATGACTGTCAATCCATTGCGCATGGACAAAAGCGACTTGGAAAGGCTGAGGATAGACACCGCGAACGCGTACGGAATCAATCTCCACCAGCGATATACAGAACGGGAAGCCGCAAGCCTCCTAATAGTGCCGAGTCGACGTCTTGAGAGAAAAGCCGATATTTCGACGATCAAGCGCAAGCGTTGCAGCGAGAAGATCCCGTTCGTACAGTGTGGGGATGGGTCAGTCGCCTACCTTGGCATGATGCTGTGCGATTTCCTGATGTTCGGCGAGCGCTCCGTCCTTCTTTGGGGCGCAGGCGACGTGAGTTCCAACTAGCCAATTGATCCAAGCATCGCTGCTCCTCCCTCGTGAGATAGGGGAGGGCGGTGTGTGAGATTGGAGGCAGGAGGGTCCCGTGGGCCGATATACGAAGCGCGAGCATGCGGCCGGCAAGTTCTGGCTCGACAAACGATCGAACAGCCCAGCCTACTGCATCTGCTGGCTGGATGGTCGCCAGGTCAGACGCAAGTCGACCGGGACTGACGACCTCGACGCGGCAATCCGGGCGCTGAAGGCGCACTACTTGTCGGAAGATTCGCCCGAAGTTCAAGACGTCACTCGCGTTCCGCTCGCGGAGGTTGTGCAAGCATATTACCTCCAACACGGTCAGCATCTCCCCGCTGCGAAGTGGCTGAGATACGCTGTTGCCCATTGGGTTCGCTTCTTCGGCGAGACGACAAGCGTCTGGAATGCGACCCGTCCGCCTCGGATTGAGCGGTTCATCGATGACTTGCGGGAGCGGGGGCTAAAGCCTTCGTCGATCAACGCGGTCCTTACGGCGGGTAAGGCTGCGCTCAATCGATCATGGAGGCGAGGCGAGCTAACCCGGCAGATCCATGTGCCGAGTGTCAAGGTAACGCGAATGCAGCCGAAGGGACGGCCGCTGTCGGTCGAGGAATGTGCAGCCTGGCTCGACGCTTCCGCCCCTCACTTCCACACCTTGCTTTTCGTTTGCCTTGCCACCGGCAGCCGACCCGAGGCGGTGAAAGAGCTCCGGTGGGAGCAGGTCGACTTCGAGGACGGACTCCTCCATCTCAACCCAGAAGAGCGTGAGCAGACGAGCAAGCGTAGGCCCGTTGTGAAGATGCCGCCGGTTCTTATCGCGTATCTGCGTCAGCTTCCGCGAGAATCGGATTTCGTGGTCAGCTTCCGAGGCAGGCCTGTTGACCGGTACTACACCGCGCTAGGCGAGAGTCGGAAGCGGGCCGGGCTCGACGAGCGGGTCAATCTTTACAGTGCACGTCATACGGTGGCGCGCTGGATGCGTAAGGAACGTGTACCAATCGAGGAGATTTCCGGCCAGCTTGGCCACCGCGTCAGGGGATTTGCAATTACAGAGATCTATGCTGCGTACTCGCCGGACTACCAACAAAATGCGACCTCGGCGCTGGAGCGGCTGTTGCACGCGATCGCGACACGGGCACAGTCATGCCACACCCTCATTGGATCTAGTACAACCAATGTTGGGGATCGAATTCTGGCCGACTGACTTGATTCTTTGGAAATTCGCCTACAACATCCATCTTATCTGCCTCATGTCATCAGCAAATAGTGGCACGCAGTCAGAGGGTTGACCGGCGGCTCCGCCGGATCGCTTTTACTTGGGCAAATTCCACAGCATCTCGTAAGCGGACGCTGTGGCGGCCGGCATCTCGGGTCCGGATCGCGCCAAGAGCCGACTCTCGGCTCGCTAGGCCTGAACCGCCGCTCTCGACCCATCTCGAACGCCGGAAATGCCCGCTTACAGGTGGGCACAACCCCATAGCAGCGGACGCCCTGAGCACGAGTTACTGGCCAACCAAGCTCGGCAATCCCTGTGCCCGCGTGACAGCAGGCGGGTTCCATTTGCCGGTTAGCGCATCAGATTTCGGTCCGTAGAGGCGCATGGTCAGGTTGAAGCCACCTTTCGGAGCGGGAAGCCAATTGGCCTCTTTGTCCTTGCCCGGGTTCTCGTTCTGGAAATAGAGGTCGAGCGAACCATCGCCATTGTACTTGAACGGCATCCAGCTACTGACAGCAAAGCGATTAAGGGCGTTCGGGACCTGAAAGCCCTCAAGATCGTAGAGCGTAATCGACCAGAAGGCATTCACTGGTGGGATGGACGCCTTGTCAAAATGAAGCGTGTATGTGCTGGCGCCATGGAGCGGCTTGCCGGCCTCGTCACCAAGATTGAGCGGATAGATAGCATCTTCGGGAAGGTTTGCGCCGAGCCCTTGCTGTGTGACGATGGCTCGCTTGAGGTAGTAATTGCCGTAGACGCCCATGGTGTCGGTGTTCATCGACCAGCCGTTGACCACGCGCGCCAGGGTCGGCAGCTTCCAGGCCATCAGCTTCTGAGCATCCGCCGGCGCAGCGTCCAGGGCCTTTTGGACCTCAGGATCGAGCTTGCTCATGTCGAAGCTTTTGCCGACCTCGATGCCGATCTTCTTCAGTTGGGCGAGCATCGGCTCGTCGGTGATATGCGGCGGATGCAGCCTCATAATCTCGGCGCCGAGCGCGAAGTATTTCGCGGCCGACATGGTGTCCACCTGGACCTTCGGCGGCGTCTTCATGTCGATGTTCGGATCGATCTTAATTTCGACCGGCTTGACCTCTTTGCCCCAGTCGGAGAGCCGCGTGACCTTGTAGCCGGCCTGAATCTTATGCACGGCGGCATAGTCCGCCGGGCCATCCGTCTTGGTGCGGCCAATGACCCAGACATAAGGCGTGGGCGCATCGATGCGCTGTGTCTCTTTTGGGAGCTTGAACTCCTCGACGAACCTGTCCCGCAGGTCGGGTCGCCAGCCGGGCGGCGCGATCAGGAAGGTTCCGGCCTTGGTACCCGTCGTTCGCCAACCCGGCGACGCAAAGACATCGGTCCACATGTCAAGCATTGGCAATAGGTAGAAGCGTCCGTCCGTGTCCGGTGCTGAGATGACCAGGGGGTCCTTCGTGGTGTCGAGCCATGCAACCGAATACAACGTGTCGAAGTTGGCGCGCACGATGCCCTTGAAATCACCTGGCGGATACTCCGGCACGTTGGTGAACATGTTCATCGGACCCTTGCCGAAGACCTTGCCCTGTTCGATATTGGTGAACGTTTGCCGAGAGATTTCCATCGACAGCAATGGATACAGATAGATATACGCATCCACCCCAATAGCGTGAGCTTCTTCCTTGGTCAAAAGTGCCTGGGCTTTGACTGGGTTCGCCCCAACCACAACTGCACCTACGAGGAACATGGCTGCGCTGAGTTTCAGCCTGCTGCAAACAAGCATGCTGGGCATGGCCGTTTCCCCGCTTCAATTCCCGTGAAGCTTACTTTAATAGTGGATTTGCAAACGAACGCTTGATCGATCAGGACATCCATTCGACAGATCGAGACAGATTTTGATGCACCGTCAGAAAATAGCTGCTTCTACGCCTTAGCTGTTGAGTTCCATAACACTCAAACAGCCACTATCGTCTCAAGGGGTGAAGGAGCGGCTGCGACGTCTGGGTCGGATCAAAAGCCGAACGTCCGCTTCTGGGTGCGACGCCCACTTCCGCTTCCGACCGAGGCTGTGTGAAAACTCGGGCGCTTCCCGAAATTGTAGAGCAATCTTCTGCGCTGCTTCCATTCGAGCACCTTGGATGGTGACCGGGATGCCGTCAGTATGCCTATGCCGGCGGTGCGCAGGGTGTGCGAGGGGAAATCCTTCTACAGCCTCTGTGTTTTCACACAGTCTCGACCCATCGGGGGTGTTCCGACGGTCCGCTTCATGGCATCCTGATACAGAAACCTGATCGCCTATGGCCGAAAGCGACCCGGCAACTTTCTCAGTCCACACAGTGAATGGAGACTTCTCTTTTTCTCGACCTCAGATCACAACTTTGTCTTTCAAAGACGTTCGAGGGTTCTGGTCATCCCCACGGGAGTGGCCCGCCCACTGGTTTCGAGTTTGAACCTGGAGGATGGACGAAATAGTGGCTCGGCAATCCCAATGGATGAATGTGTGGGAACCTCAATACCGGCTAGCCTCACCTGCCACTGCAGCGGAACGCGCGCGGGGGAGGAAATCTCATGTTGAGCAGGCGGATGTTCACCGGTTGCGCGATCTGCGCGGCAATTGGCTTTGCGGCAGATGACGCTTCGGCGCAGGCCCCGAACGGGATCAAGCGGAAGATTGCCTCGCGGATCGACGGGCCGATTGAGGGTTACGAGACGCTTGAAGTGTTCGTTGATATTGAACCGAACTTCATCATCGACTGGCATACTCACCCAGGCACCGAAGCGGCTTACACGCTGGAAGGCGACGGCGAGCTACACATCAAAGGTGAGGCGATGAAGATGCTCAAGCCCGGATTTTCATGGCTGACGCCGTCGGAAACCCCGCACACACTGAAGAACGGATCTCAGGCAACCAAGCTGTTCGTTACCTTCACTGTACAAAAAGGAAAGCCTCTATCGACCCCAGTTCCAGCGCCGACATAATTACGAATGCGCCCTACTCGGATGGGGGGCTTCGTAATAAATGATGACTGCCTCGGAAAAGCCATCCGGATCAGCCGAATGGCAGCAATGGACGCAATGCCGAATGTCGGCTTTCGGGCAGTGGCCCAATGCCTGCTACCCACCCCATCCGGACCTTCATCCGCGGGCGCTCGGATGTCCGCTTGGGGTCAGAATGACGTCGATCGTGTCGTAACCGACGCCGAAGTTTGCAACGGTCTCCAGGTGGAGCAGCTGCGCGAACAGCGCCTGTGTGGCCGGCGCCTGCCCGCCGACCACGACCGCTCGGATGTCGCGTCCGACGGCCGCCAAAAAGGCGTCTCGATCCGCTGGCTGATCCAGCCGGTGCGGGGTGACGCGGACCTCAAGTGCCCGGATCTTATCCGGCAAGATGGCTTTGAGCAGCAGGACGTCCGGCTTCATCGGCGGTGCTCTCCCGGTCCAGATCGGGGATGTACAGTGCTGGCTGATTGAACCGTCCGGTTCCAGGGTGCGGTGACAAGCGGTCCTGGATCTGACCGCCGCGGCCTGCCTCAGGGATGGGGCAACCGCTGCAGCAACTTGATGATGGCGCCGTCTGGACCCTTGATGAAGACCGTGCGCAGACTGGGATTTACGTCATTGATCCCGGAGATGATTTCGATGCTGTGCCGCTGGACGTGCGCATAGGCCTGTTCGATGTCCTCAACGCCAAAACCGATATGCTCGGTCCCCAGATGCGGCTGAGCTGGTGCAGGCGCGGTTCCCTCGGCTGTCTGCTCGATGAAGACGGTTAGACCGCCAAGGTCGATCGTCACGCGGCTGACGACGGGTGACCCCTCACGGCGGATTTCGCGGGCCCCGAAAAGATCGATGTAAAAATGTGCAGCGGCAACGGCATTGCGGCTGCGCAGGTGGACGTGATCGCACCGAACGTTCACGGGCAAAGATGTCCTTTCGGGCCGATAGCTTGCCCGCCTCCAGCGCAGGCTGGAGCGGGAGAGAGAGCCGGTGTGTTCGGCCAGCCCCCGGCGTTCCAGCTCCAGGCAGGCGGCCAAGGCGGCCGTGTTCCGGTCCGTACTGGCGATGCCGGCCCTGACCTTGACCACCGACGTGCTCATGAACTCGTCGGTCAGAGCGTTCAAAACAGCCTGGACGTCCACGTTGAGCAGGGGCCGGTCGGATTGATCAGGGCTGTACGCGGCGCGCCCCTCTGGCGCCATCGAACCAGCCGGGCGGCGCCCGCGGCGCCGCCCGATCCCGATCGCCTTACTCGGCCAGCTCACGCATGGCCTTGATCAGATCCGACTTGCCCTCGAAGCCGATGCCGGGCAGCTCGGGCATGACGATGTGGCCGTTCTCGACCCGCACACCATCCGGGAAGCCGCCGTAGGGCTGGAACAGGTCCGGGTAGCTCTCGTTGCCGCCCAAGCCCAGGCCCGCCGCGATGTTGAGCGACATCTGGTGCCCGCCGTGCGGGATGCAGCGCGAGGGCGACCAGCCGAACTGGTGCAGCACGTCGAGGGTGCGCAGGTACTCAACCAGGCCGTAGGACAGGGCGCAGTCGAACTGCAGATAGTCCCGGTCCGGGCGCATGCCGCCGTAGCGGAGCAGGTTGCGGGCATCCTGGTGCGAGAACAGGTTCTCGCCGGTCGCCATCGGGCCGGGATAGAACTCGGACAGAGCTGCCTGCAGCGCATAGTCGAGCGGGTCACCGACCTCCTCGTACCAGAACAGCGGGTACTGCCGCAGCATCTTGGCGTAGGTGATGCCCTGTTCGAGGTTGAAGCGCCCGTTGACGTCCACCGCGAGTTGCGCCTGGGAGCCGATCTCCTTCAGCACCGCCTCAATGCGGCGCTGATCCTCCTCGATCGGGACGCCGCCGATCTTCATCTTCACGACGTTGTAGCCGCGGTCGAGGTAGCCACGCATCTCGGCACGCAGCTGAGTGTCGTCCTTGCCCGGGTAGTAGTAGCCGCCGGCTGCGTAGACGAAGACCCGCGGGTTGGCTTCGACGCCCTTCTGCTCGGCGAGCAAGCGGAACAGCGGCTTGCCGGCGATCTTGGCGGTGGCGTCCCAGATCGCCATGTCGAGGGTGCCGACCGCCACCGAGCGCTCGCCGTGGCCGCCGGGCTTCTCGTTGGTCATCATGGCCGCCCACAGCTTGTGCGGGTCGAGGTTGTCGCCGGCCTCGTTGAGGACGCTCTTTGGATCGGCCTCCAGGATGCGGTTCTTGAAGCGCTCGCGGATCAGGCCGCCCTGGCCGTAGCGGCCGTTCGAGTTGAAGCCGTAGCCGACGACCCGGCGGCCGTCGCGCTCGACATCCGTGACCACAGCGACGAGGCTCGTGGTCATCTTGGAGAAGTCGATGTAGGCGTTGCGGATGGGGGACGAGATCGGCTTGGTGACCTCGCAGACGTCAACGATACGCATGGGTGTTCTCCTTGAAGTGTGAGCAGGTTGAGCGCGTTAGAAGGGGATCGGGGGGATCGGCAGGCTCACTGGGCAACGGCCACGGGACGGGGCAGGGCGTGACCAGCTGTCGTTTCAGGGATGACCTCTTCGGCGGCGACGGCAGCGCGGTTGCGGTAGGCGTCCTCGGCCTTGGCATGGTCGAAGGCGCCCTCCCACTTCGCGACGGCGATGGTGGCGACGGCGTTGCCGATCAGGTTCGTCACGGCCCGCGCCTCATTCATGAAGCGGTCGACGCCGAGCAGCAGCACGAGGCCGGCGACTGGGACGGTGTTTATGCTCGACAGAGTGGCGGCGAGGGTAACGAAGCCGGCCCCGGCCACACCGGCTGAGCCCTTCGAGGTCAGCAGCAGCACGCCGAGCACGACGAGCTGGTCGCCGAAACCAAGGGGCGTGTTGGTGGCCTGAGCGACGAAGATTGCCGCCATGGTGAGGTAGATGCAGGTGCCGTCCGCGTTGAAGGTGTAGCCCGTCGGCAGGACGAGGCCGACAACGGACTTCTCGCAGCCCAGCCGCTCCAGCTTGGCCATCATGCGCGGCATGACAGCCTCGGTGGAACAGGTCCCGAAGGTGATCAGGATCTCGTCCTTGAAGTAGCTCAGAACCTTGATGAGGGAGAACCCGGTCCAAGTGCAGACCGCGCCGAGCACGAGGCCGACGAACATGATCGAGGTCGCGTAGACGCCGAGCATCAGGTAGGCGAGCGACCAGACCGTGCCGAAGCCGTACTTGCCGATGGTAAAGGCAACGCCGGCGCCGGCGCCGATCGGGGCGAGTCGCATCACCATGCCGACGATGCGGAACAGCGCGTCGAGCAGGCTGTCGATGACGACGACCACTGGCTTGCCGCGCTCGCCAGCCTGGACAAAAGCGAGGCCGAACAGCAGCGAGATCAGGATGATCTGCAGCATGGCGCCCTTGGCGAAGGCATCCACCATCGTCGAGGGGATGATGTCCATCAGGAAGCCTATTATGCCAGGCTGCGCCTCGGCCCTCTTGGCATAGCCGGCGATGGCGCTGCTATCCATGTGCGTGGCGTCGATGTTCATGCCGGCGCCAGGCTGCATGACGTTGACGACCACGAGGCCGATGATCAGGGCGAGCGTTGAGACCACCTCGAAGTAGATCAGCGCCCGCACGCCAATGCGTCCGACCTCCTTCATGTTGCCCATCTTGGCGATGCCGACGACGATCGTGCCGAAGATGACCGGCGCCAGCAGCATCTTGATCAGCTTGATGAAGCCGTCGGCCAGCGGCTGAAGCGTGACGCCGATATGAGGCAGAAAATACCCGACCAGACCACCGATAATGATAGCAATGAAAACTTGAACGTAGAGCCGGCTTAGCCAATCTTTCATGGCATTGTACCTCCCGGTGATTGTGCTCAATTTTGCTAGGCACATGGCTCCTCACGCGGGAGCTTGCCGGCAACATAGTTCTGGACTTGCCGGGCTGGCCAATGCCATGTTCGGTTCACGCTATGCGCAAACGGCATCGGCATGGATCTCGACTGGCTCACGGACTTTTTGGCGCTGGCGGAGCTGAAGACGTTCTCCCGGGCGGCCGAGGCCCGGAACGTGACCCAGCCCGCATTCAGCCGTCGCATCCGAGCCCTGGAGGACTGGGTCGGCACACCACTGTTCGTGCGTGGGCCCCAAGGGGCAACCCTAACGCCGGCCGGCGCCCATTTTCAGCCCGCCGCGGATGAGCTGGCGCGTGGCTTGGAGCGTACCCGTCGCGAAGTCCGTGCGATCGGTGATCGCAATACGGTGGCGCTCTCCGTTGCAGCAACGCACGCGCTGTCGTTTACATTTTTCCCGAACTGGATCCGTGGCTTGATGCAACACCAAGCCCTCGGCACCCTCAATCTGATCTCCGACAGCATGGACGCCTGTGAGGCCATCATGATGTCCGGTGAAGTGCATTTCCTGCTCTGCCACTTCCATCCGTCTGCGCCGGCCCGTTTCGAGGCTGACCGCTTCCCGAGCGTTTCGGTCGGTGAAGATGTACTCGTTCCGCTTTGCGCGCCCAGTGCTGACGGACAACCGATCTGGTCACTGCCAGGGTCAGCAGCTGCACCGGTTCCGTATCTCGCCTACAGTCAGGCCTCGGGACTCGGTCGTATCCTTGCAGCCGACCAGGAGCGAGAAGTCACCCATACTGAGACGACGCTCACCTCACACCTTGCGGCAACGCTGATGACGATGGCGCGGAACGGGCACGGCGTCGCTTGGCTGCCGCACAGTCTGGCTGGTGACGACGAATCCCGAGGCCAGCTTGTCAGAGCGGGTCCGCCGGAATTTGATGTGCCAATCGAGATCCGGCTGTTTCGCTCGCTTGAGTGCCGCAACCGTGCGGCTGACACGCTCTGGGACCACCTCAGCGCAATGAGCTTGGGGGCATTGGTCCCGCCGAAATCTTCCGACACATAAGCTGCTGAGTAACCCTGAGAAGCCTGTATCGCGCGCCGGCCAGGTAGTGTCGCTTTTCGGGGACACTCCTTCGGTTATGAGCGGCTACTTGAGCGACCGAAGCGTCAGCTTCGGCCCGCTTTCCGGACAGACGTCTTGCGATCAGCGAAGGCCTGCTTGCCACCGAGGCCGTGTGAAAACGCAATCTCGTAAGAAGATTTTTCTCCCGCACAGCGTGAGCAGCGGCTGAGTTGGCCGTCTGATATCACGGAAGCCGCTGCCCGGCATGCTCCATGTACGTCGCGTAGAAGATTGTTCTATGATTTCGGAGCCTGCCTGCGTTTTCACACCCCAGGACGGCTCAAGGCAACAGGTGGCGTGATACACCATTTCAAATTAAGTCTACATACCGTTCTCCCTACGAGGTCCGCTTAAGATCCCATCCAGAATTTAGATCAGGCACCTCGCGAGGAAAGTAACGACCTGAGGACGAGACAACGGGTGCGGATTGCTGGCAGTTATATTACTACTATTCACGACCAATATTAAACCATACGCTCTCCAGCACCATAGCGCGCCAGTCTGAATGCTGGGGATCCATATGCACAATGTACATGTTGGCTTCATCTAAGGCATCAAGGCCGCCAACAGCGTAAATACGCTCGCCGAGCCGGAGGAGTTCCCGCCAGTAGGAATCTCCAGTTAGGTCTGCGCCGACACGGCCGAGATCCGGCCCAAGCTGTGCCCTTCCGGGTACCTGCCATGTAGTGAGTACTCCTCCGTCGCGCACGGCACTGAAGGTTAGGCCAACGCGCTCGCTCTCAACCATGCTCCGCAGCAGAGCATCGGTGGCGACCTCCGTGTCAGAGCCCTCATTTCTGTGCACGAACGCCTCCTCAAACTGCTCAACAAAGGCGTTCATCGCCCGATGCCGCCTAGCCCATTGCCGCGCTTATGGCGGTACGTCCGGTCAGGCTTCGATCGCCACCGCAGCAATGTGGAATGCTTGATGTAACGCGCAAATCGCACACTTATGTCATCGGCGTGTGGAGCGGGCGGCGATGGCCCGGCTTCCGACAGATCAACCCCGAACTCTGGTGAGAGCAATTGCACGTGATAGCTACTGATGGCCGCCAGAAATACCTATAGAAAACACGCGGCGAGCAAATTAGTCGCTCACACCGACATTTGCAGCATAGTAACCGCTTTAATAGGCCCGATATTTGCGATAATCAGAACAGCAGCCGGCCTTGAATCACAATTTCGACCGCTGAACTGCCCTTTGGGTCAGCGAGTACGACCCCGACAGATCGGCCTTTAGACAAAAAGATTCGGGCGGCACCGGCGTCGAAAGCTCGCATCAAATGCGCGGTATCGCCCTCGATCTGCCCGTCTCCAGAATATGTATTTCGGTCGAGATAGCTATCGATCTCATAGCTGACGATGCCGAGGTTGAGCAGATCATCCCCAATCGTGAGATCCCCCCGTCCACGTATCGTACCAAGATATCTAAGCATAGACCGCTTACCAATGCTAGTCATCGCATTAAATTTCCTAATTTCTAGCGAGGGAAGCTATCGAAACTTTAAGCAGGATCGAGCCTGTACCAAATTATAGTCGCTCTTTTTCTGCTTGGAGTTCGTCGGCTGTTACGAAAAACAGGGATGAAAGACAACGCATCGCTTCCACACGGCGATTATTTTCTACATTCTTCCCGTCATTAGGTACCGCCAGCGCTTCCATTAACGCAGCGTCAACTGATTCGTTGTCTAGGCGTTCGGCGAGTCGCCGCAACGATTGATGGCCAGTATAGCATGTTTTTGCATCTATTTTTATCGCGAGAACAACATCTGCGACAGCTGGCCCGAGTTCCATGCTTCGATGTCGTGAGTACGCCGACACAAGTGATTGACTTTTCCCAAACCAGTAATACTCAAGACCTGTCAATCTTGGGAGTGCCATGATCAGCTCCATCTTTCCGGATTTATTGACAGTATACTAAGTGCATATTGTTATTATGGCCTCTAGCACCGCAAATGTAATACTAACGTTTTTTACTACGATTTGGGCCGAGTTCCGCCATGATAGCCGCATCATGGTACCAGGCCGAGCCGGACACCTCAGGTTGTTTTGTTTCTGATTTAGTTATCTCCTCCGGCTTTCTCCGATCGAGGCGTGAAGCCTTCTGATTCGGGTTTGCCGGTTCAACCTTGCCACCGAAGATCGGAGGCCTGAACACAGATATGCTCATAGATCGACTCTTTGTTATAGAACTGGCAATTCATTCATCTAAATATTTAGTGATCATTGGTTCGTATTCAACCCCTATAAAATATTAATATCAGAAATAATCGTATTTTTCTTTAGGTGGTCATTGGCAAAAGTTTGAGGAACGAAGGATGTCTCGAAGCGTTGTTTATTAGAGATATAAAATATATGCTGAATTCTTTCCGCTCATATGGCCGGAATTTATCATGTACTCAATGTAGGGACGGAAGTCATGGCGACAATACTGCGGTTCGGACGTAAGGTGCTGCTTCCATCAACATTCGAGATAAAGCGAGAACTCATGATGATGGTCAAGGCGGAAGCTATTGCTGCTGCATTGAAGGCCCAAGAATGTAGTGTAGATGATTTTGCGGACATATTGGAAGAGTTGAATATAAAATATCACGTTTCGCGAGACAGAGTGAACATGCTTCTCTGTCGTTTCGGGCCAGGGCGGTCCGGGGCGATGGAGGCGGCAAAAAGTCTCAATGCGCGGAAGCATCAGTACGACTTTAGGAACAATGGGCCAAAGGATTTTGCCTAGCAGCCTGCTGCTTACGAAAAGTTGGATGCAGCATGTCGACAACGCTTTTCATCCAGGCGGCGGGCACCTGCGCGGTGCACTCAACTGAGTCGATTGGATTCGTGCTCTGCGTGAGCGAGGCCGGAACGAGCCAATACTGAAGGTAATGCGTCCCAACATCGCCGTGGTGAGGTATGGCAACGAACTTGCAACTCGGCAGCCCTTATCGAAGGTCCGGGAGCGACACGATCCTGCCGTTCAGCATCCACCGGCCGAACCGTCGCTTTCCACCTCAAAGCCACTCTCTGACGGTCAAGCTCCTGAAATTGCGATCGGTCCCAAGTTGGAGAATATGAATTTGAGCTGCATGACGGCTATCGCGTGATTGACTTCGGATAGAGCGCCACTATTGTCTGTCCTGCACCGATCGACGAAGAATATGCGCGGGTCGGGTACGAGAACGGATGTGAGGCCGCCATAGGCCCTGCCGCTTCTCACGTTGGAAAGATGCGCCCCGAGCGGATGACCCGCTACGGGGCTTTTTCATCCCCCGCGCATCATGAGCCGCTGCGTCATCCGACAAGCCTAGCTTGAGCCAGGTCGCCCGCATGCAAGTGGAGCGGTGACGAGGGTTGAAGCAGCCTGCTGCAGTTATTGGCGCTACCGTAGCAGGCGGGTGACGAGGCCTATCAGGCGAAGGACCCAAATCCTTCGAACGCATTCGTCGGCGGTGCAGTCGGCTTGCTGCCGTCCTTCGGCAGGGCATCTGCGCCCTCGGCAAGCTGATGGATCATTTGATTAGGTTCGCTTGGGTGGATCTGGTTCGAGACAGCGGCGAGCGGCGAGGCAGAGCGATCGAGCTGCGTGTCTGAAGTCATCCGAACTCCTTAAAAATGCGACCCCGGAAACGGCCGAGCTTCGGATATGCCATGGCGGATGATTTGCAAACCGTTGCGGGTGTGAACTGCGAGCGGGCGCACTTAGGCAAGGGTTCGTAGAGCTCGGCCGCCTCACCACTCCCGCCCTGTGTCTCGGCACCCTGGATGCGACCTATCTCTCGTTCGCGCGTTCCTTCAGGAGACAAAAGTCTCAGGAGGAACACACATGAAGTTGCGTCATTTGTTACCGGCAGTCTCAGGGCTATTGCTCGTGACCACAGCAGCACACGCCGAGCCACCAAAAGCTGCCGTCTTCGACTTTCAGCTCGCAAATCTCGGCGCCCAGAGCCCAACCGATGCCGACCGAGCCCGCCTCGGCCCCCTCACCGATCTGCTGCGTCAGCAGCTACAAGAGAGTGGTCGCTATCAGATCGTGTCCACGGATCCCGTGAGGGCTGAGGTCGAGAAGGGTTCCGACCTGCGCAAGTGCGGCGGCTGCGCCGAAGATTTTGCGCGCAAACTCAAGGCGGACGTCGCGATCACTGGCGAGATCCAGAAGGTCTCCAACCTGATCCTCAATATCAACGTCTACGTGAAGGATCTGAAGGCCGACACGCCCGAACAAGCTTATAGTGTCGACATTCGCGGCAACAACGACACCTCGTTCGATCGCGGTGTGAAGTACCTCGTGAAGAACAACATGCCCCCCGCGACTGAGGCAGTTTCACCGCAGAAGTGAGGCTGGCTGCGGGCTTGCGGCCTGTGCCGCTATACAGCTCTCAGAAGCCTATCGGCTCCCGAACCCAGTCTGATCTTTCTCAATCGCTCTCAACGCGTTCTCGAACGCCTTGGCCTCGGTGGGGAACGAACGGTCGGACCTCTCGGTCAGCTTACCGTGCTTCCTGAGGGTCCATCCGAAATGGCCTTCGGGTTTCTTCAGCGGCTCGACCGTGATGGAATAGGGGTGCGGGACTTCGTTCGTCATAGCACCGGTATGCCATGCGGGTCGTCCAGCCACTAGCGCCGCGGTGGACTGGACACCGACAGGCCGCACCCGCCTCTGCGGCCTATGATTCGGTTCGGCAATCTCCCCCCTGGGATCACAACCAAGCTCAACTCTACTTTTTCCGGGGGTAGGCGCGTTCGCTCACAGGGCGGCGGCTAGCTGGCAGAAGGTAATATCTGTCCAACACCAGATTGCCTGCGTGATTTTTTTCATCGCAAGGATGATCCGTCCCAACGACTTCTGTTCATTGGCGTATGTTCGCGCTTCGCGTTCGCCGCCGACGGCAATGTAATACTCGATATCGTCGGCCTAGTCGTTCAGTAACTCGACCGACCAAGTCATTGATTTTTCTCTGACGCTAGTGGAGATCATTAGATCGCAGGCACAGGCCGGCGGGGCAAGCTAGTTGAGATCTGGGCAGATTTGCATGGCGCGAAGGTAAGTAGGGCGTAGCACCGCACGGGAGGGCTAGCATGTTCGGCATCTTCGGCCGTAAGCGTCGCGAGAAAGAGTGTCGGCGCCGAGAGGAGCAGGAGAACCGCCTGCGCTGCGCGCGGCTTCTCGATGCCTCTGGCTCATCCCGGTCGGCAGCGAACGACAGCCAGATGAACCCGGCCTCGCCCTCGGGCATGGTGTTGAGCCCGCTCTCCTCAATCGCGCCGAGCTACGGCGTGTGTCGGATCACTCGTCCTTCGATAGCTGCACCACCTCGTCGTCCTACTTGGACAGTGGGTCGTCCTGCAGCGAGGGCGGATCGTCGGGCGGCGGAGACTGAGGTTGGCACTATCAGCGGCCTAATGTCTGCCGCTCAACCCGGTCGACGCGGTGACATCGGTACCTGCAGGTTCGAAAAAGCGCTCGCCTATGAGAGCGCCGTCTGCATCGAAAAGCCCCTGCCAGCCGGAATATTCGGTCGTAACCGTCACACGAGCACGGCCTTCATCGGAGCCACTTCCGATTTCGACACGGCTGCCGACCAACCCGCGACGCTCCTGGTTCTGAAGACTGGCCGCTGTCATTCCGAGCTTACTGGCAAGGGATGCCGGATCGACAATCCATGCGCCGTCTGGGTCGCATTCAAATCGCATGGTGTGCCCTCCTTGTCGCACGACAGCTTTGGCGGGCTGAGATGCACCGTAACGCATCCCAGGGGGCGGCAGGGGAAAACCTGCTACTCCGCGATCGCTGCCCTGCAGCCCGGGGGACCCTGGCATCCCCAAAACTATACGGGTGGTCGGGGGCCTCCAGCTTTCCTAGCGCCAAGGTCGTGAAGCCCGGCAACAGGGTAACAGGTAACAGCGCCCATGGCCGAAGCGAGCGGACCAAAATTCCTCAGCCAAGCCGAGTTCGCCCGTCACCGCGGCGTCTCGCGCAAGGCCGTAACCATTTGGAAGCAGAAGGGCTTACTTGTTCTCGACGGCACCGGCCGCGTGGATGTGGAAGCCACCGAGTGGAACCTCGACCAGCGGCCAACGACCTATCGGGGCGGTCTAACCCATCGCTCGGTGAGGGCCAAGGACGGTAACAACGCCTCTCACGCCGACGCAGCCCCGAAGCCGGCACCGAAGCCCGCTCCCGAGCCGCATCCGCGCCCGGCGCCTCTCGATGGCGACGGCGGCCAGGAAGATGCCTTCGACCCCGACGACCCGAACCTGCCGACGGCCATTGCGGTGCGGCGCAAGGAAAATTGGCTCGGCCTCCACCGGAAGCAGATCGTCGAGCGGGGCGGCAGCAAGCTCGTTGATCGACCCGCAGCCGAGGCAGCGTTCTTCGAGGAAGGCCGGGCGCTCCGAGATGCCTAGCTGGCGTGGCCGGCCCGGGTCGCGATCGAGATGGCCGACGAGCTCAAGATCGAACCGAGGCAGCTGACGCCGATCCTGACCGCCTATGTCAAAAAGCACCTCAGCGAACTCGGTGAGCCCTCCGCCGGCCACGGAGCAATGCACGTGACATGGCGAGATCATTTGGACGGCAGGTCCCGGGAGCCGAGGGCGAGATGCCTTCTCCCGGCCTCTCGGGTCTGTCGGGGGAGCTAGGGTGTTGTATCGACGACGCCACCGCCGACGCGGCCTTCGCTCGTATGGAGCAATCCCCTCTCCATGATGTCGAGGTTTTTTGACAACAGCTTGTGCTGATCGGTGCACCAGTTCTTCAGGTGTTCAATGGCTTCCGTCATTGTGCCCTCCTGCACTTATTAGCCCCGCGCGCCGCAGCGAGCATCCGCTTCCGCACCTCCGCCATGCGGTCGTCGTAAGTGGCGCTGGCCGCTACGGCTTCCTGCCCGACAGCCTTGTAGATCTCCATCGCGGTCGCATGGTCCAGCGGGGGCCTGCATGGCAGTGCGCTAGCTGCCCCGCACCTGCTCGATGCGAGCAACCGTGCGCACAATCGCCAGAACCTCGCGGCGCAGTTGATCATCCTCAATCTCGCTGAAGGCGTGCAGGAGATCGATGGCGCCATGAGTGCTTAGAAAACCGAACACCTCGGCCCGGTCCCTACCTCCGCCCTCGTCGCCATCGTAGAAGGACGAGACTCGCACTTCGAGCACGCGAGCGATGTCGCTCAGGCGGCTGGCGCCGACTCGGTTCACGCCGTTCTCGTACTTCTGGATCTGCTGGAACGTCACGCCGATGGAGCTACCGAGCGCGGTCTGCGAAATCCCCTTGGACTTGCGCAGCACCTTGATGCGCTCTCCGACAAGACGGTCTTGCTCGGTCGCACGCTTCGGCGGGACGCTTGGGGTGTCCATGGCTTCAGGCCTGTACGGGAGAACAGTAGGGCATGCACCCAGGAAGCCTCCAGCAACTGCTGCGCGAGGATTTTGGTTGCAGCGATCCAAGCACCTGCGCGCCTCGGCTAGCCACTTATCAGCCCCGCGGCGCCCGCCAGCCGGCCGCCTTTGCCTCGTCCTCCGAGCAGAACAGGCGCTCGCCAGCGCGGTCGTTGATGCGGGTGCGCTCGTAGTCGCGCGAGCCGGGCAGGTGGTAGATCCGCTCTCCGCCGGCTGAAATGTTGCCCTTGATGTTGCAGCCACTCGCCTTGTTCGGTGGCGTGACAGTCTCAGGCCTCGAGCGTTCACCGCCGGCACGCTTCGCTCGTCGCCACTCGGATGGATCTTGGAACGTGCCCGCCCAGATGCCGTGCCGGAGCGCCTTCGCGGTGAGTTCAGTGTTGACGTAGTCCTCGGTGTAGCGCCGGTACGCAACGGCGTGGCCTTGTCCGACCATCCAGGCGTTCAAGTCCTCCGTGTCAGCCCGGCAAACGGCGACGACTCGGCCGTAGCGGTCGGTCTCGCGCGGATCACATGTTACGAGGCGTTTGCCGATGTGATCCGCGAGAGCCAGAGCAGCCACCTGTCCGCAGCGATAGTCCTTGCCGGCGGCGTCCTTGCAGAGCTGGGCGCTTTCCGGCGCGTCGATGCCGTGAAGGCGGATGCGCGTTCCACGAACGTCGAGCGTGTCGCCATCGACAATCGAGGCTCGGCCGACGAACGGCTCAGCGTGGGCTGGCGTGGCGAGAAGCAGAACAAGGAGCCAGGACCGGGAGCGCATCTCGCCACT
>Ga0308157_10004358_pt1 | contig 18898 bp, 34 predicted proteins | sample PhyBR1_FD_201035 | JGI IMG/M metagenome (GOLD analysis project Ga0308157, IMG submission 201035) | Phyllosphere microbial communities from UC Gill Tract Community Farm, Albany, California, United States - DLSLB.R1 | ecosystem: Host-associated > Plants > Phyllosphere > Unclassified | place: USA...
TCGTATTCGTAGTCAGCTCGCATGAGAAGAAGCTGGCGAGCGACGGCCAGGTCAGGAGTGGGCGAACTGAGGAGCGTCTTCAGCTGCTCTGCGAAGGTGAGCTCTTCGTCGTACTGGTCATCGATCTCAGCAGCGACCACGGCGAGTCTTTCCTTGGTCGCCTTCACACTGGAGCGAAGCGGCTCAGGGATGGTGTCCAGATCGGTGGCGAGAACAGCTGCCTCGATCTCTGACGGAGCGGCTGACTTGAAGGCTCGGCGCTTCTCACGCTCAATGTCCTCGACGCTGGAGAACCAGCCCTCGTTCGACCGCTCTTTCAGAAGCTTGAGCGCTGCACGGCCGAGCGCTTCATCGTCCGGGACTGCGAAGTGACGATCACCGTGCTTTTCCTTGGCCACCAGAGTTCTCATGTCTTGATACCTTTCGTCAAGACAACCCTACATCGTTAGCAAGCTAAACGCAACGACGATGAAAAACATTGCTATAACCGCGTTTTTAGTTGCGTCGGTACGGTAGGCCTGATAAGATAGGACTACGTATATCTGTAAAGAAGGCGAACTATGACTGTAGCTAGAACCTCGAAAGACGGCGTAATCACTGTAGCTGAAGTGACTATCGACGGCAAGCAGTACGATCTTCCGTCGTGGCTTACTGAAGAAGACTTCGCGGCCGGCCTTCGCTCTACCAAGGACGATGACGCCCTTTCCTCGCTTGTTTCCTGCAAGCTCGAGAAGTGGGACAAGGACGGCCTGAGCTACGACGGCGGTTCGAAGTACAACCCGATCTTCGAGGTAAAGTACGAGGTACCGTTGAGCTCTGTTCGAGAGCTAGTGGTGAACGTCTTCGCTCCGGTGAACCCCTACGACAAAGACGATCTGGAGATCACCGTAGTCGGCGACACAGTCACCGTCACCATGCTCGTGAAAGAGTACACCGACTTCAACGACATCCAGCTGCTAGTGCTCCCCGAGGACTTCGCTACACGACCGATCCCCACCAACATGACCTACATGGAGGAAGTCTTCGAAGAGCTCGTCAGTGACTTTGATGACGCGCTCAAGTATCGCGAGCACCGGCTTACACGTTTCACCTCAACCGCCGGTGAGGCGTACTTTGCTCTTCTCTTCATCCACGAGGACTGAGTCCTCTATGCAGACACGTACTGTAGAAATGCTCATCGGTGACTGGGCGAACGATGGCCACGGTAAGAATCAGCTCGTACGTCTAGAACTTTCCGGTGATGACGTGAGTGATGAAGCTCTCAAGCTTTCGTTAGCAGCTGCTGAAGCTGCTGTCGGCACTAAGCTCGAGGATCTGTTCCCTGAGAAGTATAACTCTCTGCTCGAGGATACTGACTTCATCGCCATGCTAGAAGCTGGGTTCGACATCTCTAACGTTGGGGCTAGCAAGCCGCCGACCACACCTACGGTATGGTACTACGTGAGCGAAGACGCGGTCCGCAAGGCCAGCAAGCTTGGCTACAAAGATTTAGATGATGTCGGAGAGTGGGATGCTGTGAAGCTTCTCATGGGGTTCTTTGGCTTCGCCATCTCAAACTTCTCGTATCGAGAGATCGCACCTGAGCTGCTCATTGGCAAAGGTGGCCTGGCAGAAAGCTTCGGCTACGGGCTTTTCCAGTAGTCATCAATCGCAAAGGAGTCACTATGAATTACGCACTGAACATCGTTCCGGAAGACTTCCAGGACATCGCACGAGCTGCAAAGCGAGCCTGGGGTTCGGACACGTCAGAGAACGCTAGCTGGACTTCCGAGCAGCCGGAGTCAGGTCAGGCGCTGGTTACCGCCTTGCTCGTGCAGGATGGCTACGGAGGCGTGGTGAAGGAGGCGATTGTCAACGGTGCTTCTCACTACTGGAACGAGGTGGACGGCGTGACCGTTGATCTCACTCGTTCGCAGTTCCCGAAGCCTCTGTTTGTGGAAGATGAGACAGAGTGTGCGCCGGAGAGCCTGCTAGCACGCCCGGCTGTGGCTGAGCGTTACGCTTCTCTCAAGAACCGTGTCATCATCTAATCAACTGTAAGACTTTATTCCTATTGAGGTTCTCATGCTCTCCACCGATTTACAGTACGAAGCGCTCCCGCTCACCATCGCGGCGGCGCTCATAATGATTGCTATAGGCTTAGTTATAGCCGGCTCGCTCAAGGCTTTTGAAGCAACGCCGAGGCTTGATCGCTTTGCGCAGTTTTTATGCATGGTAGCCATGGCAGTTGCTTTTGTGCTTGCAATCGTTTTCGGCGTGTTCTTACCGATGACTAACGCTAGCTCTAACACCATCGATTGGGCTCAGGAGCGCTACAACATCACTCTTAACTCAAATCAGGCCGCCAAATTGAAATCCGGAGTCATCGTCACTCTCAGCGACGGTACGGATGTGAAGCTGGATAAGCCGAGCAAGGATGCAGAGGGCTATCTGCTCTATCGAGTCGACAAGACCCGTGACGAGATGCCCCGCAACTAACTACTAGCTCAAGAATCGATAGAGACATGGCAACCAATTTTGACCACGCCACACTGGCGAATCTGATCAAGCACATCGACAAGACTCCCGCTGTCACCTGGACCGGCCGCGGTGGAGTCAAAGAGCGTATCCTGGAGCTTATGGAAGCTTCAGCCGCCGAAGGAGATACAAAGTGAGCAAGCACAAAGCAAAGCGAGTAGCAACCGGAGTGAGCCTGGTGGGGCTCGGTAGCGCCTTGGTGGCCGGAGTCGTAGCGGCTTTTGTCATCGGCATGCCGTCGCTTCTCGGCTCGATGCAAGAGACACAGATCAAAGAGTCGGTAACTTCACTCGCCCGTGATTTCGATGAGAAGGCTTCTGACCGCTCTCCAGACACCACAGTCTCCGGCGCTTTCACCGGCACCGGTGAGGTCACTTTGGAGGACCCGAAGTCTAAGGCGGTGTCCAAAGCCACCTTCACTCTTTCGGACACTGACTATCTGGTCACGTTCGATGGTAAGCTCGACGCTTACACCATCACTCTCGACAATCAGGCCGACGACTCTGACACTGTGTTGATCTACGACTCGATCACTAAAGAGATCAAGTAACGGTTGTCCGGTACCTAAAGATGGTGTAGGATCAGGCTATGATCCTCTTCACCGCTCACAAGACCTTCAACAGCACGCTCAAAGCGTCGTTTGCTATGGAGGCGGGGCGCACTCTTCGTTGGAAGCCGGTGGCTGAGCGAAGGGCTATCCTGCGCTATCTCATGGTGCACTGGCTCTGGACTCGCCGAGAGCTCAAGGCTTACTGGCTTCCTCTGAAGGCGCTGCACTCCAAGAAATCAGGCCTCTGGACGAAGGCGGAGAACGCCGAGGCGCGTCGACTCATGGAAGCTTTCGACCTTCGCCTCACCGCTCTCCTGCAGCAGGCCTGGATCCGTATCCTGCTCGCCAAGAAGTAGAAGCTCATGCCGATCACAGTTGCGGAGTTCCTTCAAGGAGTTGAAGAGCTACAGGAGCTGGTAGAGGACAGTAGCTATCCGAGCGCCGAGCTAGCCGACTTCTTTATGGAGCATGAGAAGTCAAGGCTTACCGGGATGATCAGCTTTGCTGGAAAGCTTGAGATAGCAAAGGCAAGAATCGAGCTGATGCTTGACCGGCCAGGTTTTCTCGAAATCCACAACGCGGTGGTGGCGCTTCAGGGTCAGCTAAAGCAGCTGTTGGAGGTTGTGGACGAGGACATGATTACGCTGGCTCGCCACATCGACCGGCACTACATGAAGCTGCGGTTCATCGGCGAAGAGGTAGCTTACCCGGTCGAAAGATCGATCACTAGCATCCTTGATCGCAAGATCCAGCTTTCTGAAGCTCTCGTGCTTGCCGAGGAGTGCTTCAGTATGAACATATTCTCCTCGCAAGGCTTCGAAGCTGTTCACGAAGAACTAGTCATCATCAATCTTCGAAGGCTGGTGAGCCAGTGAGTATCCTAAGGGACTATTACCACGCTTCTCAAGAGCTCGGGTTGCTTCTCAAGAACCAGCGCTCCATACCGGTGAAGTTCTACTGGCGCTACAGCGACATCGCCGGTGGCTCTGTGTTAGGGCGTATGCTTCTCCTCAATGAGCTACTGCCTGAGATGCTCACCGCTTTAGCTATAACCACGCGGCTTGACGACGAGGATAACCGACTCAAAACGGTTATTGAGATGACGCTTGCGGCTACCGATTCAGCCAAAGCGAACTCAAGCGTCGGCCTTGTGGCCCTTGATCGGCTCACCTTTAGCACCGGCTATTTCTTTGACTACGTCGGTAGGCCTGAACTACATCCGATCGATGTGGTGCTCGCGATTATCGAAGGTGAGCTCAGCTACAGCGAAGGGCTTGAGCTCATCTCAGTAGCGTTTGACGAGGCTGCCGAGATCGAAGGTTCTGAGCTTTTTGTAAACGCTCACGTGGAAGTCATGAGCTTGAGCCTGATGAACGAGCTCGAAAGGGCAAGCTAGTGGGCGTCGAGGCAAATCAGTTTACGCTGCAGTCTAAGCAAGCGCTTAAGCACATCGACGGCTTCAGCGTCTATGTACGTCTGTTCAAGCGTCACTCGCTAGACAGTAAGCTCACCAAGCTCAAGCAAGAATTGGCCCCGAAGCTAGAGCTTATCCTTGCGGTCCAAAGCCAGATGAATAGCTTCATCTTCGAAGCTGAACATCCAGAGCTTTATGAGCAGCTAAAACAATCTTCGTCAGAGACTTTTGAGTTAGTGGAGTCGGGGAAACGCTGTAAAGTGCACCTCGATACTTTTGTAGCTAAGCTTCCTTCGGAGCTTATCGCGTTGGATGCTTTACGCAATGAGCTAGTAGCAAAAGAGTCTACTTTAGTAGCGTCGTTCGTCGTGCCGCGCTTAGGCGGCCTGGTTATAGCCCTCTTCGAGGAGTTCATCACTGCAGATGAGGCGGTAGACAAGGCTATTGAAATTCTAGCTAGCTTCACCGGTACTGTCGGTGAAGAGCTCGCGATTGCTGAGGCCCATAGCGAACTTGAGGTGCTACGACTTTATCGCAAACTCGACAGCTCTGACACCGAATAACTCGCATAGGCTGCTAATAGGAGGGAGAGCACCGTGGAGACATATTCGAAGATGCATGACGCCATGCTAGACTACATCAATCTCTATTACAGGACTAACTCTAGCCGCAGAGTTGCCTACAAGGCAGAACTAGAACTCACCGGCGAAAGCCCTCTCCTAATTCTTGTGGACTTCTACAAAGCTCTCGACACAGTGCTGGCTGAGGTGAAAGCCAACATGCTCAGTCGCGAGGATGAGTATCTGGTTCGCGCCGGCAGCCTTCTACGGTATCAACTCAAGGACTTCATCCTAGTCATCACTCCTACGCTAGTGAAGCTCAGCAAGCTGGCTTTCAGCATCACTGCTTTAGCGTTGCCGAAAGAAGGAGGAAGCGAGTTGCGTGCTCCTGAGTTGCTCTTTCCGAAGTATCTCATCCTCGATGTGCTAGAGCGTAGCTGTACTCTTGATCAGGCGATTGTACAGCTCAAAGCGTCACTTCAAACGTGGAGCGAGCTTCCTGAACATCGGAGTGAGGCTGAGGCGGCTCTTGTAGAGCTTGAGGTCATTGAGCTCATGAGAGGGCTGTAGATGTACTCACTAGGAGAGCTCTTGAGGAAGATGGACTTGTACGACTTTGAGCTGTCTTCGGCAGGCTACGAGCTTGACCCAGCGGTAGCTCCAAAAAGTGAAGTTGGCTACGTAGCGCAATTTGTAGACTTCAAGCGAATGCTCGGTACTTTGCTTCCGCAAATAGAGGTAAGAGAAGATAGCCCTGCGAATCAGGCCATTCTAAAAAGGGGTTACGAGCTTCAGTCGTTACTCACAGAATATCTTTCGGATCTTTCGCCGCAGTTCATCCGGCTTAGCGAGCTTGGTGACTCCATGCTAGCTCTCTATCGCCCGACTTACGAGGGTCACACCATGCGACAAAACCCGTCTGTGATCGTCACTCGAGTGTTGAAGAACGAGCTCACTGTCGAAGAGGCTTTCGAGCGTTGCCGAGATTCTCTCGAAGCAATGGACGAGTACTGGCCTAACGCTGATGCGGCTGAAGCTTTGATCAAGCTCGAAGTTATTGAGCTCCTGGCCGAGCTAGAGGTTTAGCGCCGAGCTGGCTTCGGCTCTTTCGAGTAGCCTAGCTCGTCGAACCAGCGATCAAGACGCTCCCAGCGAGCGTTCACTCCGGCAAGCTTGATCTTAGCCTCACGATGAGCAGAGCCTTCAAGCGTCGGAAGAGTCTCCATGAGATTCTGACGCTCTTCACCAAGCTCACGAAGCAGTACTCGAGCGTTCGGGATCACCTTACGGCCGGTAAGCTGGTCGATGAACTTGCTAAACATGAGAGCCTCTATTCGCGGTGCGTTTTATCGGTAGTGCTTATCCTATCGAGCAAGCCATCAATTGACCCGGTCACGGCAAGCGTGTAATGTAGCTCATACCCGATCACCCGTAACACTCTCTGGAGCCCGAACTCTCATGAGCACTTCACTCGTTATCCCTCCCACCAAAGCCGGAGACATCAAGCGTCACAGTGATGAGCAGCGTGCCGACTGCGTTCGCCTCATCACTGATCGAGAGCGCACTCCCGGCAAATTCTCGGCGCTCAAGGCCTCCGGCGACGCCGCTACAGCCGCCTGCGCTTTCGTGCTCACCGCCGCAACCTTCGGCACCGCCCTCATCGTCACGGTGATCTTCGGCTTGCTCATGTTCATCAACCCTAGTCCGCTCTGGTTCTGGGGCTACGCTCTCTGCCTTCCCACCGGGATACTCGCAGTCCCGTTCTTGCTCTCCACCGCTGTGATGATCCACAAGTCGAAGCGTGCCTGGGTCTCTCGTCGTCGCTACGCCTACTCCCAGGGCTGGCTCACCGAGTACGAGTTTGAGATCGAGCTCCACAAGCGCGGCGTCGACTTCTGAACAATCCGCACACGCTTCGGTAAGATGCTTTGACCGAATAGAACGGATTGCTCATGAGCGACTCTACAGAAACCATTCTCCAGGAACTTCAGGCAGTGCTTGAAGAGACCACCGGGCTGAAGCTCCACCCTCTCGTTATGCACCAGATCTTTGACGACGAAGAGATGGACATCATCGCTGAGGTGACTGAATGGGGAGCCTACGACACGGCTGTGAGAGAGAACGCGGCGAACGAGCTCTCTAAAGCGCTAGTAGGTCAGAAGTGGCCCACCTACGCCGACCGTTGGACCGATGAACAGTTAGACGACTTCGTCCTCAGTCAGCAGAAAGTCCACGACAGGCTCCTCGGTGTACTCCTGAAAGAGGGCTCATGAGTAGAGTAGCCTCAAGCGAACTTCACGGGCTTAGAGAGCTTTACAGTACGAAGAAGTACGTGGACTCCGAAGGAGCAACTCAGAAGCTACCGGCTTTCCAGTCCTTTACTCTCCTAAGCGCCAGTCGGAAGACCAGCAAGCGTGTCTATCTCGTTCTCGGTAACGGCAAGCTAGCGTTTGCTTTAGGCCTCCCTGTTTATCGGGCCGTTTTCAACGTCGATAGCGCCAACGTCGAAGAGCAGGTAGAGCAGCATAAGCGAGCTCTTTTGCTAGAGCAAGCAGATGATCGAGCGCTAGATCTAGAACTCAGAAAGCTTGCTAAGAGAGGGTAGCCGCATGGTTGACCAAAGCGATTTCTACTCAGTTTCTCCGGTGAGATCGGACCGCTATCTATGGGCGGATGAGAAGCCGTTCACCGCTTTCGGTCAGTACGGCGAGGGCACACTAGACGCTCGAGTCTTCGAACAGGACATCTGGTGGGTAGACATCAACGGAAAGCCTTACCTGCTTGAGGAAATGAGTAAAGAGTATCTCACCAACGTGATTGAGCATCTCTTCGCTAACGTAGATCGTTTCCATCAGGCAAGCTCACTTCGCTTCGCTATCGAGCAGCTACTTACTATTGCGCCGACCGAAGGCAGGCCTGCCAACTTCGAAGACTACAAACTGTACGTGGCGGAGAAGGTTTGCCCGGATGACTATTCGGCTGGAACGTGGCTAAACACAACTCCGCTGGTGAGGCGTATTTGGTCACTCCTAGATACGAAGTAGCGTCGTTGTCTCTAAGCTAGAAACCGCGCTATCCAAGCATAGGCTAAGACGTGTGGTAGAAGCCCAGTGCTTAGCCCTCGCTACAGCCGTCTAAGACAGCGCTTTCGCAGAAAACCTTCGAGTCGACAAGTTGTACGCGGCAAGGTTGTTTCGCTGTTAGCGCTGCAGCTAGAGCTTTTAGCTCTTACTCTTCTAGCCAGCGTAGCCACGACGGCTAGCTGGCTAGAGAAGTGTTAGCGGTTGGAGCTCGGGACGCAGGCGAAGACACCGCTCTTAGAACCGCCGTTGTAGTCCAAGCAGGTGAGCTCATCGCCGCGAGCTGAAGTGACGTAGACGATCTTGTAGTCCTCGCTGGCGAGCGTGGCGTCTTTCGGGGTGTCGTTCGGCTCGAGCGGCTCACAGGTGAGTGTTCCACTGTGACCGCCGAGGCGGTAGGCGAGGCACTTCACGAAGCTTCCGTCGGGGAGCTCGTAGTCAAGCTCCTCCAAGTTGTAATCCGATGCGGTGACCGGATCGGCGGCGGAGTCACCGGCCGAAGGGCCTGAGCTGCAGCCGGTGAGAGCCAGGCCGACGATGGAGGCGACGCCGATGAGAGCAGTGATTTTTCGCATGAGCTCAAAGTATCACAAAAGCTCGCCTCAGTGTGGTTGCACTTTAGAGCCCGTTCGGCCAGGCGAGCTGTCGCCCGGTGGAGATGAGCTCCGAAGTTCTAGCATCCTGCCAAGCCTGAGCCTTGAATCCCAGCCGGAGCTTCTCGACGAACGGAAGCTTCGCCCACTCTTCCTCTGCTCTCATGCCGTTCATAAAAGCGATGGACATACCGGAGCGCCTGAGGCTTGCCACGGTTTCAGCACGACCGTCGAAGTCCGGGCCGGCATCCACCGCTTGCGACAGCGCGATCAACAGCTGAGAACTGATCTCAGGCGGAAGCTTTCCGGCGATGAGGAGTCGGTTCAGCCGTTCGAAGTCAGTTTCACGAGTGTGCATGACTTAAGGGTATCACATGCTTCTTATTATTTACGGGACAGCTTAGGCTTGAGCCACTGCCAGAACAGCTTAGCTTTAGCGCCGATCCAGGAGGTGAAGCGATGGATGAGCGGGAACTCTAAACCGAGGATTGAAAGTCCGAAGAACACGATGAGCCAGCCGGGGCCGGGGAGAGGCACTAAGATAAGGCCAACCACGATCACTGCCAGGCCGGCTAGAGTGACGAGCACCTTGTTAGCCACCTGAACTGAGCCGTGCTGCGAAGCGATCCAGCTGCGATAGCGGTGGTAGCTGGGGAATCGGTGAGTGGTCATTTCAGGTTGAGTCATCGTGAGTGCCATATCGCTCTCGAGAATATTCCAGGTGTGATGACATCTCTTTGAGAGTGGTGTATAGTGGAATCAACGCCGACGAAAGGAACCATCATGCTTGACCTCGACGCCGTAAAGGTCCACTTCCGCCGTGAGGTCGGCACGAACCTCGGTTCCGGTCTCGACCGCGACCTGCCCGCCGCTCGTGCTGCGATGGCTGCTCTCGCCGGCCTCGCCATCGCCGAACACCCCACGCAGGACCACGTCTTCGTCTCCATGGTCGCTCAGATCCCCGACGCTGACCGTGACGTGCTCGACGGCATGTTCTCCAGCCTCTGCTACTACTGAACACCGGAGGCACCGTCCGCTGAAGCCTCGAATGCTCCGATGTTAGAAAAGTAGTCACACATACTTCTAGCATTCGGAGCATTCATGTATCACATCAGCCCCACCACGGGGAATCCTAACCAGTGCAGTGCGAAAGCCGGTAACTGCCCCTTCGGTGCTGATCAAGAGCACTTCGAAACTAAAGCTGAAGCGCGTGAGGCTTTTGAGAAGTCACACGAGAAGAACTCGCTACCTGAAGCCACAACTAAGGTAGCTAAGAAGCCGGCGGTCAAGGGGCCTCTTGCAAAGGTGGCTAACGGAGCCTTCCCGCTCGATGAGGCTCGCGATTTGCTCGACACTAACGCTCAAGTCTCCCTAAAGAAGGTGGCTGAAGCTGCGTTCGCTTCCACGTTCGATTCCACAGACGAAGAGCTTAAAGAGCTAGTCTTCGATGTGGCTGAAACACGTGGTGAGGGTATGCAAAGAGCTACTTTCAACGAGTACGTCGACTACGCTGACTTGGTAGAGACTGTTAGACGACCCACCGCAACCTCATCGATTTCTGAACCGAAGACTGAGGCTGGTAGAGCTGTGGTTGAGGCCAAGAACCCGCTTTCACAGGCTTTCTTCACGTTCCGAGGCAAGACTGAGGTGGATCCAGTAATCGCTCGTGACGTGCTTGAGCAGACCTTCCCCAACGCAGTGAGCGGGCTTTCGGATGAGTCACGTGAGAAGGCGTTTGTCATCGCTCGAGATAGAGCTGACACCTGGACAACGTTCGTAGAAGAGTACCAGACAGCCGTGGACATCGCGTCCATGGCGAAGAGTGCTCCGAAGCGTGAGAGTGCTAGTCGCCTTCCTCGCAACGCTGACGAGGCTGTAGCCATGATCGATACTCGAGAAAAGGCTGAACAGTTCATCAAGGATAGCGAAAGCTACATCGACGCCGGTGGGGAGAACGTTCGTGCTACAGTCTACGAAATCACCGCTGAGCTTGAGGACAACCCGGACTACCGAGACCTGTTCTCAAAGTAAACCTCTACTCACTAGAAGGCGATCCTCAGGCAGGGTCGCCTTCTGGCGTTAGAGCGCTAGCTTAGAGGCTCGAAGCGATTGGCCTCGCTTCCCACCGCAGCCCAATGATCCTTACACCAGGAACAGAGGTAGCGGGTAGAAGGAGGTACGTAGCCATCCGGTGACTCGCCTCGAATAGCCGCGATCCAGCGAGCCGTTATGAAGCATGCTTCAGCAAGCGAGTCACTTCTTTGTGGCGCTGCATCGCCACCGAGGACGTTCACTGTGGGGAGCGAGAGATAGTGCTCTAACGGTGAGTAGTCGTGGAAGCAGTCACACGGTGTTGCTTGTGCTAGAGCTGGTTCAGTCATCGGGGCTAGCTCAGCTTGCTCGACGTTACTTTCGAGCCGTTGTGAGCCTAAGGTTAGAGCCACTGTAGTCCTTAATCTGATGAGTTACGACTATCGCTTGGTGATGTACGTCACTGTTCAGAGGACGCAGTCTCCAAGCCTAAGCCTGTCTCGTCGTATAACGTGTCGCATCGTCGTAGAGCCGACTGGTACCGTCGTAGAGCGTCGCTTAGTGTTGTCAACAAATGTTGACATTACTTCAGCTCGGAGGCGAGCCACTCCGCTTCGGTGATCTCAGTACGATTCACGATGGTGGTGACGAGCTCTCTAAAATACCGAGGACTCACCATAGGGCTACCATTCTCTTTACGGGTAGTGTATTTCCGATAATCGTGGACAAAGCGATTACCGGGAGTGTTCCGATACTCCGGCGATTCGTCGGTATAGTAAACGCTTTCTACAGTCTCGATCTCAGTGCCGATCACTTCGGCAGCCGCGGTGGCAGCTTGAATCTGTGCCTGTACGTCCATGTCAGCGTGCTTCAGTAGTAGCGTTGTCCCAGTCACAGCTGATGCCACCGTCGTGGCCTCCATCCTCCACGAGACAGACAACCTCGCGGCCATCCTTGAGCTTGTGCTTGATCTCTTCGATGGTGAAGCCACTGTAGGTGTCGGTCTTCTCGAACGGCTGAGCCTCAGGTACAGTGCCACAGCCGGCGAGCATTAAACTGCCGGAGGTTACTAGGATGATAGCTAGTTTCTTGCGCATGGTATTACTCCACTTCGGTCAGGCGGGTGAGTTCGGTCATGGCTTCCTGGATGACTTCGTTCCAGCCATCCTGGTGAGCCCACGCCTCTACGTTGTCGCTCGGAGGCGGCGTTGTGATTGCGATCTTGCCGAAGAAGTATGAGAGCTTAGCGATGATCTCTTTCTCGCCTTCCTCTACGCGCCGCTTTAGCTTTTCGTTATCCTGCCGCAGCTTATAGATCTCTGACTCTTCATCGTCACTCATTTGGTCGTAGCCGCGCTCCCAACCGGCCTCTCCAGCTTCTTCCTCTACCTTGTAGAGGTAGTGATCGAAGTCCTCCTGAGCTGCGCTATGAAGCGTGTCAGTCGAGTACGCTGAGTCACCTAACTCGACCAGGAAGCCTTTGGTGTAGCGCTCAAGCGCTTTCTGGTAAAACAAGTTCTCGCGATCTAAGAGTTCCATCAGTCTTCGTCTTCTTCCGAGTCACTTTTGCGGTCGTCAAGGATCTGACCAGTCACTTTGTTGAGCTCACGGGCGGCGTCATCGTTGCCGAACTGCTCACCGTTGAACGTAGGAGCCAGCATGCGATTCGTACGGAACAGCACCACGATGAGTCGCATGATGGTAGCGAACTCCTTGCTCCCGGCGTAGCGCGGCAGTAGCTTAGAGTCCGACTTGTGAGGAGTGTAGTTCTCCACATAGCGGCTAGGCAGCCCGAGGCCGAGCTTAGTGGTGAAAGAGGTAGTTGACTGCAAGAAAGTCTCGAGTTCGCTTTCAATACGCTCGGTATCGGCTCTGTCGTAAGGATTGCTCTGAACAAAAGCATCCATCTCTTCGTAGACCTCTTTGAGGAAGAACATCCCACCTAGAGAGCTTAGTGTCTTTACAGCCGCCCAATCCTTTTTATCGAAGCCAGGAAGCAGCTTGGTGGTAGCGCTGAACGCTTCAAGCGCTCTAGCAGCTTCGTCATTACCGACGGTCTTCAGGTCATCGAAGAGAGTCTTCTTACCGTCGTCGAGCTTCCAAGCGTGCGTTGTGTACGGCATCACTTTACTAGCCTCTGCAAAGACGCGCTGCTGAAGTCTGTAGCCTTGGTGTTCGTAGCTAGCGATGTAGCCAGTCTCCGGCTTGGTGACCTTGAACCCGGCTGCTTCGAAGATAGTTGTGTCAGCAGCACTCCAAGCATTGAGCGCGTTAACGAGTCTGCGCTCCATGTACAGCTCAGCCGCCTTACCGCTCGAGCCATAGAGATCACCGAAGCCACCGATGGAGTTCAGCACTGTCTCCACAGGATGATGGAACATCTCTTCGATCAGCGCTGTAGTGATGCTCTTCTCTACGTTGGCGATGTTGCCGTAGTCGTCGTAGGTGCCGAAGACCGGTGGCAAGAACACCTTGTAGTCATCGGTGTTGTAGATACGCATGGTACGAGCGAGATCCTGAGATCCTCGAGCTCGGCTCATCCCTTCGTACTCAGAGATGGCGCTAAGGAGCACCAGGCCGATCTTGTCACCTTCGTTAATGCTGAGGTTGCTGATGCCACAGCTTACGTTGAAGCTACCCATGTCTATTCCTTACTTGCTGTTAGCGTTGTAGCCGAAGCCGCAGGAGGCAACAGCGTAGGAGGTGCCCGGCTGGCTGAAAATGCACGGAGTGCTCTCGCCCTTGTAGTTGATGTACCGCACGATGTACTCTGACTCGTTAGCGATCTCGAGATTACCGACCGCCTCCATCCCTCGCCAATTGCAGGCAAGGGTCGAGTCTTCGTAGCCAGGGGAGTCGATGAGACAGTTGAGCTTCTGGCCGTCTGTGAAGTAAATATCCACCGTGTCGCTGAAGTACTCAGTGGTCTCACTCGGCGCCTCAGGCCTGGTGCCGCCGGTGGCTTCGCTCGCACAACCGCTGAGAGCGAGCGCTGCAAAGATCAATGCAGTTGTGGCTACGAGCTTCTTCATACGGCTACTTTCTAGGCTGAGAGTATTGACTTGAAGATCCTACACCATGATAGAGCAAAAGTCAAAGTTCTATTACAGCGATTCTGTGGTTTAAGAATATATGCTCTACGCTGTTTATGGTGTACGGTAGGTGGTATGACCGTTACAGCTACGCCTATAGAGCTCGGCGAAACCGTCGGTGATCAGACTCCTGTCTTTGTGGACTACTTGGATCTCATCGGCGACAAGACTCGAGGAAAGACGCGAATGGAAAGAATGGTAGAGCTCACCGAGGCCGAAAATCGTCGAGAGACCGTCGGCAAGGCCGCGAAGACCACCATCATCTCCTACGTGAGGGCCATGGGTCGGCAGGCTTCGAGCGTCTCTCTTGTGGCCGACATGATCGGTGACGAGTACTCAGTGAAGATTACTCGCAGCACTCGAAAAGGTACTGCAACTGTGCCGGTACCTCAGGAGCTGCTAGACGCGATCTTTGCTCATCGTTCGGCTTTCACCGACGGAGAGAAGCCTTGGTTCCGCCTGCGTTGCGGTGGCTACGGCTTAGCGAACCAGCCGTCGCTCATCACCGACTTCAAGCACGAGCCGGATTTTGAGTACACCGACGAGGCTCTCATGATGGACCTCGCTGAGTTCCCGCGAGACGCCGTCACCACTCCGGAGTGGTTCCAGGCGCGATTGGCGGTCTGATGGCCGGCCTGAGCTTTAGACGACTGTTTCAGGAGAGGAAAGTTGCTGCCGAGCCTCTCGAAGGTCGCTGTCGCTCGGTTATAGCTCCTGAGCGCATCACAAACGAGCTGTCTTACAGAAGCGCGGTGTCGTTAGCTAAAGTGCGTGTCGCTGATGAGCTAGTAGCCAACGGAGAGCACTTTGACCGTTTCGGTCCTTGGGAGCACCACATTTTCTTAGCTGGTGAATCGATGGAGGTTGCTCACAACTTCACATTGGCTCTATGGAGACGGTTTTTAGAGACAGAGGTACGGAAAGAGCCTGCGGAGACTGTGAACAGCGTGCTGAACGAAGTTGGCGCTGAGTTCTTCTCGAGCAAACGGTTCACTAATCCTTCGCTTCGAATCCATGAGCTCACTTACCTAGCGTTGCCGGCTTCTAGCCGCGAAGACATCGTCGCTACATTGAACGAAGCTAGAGTAACCGGCTATCCGGTGGAGTTCGGCTACATGAGTGCTCGTGAGCATTTTGAAGAGCCAGGGCTGCAGCCGAGGCTCAAGCGAGTCAATGTGAAGACCATCGATGCCGACGGCTTCACAGCTACGCACTCTCGAGGCTTACGGCGCTACAGCTTCTCAAAAGTCTCGTGGGTTCTCATGGAGAAGCTTACAGCACGCAAAAAGCCAGTGGGGCCTGAGGTGATGCTGACGCTTAAGCTCGAAGAAGGTCGCTACACTAACACTGTAGACTTTAGACTCTTCACGCAGCGACGTGAGAGGTAAGGCGATCTGATGGTGAAGAACGCTTACTGGAACGAAGAGAAGAACGATTACAAAGCATGGCTGAAGAAAGAGTACAACTCGTACTCAAAGAGCAAGTTCCACGGCTTTAGGAACTCCCCTAGCTTGGCCCCACAGCCGAAGCCGTTTGCCGTCACGGCGCCGTTGCACCCCAGTGGAGCTTCTAAGCCGAGAACAAAGCTACTCGTCCAGCGTAAAGAGCTTTTCTTCTCTACGATACTAGATGAGAGACAGTTCCGCAACGCCATGCAAGAGACTCATCAGATAAACTTCGTCGGAGAGACATTTTCCGATGTACTTTCGTTCGCATACGAACTTCGGGATGAGCTAGGCAAGAAGCCTAAGCACGATCTGCGCATAGGCCCGCTCACCTACGAGCATCGCTTAGACTCGCTTCTGTCGTTACTCGCCAGTAAGCACTTTCCGAAGAAAGAACTCGTTTCTCCTACAGAGCATCTTCACGAGCTAGCCTACAACTGCAAGCAAGCTACTAACTCACAAGACATCCACTCTACAGTGCGTACAGCTTTCGACACCGGCGCCCCGCTGTACTTCAGCTACACTAGCGTGCGAACGAACGCAGTCGGCAAGAAAGAGACTCAAACACGCTTCCGAAGAGTGAATGTCAAGAGCATCTCAGACACATGGTTTAGCGCTACTAGCGACCGAGGCCAGCGACGCTACAGCTTCGGTAAGATTCAAAGTGCCGTTGTCGAAGGAGTTAAGCCACTCACCGTGTTGCCTGAGACGGTGCTTCTAATCCGCTTTCGCAAGGGTATTTTAGGGCGTAAGGAAGCTTTCTTCATGCTTAGCAATCAAAGATCGACTGAGGAGCTACTCTGATGAGCTACGAGGATAAGCGTACACAGTCACTCACTCGTCGATCCTTCTTCGGGCTTGGTCTCTTCAAACCGAAAGCTAGCGCTGAGAAGCTGGCTGTAGAAGACAAGCGTTTAGGAGTAGCTAACGCCGGTGAAAGGCTCGGTGTGGCCACCATGCTTCCCAGCTATAGTCTCGGTGGGACAGAGAACTTTATGGAGTTCAAGAAGGACTGGACACATCAGATTGTGCTCTACGGAGCTAGTAGCGAAGAGACATCCGCTTTCGTAACACATCTCAACCTAAGCCTTTCCGGCACTAGCATTGCATCTTCAGCTAGCTATCAGGAGGCCATGGACGAACTGCTCAACGAGCTAGCGTTCACTCATCTTCCTGGGCACGAGTTCTGGTCACCGGCTTTTCGCGTCCACGAGCTCAAGAGCTCTCTTATTTCGGCTTTTACTAAGCCCCATATGAGGACGGTTATAGAAAGAGCCCTTGAGCGCCCTCGTGTGGTAGAGATCGGGTATAGAAGCTTGCGGCCCGATTGGCGCGGTGAGTTGACCCCGCAAATCCACGTCCACCGAGTGTGGGTTCACAGAATGGACGAAACCGGCTTTGTTGCGTCTCACGCTAGAGGTGTTCGACGCTACAGCTTCGAAAATCTGGATTGGGCAATGACTGAATTACAGACAGACACAAAGCCTCACTACGAGCCGGTAATCGAGCTCGAGCTCTATCCAAGCAAAGCGGGCCAGCGTTACTCACTCAAGGTAGGAACCACTCGCGAGCTATTTCTCACTAGCGTAAGGAATCCGGATGCCAAGCGCTCTACAACGGCTTAAAGCTCGCTGGATCACCTCCGGTGACACCGCCATGGACGTTTCAAAAATGGTGGTTAAGCCTAAGCGTCAACCGAACATGCGTAAGTCTAAGACATGGGCTAACGACGCTTGGACTTACGCTCTGCCTGATACTAGTCTGTATGTAGACGGAGCCAAACACACCATCGTGCTCAACGGTGAGGGGCGAGACATAACGTTCGCACTTGCTAAAAAGCTTCGAAAGAAGCTAGAGTTGAACTTCACTACGAGCGGTGCGACACAAAGCTGGGAGGACTATAGCGATTACGTTCGTCAGTCTATAGTCTCAATGACGAAAGTAGTAATTCCTGAGAAGGATCTTCACCAGACAGTAGACAACAATTACGAGCTACGCCATAGAGAAAGCGAGCTTTTTACACCCGCCGAAAACCGCCAAGCGATCTACTACGCTAGAAACACGGGTCAGCCGGTAGAGATCGGCTACATGAGCGCTCGGCGAAACAGGAGCGGGGCTCTAACTGAGCAGACTCATGTGCATAGAGTAAATGTAAAGAGCGCTGACGGAGTGAGCTTCATCGCTAAGCACGGAAGAGGCTGGCGACGCTATCGCTTCGACAAACTTCAGTGGGTTCGTATCGAAGACGGCATTTTTCGTGTAGTGTATCCTGAGCCCGTAATTGAAATAAGCTTCCGCAAAATCGCCGGTGGCTTTATTGCTCGACTTGAAATTGGAACTACAGCAAATCTCTACCAGCCTATCAAGGAGCTAGCCAATGGCTAGGAACATCTTCAAATCAGCCGCGCAGGCTTTATTCCGTAAGCCTACGGTAGAAGACACCGCGAATCGCAAGCTCGACTCGATCAATCACGAGATCGAAGTCTACACCTCCTACATCGACGAGCTAGCCGCAGAGCAGCTTGACCGAAGAGCCTACAACGATGGAGTGGCTTTCGCTCTACGGAACGCCATCGTCCCAGCACCGCCGCAGAGACTCCAGAGCTCACGTGAGCGCAGAGCCGTAACTCACACGCTTAGCCCTCTCCACGGAGCCTACTGGTTCGACTGGACTTACCAGATCACTCTCTTCGGAGAACCAGCCGGCGTGGTGAACAACTTCCTCGAAGACCTCATGAAAGAACTTCAGAACTACCAGCCTGAAAAGCACGGAGCCGGCGCAAGTGTAACAGAAGTGATTCCGACGATCCTCGGGCGACTTGCTGTAGTCCACTTTAGCGGTAAAGAGTTCTACCGTCCTACGGCTAACGTGATCCCGAGCATGCACGCTGTGGAGCTTCGTAACGAACTTCGAAGTACTGACAACATCCTGAAGATGGTGGAGCTTGCTAAGCTCACCGGTGCTCCGTTAGAGTTCGGTTACCTGGCTAAGCGAGACAAGCTTTCAAGCGATGAGCCGGTGGCCTACACCAAGAGGGTCAACGTGCTGTCTACAGACGAAAGAGGCTTCACGGCGAAGCACGCTCGCGGCGTCCGACGTTACAACTTCGCTAAGGTGAAGTGGGCGATCACCGAAGGCTACATGCGTCGACCGGTGCAGCACGAGCTCAAGCTCACTCTTCACGGAACATCGGTTAGTGGCGATATGGCTAATCTTAGGCTCGAAGTTACTCTTGACAGGGCTCGTTCTGTCAATGAGTGATAGAGACCAAGCGATTCAGCTGGTGAGACAGCTCATGCGGCCGAAGCCACGTTGGTGGGCGACGACCAACCTAACGGCCGTCGGCGTCTCTTGTCAGCTGGAAGTGACGACTAAGACACGCTGGTTCGGAGTGGTTGTGGTTACTCGCTCCGTAAAAGCGGATACACCTCTCTTTGATGCGGTGCTCAGGCTGCGAGAGAAAACGTTAGTGAACGATGACGACTGGTTCGTTCAGTCGCCGGCGCTAGACCCTTGGTTCAAAGCCATCATCTCGAACCCAGGGACTAAGACACCGGGACTTCACTTCAACTACTTCGATGAACCGAAGCCGTTTGGGCGTAGCCTCACGGAAGC
>Ga0308157_10004359_pt1 | contig 18896 bp, 14 predicted proteins | sample PhyBR1_FD_201035 | JGI IMG/M metagenome (GOLD analysis project Ga0308157, IMG submission 201035) | Phyllosphere microbial communities from UC Gill Tract Community Farm, Albany, California, United States - DLSLB.R1 | ecosystem: Host-associated > Plants > Phyllosphere > Unclassified | place: USA...
GACTAAATACTTCTTGAAGAGTTTTATCCGCAGCTTTGTGGACTTGGTTTTCCCAATTTAATAAATAACGATATGAAGGTATTGAAGAAAGTAAATTATTAATCTTCTCGAACAATTTAGCTAAATTTTCATCAAAATCCGGAGTTGGATCTCCTGTTAAATCAAAAAAATCTGATTTAACAGCCGATAGATAACCTATTGGTTTACGATTCGCTAATTCTTGACCAAATATATCGTCTTCGATTAGTTTTTTGTGAGTTTCATGCCTACTCCAATAAATTATAATATACGGATAGTTCTTTTTGGATATAACTCTATTGAGAACAGGAAATAACCTTCCTTTTAAAACTGTATTTGAATGTTCGCCGTTATCAATTAAATTTATATCAAGAAATAAAACTCTAATATCATTGAGGTTTTCATCTTCGGTTGGAAGAAATTGTACTTCTCCCGAGAAATATGTATGGGGTAATTGTTTTTGAGAAAAAACTTTAATTAATGGCTGTGCATGCAGTATTTGATCATCAATAATTGCTATTCGTCCGTTTATTGGTAAATTCATGATTTATTTTTTAAAAGCTAAAACTATAATTCCTCCGTTTTTAAATTCCTCTGGTATATCAAATTCTTCTGCCTCAGGAAAGAAAAGCCTTCCTTTTTGCGCTTCCATAATTTCATTTGCAATATGAAGACCTAATCCCATTCCTCCAGGCTTAGCTGATACAAAAGGTTCGGTAATATCATCAGTTGGTATTAAGAAGCCTGTGCCATTGTCTGCTATCAGAAGATTAATGATGTTTTCTTCCTCAATTAAATCAATAAATATTTTTTTCTCAAAACTTTCATTTTTTTCAATAGCATTCAAACTTTTTTGATCTAGCCAATAAATAGCATTATCAATTAAATTCATTAGCGTTCCTATCAATAAATTTTTTGCAACCTTAATTTTTGTTCGTCCTTTGAAACTTTGGAATCTTTTTAAAGTTGTAATTTTATGAGCCATTAATCGATACTCTGTATTAAATAATGCTTGATTTATTATCATTATCAGATCTTCATTACTTTGGCTTGGTCTTCTTATTATTTCCGCATACCCATCAATTAAGGAAGATAAATGTGTAACTAATTTTAAAACTCTCTCTGATGCATTTTCGACTTTTAATACCTTTTCAACTTCATACAATATTTTTTCAACTTCATGTACGACAACGGACATGCTTAAACCAGCTCCTGCTGCTTTTAAAAGATTTTCACTTATTCGTTTATAATCACTTTCAATTTTATTAAAATATTTTACAATTTGTACTTTTGTTTCGTTGTCGACTGGTAATGCTTCAACATATTGCTTTGCTTCAGATAATGTTGACATTAAAGGTGCGCTTTTGGGCGTGGCGCCATATACTTCTTTAAGTTTCTTTTTGTCAGAATATCTCAATGTTTCAATTAGTTCAATACAATATAATATAGAATTTCGAAAATCTCTATATGCTTCATTTTCAACAAATCCTTCACGATTTGTTTTCTCAATTAAATCTGTACTGCTTTTTCTATTAAGATAAACCGCTCCTAATACAAGATTGTTACTTATTGCTTTCGTTGGTTGTTGGAATCTTCTGTAATCAAGATTTAACCAATCATTTTCAGGCTCCCCATAATCATATACTCTTAAACCATCTCTGAAAACTTTTATTCCACCGTTAGATTTCAAATATTTCTTAAAGCCATCTTTATCGCTAACGCCGAGTTTTAAAATAAATGTGTCTAAGTCGAAAATAAAACCTTCAAAAACTACCTTGCCAATTTTATTATTAGCAAGAGAAAAGATTTCTTCTTTTCCTTTTTCATTCTTATATTTTAAATTCCTAAGGTTGCTTATTAATTTATCTTCAAAATTTACTTCTCTTGACTTTAATTTGGTCATTGTAGCCCATGGAGTAAAATTATAATCAAAAGAAGTTATAGAGTTATTTTCTATCGTAACTTTAAAATTAAATAATGAATAATCTTTTATATCTATCCATTTAAGTAATCCGTCAAACCACCCTGGTTTGTCAATTATTTCAAATGATGGCCTAAATGAATCATTATTTTCAAAAGGTGAACTTAATGCTGTTATAGAACGTTTAACTTCACGTGCAATTCCTCGTTCCCATTTTTTTCGCAATTTACTAATTATAATATTTGTTCCCGTTTCTCCATCAATGAAATGAACCGGTTTTGCCCTTTCAATAATTTTGATCGGGACTTCTTCGAGATATTTATAATTATTAAAACTTTCCCAATCGATTTTCACATAAACTTCATTCGAATTTTTAGACTTAGTAGTTAATTCAATAACATTTCCTAATTTATGTACACCGAATCTACCTATTCCTTTTTCTCCAATAGGTAAACGATTATATTTTGGTGAGGTTTTATTTTCCTTGATCTGTTGGCTTTTAAAATCAGCACCTGGCTCCAGCCAAACGTTTTCAACAATATCGGCTGTCATGCCAAATCCATCATCTTCTATAATAATTACTCCATTGACTGGATCTTCAACATTCTCCATAGTAATATCGACAATGTTTGCATCAGCATCATAAGAATTCTTAACTAATTCAACCAGAGCAATACTTTCGTTTTTTATTAACTGATCGCCAAGTTGAATTAATAATCTAGCACGAGGCTTGAAATTTACAGTTGACTGTTTGTCTTCTCCTAAATTGATAATATCTGACATAATTATACTTAAATTATATTAAGTTTGTAAAGCAATTGTCCATAATTTTTTTAGACTTTTTCTTATATTTTTTTGAAGTCATATTGCTACACACTATACTCCCGTGACAATTAATCTTCCTTTATCTTGCATTTATTTCCTCAATTTCTTGCGGGATATTTTCATTTTCAGCAATTCGAGGATTCAAAATATTCCAAACAATCTCTGCTATTTGGTAAGCTAAATAAGGGGGGACAGCATTTCCAACCTGATGAAACTGGCTGGTTCGTTCCCCACAGAAATAATAGTTATCGGGAAATGTTTGAATCCTGGCAGCTTCTCTAACTGTCAAACTTCTGCATTGTGTTGGATCATAATGAATAAAATAATGACCATCTTTTGAAATGTGACTAGTGACTGTTGTTGCAGAAATATTCGGTAATTGAACACGAAATCTATCAGTAAATTTTCCAGAACCTGCATTTTCATGATCTGGTAATAAATCATTTCCGGCATCTCTGTAATCATCAAGTCTTGGAAAAGTTCCATTTATTTGAGCATATCGGGCTGCAAATAGATATCTTTTTAAATCCTCTAATAAATGTTTGCGTGAAACATGATGAAGGACTCCTCCAAGATTATTATCTGCAAACCAATCTGATAATATATGTTGGTTAGGTAAATTATAATTATTGTGAGGCAGATAATTAAGTCCTAATGTAACGGGATAATCTATGTTATTTTGTACAGGCTCAAGAAATGTGTCCAGTTCTTCGCTAAAACCGTTTATATAATTTGCCCAGTTTTCAGGTGTATCTTCAATCCTGTCATAATGTCTTCGTTTTTTTAAAGTCCCATCTTTTCCTTCAACCATTGTAAAATGTGAAAAAGATCTTGTAATACCACTTCTTACTGCAGGAAGATTATCTATTACAGATGCAAGAGTAACTTCTTCCTGAGGTTGTAAAATGTTTTGTGGTCCTTCAAAATCTTGTCTAACACCTAAAAGGATAACTCTATGCCTCCTTTGTGGAACACCGTAGTTCTCTGATTTAATAAGGTAATCGATGGGTCTGAATATTGGATTCCCATCATCATCAAAGTTTGTAGCTTCTGTAGTAAGGGAATATATTCTATAATTTATATGAGGCTGATTTTCATCTGCTACAATTCCTTCAGCAATGCAGACATTAACAGGATCTTTAAGGTCAGCTAATATTTTTTGAAAAATATTTTCTTCTTCTGTACGTGCAGACAAAAGACCTTTAACATTTTCCATAACAAATACTGCCGGACTATGCACTGCAATAATGCGCAGATATTCCTTGTATAATCCAACTCTTTTATCAGTTGCACCATCCAAAATAATTTCCTGACGTCTTGCACGACCAACTAAAGAATATGCCTGACATGGTGGGCCACCAATTAATACCCAGTTTCGATTTCCATTTAAAGCAATTGTGATTCTTTCATCAACTTCTTCATTGGTTACACCATTAGTCTCAGTTTCATCAGGAGTACCTAAAGTTCCACACCAGGCTTCTTCACTTGCTAAATGTGTCTCAACTGGATGATTATTGTAAAGTTGATCAATTGTAATTTCTCCTCTAATGAAAGAGTAATAATCTGCGGGTGCCTGATTAATTGGAAATTGGCGATAAAAACTTCTGAGTTTTAAAGTACGATGTGCATTTTCATCTTTTTCAATGGATAATGCAATTTTAAAAACACGGTTATTATCTTCACTTATTAAAGACGAAAAGCCCTCAGCTAAACCGCCAGGACCTGCGAAAATGTCTATAATTGGAACTTCATCCATTTGGGTTGCTTAATTTTATGAAATTTAATTTTGGTAGGTTGGGATGTTCTTTTAATTATTCTTCATAATTAAATAGCTCCTGAATATTTACTTCAAACGCTTTTGCAAGCTTTTCGATAATCAGTAGTGAAACATTTCTTTTTCCTTTTTCGATGTCAGAAATGTATGTTCTGTCGATGTTGGCAATATTAGCCAGATACTCAATCGAGTATTGTTTCTGTTCTCGGAGGGCTTTAATTTTAAGGCCAAAATTTTCTTTCAAATTTTTCACCGGATAAATATAACGATGTGTTGACAATTGTCCGGTTGACGACTGTCCTCATTTCGTTTGTTTTTAAAGGTCATTTTCACATAAAAAAACGCCAATCATTTCTGACTGGCGTTTAAAATATTTCTATAAATTTCGTTGTGAAAACAAAGACCAAGGCCCTATTTTACTCGTCACAAACGAGATTAATATCAATCTGGGAGAACTGAGATAAAAGAGAAATAAAAAAAGAGACACACGTCTCTTTTTTATAAATAATGTCCCGTCCTGAAATAGCGATACACAAAAACAATCGTTATGGAAGAATACAGCAATTATGTAAAGCGCACCCAGCGAGATTACAGCATGTCCTTAAAACTTCAAATCGTTAGAGAAGTTGAGCAAGGTAGTTCATCAATTACCCAAATTAGAAAACAATATGGCATTCAAAGCCATGCTACAGTTCTGGGCTGGTTACGAAAATTTGGTAACTTTGATTGGGAAAACCAATCTCCTTTGAATATGGCAAAGTCACCCGAACAAAAAATTATGGAACTTGAAGCCCAAGTCAAGCTATTAGAAAAACAAAAGGCTCTTTTAGAACGACAAGCCTACGTTGCAGATAAAAAAGCAATCTTGTTTGACATGATGATTGATTTAGCTGAGAAAGAATATCATATCGATATCCGAAAAAACTCTGCACCCGAACAATCGCCCGCTTCAGAGCAAAAGAACAAAAAACAGTAGCGTTTACCTGTTATTTGTTCGGGATAGACAGACAGGTTTATTATCGAAAGACTAGAAGAATAGCATCCAAACAAAACAAAGCCAAAGAAGTAATTTTGATGGTGGATAATATCAGGAAGACAATGCCTAGAATAGGTACTCGAAAACTATATTATCTTTTGTTGGATAAACTTCAATTAATGAAAATTGGAAGAGATAAGTTCTTTGATATACTCAGAGCCAATCATTTATTGATACATCCTAAAGGAAGTTATCATCTAACGACTAACTCACATCATCGATTTAATAAACATCAAAATCGAATTCTAGATTTAGAAATTAACAGACCAGAGCAAGTTTGGGTCTCTGATATAACCTATCTAGGAAAAAGAGATAATCCTTGCTATTTAAGCTTAGTCACAGATGCTTATTCTAAAAAGATTATGGGATATTATCTTGCCGATAACATGAACACAGAAAGCAGTTTGAAGGCTTTTAAAATGGCTCTTAAACACAGAAACAACAAAAAATTACCATTGATACATCATTCAGACAGAGGGATTCAATATTGTGCTAATGACTATCAAAAGCAGCTTAATAAAAATAAAATTCTATGCAGTATGACACAAAACTCTGACCCTTATGAAAATGCTGTGGCAGAAAGGATTAATGGTATTTTAAAACAGGAATTTATGATTGACAAATACAATCAAAAAGCAGAAATCATGCAAAAAATTGTAAAAGAAGCTATTGATATCTATAATGAAATCAGACCTCATTATTCTAATTACATGCTTACTCCAAATCAGATGCATAACCAAAACAAAATTAAAATGAGAACCTATAAAACAAAAAACAGTAGCAAAACTGAGCTTGCTACTGTCTAAAATTGTACTTTTATTTTTTATTAATCCTGTATCACTTTTTCAGGACTAGACATAATTATATTTTCTATAAAATATTTATTTCTCTTTCAGTAATTTTTCTAAATATTCATTTTTTTCTTTCTCGGCCTGAACTAAACGTTCGTATAATTCGACAACCTTGTCAAGCGGGTTGAATGTGCAATTATGATTTACAGTTGGTCCACTATTAATAACAGATCCTTCATAATTATTCTGAATATTATTCAATACAGTTTCATCACTATAGTTCTTAATTGCTTCAGCAGAAACACCTAAAGCTTCCGCAATAGAATTCAGTTTTTCTTCATCAACAGTCTCGCTTCCTTCAATATTAGAAACAGACTGCTGGCTAACACCAATAGCAGCTGCAAGTGCTTCTTGTTTCATTCCTCTAAGCTCTCTGATGCGGCTTATATTTCTTCCAATATGTTTGGGTTTTGTGGCTGTGCTCATAAGTCAAAGGTATTTAAAAATCTTTTAAAAAATAGGGTTTGGTAAAACACAAGTCGGCATTGGTAAGATACAATTTCCGTTAGTTCGGTACGGTACAATGTATCACTTACTTGCACTGCATTAAACAAAAATACAATTATTCAGACAAGTAGCAACTAAAAAGTAAAAATTATGAATCCAATTGAATTTTCACAGCAAAAAGAAGTAACGGGAGTAATTACAGACCACATTAAAACAGCGGCTATTTATTGTTTTGGCAGACAAAAAACAGCTTGTACTGCCAGCAGAACACTTTACCCCGATAACGAACTCCAAAAAGAACATATCCATTTATACCTCTTGGTTTTGGTGTACGAAACTATAGAAAACGCGGCAAGCGATATACCCGATAAGATAAAAACAAAAACCCATGGTGCTGCGACGGCTACTGTTTTGGTACACCGTGTCCAAAGTCTTAAAAACCTTTGTCATGACCAGCAGTTTTTCTTTTGGCAGATCATGCAGCACGCAGAATTATTATTTCAGGATAATAGTAAACCGCCGTATTTAAATTGTAGCGAAACTCCAAAGAGAAATTTAAAAGCGACATCAAATTATATCGCAAACAGGAAGAGCGTTATGGCTACACTCTGGAACTGGCTATACAATGACGATGATGTTTCGAGTTCGGATGAAGTAAAAATGGCGGCTCTTCATCAAATAGTAGAGCAGACCTGCCTGTCTTTAATTCGTGTATTTATGGGCTACACCCCAAATCATTTTGCATTAGGTCACCTGTTTACGCTTTGCGAATATTTTACAAGTATTACTGCAGATTTCTTTCCATGCGAGAGTCTGGAAGATAAATCAATGTTCAAACTGTTAAGCCAACAGCCGGGCATGTTGCGTTTCAGCAAGGCTAACGATGTTGATTACCTGTATTATCAGTTACTGGAACAAAGGTGTGGTAAATTTAGAAAGCAGGCGGATATTTTGATCCAAAATGAAATCGACAGGTTAAGTGAAGGGAAGAATGAACTGAAGGCAGTAAATAATTAAATTAACGTAATAACCGGAAGACAATGAAAACAGATGAAATAGAAAAAATGGAAGAGATCAGGAGATTAACAAAAATATGTTTAAGAACCTTAAAACCAGCCGGGGATAAAAACGGTTTATATAGGACAGAAATCAGGGTATTCGATTATTTGGAACTGGCCGCGATTGTTAGAAACCTTATGAAGTTATGCATAGTGGCTGTAGATCAGGATGCGGCTGAAATTCCATGTACAATTAAGAGCCGGACAATTGACGTTGGGCTAATACTGGGAGTTGCCCTGCAGTTATTTCCAATTGATGAATTTGAACTGCTGAATGAAATAAACACATTATTTCCTGCAGATCATGGCAAATGAAAAATGAGGAAACTAAAAATGAGGAAACCAATTAAACGGGATGAAATTGATAACCTGCTGAGAGCAGATGCAGAAAAAGCAAAGAAAATTCCAATTAAAAACTAAAATCATGGATACATCCAGCACAGAGGCTACAGAAACGATAATTACTTTAATGCAAAAAGCAAATTTTTTCAAAACCCTTAAACAGGATCATAAAAAAGAGAGTTTGTTTACTGCCGAAATAAAAGTATCAGGCTACATCGATCTGATTGGTATCATCTCCGATTTACTGAAAGCCAGCATACTCGCCCTGGACAGCGAACCGCCTTATGTATCCGGTTCCATATTCAATCCGGAGATAAATGTGATGACTTTGCTCGAAATAGCGTTGCAATTATTACCTCTCGGCGAAATAGAACTCCTTGATGCGCTGCATAAATTACATTTAAAACAAGAACAAGAGGTCAATTCAGAAAAGTAATTAATGATTGTATCCTACTAACAATAATTACAAACAAAAAAATAACTGCTTTAGTTATAACACAAATCCGTTGGAAAACGTCAGTTCGAATGTTTTTTGTGCAGAGAAACGGAACAAAAAAATGTATCGGGAACCGTTTTTAATAATAACTTTTCTGTTCTCGATATAATCCCGATGAAAAATCGGAATCACTCGAATTGACAAAAAATTATCATCAAAAACTAATTACATCCAACCGAATTATAAATTTTATAGTTATTTTAGGACGACACAAGCTCATTTGCAATCAGAGAACTTGAAGAAGCGATGGAAGAATTATAATAAAAAAATTAGCCATGAAGAAACAGCTGTATAGTAAGTTTAGGATTAAAAATTATATTTGTATAGCTAAAGCAGGATTTATTTAATAATTTGTATAGTTATTTTAGGACGACACAACCCTTCAATTCATGTATAAATAAGGCATAGATAAAGCATGGATAAAGCATAGATAGTGCATGAAACGGCTTTCTTAAAAATAGTAGTAAAAAGTCGTTTTCTAATAAGTAATTTCGTTAGTCAAAAGAGTGTACGATTTAATAATTCCAGCTCTGAAAAAGAGTACTTTAGGAGATAAATTTCTAAAAAGTTCTTATGAAAACTAAAACTCCTAGCCCTGATCGAAGCGGCATCCTTTTATGGCGGAGTTCGCCGTAAAAGATACAGCGGAGAGCAGGACACGAGCGATAGCGAACCGACGAAGTAATTGGCTTCTAATTATTCTTATCCTTCTTCCCCCATTTAATTTTTATTTTTCCGGCATCGTCTACGGCGAGTAAATGCAGGACGATTCCGCGTTGGCGAACGGCGTCGCGCTCGGCTTTGGTGGCGATCTGAGCGTCGTTTTTAGAGTTTCGGAGGGGGATGGTCATGGCCAGACTCGTACCACGCCCAAAGGAATAAACGCCCTGGGCATCCATGTTGAGAACGCTGGAACTAATGGTGAGTTGATTAACGTCGATTTGCTGGCCACGAAGTTTGAAGTTGCCGGATAAATCGCTGAAGGTGATGTTTTCTACATCGCGAAACGGAAAGGCAAATTTGCCGATTTTCATAATGGGTTCAAAGTTGAGTAAAGCACCCTGAGTGACATTGAAAGTGAGGTTTCCGTGTGAAGAATTGGTGATCAGTTCACCATTGCTGTTGATTAAACCGGTTATATTGACGTTGCTGGTGAGTTTTCCGCGGATGTTGCCGGGCGAAAATGAAGTGACTCCGAAGTTATTGAACGATTTTAAAAAACTCGCAATATCAACCTGATTGACCTGCGCGTTGGATGCGAAATTATAGTTTTTGCCATTGGGCGAAACGGTCGAACTGAAATTGATGCTTCCGCCGGAAGTCTGCAGGGAACCATTTTTGATGACAAGCCGTGAATCTATCATCTGAATTTGTGCTTTGGTGTTGGTTGCGGTGAGTTTATTGTACGTTATTTTGTCGGCTTTGATGCTGATATCGACTATGCATTTTTCAATCGCAGTCCGCAGCTGATTTGACATGGAAGGTTTTTTGGAAGTAATTTTCTTTTTTTGTGAAGAGGCCAAAACGCCCAGAAATTGCCTGATGTCGATACTCGGGCAATAAATATTCCAGTTTACGACCATTTTTTCAGGAGCGTCATAATATAAATTCAGGAAATTATCGATTCTTCCGTCGATAAAAATGGTGTTTTTTTGGTGTTTGTAGGCTATTTTTTTAATGAGCAAAGCTTCTTGTGTAAACTCGAGCTGTACGTTGATTTTTTCGGCACGGACGTTTTTCGGAATAAAATGAAAAGAAGCATTCTGAACGTTTACATTGCCAATAAAACGGGGTTTGGTAATGTACAAATCAACAATATCAAACTGAAATTTTAGGTTGGCCGTGGCATGACCTCCGGTAAAATTAATCCACTTTTCGGCGTTTTCTTCGTTGAGGTTTTCGATGTCAAAATCAGATTTTACGATTCCGGTTGCCAGTGGTTTGTCCAGATTATTAATCGATAATTGCGGAATTGTAAGCGGAATGTTTTTGTATTTTCCGGATAAGCGCGTTAAAATGATAGCAGAATTTGCGTCGTTGAAACCTGATTTTGGTTTGAAATTATTTGTAAAAATGCCTTTAAAACCGCAATCGGTAATTACCCCGTCGGGAATGCTAAGTTCGTTGTTTTTGACTTCGGCCTGAACGACAATTTTTGGATCACCTTCGGCATTAAAATCGCCTTTGATGTCGCAATTCACATCAATTTCTTCCTTTAGATTGAAGCGATTGAGTTTAGAACTGATATTTTCCGAAAGTAAATTCGAAGCATCTTCCCATAAAATAGTAGTGCCGATATTGATTCCGAAAAGCGCGTTGCCTTTGGCTAAATTGAAAAAAGCAACAATGTCAAAAGCATCTTTTCCGATTTTTAGATTGTCGGTTTTGACGTCTATTTTTTCTTTTTCGGCAGCATAGGAAACGGCAAAAGTGCCTTGAAGCAATTTTTGTTTAGCGAAACTTCCGTGAACGGTATTAAAAGCCAGACTCTTGATATTGGTTTTCAGGAAAACATTGGTTTGCCAGTCTTCGTCATCGTATTTTACTTTTGATTTTAAACTGGCAATATCAAAATCAAATAATTTATGTCCAATGCGATTGTCCAATACAAAATGAACATCGTTGAGGTCAATCTGATCGATTGTGGTTTCGGTTTTCGATTGGTTTTCGGGCGTTTTTTTCTTTTTTGGTTTAAAAATATTGGCGTTTGAATAGCCATTTTCGGCTTTGTATACGTAAATCTGTGCTTCGTTGATCAGGATTTTATGAATATTGATTTCGCTTTGCATCAAACTCCAGACGTTTAAACGGACTTCTATTTCGTTGGATTTCAGTAAAGTATGTTTGTGAGTATTCCAGTGATTGTCCTTTAGTTCAACCTCTTTTAACGCCAGCGTAAAATAGGGAAAACCGGTTAAAAATTTATACTGAAAATCACCAACATGAAATTTTCCGTTGATGTTCTCATTAATTTTATTGTTGATTTTGGCTATGATTTCAGCTTTATTCTGGTTGAAATAAACAGACAGTGCTGCGGAAGCGATTACAATAAGTGCAATACATCCTAAAATAAAGAAGCCAAGACGTTTGACGAACTTTTTAAAACGAACCGATTGTAAAAAGGTTTTGATAGAATGCAACGTTTTTTTCATCAGAAACTGTTTTGTTTTATTAAAGATACGTTAAAAAAATGAGTCGGTTTAAAAAATTGGTTTTCAGTTGATTAAGCAATAAATACTTGTAAATAAGCGCTTTACTGTTCATATAATTATTGACAATACATTTATAATCAAAACTAATTTGCGAATAACGTTTGATTGATTTAAAATTTCTAAATTTGTACTCAAGTTTAAAACTTATTAAAAAATTGTTTCCCTGAACCGGTTGAAGGGATAATCTTAAAATAAATTATTATGGCATTAGCAATCACAGATGCTACTTTTGATGAAGTAGTTTTGAAATCAGATAAACCTGTAATGGTAGATTTTTGGGCAGCATGGTGCGGTCCTTGTAGAATGGTTGGTCCAATCATTGACGAATTAAGCAGCGAATACGAAGGTAAAGTAGTTGTTGGAAAAGTTGATGTTGATGCAAACCAGGAATTCGCAGCAAAATATGGTGTGCGTAACATTCCAACTGTTTTGGTTTTCCATAAAGGAGAAGTAGTAGGAAAACAAGTAGGAGTAGCTCCTAAACAAACTTACGCCGATAGCTTAGACGCTTTGTTGTAATCGTAAGATTATAATTTATATAAAAAACGCCTGACGAAAGTCGGGCGTTTTTTATTGGAATAAAATGGTAAAAGTAGTTCCGAAGCCGGGCTTTGAGCTGACTTCGATCTTGCAGTTAATCGCTGTTCCCAGATCCCTTATCAAATGAAGACCTAAACCTGATTTGATTCCTATTACTTCTGAATCATTGTAAAGAGCTTTGAATTTTTCCAGATTTTCTCCCGGGCCATTATCTGTTATCGAAAGAAATGGTTTGTTGTTTTCCTGCCAGGCTTTCCAGATTATTTTTCCGTTTTTGTTTTTATCCAGTGCTTTTACAGCATTTCCTGTCAGGTTTCTGATAATGGTTTTGAGATAATTTTCATCGGTATTTAAAATAATGTTTTCGGAATTTTCAAATGAAATTTCGATATTTTCTATGGCTGAAAAATGCTTTTCAGTATCTTCAAATATAACTTCGACTGGAATATTTTTAAAATGTGGTTTGAAATTTTCCATCTGCCCTTTGCTCCAAAGCAAAATATCTTCCATGGAGGATAATAAATTTTCAGCTCCGGAAATAATTTTGGTCTGTATTCGTAAAGCAGTTTCTTCGTCAATGAGTTCGGGATTTTCTTTTTGAAGGTGTAAAAAGTGAATCAGATTTGAAATCGGGCTTCTTAAATCATGATTCAGAATTCCGAAGAATCGCGCTTTGATTTTATTGGCTTCATCAAGTTCCTGATTTAGGAGCTGTAATTTTTGATTTGTTTTTTTACGGTTTTGATTTTGTCTGAACAACAATAATCCGATTATAAAAACCAATACAAGTCCCGAAATCAAATAGAAGCGCTGTTTTCTGGCATCGTTAATCTGAATGTTTTTAATGGTGTTTTCTGCCGAAAGGTTTTTAATTTTCTGCTGTTTGGTTTTATTCTGATATCGTGCTTCGGCATTGGCAATACTTTGTTTAGCCGACTCCTGCATCATCTCGTCATTGTATCTGGAGTAGATTTCCTTATAATAAAAAGCCTCTTTCCAAAGCCCTAGAGCTGCATAGCTTTGAGACAGTTTCTGATTGATAATAACAAAGAATTCCTTGTCGTAGTTTAATGCATTTTTTGATGCTTCTTTAAGTGTCCTGATGGCATTTTTGTAATCTCCCTTCTCATATAAAACCCTGCCCATAATGGTGTTGGCTTCCATAAGAATTTCTTCATCCGTTGACTTTTGTCCAAATAAAACAGCTTTTTTTGCATAATAATAAGCCTTGTAGATCTGTCCTTCATCGGCATGATATTTAGACATGCTTTGATTTGCAAAACTTAAATTAAGAAACAGTGAATCTTTTGCTGTCGGGAAAGTGTAGATTAAGTTATAATATTTTTTAATGCTGTCCGGCTGTTTTTTGGCAGCGTAACACTGTAATAAATAATTGCATGAAAAAGCACTTACGTAGGGAGATGTTTTAATGTAAGGTTTTGATTCGTTTAAATACTCAATAGCTTTGTCAAATTGTTTCATTTTGACATATGCACTTGCAATTTGGCAATAGGACACACCAATATTCTCTGTATTTGCTTCACTTTTATCAAGTCGTTTTTTGTAGTTTATGGCTTTTAACTGATAGCCAATAAAATTTTCATATTCAGAAGTATTCAAATAATATTCGCCGAGACTTCCGTAAAGCACCGCTTGTACATAATTACTTTTGGTCGTATCAAGTACTTTTTTGATGGTTTCAATTAATTCTTTGCCTTTTTGGGTTTCATTTAGAGAATAATAGATATAGTTGAGCCGCATCAAAGAAGAAGTTTGGTTTTCTATATGACGGACTTTGTGAGCGTATTTCCATGAATTTTCATAGTTAACCAATGCTTTTTTGTATTGATTATTGCTAAATTCATAAGCAATTCCCTGCCGCAGGTAAAATGTACTTAAATATTTGTAATAGTTTTTTGAAAGTGCAATTCCTTTTTGTGAGGCAATGATAAGTTTGGAATATTCTTCTTTATCTAAAAGTGATTGGGTATAGGTAAGTAAGGCATCCAGTTTTTGAATGGTTGTTTTATATTTTGTCAAATTCGGCTCCTGTTGTCCAAAAACAGAAATAGTAATAAAAAACAAAATCAAAAAACCGGCTTTATTCATCTAAATGAGATTAAGGTTGTCTTTGTAACTTCTGCCAACCGGAATGGAGATGTTATTGTTTAAAATAATTTCGGTCGAATTCATTTTCTGAATAAATTGTTTTTGCACAGCAAAACTTCTGTGAATTCTGATAAAAGATTGAAAATGACTTTCTTTTAAAAGATTTCCGATACTCGATAAAACACAATGCCTTTTTCCTTCGGTAACAACTAATGTGTAATCTTTTAAGGCTTCGAGATACAGAATTTCATGCAGTTTTACTTTGGTCTGTTCATGACCTTCTTTGATATAAATAGTATCTCCGCCGATGCTTGCCTCAAAGAGAGAAGCTTTGAGTTTGATTTCCATAAATTCCTCAATGCGCTTCATTGTTTGCGTAAAACGATCGAGTTTTAATGGCTTTACAATAAAATCGAGGGTTTCAATCTGAAAACTTTCTACAGCATGTTCCGGATGTGCGGTTATAAAAATACAAACTGGAATTTCGAGGGCATCTTTTCTGAATTCGATTCCGTTTAAACCCGGCATATCAATGTCCAGAAATAAGATATCTACTTTTTGTTTTTGTATAAACGGAAGTGCGTTTTCAGCAGATTCGAAAACACCCAAAATATCCAGAACCGGAAATTTTTTGGCAAAAGATAGCACCGTCAGTCTGTCAATTTCATCATCATCAACTATAATACAAGAGTATTTCTTCATCATTCCAGCCTGTTTGGTGTTGTCTGTCTATTTAAAATGTTGTTTGTCTATTGGGTGTTTTTAACGAGATTTTATTGATTCAAATTTGTCCCGTAATTCAGTTGAAAGCAAAAATAAATCATTTTTTCTGACTTTGAACTTTACAAAAATAAATGTTATTGAATTAAAAAAGAACCATTTGAACCATTTTAAAATTAAAATTATTATGAAAACGCTTAAAACTATTTTTGCCATTTTATCAATTGCAGTATTTACTGTTTCATGCAGTAATGATGATGATAATTCACCAAAATTTCAGACAGAAAATCCGTTAGCCGCTTATTATACCCAAACCGGTTTTACAACTTCAACCAATTTTATCAATTCGGGGGATTACGAATTCGGATTGGTATTTACGCCAACAGTTAAAGGAAAAATAAAAGCGATTACGTTAAAACTTCCGGCTACAAATCCTTCTTTACGTGTTACCATTTGGGATTATACAACAAAAACAGTATTGCGTTCTGAAACTTTAAATGTTGCGACTGCGGATGTTGAAGTTAAAAAAGAAATTAGTGAGCTCGCTTTGGAGAAAGACAAAAAATACCTGATCTCTATGAATTCTAATGACTGGTATAAAAAGAGCAAAGCGGATAATTCTGCCACTACATACCCTATTGTTGCCGGAAACATCACTTTTAATGAATACAGATGGCTTTCGGGCACAGCGCAGACTTTTCCGACCACGGTTTCATCAACATATAATGCAGGAGATTTAAGTTTTGATTTTCAGCAGACAGAATAATATTTTTTGGATACTTTGAATTAGTAAGTTGAAAGGTCTGGCGAAAGTCGGGCCTTTTATGTTTTAGAAATGTTTGTCTATTTAAAATGTCGTTTGTCTATTACTGGTTTTTTACACTTCAATAGTGCTGCATCTTTGTTACATAATAATTCAAAACCAAAAATTATGAAAACAAGAATAAACAAACTGACCCTTTTGCTTTTGGCAGTATTTGCAGTCTCATGCAGCAACGACAGTGATAACGAAGCGCCCGAAGAAATTACGCCATCTTATTTATTGACAAAATTAAACAGCACTTCAGCATTCAACACTTATAAGTACAACGATTTAAACAAATTGATTGAAATAAACGGTACAGATGGCTCTTTTACATCGAGTTTTAACAGTACGTTGACCTATAATGGCAGTGGTAAAATTCAAGAGGAACTTAAAGTCGTTTCTGCTCTTTTTTCGACACCATCGTATAACAGAATAATTTATAATTATGATGCTCAGGGCAGACTTACAGAAAAAAAATATACACAAAACTCTTCTGAAAATCCGGCAATATACGATCATAAGCAAAGTTATATTTTTGAATATAACGGAAGCACCGTTACTCAAAAACTAATACTTAAAGGAAACACGTTGCCAAGCAGCAGAGCTGTTTTTGAGTATGACAAAAAAGGGAATGTAACTAAGAGTACATATTACAATAAAATAGACGCTAATACGCCTGATGGAGTGTTTTTCTATTCTCATGCCTATACATATGATACGAAACAAAATCCTGAATCTTCTTTGTCATCAGAATACAGGTTTCCGAATGCGTCAAAAAATAATCCAATAAAAGTGATAGAAACCTATAATTCAGATGCTCCAACAACTGCAGATATTGTTTTAGAATATAATGAAGGCGGCTATCCTGTAAAGAAAACACAATCCGGTATTGTGAGTAGTTATGAATATAAAAAATTGTAATATTCCGAATTACAGTTAAATTGGAGTTTTTGATTTAGTGGAGGTCTGGCGAAAGTCAGGCCTTTTTTATTGCAATAAACTGTTGAGCATAATTGTTTTAACACATAGAAACATAGCGCTTCTTTGAGAATAAAAGGCGTTTCACTTTTGCATCAAAACACATAGCTATGTGTTTTCAAAACAAATGGAATGCCTTCTTTTTGAGCTTGCAAAATCTATGTCTCTATGTGTTTAAATATTTTTTATTTTTACGAATCTTATATCCCGTTAAAATGAAAATTCCCTATTGGTTTCCTGCCTTTTTTATGACTCTCACGATTGGATTTTCTCAATCAAAAATAAACGAAAATCTTCTTTTAGAAAATGGCGTTTCTGAACAGCTCGCTATTTTCCGAAAACAACAGATTTCAGATGTCTCTTATGGATTGACTTTTGAAATTCCGAAACAAAAAAGCGAGAACATCAATTCTGAATTGTCGTTAAACCTGAATTTGTCTGATGTAAGTCAGCCGTTGTATTTAGATTTTAAGGAGAAAAGTCAAAATATAAAATCAGTTTCAGCAAACGGAAAAAATATAGCCACTGTTCATGAAAAAGGGCATATTGTAATTCCTGCCCAAAGTTTAATTTTAGGGAAAAACACGATTGCAATTTCGTTCATCGCCGGAAATTTGTCTTTAAACCGAAACGATGATTTTCTATACACTTTATTAGTTCCGGATCGGGCGAGTACTTTATTTCCGTGTTTTGATCAGCCGGACATCAAAGCGACTTACAAACTGAGTCTTTCTGTTCCCAAAGACTGGAAGGTTTTGGCTGGAGCCGATGTAAAAGAAACCGTTGAAAAAGGTGATTTTATTTTATACACTTTCGGGGAATCAGATAAAATGAGTACCTATTTGTTTTCTTTCGTAGCCGGAAAATTCAATAGTGTAACAAAAAAACCTGGTTTAGAAATGACTTTTTTATTCCGTGAAAATGACAGAGGCAAAATAGAAAGCAGTATGGATACAATTTTCAGCCTGCACCAGCAGTCTTTAGATTTTTTAGAAAAATATACAAACTATAAATTCCCTTTTCAAAAACTGGATTTTGCTGCTATTCCGGTTTTTCAATATGGCGGAATGGAGCATGTGGGTGCGATTCAGTACCGCGAATCGACTTTGTTTCTGGACAACAGCGCCACCGACAGCGAAAAGTTAAACCGTGCAAAATTGATCGCACACGAAACTTCGCACATGTGGTTTGGCGATTTGGTTACGATGAAATGGTTTGATGATGTGTGGATGAAAGAGGTTTTTGCCAATTTTATGGCAGACAAAATTATGAATCCGATTTTTCCGAAAGTCAATCATAATCTGCAGTTTTTTACAGCACATTATGGCAGCGCTTACGCGGAAGACCGATCTTTAGGAACCCATCCGATAAAGCAGCATTTAGCGAATTTAAAAGATGCCGGTTCGCTTTACGGAAGTATTATTTACAACAAAGCACCCATAATGATGCGACAGCTGGAAGTTTCGATGGGAAAAGAATCTTTTCAGAAAGGAATCCAAAAATACATTCAGAAATACGCCAACGGCAATGCTGACTGGAATAATCTCGTAGAAATCCTGGATGCCGAAACGCCTTTGGATATGAAGAAATGGAGCGAAGTCTGGGTGAACAAATCGGGGAGAGCCATTTTTACAGATAAAATTGAATACGATGATCAAAACCGAATTACGGCGTTTGAAATTGAGCAGAATGCAGAAGATCAATCAGAAAATATCTGGCCTCAGGTTTTTCAGATTGGACTGGTTTATGCGAATGATATAAAAA
>Ga0308157_10004361_pt1 | contig 18883 bp, 18 predicted proteins | sample PhyBR1_FD_201035 | JGI IMG/M metagenome (GOLD analysis project Ga0308157, IMG submission 201035) | Phyllosphere microbial communities from UC Gill Tract Community Farm, Albany, California, United States - DLSLB.R1 | ecosystem: Host-associated > Plants > Phyllosphere > Unclassified | place: USA...
AAATAACAAAAGAACTACCACTAAAATGAGTACGATCTCCGACCCCCCCATGTTTAAAAACTCTAATAACGTGCCTTGATACATCACTAATATAATTTATACAAATATAGACATTTTAACTTGTCTTAAGTTTATTTACTAATCCAGGCCTCTGGGTTTAATTTTGTCTGGCCTCTCATAATTTCAAAATGGAGCTCAGCAATATCTCCGGTATTCGCCAACACACCAATCGTTTGGCGGGTACTCACTTTATCGCCTTTACTTACGCTGGCCGATTTCAGGTTTTGATAAATCGTAAAATAGTTACCATGCATTAAGATCACTACATATTTACCATAAATAAGGCTTACGCCTAGAACTTCACCATCAAACACCGCCCTCACTGCTGCACCTTCGGAAGCCGTAATATTTACCCCTTCATTATTCATCGTGGCCTGGTCTACCTTATGTACACCGAAATGTTCGGTAATGGTACCCGAAACCGGATAAGGTAAGCGACCTCTGTTGTTCTCAAATCCTGCAGCCAGTTTTGCCGATCCGGCATCATTGGTAAGCAGTTCATTCGTATTCTTTTCTTTAGCTGCTGCTGGCGCCGCCGGAGCAGGTTTATTTTCGGCCCTTGCTCTTGCCGCTGCTGCTCTAGCCTCTGCTGCTGCCTTCGCGGCTGCTATGCGTGCTTCTTCTGCGGCTTTTCTTCTTGCTTCTTCAATTGCACGTTGAATGGCCAAACGAATGGCTTTATCAATCTGTGCCTGTTGTTTTATGCGGGTGTTGATGTCTTGTTTAAACTGTTTTTCCTGTCTGCTCAGTTTATTCAACACCACGGATTGCTCGTTTTTGTCTTTACCCAAACGCTCACGTTCTCTTTCCTGTTCTTTCAGCAGGTCACTTTTTTCTCTAAGCGTTTTATCCAATACTTTAATTTTGCCGTTCAGGTCTTGCTGGGTATTTTCGATATAACCCGCTTGTTTTTTACGGTACTGACTAAACTGCTGTAAATATTTTATCCGTTTATAGGCCTGGTTAAAGTCTTTGGCGGCGAAAATGAACATCATCTTGTCGTAAGCATTTCTGTTGCGTTGTGCAAAACGAATCATTCCTGCATATTCTTTTTTAAGATCGCCTAACTGACCTTGTAAAGTATGTACGGTATTGGTGTTCTGAGAGATTTGGTTATCCAGATTTTTTATTTCAGAATTGATTGTACCAATTTTATCCTGGCGCAACCGAATCTGGGCATTGATGGTATTAATCTGCTGAATAGTAAGCTTTTTACCGCTGGCAGCTTTATTCAAATTTTTCTGAAGTTGTTCAATTTCGCGCTGTATGGCTTCTTTTTTCCTTCTAAGTTGGCTTTCAGTTTGCGCTACCGCCGAAAGGGTAAGCACGCTTAAAAAAAGGATAAACAGATATTTGTGTAGCTTCATTAAGCCAAAAGTATAAAAATTTTGGAGTAAAAAATATTAAAATTGAGATACTCAGGTCATAATTACTTATAACAGAACAGTCTTCACGTAATCTTCATGCATCAGGTGGGCTTGAAACCGGAGTTGCTTAATTTGTTTGGGCAATTACTTAACTACAGTAAATCTCTTTGGTACATTAAACGGAAAATCGACCGGAACATTGCCGTCAATTTTAACAAACTGCATATCAATGTTTATCCGCTTTGCTTTTGATAAGGTTTTGATTTGCAAAGCGCTCGGAAATAAATATTCGTTTAATTTCTGGTAATCGGTGTAAGTTACTTTCAGTGCCTGTCCGTTTTGCGAATCATTTAAATTAGTTTCAGACACTTTAAAAAGTGTGTTGAAAAACAATTTATAATCGAGGGATTGTTTGCTGCCCGAAACTACCCAAACCCCATTTTCCTGCTTAACATCCGATTGGTCAGTCAAAAATTCGCCCATGGCATTGCCGGTTAAAATGGCCTGCAGGGTACTAAAATTAACCTGTTTATTGGTGAAATTGTAAATGTAGCTGAAAGGCTTTTGCAGATATTCGCTCTTCATGCGGTTCATAATTTTAATGCTATCGGGAGTAATTAAAGCCCTGGCTACCTCAGCCATTCCACCCAGTGCCGTAATACTTACCCAAATGGTTTCCTTGTCTTTCATTTTGAAATTCATGGTCACATCATTGGCATCGCCGGCAATATCAAGCGTAGCTTTTGCTTTAAGTGATAGGGTATTAAATTTAAGTTGTTTACTGTTGAGTAGGGTTAAGGCCTCGGATTTAGAATTATCGGTTTTGATTTCTGTTTTGGTTGGCGGAGCCACTACAATTTCCTTTTTAGGCTTACAAGCCGAAACAAAAACTACAGTCCCTAATACGAACAGGCTATTTAAAATATTTCTTCTCATTTATTTTTTTATTTAATACTTCCGAACTGTTTCCAGCCGCTTTTGCTTTTTGCCATTGAATTAATGCAGCATCCTTTTCACCCTTCATGTACAGGATATCGCCATAACGCTCCAGATAAACACCGTTCTTGCTGCTATTGTTTTGTAATGCTTTCTCAATCCAGGTTTTGGCCTGATCGTATTTTTGTTGTTTAAACAGAATAAAAGCGTAAGTATCGGTAACAGACGGATTATTGGGCATGGCACCGGCCGCAGTCTCGGCATATTTAGCCGCTTTGTTTAAATCATCATTCCTTAAAGCCAGATAGTAGGCATAATTATTCATGATGAGATAATTATCCGGTTCCGTTGCAATAGCCTTTTCGAAGGCTGTTTTGGCCAGTGCAAAATTATTCTGGTTAATATAAATATCACCCTGTAAGGCATAAACCTGTGCCTGTAAACTTTTATTCTCTACGTCAAGCTGCAGCGAGGTTTTCAAATTGCTTAAAGCTGCATCATATTTACCGGTTTTAAACAGGGCATAAGCCATGTAGTAATATAAGCTGGCCTGGTTAGGGTAAATGGTTAAAGCTTCATCGCCAACCTTTACAGCATCATCATAATGCCCGAGCAGGGTGTGAATATTAATGATCTGCTCCCAAACGATATAAACCTGTTCGTTCAGTTTTAAGGCTGCCTGATATTGTGTTAATGCTTCTTTTAAATTATTCTGCTGATAGAGTACATCACCATATAAAGCCAAGGCCTTAGCATCCGAAGGATTTTTTTCTGCAACCAGCTTACTCAGTTCTGTTACATTTTTGGCAACAACAGGCTGGCTGAGTTTAGGAAAAAGTGCTGCAATAATTTTTATTTTTTCATTAATTGGCATTTCGGCACTTTCGAAAGCCATTTTTAAGGAAGCAAAAGCTGCTTCGTCGTTTTTTTGCTTGCGGTAAATATCGGTCAGCCCCAGGTTTACCTCAAAATTATGAGGTTCTATCTGCTGTGCTTTTACCAGCACCTTTAATGCTTCCGGATCATTACCTTTTTGCAGGAGTAAGCCTGCTGCATATAAATAATTTTTAACATCAGCCTGGTTGCCCTCCAGCAATTTAATGATATCGCTTTCTTTGGTACTGCCGTTCTGGTCCATCCTCCTTTTGGCTACCAATAATTCTTTCGAGTCACCAAATCTGGCTTCGATCTCGCTATAGGTTTTCTTAGCTGCCTCGAGCTGATTGGCTAAAAACTGGGCATTGGCTTTATCAAAATAGTAGGCATCATTTTGCGGATCGAGGCGGATTAACTGATTAAATACCTCAACCAGTTCTGGCATTTTATCATTTCGTTTGTACACCTCACCCAATAAACGCCAATACCAAAGGTTATCCTGATTTATTTTCAGTGCCTGCTTTATATTTTGCTCTGCTTCGGCAAGTTTATCTAAACGCAAGTTGGCATTGGCCAGTTCGAAATAGGCTGCATGGTTACCGGGGTCTAAACTTACAATCTTATTGAAATTTGTTGAAGCGACTACATAATTTTCAGACATCTTTTCACGCAGACCTGCAAAGAACAATTGCTTTACCATATTGCTGTCACGGTTGGTAGCTGGTACAGCTGTTCCCTGACCAAAAGCCTGCATGCTAACCAAAGTAATACCGATAAGAAAATGTATTTTATACTTCATATCATTTTATTCGTCCAAAAATCAACTCCAAACTTACTTCCCGGTATGTCCGTAACCACCTTCACCACGATCGGTTTCACCAAGTGAATCAACTGCCTGCCAGCTTACCGTTTCGTGTTTAGCCACTACCATTTGTGCAATCCTGTCGCCATTAACAATTTTAAAATCTGTATCCGATAAATTTACCAATAAAACCTTGATCTCGCCACGATAATCGGCATCAATTGTTCCCGGAGCATTAACAATACTAATGCCATGCTTATAAGCGAGTCCGCTTCTTGGCCTGATCTGTGCTTCATAACCAATGGGCAACTCCATGAACAAACCTGTTGGTACCAGTAAACGCTGCAAAGGTTTAAGTGTAATGTCTTCGGCTATTGCCGCTCTCAAATCCATACCGGCTGCATGTACAGTTTCATATTGTGGCAGTGAATGTCCTGATCTATTGATAATTTTTATTTCCATATTGAGATGTGATATACCAGATATTAGATAATATTCCCGGCTCAGTTACTTTTTTAACATTTTCACCAAGTCCCTTTTTTCGAAATAAAAAGCCCCCGCCACAAAAGCAATTAACATGGCATTACCGACGTATATATTTCTGTTAAAGATAAAAAATGAAGCAAATACGATTACAGTAGAAACAATTAAATAGGCTAAAATCTTCTTTAGGTTATACGGTATAGGATAATATTTCTGACCGAGTACATAAGATAAAACCATCATCACAAAATAAGCCAGCATGCTTACCCAGGCCGAGCCCATATAACTGAATTTAGGAATCAGCACAAAATTTAATACGATAGTTATTATGGCACCGGCAACAGAAATATAAAGACCATAACGTGTCTGGTCAGACAGGCGGTACCAAATAGAGAGGTTCATATAAATACCTAGACACACATATCCCAGCAATAGATAGGGAACTGCCGGCAAACCCACCCAATATTCTTGCTTCCTGATAAAATATTTTAATATTTCGATATTGGCCACAATTGCAATAAACAGAACCGTTAGAGCAATAACAAAATATTTTAAAATGGTTGCGTAGGTTTCGCGTGCATTTTTTTCTTTTGCATGACTAAAGAAAAATGGTTCGGCCCCTAACCTAAAGGCGGTGATAAAAATACTCAAGAAAATGGCTATTTTACATACAGCTCCATAAATTCCAACCTCACCATCAGCAATTTCCGCTGGCAATAGTTTTTGTAACACTATTTTATCGAGGTTTTCATTAACAATAAATGATAAATTGGCAACCAAAATTGGCCAGCTGTAAGAAAACATATTGGCAAAGAGTGCCCGATCAAAACGTAGCTGCAGCTTCATAAACTCTGGCAGCAAATAAATTAAAGTAACTACAGAAGCAATTAAATTCGAAACAAAGACATAGCCAATCCATTGGTAACGGTACCATGAGGCCAGCCACTCAGCACCTGCCCAATGGTGTTTAATTATTGCAGGAACCAGGTAAAGAAATATAAGATTGAAGCCGACAAAACTGCCAATATTTAAGAATTTAGCTACACTGTATTTAAACGGCCGACCATCTGCCCGAAGTTTTGCAAAGGGAATAACACAAATTGCATCTACAAACAAAATCCACAGAAAGAAACTCACATATTGCTTATAATCGGCAATTTCAGCTGTTTTTGTAGCCAGATAAGCAGCAATTGAAGAAGAAAAAACTAATCCTGTAATTAAGAAAAGAGTAGAAATAAAAGCAATGCAAAGAAATGAATTATTATAAACCTGCTGTTTTTTATCTTCAAATTTATTTAAATACCTAAAGTAGGTGCTCTCCATTCCGAAAGCCAGAACGGCATTAATTAACGATGCATTGGCATACATGTTTGTGAAAATACCATAAATGCCTTTTTGGTAAACCCCCGTGTAAATTGGAGTGAGGATAAAATTGAATAAACGGGAAAAAACGGTACTAATACCATAAACCATTGTTTGCCCCAGAAACTTTTTATATACAGACATTTAGGATTGAGATTTGAATATCGTGCACTGAGATAAGCTCTCTACAGGAGCAATATGGAAGTCCAACAATTCAGCAATTTATTTTCTTAAAACTTCAAAATTACGATAGTTTTTCACTTCGGCTTCGTTTACTACAACATTTTCTACCCGCGAACGGTCAGGCCCTTCGTGGCACCAGTTTACAAACTCTTCGAGAAAAATCTCGTCACCTTCCACCTCAATATATACTGAGCCATCTTTTTCATTTCGGACAAAACCCGTTACCATCATCTGGTTGGCTATCATTTTGGTGGTTTCCCTAAAACCAACGCCCTGCACTTTACCAGTTATCATTATATTGAGGTGTTTCATTTATTGTTGTAAAATTAAAATATGCTAAAGTTTACAAAGGTAGTAAACCAATTGTGTATCGTTACGTTTATAACCCCAATTCGCTTTGCAATTGTTTAATACGGGCCATTTCAGCTTTAAATTCCTGCCATATTTCTTCAAGTATAACGCTTGCAGGCCTGATTGCTTTCAGCATCGCCGAAACCTGGCCAATTTCAAGTTCGCCCTTTTCCATATCGCCTTCAAACATGCCCAGTTTTGCTCTTGCCCTGCCTAAAAGTTCAGCCAGCTCAGTCCTGCCGGCTCCTTCGGCTTCGGCATTGGCAACAGCATCGGCAAACTCATTTTTCAATAATCTCACCGGAACCAGCTTTTTCAGCGCTAACCTGGTATCACCTTCAGTTGCTCCTATAATTTTGTGTTTAAATGCAGGGTGTGCCGATGATTCTTCGGCTACAGCAAAAGCAGACCCCACCTGAACTGCTTCGGCACCTAAAGCAAAAGCAGCCAGCATGGCTTTTCCACTCCCAATGCCGCCGGCAGCAATTACAGGAATTTGTACAGCAGCTTTAATCATCGGGATTAAACACAATGTGGTGGTTTCTTCACGCCCGTTATGTCCGCCAGCCTCAAACCCCTCGGCTACGATGGCATCTACCCCGGCCTCTTCTGCCTTTAAAGCAAATTTGGTATTGGCAATAACATGTACAACAATAATCCCTTCATTCTTTAAAATTTTAGTCCAGGTAGCCGGATTACCTGCTGAAGAAAAAACAATCTTTACTTCTTCTTCGATTACAATATCAATAATTTCCTGAATATTGGGATAAAGCAACGGAATGTTAACGCCAAAAGGTTTATCGGTAGCTTTTTTGCATTTTTGAATATGAGCTTTCAACACCTCAGGATACATAGAACCCGCACCTATGATACCTAAACCACCAGCATTGGATACAGCCGAAGCCAGTCGCCATCCACTGCACCAAACCATTCCGGCCTGAATAATCGGATATTTGATATTAAAGAGTCTACAGATGGGATTCATCGATTAGATTATTTTTGTTACCTGATCATTTTCAATTACAAAACCTTCTCCTAGCTGAATAAGGTTTAATCCTGGTTTTTTTCCAATCTCTATTGTACCTAACTGTTTATCCAATCCAAGAAATTCAGCTCCGTTGATGGTTGCCCATTTCAAGAGCTGTTCAAAGCCAATCTTTTTATATTTCTGGAGGGTCAGCATCTCAGCCAAAATATTGAGCTGATGGTTACTGGCCAGACTGTCGGTTCCCAAAGTAATTTTTACGTCTTCTTCCTCCAGCAGAGTAACATCAGGCAATGTATCTTCTATATATAAGTTAGCCTGCGGACAAAGGCACCAATATAAATTTGCATTGATTTGTTTCGCAAATTCAACATCTGAGCGGTTCGAAACCGTATTGTGTACCAGTAAAGTTTTTTGTTGTCCAGCATATGGTAACCAGCTTTTCAAAGATGTTTTTTGCGTAGGTTCGAAAAAAGAAATATCCAAACCTAAAAATTGGTATAAGCCCAAAAATCCACCAGTCTTGCTTTCAAAAAAAGTATTTTCATCAACAGTTTCCTGGTTGTGTACACTAATCAAGCTATCATCCTGTTGTGCTTCCGCGTCAATCAAGGCAAATAATGCAGTCGAAACCGAATAAGGTGCATGAGGCACTACAGCTGCAGGTAACGGACTAAATGCTTCTTTTATTCCTTTGGCATAATCCATTATTGCTAAAGCACGTTCAGGATTAAACCCCATTGCCTCTACAAAAGTATGATAGTATATTTTACTACTTTGTTTAATGGTTTTTGACACGATCTGGTTGGAAATATCACCAACAGCTACAATTCCGTTATCAAACATTTGCTGGTCGGCATTTCGCATTGCCAAATCAACTTGCCCTGCATCACTTTTCCTGTTTGTAATGATTTGCTGCACAAATCTGACCAGACCAGTCTTCTCGGGGATTTGCCCCAGCATGTGCGAGAGCTCTAAATGACAATGTGTATTAATAAAGCCCGGCACAATTGCACCTTTCAGATGAACGATATCGGGATTCCCGACCTCATCAGCAGCAAATATCTGTTGTATTTCACCAGCTGTATTTACTCCAACCACACCATTTTTGATTGGGGAACTACTTACCGGAAAAATCCAATCGGCAGAAAAGTATTTAAGCATACCTGCAAATTAAGCGGATTAAACCAAGGCATCAAAATATTTTAGGGAAAATAGAAATGGTAAGGAAAAGAAAAAGAGCCTCCTATCGGAATCGAACCAATGACCTACTGATTACAAGTCAGTTGCTCTACCAGCTGAGCTAAGGAGGCTTTTAATCGGGCTGCAATGATAGAAAAAATTTCTCTTTTAAAAAAATAAAGAAAAAATACTTGAAAGCTGGTCACCAGAACTGGTTGCATTCAATATTTAACTACAAAAGCTGACCTTACCTGTAGTTATTCTCCCCAATGTGTGGAGAAACTCCACAAATGGAAAAAACATCTAAAAACATAAAATACTAATAAACAGCAACTTAATCACAAGCATCAGTTTTGGCACCATTATGAAACCTTGGCAAGTATTGTTACACAAATTAAATTTAAAAATCATACTATGAAAAAGTTCGTATTAGCAGCAACAGTATTAGCATTAGCAGGATTCTCGACCGTAAAAGCAAGTGAAGTTAAAAATTTAAAACCTACTGCAATTGTAGCAGTTCAGGATAGTGCAGTAAAAACTCCGGTTAAATTAGAAGAGCTACCTGAGCCAGTTACTAAAGCATTAAAATCTGATGCCTATAAAGGCTGGTCTGCTACCGAAGCGTGGTCAGTGAAAGAGGGAACAAAAGAGTACTACTTAATCAATGTTAAAAAAGAAGCAGAAACCGGTTCTGTGAAAATTGATAAAGACGGCAAACCAGTTCAATAATTTCAAAAGTGTATAAGCGCCATTCAGGCATAATCAATATAAGCGTAGCCTCAGCGCTACGCATCACCTTAAAATAAAATAAAGATGAAAAAATTAGTTTTATCAGCTGCTTTCTTAGCTTTTGCAGGATTTTCAGCAGTGCAGGCAAGTGAAGTAAACACCATGAAAAATGCTGCAATTGTTGCAGTTCAGGATAGTGCAGTAAAAACTCCTGTTAAATTAGAAGAATTACCTGAGCCCGTTAAAACAGCATTAAAATCTGATGCTTATAAAGGCTGGACAGCTACCGAAGCATGGTCAGTGAAAGAAGGAACCAAGGAGTATTACCTGATCAATGTTAAAAAAGAAGCAGAAACCGGTTCTGTAAAAATTGACAAAGACGGTAAACCCGTACAATAAAAACCCAAATATTACATCTACCTAGTACAAGAAAGCCGGATTATGTCCGGCTTTTCTTATTTTTGTTACATGGCGAGAATCCTGATTTTAGAAGATGATACTACTTTTGCTCAGTTACTTGAAGGTTTTTTAACAAAAAACGATCATGCTGTTACGCTTGTAACCCATGTAAAACAGTCTTTTAAACTCATCGAAAATAACGAATTTGAACTGTTCTTAATCGATTACCGTCTACCCGACGGAACAGGTTTTGAAGTATTAGAACATTTGCGCGATAAGGGACTGTCTATCCCTGTAATCGTTATGACCAGCTTTAACGATGTACGTACAGCCGTAAAATCGATTCAGTTAGGTGCTTTTGATTATATTACCAAACCCGTTAATCCCGATGAGCTTTTAATGGTGATTAAAAATGCCTTAACTAAAAAGGATTTAAAAACTACCGGAACTAATGAGGTGAATAGCAATTTCATTAAAGGTAAAAGCGCCATTGCCGATAAATTATATGAGCACATTAACCTGGTAGCACCTACCGATATGTCGGTAATTATACAGGGTGAAAGTGGAACAGGGAAAGAATTTGCCGCCCGGACTTTGCACCAGCAAAGCAAACGAGCCGATAAACCTTTTGTGGCCATAGATTGTGGTGCATTATCTAAAGACTTGGCTGCCAGCGAATTATTTGGACACGTCAAGGGCGCTTTTACAGGGGCATTAAATGACAAAAAAGGGCAGTTTGAAGCCGCAAATGGGGGAACATTATTTCTGGATGAGGTGGGTAACCTAAGCTATGAAGTACAGATTAAATTGCTCAGGGCTTTACAGGAGAGAGTAATTCAACCTCTTGGCAGTACCAAACAAATCCCGGTTGATGTACGCATTGTTACCGCTACTAACGACGACCTGGCCAATAGCATACAACAGGGTGAGTTTAGAGAAGATTTATACCACCGCTTAAACGAATTTAAAATACAGCTTCCTCCATTGCGCGAGCGGGGCAGCGATTTAGAATTATTCATCAATCATTTTATACAATTGGCTAACCGTGATCTGGGGCGCAATGTTAAGAGTATTTCGGCAGAAGCCAAATCACTTTTATTGCAATACGATTGGCCAGGCAATCTGCGCGAACTTAGCAATGTAATTAAGCGCATGGTTTTATTAAGCCCTGAAGAGGTGGCTCAGGTAGGGGCATTACCTGATGAAATGACGATTGCTGTTCATCAGCAAACACAGCCTGGAAATTCTTCTGATTTAAAAGCGGTAAACGAGCAAAACGAAAAGGCACTCATTGCCGAAACCCTGATTAAAGTAAAACACAACAAATCAAAAGCTGCCAAAATATTAAATATCGACCGCAAAACGTTATACGCAAAAATGGAGCGGTACGGAATAGAATAATTATATTTTTATACTGAAAGCACACAGGTAAGTGCACAATGCAGATTTCCACAATCATTTCCCGTACTTTCTTATATCATCCATCTGTATACTTATTATACCGAATCCGAATAATTCATTTCTTCCATTACCGTAATTAAATCTTCCAGCTTTTTAAGCTGCAGAGAAATATCGGATTTAACCTTATTGGTTAAGCCTTTTTGGGCAATTTCAATTTCCAATAACCTGAATGCATTGGCCAGGGTTTTAGCTCCCAGTTGTCCGGTTCTGCCTGCAAGGCGGTGCACAATCAATCTGCTATGGTCCTGATCATTTTTTTCCAGGTGAAGCTTTAATTCGGCAGCGTCATCAACAGAATCCTGTTTAAACCTGTTTAATATTTTTTCCAGCAACTGCTGATCGCCAAGAGTCATTTTTTCTATCGCTGAAAAATCAAACTCAGGTTGTTCCGCTAAAACAGCCGTTTTCTCAAAAATAGATAAAATATCCGCTGCCCTGAATGGTTTCATAATCAATCCGTCAAAACCTTCACTTAAAACCATCTCACGTTCCTCCGGCAAAACCTGAGCAGTTATGGCATAATATTTAACTGAAGCAGGCAGTTTTTTTCTCAGTAAATGGCAAAGTTCAAAACCAGTCATTTCGGGCATGCGCATATCAATCAGCACATATTTTAAATCATTTTCAGGGCTTGCCTGCAAAATATCTGCTACCTGGGTAAAGCTTTTAAAGGGGATATTATTCTTTTCGAAAATTATTCCGCAGAGTTCCAAAATCAGCTTGTCATCGTCAATTACCCATACCGTTCCGGGGTTTACTATAGCATAATGTGCTAAATCTAGTTCATTGTGCGTGGGTTCATTGGTATACTCATATTTAAGGTACAGGTTAAATGTGGTTCCCACGCCTGGCTTGCTCTTCACATAAATCCTTCCGCCCTGGGCTTCAATTAATGATTTAACAATTGGTAAGCCTAAACCTGTACCTGCCTGGTTGATGATATATTTTTCGGGCGATTCAATCTGTTCAAATTCATTAAAAATTTTAGCCTGGTCTTTTTCTTCAAAACCAATCCCTGTGTCCTGTATCGTAAAATGAAAATGCAGGTCGTTATCTTGTTTTTTATAGGAAACAGCTAATTTAATCTCGCCCTTTAATGTAAATTTTACCGCATTGCCCAGCAAGTTAAATAAAATCTGTTTTAACCTGAAAGCATCACCTTTTACTGATTCGAGGTGCTCAAGATTTAAATCAACATTTAACTGTAACGATTTCTGTTCCGCCAGCGGACGCATCACCGAAACCACTTCGGCTAGAACCTCCTGAATGTTAAAAACCTGATGGTTAAAGCGGAACTCACCCGAAATAATACGGTTATAGTCTAATACCTCGTTAACGATCTGCAGTAAATGGATTGATGACTGATAAATGGCATCGATATCCCTTTTATTAGGAACATCTTGCTGGGTTATCAGTTCAGCATAACCCAATATGGATTGCAGGGGCGTCCTAATCTCATGACTCATATTTGAAAGGAAACGTTGTTTTGCTTTTCCATGATATTCGGCCTCATCTTTAGCCTGTTCAAGCGCTCTCCGGTATTTATTGCTCCGGGTAATATCGGCCAAAATCAAATAGAGCAAAATAACCGTCAGAAGAAAAAATGCAAGGATGATGATCGTAATTTGCGTAATCCCATCATTTACCACTTCTTTAGCCTGAATACCATTTAAATCAACTTGTGCAACCGCCTCTCCCTCAACTTCTCGTAAAATTTGCAGCATTTGAGCCGTTAATGCATTACTCGCATTGGATAGATCAGCCTCACGTTTTAAAAACTTCTGGCTTTTCTGACGCTGTTCCATTTCGATATTTTTTAACGAACCGGTCATGCTTTTCATAATGCTATCTTCGGCTTTAGCATTTAAAGTATCGCGTTTAACTTTAAATTCTTCATTAATAATCTGGTAAGCCTCTGATTTTTTCTTCCCGAAAAGTTTGGCAAAAAAGTTACGCGATTTCTTCTCTTCTTCGGGCGCTACAGTAGTGGTAGATGTGGTGGTTTCGGTTGTCAGAATTGCACTGTCTGTTTGCCTGCTGCGCGTGGCGACCAGTTCGTTCAACTTCTTCACTTCATCCGAGAACGACTTGGTATTCACCAGCGTTTCGCGCACTTTCAGGTAATTTACAAATTGCTTGTCGCGATCAGAAAGTAGATTTTTAATCGATTTTATACGCACCAGCTGAGCAGAATCGCCTCTGTACAACTTCCTGAGGGTATCCAAACTAGACCTTAATTTGCGCGACTCTTTCAGGAAATTATAATTTCCTTGCTTGTTAAATGCTTCATCCCGTTGCAGCTGATCCAGTCGGGCAATTTTATGCGAAAGATCATTTACAATCCTTAAACGGTCGTTCGGAGCCGAAATTTCCTCAACGGTATCCAGCATGCGGGTAAAAGCAAATTTACTGATACCCCATGCCATTAGCAAAGCAAAACAGGCCAATAAGAAACCTATAATGACTTTACTCTTTACTGCCCGGAAAAAACGCTTTTGAATAACCGCCGCCATCTAATTCAGATTATGTACCTGATACCATTATAAACGGTTTAACAGGTAAATTGATATCTTTTTATTGTTTACAAATAACGTACCACAAGAAATCTGCTCAAAAAGCTTTAATTTTATAGATCGCCTAATCAAACAAAACATGAACCGTATCGATCGCCTTTTCGGCATATTAACCCTCCTTCAATCTAAGAAATACATTACTGCCGAAAAAATTGCAGAGCGGTTTGATATGAGCGTACGTACTGTTTACCGCGATATTAAAGCCCTGGGCGAACAGGGTATTCCGGTAAGTTTCGAGCAACATAAAGGCTATTATCTGGTGCAGGGATATTTTTTACCACCCGTTTCTTTTAACATGGAAGAAGCCAACGCACTGCTTTTAGTAGAAAGCCTGGTAAATGGTTTTGCAGATTATTCTATCCGCGCGCATTATTCTACTGCACTTACAAAAGTAAAGTCGGTACTAAAAAGCAACCAGAAAGAGAAACTGGAAACCATGAATCAGCACATTAAACTGCAAATACCTGAAAGGCTTAATTTCAATTTTGAATACTTATCGCTCATTCAACAAGCCATTGCCGAAAAACACATCATCGCACTCGACTATAAAAATAATAAAGAAGAAATAAGCAAACGGGAAGTAGAACCCATTGGATTAATTTTTTATGCTTTTAGCTGGCATTTAATTGCCTGGTGCCATTACCGGAATGAGTACCGGGATTTTAATCTCACGCGGATTATCTGCATCAAAAACCTGGGCATTTCGTTCAGAAAAACCAATCACATGCCTTTAAACGATTACATGCACCTGTTGCCTGTAAATTATTAAAATATTTTTTTTACACTGCCATAGGGTTGTCAGTCAACCATGTTTTCTTTGTTTAAGCAAACATCAAAATCATGGGTATCGCCAATTGACTGTTGATGAAATTACATATCCCAGAAAAACAAAACAAAAAAATATGGACATTATTAAAGCATTATTGAAAGAATTGGAAGCAGAGTTTAACACAACGAAAAAATTCCTCGCACTGGTACCTGCTGATAAATTTGATTGGGCTCCGCACGAAAAAAGTATGAAGATGAAATCGCTGGCCAGCCATATTGCCGAATTACCAAGTTGGGTAGCCATGGCACTTACAACAGATGGACTTGATTTCGCTACTGCACCGTATGAAGAAAAGCAAGTCCAAGCAGCCGCTGATTTGATTCATATTTTGGAAGAAAGCTATACCAGTGGAAAAACAGAACTGGAGAAAGTACACGAAGGCGTGCTGGACGAAAAATGGACTTTGAGAAACGGTGAGCAAATTTTGGCCGATTACACCAAATACGAAACGATCCGTCACTCGCTGAGTCAAACCGCTCACCACCGTGCACAATTGGGCGTTTATTTCAGGTTATTAGATATTCCGGTACCCGGTAGCTACGGTCCGAGTGCCGACGATCAGAATTTTTAATTTATAGCAGCTACAACTGTCATTTCAGTGGAAACAGATTTTGGTGCATTTCTGAATTTCATTTGAAATGACGGTTGTATTACCCGCCTGTTTTCGGATTTCAGTTTCATCTGGTTAAATTTAACCATGAAGAAAATCTTTGCAATCTGCGGCAGTACCAAAGCAAGCTCAACCAATCTACTGTACATCATAGCCATTAGCCAGCTTTTAGGTTCAGGATATGAAGTAACTTCACTCACTTCCATTGCAGATATTCCGCATTTTAACCCCGATTTAGATACTGAATATCCTGCAGAACAGGTCGAACAACTCCGGAAAAAGATCAGTGAGGCTGACGGAATTTTAATTTCTACGCCTGAGTATGCAATGGGACTGCCCGGTAGCTTAAAAAATATATTGGATTGGACAGTGAGTTCATCTTCCTTTTCAAAAAAACAGGTTTTGGCTATAGTTGCTTCCTCGCAAGGCGAAAAAGCTTATCAATCTTTGATTGATATTTTAACGGTTATTGAGGCTGAAGTTCATGCATTGTTAATTCCCTATGCAAAAACTAAAATTAACGGCGAAGGCAATATTACCCATGCGGAAACTTTATCGGCACTTCAAGCTATACTCGATCAATTTGTTGCCGGCATATCGAATGGATAACACAATTTATTTCCGTAAAATTGCAGCATGAACAATAACTCTGCAACCCGTTTAAATAAATTCATCAGCGAAAGCGGATTATGTTCACGCCGCGAAGCAGACCGATACATCGAAAAAGGAACAGTTTTCATCAATGGAAAAAGAGCCAAAGTAGGTGACCAGGTTTTTGCGGGCGATAAAGTGATGGTGAACGGCCATAATATCGAACCCAAGGAAGAAAGCAGTTTCGTTTTACTCGCCTTTAACAAGCCAGTGGGTATTACCAGTACGACCGAAAGCGGCGTACGCGATAATATTGTAGATTATGTAAACTACAGTGAAAGGATTTTTCCGATTGGCCGTTTAGATAAAGATTCATCAGGTTTAATTTTCCTGACCAACAATGGCGATATCGTGAACAAAATTTTACGCGCCGGGAATAAACACGAGAAAGAATATATCGTTACCGTTAACAAGCCCATTACTGATGATTTTATCTTCGAGATGAGTAATGGTGTACCCATTTTGGGGGTAAATACGCGCAAATGCAAGGTTCGGCAAATCAGCACCTTTGTATTCAATATTATTTTAATTCAGGGGTTAAACAGGCAAATCCGAAGAATGTGTGAGCATTTTGGTTACGAAGTTACCAAATTAGAACGCACCCGGATTATGAATATTAGCCTTAAAGGCATCCCAATGGGCGAATTCAGGGAGCTTACCGAAGAGGAGATGAACAGCATTAGCAAAAGTGTTGAAAATTCTACTTCAGAAGCTAAACCGAAATCCAAAAGTAGCCCAAAGAAAAAACAAAATGCCTGGGAGGAAATCCCTGAGTTGAGAGAGGAGCAACCGAAAAAACAGTTCAAACCAAAACCGGCAGGTAAAAAATATTCGGCCCAAGGAGGATCAAAAAATACTTCTAAAAGCAATTCTGGAAACCGGAATGCCAGACCAGCAAAACAAAAGTCAACAGATAAATCTCATTCACGTAAACGTGGACGTTAATGAATAGCATCATCTATCTCAATACAACCATTTTTCTTTTTCTCGCTGGTGTTCATTTTTATTGGCTGGCTGGAGGCAAGTGGGGTATTAACGCTGCCTTACCAGCCACAGCACAGCATCAGCCAGTTTTTAATCCTGGCAAAGCCGGAACATTCGTGGTAGCCCTGGGTTTGCTTACCTTTGCAGGCATTACTTTTGCGCATAACTTTCATTTCGAAATTGATGTACCCCATTACCTCCGTTATGCTATCGTGGTTATTTTTCTAATCAGAACCATTGGAGATTTTCGGTATGTGGGTATCTTCAGGAAGATAAACCACACAGTATTTGCCAGATACGATCAGCAATATTATGTTCCCTTATGCGCTTACCTGGCCTTATCAGAATTTTTTCTTGCTGCGTATTAATGTAAAATTTATTCATTAATAGGGAGTTGCAGTTACAATAGTTCTACCTTCCAGCTTTTTTAAGTAACTTTGCGGCAAATGGTAACAGCAAAAAAAACCGATATCCGTGCGTTAGATCTGCCACAATTGCAACAACATCTTACTGCAATGCAACAGCCTGCATTTAGGGCTAAACAGATTTATCAATGGCTATGGGAAAAATCGGTAACGAGTTTCGAGCAAATGAGCAATCTTTCTAAAGACTTAAGAAAAGCTTTAGATGATACTTTTACCATTAATGCTGTTCAGGTTAATAACTCGCAGTTCAGTAACGACCATACCATTAAAAACACTTTTAAACTCGCCGATGGCAATATTGTTGAAGGAGTTTTAATTCCTTTAGAAGACCGCATGACGGCCTGCGTAAGTTCACAAGTGGGCTGCAGCTTGACGTGCAAGTTCTGCGCAACTGGGTACATGGACCGGAAACGCAACTTAAATGCCGATGAGATTTACGATCAGGTTGTCTTAATCGATAAACAGGCCAAACAAAACTATAATAACCCACTTACTAATATCGTGTATATGGGTATGGGCGAGCCTCTGCTAAACTATGCCAACGTGTTAAAGTCGATTGAGCGGATCACTGCTCCGGATGGCTTAAACATGAGTTATAAGCGTATTACAGTTTCAACTGCTGGTATTGCTAAAATGATTAAAAAACTGGGCGATGATGGTGCTAAATTTAACCTGGCACTCTCCTTACACGCGGCTAATGACGAGAAGCGTAATGAAATTATGCCGATCAATGAAGCTAACTCCTTAAAATCACTTGCAGAAGCACTAAAATACTATTTTGCCAAGACTAAAAACCCAGTAACTTATGAATACATCGTTTTTAATCATTTTAACGATGAAATTGCTGATGCCATGGATTTGGCTAAATTCTGTAAACACATTCCTTGTAAAGTTAACCTGATTGAGTATAACCCGATTTCTTTCGCCGCATTCACCAATGCCGAAGGCGATAAGATTGATGCCTTTTCAAATTACCTAAAAAGCCAGGGGATTAATACCAACATCCGTCGTAGTCGTGGTAAAGATATCGACGCAGCATGTGGCCAATTAGCCGTTAAAGAAGAAGCTAAAGCCTAGTTAAAGTCCATTAATCTTCCATTTTTAGTAGCGCACCGGTAGCATTAATCGTCCAGGCCCGACCTGATATCCCAAGTGATCGCTTTAGCCAAAAGGGATTTTCACTGCTATCAGCGCTATTATCGTAAGGCCTGCAGGTAAAATTTATCATTTCGACATCCTGTAAATTGACCGTCATTGCCAGCTTGACTGGCAATCTTAATGCAATATAATCATGTCCGGAGTTTTCATTCAGGTTTTATGGAAAATAAGAATTCTGTCTAAACAATGGGGTTTGAAGAGTTAAATCTCACAGGTTTTTAAACAATACCAGAACCGAATTAGAGCATCGAGGTTTATAAGAAGCTTAAGTAAGCCCTCGCCCTGCTTTAGCCTTAAGCTTTAGTCTTTCTCTACAACTACCTATAAAACAAGAAAACCCTTCAACGTTAGTTAAAGGGTTTCTTTTAAGGATCGGCACCGACCTACTCTCCCACGTGTTACCGCAGTACCATCGGCTCTGGTGGGCTTAACTTCTCTGTTCGGAATGGGAAGAGGTGGACACCACCGATATAGGCA
>Ga0308157_10004362_pt1 | contig 18881 bp, 13 predicted proteins | sample PhyBR1_FD_201035 | JGI IMG/M metagenome (GOLD analysis project Ga0308157, IMG submission 201035) | Phyllosphere microbial communities from UC Gill Tract Community Farm, Albany, California, United States - DLSLB.R1 | ecosystem: Host-associated > Plants > Phyllosphere > Unclassified | place: USA...
GAGGTCTGGCTGCTCAACAGCGAAGAGGCCAAGCTCAAGCGGCCCAACAGCCCATCCTCCTGGTTCAGCTGGGGCACGGCCGCGCCAGCGTCCACCGCCGCCGCCACGACGAACTGAAGCGCGGCGGTCAGCCGGCGCAGCGCCGTTTTCTTTTTTATCCCCAAACAAGCCCCTGCCCAGGCCCCGCCTACGCAGGCAGCTATCAATTCAATAGCAAATCATGAGCAAAAAAGTCTTCATCAAAACCTTCGGCTGCCAGATGAACGAGTACGACTCGGACAAGATGAGCGATGTGCTCCATGCCGCCGAAGGCTACGAGCCGACGGACAACGTGGACGAGGCCGACCTGGTGCTGTTCAACACCTGTTCGGTGCGCGAGAAGGCGCAGGAAAAGGTTTTCAGCGACCTGGGCCGCGTCAAGCACCTGAAGGAAAAAGGCGTGCTGATCGGCGTGGGCGGCTGCGTGGCCAGCCAGGAAGGCGCGGCCATCATCGCGCGCGCGCCGTATGTCGATGTGGTCTTCGGCCCGCAGACGCTGCACCGGCTGCCGCAGATGCTGGCCAGCCGCGCCCGGCTGAACCAGCCGCAGGTGGACATCAGCTTTCCCGAGATCGAGAAGTTCGACCACCTGCCGCCGGCCCGGGTCGAGGGCGCCAGCGCGTTCGTCAGCATCATGGAAGGCTGCTCCAAGTACTGCAGCTACTGCGTCGTGCCCTACACGCGCGGCGAGGAAGTCTCGCGCCCGTTCGAGGACGTGCTGGTCGAGGTCGCCGGCCTGGCCGACCAGGGCGTGAAGGAAGTGACGCTGCTGGGCCAGAACGTCAACGCCTACCGGGGCGCCATGGGCGGCACGGCCGAGATCGCCGACTTTGCGACGCTGCTCGAATACGTTTCGGACATTCCCGGCATCGCGCGCATCCGCTACATCACCAGCCACCCCAACGAGTTCACCCAGCGCCTGATCGACGCCTACGCCACCTTGCCCAAGCTGGTCAGCCACCTGCACCTGCCGGTGCAGCACGGCAGCGACCGCATCCTGATGGCGATGAAGCGCGGCTACACGGCCATGGAATACAAGAGCACCATCCGAAAGCTGCGCGCCATCCGGCCCGACCTGGCAATGAGCAGCGACTTCATCGTCGGCTTTCCGGGCGAGACCGAGGACGATTTTGAAAAGCTCATGAAGCTGGTGGACGACGTGGGCTACGACACCTCGTTCAGCTTCATCTTCAGCCCGCGCCCGGGCACGCCGGCGGCCAACCTGGCAGACGACACGCCGCACGAGGTCAAGCTCAAGCGGCTGCAGCGGCTGCAGGCGGTGCTCGACGAGAGCGTGCGCGCCATCAGCGCCAGCCGCTTGGGCACGCGCCAGCGCATCCTGGTCGAGGGCACGGCGCGCAAGGACGCCAGCGAGCTGATGGGCCGCACCGAATGCAACCGGGTCGTGATTCTGAAAGGCCAGCCGCGCCTGATCGGCCAGATGGTCGATGTGAAGATCGTCGAGGCCAGCCAGCGCTCGCTGCGCGGCGAGGTCGTGACGCAGGGCGACGCCGTTGCCGCCTGAGCCGGCCGCCGCGCCCGCCGCCTTGCCTTCGCACCCGACAGCCCCGCCTGCGCCCATGCCCCGGCCCCTGCTGCAGCGGTTTTCCTTCCGGCCCCTCCTGGTGATTGCCTTCCTGCTGATCGCCGCGCTGCTGGGCGCGGCCTCGCTGCGCGCGCTGTTCGCGCTCGAAGCGCTGACCGCGCAGAGCCGCGACTACGCCGCGCGCGCGCTGGCGCTGAGCGGCGCGGCGCAGTCGCTCAGGGAGCGCAGCGTGTCGATGGAGCGCAGCGCGCGCCAGTCGGTGGTGCTGGACGACCGGGTGCTGCGCCAGCGCTTTCGCGACGAGGCGCGCGACGCCGCTGCCATCGTGGCCCGGCTGGCGCAGGAGGACATTGCCGCCGCCCGCGAAGGCCCCTGGCGCGCCCACCACGACACCTTGCTCGACCTGCTGGCCGGCCCGCTGGACACGGCGCTGGAGCGCGAGCACCAGCTGGCCCAGGAGTTTCGCGAGATCGAGGCCATCAACACCGCCATCGCCATGCAGGTGCAGCAGGCGATTCAGCAGCGCAACCAGTCGCTGCAAGACCGCCTGGAAACCAGCCGCCAGCACCTGGCCCAGCAGGTGATTGCGGCCATCGTGCTGGCCGTGCTGATGGCGCTGGCCTTTGGTGTGTGGTTCACCCGGCCGCTGAAAAAACTGGAAAACGCCATCGTCGGCCTGGGCGAGAACCGCCTGGACCAGGTGATTGCCATTCACGGCCCGGCCGACCTGGCCCTGGTCGGCGAGCGGCTGAACTGGCTGCGGCTGCGCCTTAGCGAGCTGGACGCGGACAAGTCGCGCTTTCTGCGCCACATCTCGCACGAGCTGAAAACCCCGCTGGCCTCGCTGCGCGAGGGCGTGTCGCTTTTAGAGGACGGCGTGGCGGGCCCGCTCAGCCAGGACCAGCGCGAGATCGCCCAGATCCTGCGCCACAACACCGGCGCGCTGCAAGGCCAGATCGAGGACCTGCTGCGCTTTAATACCGCGGCCTTCGAGGCGCGCCAGCTGCGCCGCCAAAGTGTGGACCTGCTGCAGCTCATCGAGGCGCAGGTCGAGGCCCAGCGCTTGCAGTGGCGCGCGCGGGACCTGACGGTGCAGGTCAGCGGCGCACCGCTCAGGATGGAGGTGGACCCGGAAAAAATCGGCACCGCGCTGGCCAATTTGCTCTCCAACGCCATCCGCTACTCGCCGCTCAAAGGTACGATCGAGGTGGCGCTGAGCCAGCAGCCCGGCCGCGTGCAGATCGACATCCGCGACCAGGGCGCCGGCGTGGCGCCGGTGGACCGGGAGCGAATCTTTGAACCCTTTTACCGGGGCGAGCGCCAGCCCGAGGGCGGCGTGCGCGGCAGCGGCATCGGGCTGTCGATCGTGCACGAGTACATCGCCGCGCACGGCGGACGCATCGACTTGCTGCCCGAAGAAGCAGGCACCCATTTCAGAATCGAGTTTCCCCATGCTTACAAAGCTTGAGTTTCCCCGCCTGGGCGGGCGCATCGGCTTGGCCGCGGCCGGCTGGCTGCTGGCCGCCCTGGTGCTGCCCGGCTGCACGCTGGCGCTGCCGGCCGTCCAGTCCGCAGCGCCGCCGCAGCCGGCCGCCACCGAGAGCGGGGCCGCGCCCGCCGGCACCACCACCGGCGCGGTTCCGGCCGGCATGCCCGCCGCGCCGCCGCCCGAGGCCGCGCCCGCGCCGGGCGAGGCGGTGCTGCGCCTGCTGGCCTATGCCGACCGGGTGCGGGCCATGCCCAACGCCGAGCTGACCCAGGAAATCGCCCGGCTGGGCACGGCCTACGTGCCAGCCAACCAGGTGCAGCTGGCCATGGTGCTGGCCCAGCTGCGCCAGACGCCCGAGCTGGTCCGCGCCCAGGAAGTGCTCACGCGCCTGCTGGCCAACAACGACCCCCAGGCACAGGCGCTGCACCCGCTGGCCCGGCTGCTGGCGGCACGCTACGGCGAGCAGCGCCGGCTCGAAGACCTGCTGGACAAGCAGAACCAGCAAACGCGCGACGTGCAGCGCCGCCTGGACCAGACCAACGAGCGGCTCGAAGCGCTCAAGGCCATCGAGCGCAGCCTGACCAGCCGCCTGCCGCCCCCCGCCCCGACGCCCGCACCCGCCAGCCGCGCCCGCACGCCGGCCTCCGCGCCATGACCGAACCTGCCGCCCTGCTTCCGCCAGCGCCCAGCCTGCTGCTCGTCGATGACGACGCCGACATGCTGCGCCTGCTGACCATGCGCCTGACGGCCGCCGGCTACCGCGTCACCACCGCCACCTCGGCCGAGGCCGCGCTGACCGAGCTGCAGCTGCACCGGCCCCAGCTGGTGCTGAGCGACGTGCGCCTGCCCGGCAAGGATGGGCTGGCGCTGTTCGACGACATCCGCGCGCAGCACCCGTCGCTGCCGGTCATTTTGCTGACCGCGCACGGCACCATTCCCGACGCGGTCGAGGCCACCGAACGCGGCGTCTTCACCTACCTCACCAAGCCCTTCGACGGCAAGGCGCTGCTGGACAAGATTGCCGAGGCGCTCAAGCTGAGCGCGCCCAGCCACCCGGTGCGCCCGGGCGCCGTTGACGCGTGGCAAAGCCGCATCATCAGCCGCTCCAGCCGCATGGCCGAGGTGCTGGCCGAGGCGCGCATGGTCGCCGCCTCGGACGCCAGCGTGCTGCTGCGCGGCGAAAGCGGCACCGGCAAGGAGCTGCTCGCGCAGGCCATCCACCAGGCCAGCGCGCGCGCGGCCAAGCCGTTTGTCGCCGTCAACTGCGGCGCCATTCCCGAGGCGCTGCTCGAGTCCGAGCTGTTCGGCCACGTCAAGGGCGCCTTCACCGACGCGGTGAGCAACCACAAGGGCCTGTTCCAGGCGGCCGACGGCGGCACGTTGCTGCTGGACGAGATCGGCGACATGCCGCCGGCGCTGCAGGTCAAGCTGCTGCGCGTGCTGCAGGAGCACGAGGTGCGGCCCGTGGGCGCGAGCCAGTCGATTCCAGTCGATGTGCGCATCCTCTCGGCCACGCACCGCGACCTGGACGCGGCCATGGCGGCCGGCGACTTCCGCGCCGACCTCTACTACCGTCTCAACGTGGTGACGTTGACGCTGCCGCCCCTGGCCGAGCGGCGCGAGGACATCGCGCTGCTGGCCAACCACTTCCTGCTGACGCTGGCGGCCAAATACCACAAGCGCCTGAGCAGCTTTGCGCCCGAGGCGCTCAAGGCGCTCACCACCGCGTCCTGGCCGGGCAATGTGCGCCAGCTCTACAACGTCGTCGAGCAGGTCTGCGCGCTCTCGACCACGCCCCTGGTGCCGCTGGCGCTGGTGCAGCGCGCCCTGCGCTCGCCCAGCGTGCCGGTGCTGACCTTCGCCGAGGCCAAGCAGCGCTTCGAGCGCGACTACCTGGTGGGCCTCCTGAAGCTGACCGACGGCAACGTGGCCGATGCCGCCCGGCTGGCCGACCGCAACCGCACCGAGTTTTACCGCCTGATGCAAAAGCACGGCCTCACGCCGGGCCACTTCAAGCCCGACACGTCGCAGGTGGCCTCGCCCTGAGTCGCTTTCTGGCGACATGGCAAGCCGTTGATTTACAACGGTTTTTCAAACGCGGCCGGAATGTTGTCGCCAGAGAGCGACAAAAACCGGGGTTTTGGCCGGTTTTGCGCCGCCTTGGGCCGTAAAAAACCACGGTTTTTCTGCAAGCTGTTGATTTGAAAAGGTTTTTACAAGCTGGCACAGGGTTTGCCCTAGTGATGGCATGCAAGCCTTTTTTCCTTTTTCCCGACGCCTCAGCGCCGCCGCCCTGGCCTGTGCCGGCGCGCTGGCCCTGGGCGCCGGCGCGGCCCATGCCTGGGACCTGGACGACGTGGCCCGTCTCGCCAGCCAGCGCGCCCGCACGCCGTTCAAGGAAGCGTCCCATGCCGTGCCGGCCGAGCTGGCCAAGATGGCGTACGACAACTACCGCGACATCCGCTTCAAGCCCGAGAGCACGCTCTGGCGCGCCGACAAGCTGCCCTTCGAGGCCAACTTTTTCCACGTCGGCCGCCACGGCGACGCGGTGCGCGTCCATGAAATCACGGCCACGGGCGTCAAGCCCCTGCCCTACGACCCGGCCAAGTTCGACTTCGGCATGAACAAGGACCTCTCGCCCAAGCGCTGGGGCGACCTGGGCTATGGCGGCGTGCGGTTTTTCAGCAACCTCAACTCGCCCAGCTACAAGGACGAGCTGATCGTCTTTTCGGGCGCGAGCTACTTTCGCGCGCTGGGCAGCGGCCAGCTCTACGGCCTGTCGGCGCGTGGCCTGGCGGTGGACACGCCCGGCCCGAAGGAGGAATTCCCGCGCTTCACCGAGTTCTGGCTGCAAAAGCCGGCCACCGACGGCGCGCCGCTGACGGTCTACGCGCTGATGGACTCCGAGCGCATGACCGGCGCCTACCGCTTTGACGTCACGCCCGGCGAGCAGACCGTGACCGAGGTGCGCGCGCGCCTCTACATGCGCCCGACCGACAAGCCGGTGGCCACGCTGGGCATCGCGCCGCTCACCAGCATGTTCTTCTTTGGCGAGAACCAGCCGCGCCCCGGCGACTTTCGGCCCGAGGTGCACGACTCGGACGGCTTGATGATCGCCACCGGCGAGGGCGAATGGCTCTGGCGCCCGCTGCAGAACCCGGCCGCGCCGCTGGTGACGTCCTTTGCCATGAAAAGCCTCAAGGGCTTTGGCCTGATGCAGCGCGACCGCGCCTTCAAAAGCTACGAGGACACCGAGGCGCGCTACGAGATGCGCCCGAGCGCCTGGGTCACGCCGCTGGCCGACTTCGGCCCCGGCCGCGTCGAGCTGCTGCAGTTCGCCACGCCCGACGAAACCCACGACAACGTCGCCGCCTACTGGGTCCCCGAGAAGCTGCCCACGCCCGGCCAGCCGCTGGAGCTGGCCTACCAGATCGCCTGGCAGGGCAAGGCCCAGCAGCTGCCGCCCAACGGCTGGGTCACCCAGTCGCGCCGCGGCATCGGCTACTCCAAGCTGGACGCCGACGTGCTCGGCCAGCAGGTGCAGTACGTGATCGACTTTGCCGGCCCGGCGCTGGACGCGCTGCCGGCCGATGCCAAGGTCGAGGCCGTCACCACCGCCAGCGCCAACGCCCGCGTGGTCGAAAGCCTGGCCTACCGCAACCCCGCCACCGGCGCCTGGCGCGCCACGCTGCGCGTCGAGCGCCTCAAGACCTCTGATCCGGCGCAGCCGATCGAGCTGCGCGCCTTTCTTCAACACGACAACCACACCCTGAGCGAAACATGGACCAACCTGATCACCAATTGAATCGGCGCAGCCTGCTGCGCGGGGAACGGCATCCGAACGCGCTCACCGCGCCGCCGCTACACCGGGGCTCGATGGCGCCGCGCCCCTGGCGCGGCTTCTGGCGCAGCCTGGGCGCCGCCGCGCTCTGGCCGGTGGCCGCGCTGGCCGGCGCCGCCCCGCGCCAACCCGCTCCGTCCGGGACGATGGCGCCCTGGCAGCACGCCGCCAAGCGCCGCCGCACCGTGTTCGTGCTGCTCACGCTCGTCAGCACGCTGCTGGCCACGCTGCTGTTTGCCGACATGCAGCCCGACTACGACAACGCCTGGCTGCAGTACGGCCAGCTCGCGCTGTTCGCGCTGCTCTCGGCCTGGGTGGTGACCGGCTTCATGACGGCGATGATGGGCTTTTACGTCACGCTGTTCGGCGACGCGCACACCCTCTCGGCCAAGCAAGTGCAGCACCACACGCTCGACCCGGACGCACGCACGGCCATCATCATGCCGATCTGCAACGAGGACGTGCGCACCGTGTTTGCCGGCCTGCGCGCCACCTGCGAGTCGGTGGCCCTGGGCGGCCATGTGAAGAATTTCGACGTGTTCGTGCTCTCCGACAGCAACGACCCGGCCATCGTCAAGCAGGAGCGCGCCGCCTGGGAAGCGCTGCGCGCGCAGCTGGCCAGCCAGCCCGAACAGCCGCAGATCGAGGTGTATTACCGCCTGCGCAAGCGCCGCACCGACCGAAAGGCCGGCAACGTGGCCGACTTCTGCCGCCGCTGGGGCAAGGACTACCGCTACATGGTGGTGCTGGACGCCGACAGCGTGATGAGCGGCGATTGCCTGGCCTCCATGGTCAAGCTGATGGAGGCCAACCCCACCGCTGGCATCATCCAGACCGCCACGCAGGCCATCGGCCACGTCACGCTGCACGCACGCGCACAGCAGTTCGGCTCGCGCGTGACCGGGCGCCTCTTCACGCTGGGCATGCAGTTCTGGCAGATGGGCGAGTCGCACTATTGGGGCCACAACGCCATCATCCGCGTCGAACCGTTCATGCAGCACTGCGCGCTGGCGCACGTCAAGGGCACGGGCGGGATGGCCGGCAGCATCATGTCGCACGATTTCGTCGAGGCCGCGCTGATGCGCCGCGCCGGCTACCACGTCTGGCTGGTCGCCGACCTCATCGGCAGCTACGAGCAGCAGCCGCCGGATTTGCTGGCCGAGCTGCAGCGCGACCGCCGCTGGTGCCAGGGCAACCTGCAGAACTCGCGCCTGATCGCCGAGCCGGGCATCCACCCGGTGCACCGCTCGATGTTCGCCACCGGCGCCATGGCGTATTTGTCGGCGCCGCTGTGGCTGTGCTTCATGACGCTGGGCACGGCGTTGTGGCTGTCGGGCTCGCCCATGGTCAAGGACTGGGACGTGCTGCCCGGCGAGCTGCTCTCGCTGTGGGCCTGGACGCTGTGCATGCTGTTCCTGCCGCGCATCCTCGGGCTGGCCGCGATCTTCATCAAGCGCCAGCAGCACAGCTACGGCGGCACCGCCAGTGTGCTGCGCAGCGCGCTGCTGGAGACGCTGATTGCCCTGCTCCAGGCGCCGATCCGCATGGTGGCCCATTCGCTGTTCGTGGTGGTGGCGCTGACCGGCCTGAAGCTCGACTGGAAGTCGCCCCCGCGCGAAGCCGCCGCCGTGCCCTGGGCGCATGCGCTGCGCCAGCTCGCCCCCATGAGCAGCGTGGTCGTGGCACTGGCCGCCGGCATTGCGCTGATCGACGCCAGCGCGCTCATCTGGTTGCTGCCCGTGGGCCTGCCGCTGCTGCTGGCGATCCCGATGACGGTGCTGACCAGCCAGGTCGGCGTGGGCACGGCGATGCGGTCGCAGAACTACCTCCTGATCCCGGAGGAAACCCGCTCGCCGGCCGTGCTGCGCCGCGCCTGGCTGCACGCCGGCCAGGCGGCCAACCAGCCCCGGCTGCTCAAGGCCGCCTGAGCCAGCCAAGGCGCCTCGGGCGCCCGGCCTTGCAGCCATGCCTGAAACGCCGACGGGGGCGAGCAGCTATCTTTTTGATAGCTGCTCGCCCCCGTCCTTGTTGGGCCCCAGGCTTTTTTGGCCTGGAAAACCGGCCTGTCAGAACTTGGGCATGCCCTTCATGCCGCCCAGGCGCTTCATCATCTTCATCATGCCGCTGCCCTTCATCTTTTTCATCATGCCCTGCATCTGCTCGAACTCGTTGAGCAGGCGGTTGACCTCCTGCACGTGAACGCCCGAACCGCCGGCGATGCGGCGCTTGCGCGTGGCCTTGATGAGTTCGGGCTTGCGCCGCTCCAGCGGCGTCATGCTCAGGATGATGGCCTCCTTGCGCCGCATGTCCTTTTCGGCCTTGTCCATGTCGATCTCGCCGGCCTTGGCCGCCATCTGCGTGGGCAGCTTGTCCAGGAGGCTGGAGAGGCCGCCCATGTTCTTCATCTGCTGGAGCTGGCTCAAAAAGTCGTTCAGGTCAAAGCCGTCGCCGGACTTGATCTTCTCGGCGAGCTTTTGCGCCTCGGCCATGTTCACGCCCGAGGCCATCTGCTCGACCAGCGCGACGATGTCGCCCATGCCCAGGATGCGGCCGGCGTGGCGGTCGGCGTCGAACACCTCCAGGCCGTCGATCTTCTCGCTGGTGCCGGCAAACTTGATCGGCGCGCCGGTGATCTGGCGCACCGACAGCGCCGCGCCGCCGCGCGAGTCGCCGTCCAGCTTGGTCAGCACGATGCCGGTCAGCGGCAGCGCCTCTTTGAAGGCCTTGGCGGTGTTGACCGCGTCCTGGCCCTGCATGGCGTCCACCACGAACAGCGTCTCGACCGGCTTCAAGATGGCGTGCAGCTCCTTGATCTCGGCCATCAGGGCTTCGTCGATGGCCAGGCGGCCGGCGGTGTCGACCAGCAGCACGTCAAAGAAATGCTTTTTCGCGTAGTCGATGGCCGCGCGGGCGATGTCGGCCGGCTTCTGCTCGGACGTGCTCGGGAACCATTCGGCGCCGGCCTGCTTGGTGACGACCTTGAGCTGCTCGATGGCGGCGGGCCGGTACACGTCGCCCGAGACGGTCAGCACCTTCTTCTTGCGCTTTTCGATCAGGTGCTTGGCCAGCTTGGCGGTGGTCGTGGTCTTGCCCGCGCCCTGCAGGCCGGCCATCAGGATGACGGCCGGCGGCTGCGCGGCCAGGTTGATGTCGCTCACGCCCTCGCCGATGGTGGCGGAAAGCTCCTTGCTTACGATGCCCACCAGCGCCTGCCCCGGCGAGAGCGAGCCCATCACCTCTTGGCCCAGGGCTTTTTCCTTGACGCGGGCAATGAAGTCGCGCACCACCGGCAGGGCCACGTCGGCCTCCAGCAGCGCCATGCGCACTTCGCGCAGCATGTCCTGCACGTTGGATTCGGTGATGCGGGCCTGGCCGCGCATTTCCTTGACGAGGCGCGACAACTTGTCGGTAAGGGCTGTAGCCATGGGGTGGGTGTCCTGAAAACGGTGTGCGGCGGGAAGCCCGAGGCCGGGGAAAGACCGGCTCAGGCGCTAAACTCTGGGCATGATTTTAGCTTTCAGCAACGGGTTCGGATTGGCCGCGGCGGCAGGCGCGGCCACCGCCTACGCGGCCCTGGCCCTGGGAACGGCGCGCCTGGGCGAAAACACCTTGCGCGCCCTGCTGACGGCCGCCTGGGCGCTGCATGCGCTGACGCTGGTCGAGGCGCTGCTGGGCGTGCCGCCCCGCTTTGGCTTTGCGCCGGCGCTGTCGATGACGGTCTGGCTGGTGCTCACCGTCTACGCGGTCGAGCGGCGCCTGTTTCCGCAGCTCAAGGCACATTGGGCGCTGGCCGGCCTGGGCAGCGCCGCGGTGCTGCTGGCCGTTGTCTTTCCGGGCACGAGCTACCATGCGATGGCCTCGCCCTGGCTGCCGCTGCACTGGGCGCTGGGCATCGCCTCCTACGGTCTGTTCGCCGCCGCCGCCGTGCACGGCTGGCTGATGGTGCGTGCCGAGCGCGCCATGCGCCTGGCCGAGCAAAACGATGCCGGCGTGCCGCTCCTGACGCTGGAGCGCCTGACCTTTCGCTTCGTCGAGGCCGGCTTCGTGCTGCTGTCGGCCACGCTGGCGGTGGGCTGGCTGTTTGCCGAAACCCTATACGGCCCGGGCCTGGGCTGGAAGTGGGACCACAAGACCATTTTCTCGCTGCTGGCCTGGGCCGCCTTTGCCGGCCTGCTGATCGGCCGCGCCCGGCTGGGCTGGCGCGGCCTGAAGGCCGTGCGGGTGCTCTACCTGGGCGCCGGCCTGCTGCTGCTGAGCTACGCGGGCTCGCGCTTCGTGCTCGAAGTCATCCTGAGGCGCGCATGAGCATGAAGTACCTGCTGGTCATCGCCCTGGGGCTGGTGGTTTTCTGGCTCTGGCGCCACAACCGGCAGGCCGAAAAACGCAACGCCGCCCAGTCCCGGCGCCCGGCGCCGTCAGCCGCCAAGACGCTCGCGCCGATGGTGGAATGCGCCCGGTGCCATGTCCACCTGCCGCAATCCGAAGCCCTGATCGGCCGCGAAGGCTTTTACTGCAGCGAGGCGCATCGCCGCGAGGCCGGACTGTAGATGATGGTGGCAAAGCCCTTGCAGCGGCATGCCGCGGCGCGAATGGCCGCAGCCTGGGACGCCCAGGCCGCGCACGGCGCCTTCTGGCGGCTGTGGGGCGTGTTCATGAACGCCCGCGTCGCCATTGCCGCGGTGCTGCTGCTGCTGCAGGCCGCCATGCAGGCGCTGGGCAGCGTGCCCAACCAGTGGACGCTGACGGTCTGCATCGCCTACCTGTTCATGACGCTGGCGGTGCGGCTGTGGGCGCAGCCGCGTGCGCCCCACAGCCTCTTTGACCAGCTGTGGGTGCTGACCATCGGCGTGGACACCGTGGCGTTCTCGCTGCTCAACCTCTTTCATGCCAGCAACCTCAACTACACGCCGCTGTTCGCGCTGCCGGTGCTGCTGGCCTCGGTGCTGGGGCCGCTGCTGCTCGCCCTGGGCACGGCGGCCCTGGTCACGCTGCTGCTCCTGGCCGAGGCCTCCTGGAATTCGCTGGACGGCGCTGGCGGCGTCAACGCCTCCTTGCTGCAGGCCGCGCTCACCAGCAGCGGATTTTTCCTGATGGCCCTGCTGGCCAACCAGCTGGCGCTGCGGCTGGCCCGGGAGGAAAAGCTGCTCAAGAAAAGCCAGTCGGCCGCGCGCATGCAGGTCCAGGTCAACGAAATGGTAGTGGCCACACTGGCCGAGGGCATCGTGGTGACCAACGCCAAGGGCATCGTGCGCTCGGCCAACCCGGCGGCCCGCCAGCTGCTGGGCGCGCCGGAAGCGCTGTACCCGGCGCCGTTCAAGCTGAGCGGGCTGCAGGCCTGGGAGCCGCTGGGCGAGATGGTGGCGCAGACCTTCGCGCTGCAGTCGGCGCAGGAAGGCCACGTCAGCCTGGTGCATGCGGGCCTGAACACGCGCAGGCTGCAGGTGCGCTCGCGCCTGACGGCCTCGCGCGACGGCCTGCAGGAAAGCCTGTGCGTGATGTTCCTGCAGGACCTGCGCGAAATGGAGGCGCGCGTGCGCATCGAGAAGCTCGTCGCTATGGGCCGCATGTCGGCGGCGGTGGCGCATGAGATCCGCAACCCGCTGGCCGCCATTTCCCAGGCCAACGCACTGCTCGAGGAAGACCTGCAGGACCCCGGGCTGCGCCGGCTCACCGGCATGATCGCGCAGAATTCCCAGCGCCTGGCGCGCATCGTCGAGGAGGTACTGGACATTGCGCGCGCCCAGCAAGAGATTCCGGCGCCGCAGACCACCACGCTGCAACTGGACGAGGCCGTCGGGCGCATTGCCGGCGACTGGAGCCGGCAAAACGCCGCCTGCGGGCAGCTGCGCATCAGCCTGGACGCCAGCAACGCAGCCGTCTGCTTCGACGACGACCACCTGCGCCGCCTGATGGTCAACCTGCTGGACAACGCCCTGCGCTACGCCAGCGGCTCGGCCCAGGCCATCGAGGTGAGCACCCAGCTGGTGGCACCGGCCCAAGCCCGGCTGGCGGTCTGGAGCGACGGCCAGCCGCTGGAGGAAACCGTGCAGGTGCACCTGTTCGAGCCGTTCTTTTCCTCCGAGAGCCGCTCCAGCGGGCTGGGCCTGTACATCTGCCGCGAACTGTGCGAGCGCTACGGCGCCCTGATCGGCTACCAGCGCGTGCTGCGCGAGGACACCCAGGGCAACGAGTTTTTCATCACGTTCCAGCCGGCTTCCCAATTTTTGAGCATCGAGCTCCCTTGCCTGGATTCCGTCCTTGTCTGACCCATCATGAATGTGCCCGCTTCCCCATCGCTGCCTGCCTGCGTGCTGATCATCGACGACGAGCCCGACCTGCGCACCCTGTACGAGTTGACGCTGCTGCGCCAAGGCTACCGGGTCGAGGCCGCCGCAGACCTGCAGCAGGCGCGCGACCTCCTTCAGGGCCAGCGCTTCGACGCGGTGATCACCGACATGCGCCTGCCCGACGGCCTGGGCCTGGCGCTGCTGCGCGAGCTGTCGGCGCACCAGCGCCCCGAGCGCTGCGTGGTCATCACCGCCCATGGCTCGGCCGAGAACGCGGTGGAGGCGCTCAAGGCCGGCGCCTTCGACTACCTCACCAAGCCGGTGGACCTCAAGCAGTTTCGCACCGTGGTGGCTTCGGCAGTGCAGGAGACCCGCAATGCCGCGCCGGCCTCTGGCAAGGCCGAGGCGCGGGCCGCCGCCCCGGTGCCGGGCGCCGCGCCGCCGCCCGGCAAGCCCGACGCCACCGCGGCCCTGCAGAAGCTGGTGGGCGACTCGCCCGTGATGCGCGCGGTCAAGGCACGCATCGTCAAGGTGGCCGGCAGCATGGCGCCGGTGCTCATCCGCGGCGAGTCCGGCACCGGCAAGGAGCTGGTGGCGCGTGCCGTGCATGGCTGCAGCCACCGCGCGGCCAGCCCGTTCGTGGCGGTCAACTGCGGCGCGATTCCCGAGAACCTGCTCGAAGCCGAGTTCTTCGGCGCGCGCAAGGGCGCCTACACCGGCTCCACGCAGGACCGGCTGGGCTACTTTCAGGCCGCCAAGGGCGGCACCCTGTTTCTCGACGAGATCGGCGACCTGCCGCTGGCCATGCAATCGAAGCTGCTGCGGGCGATCCAGGAGCGCACCGTGCGGCCGCTGGGCTCGCCCAACGAGGACGCGGTCGATGTGCGCATCGTCAGCGCCACGCACAAGAACCTGGCGCTGGGCGTGGAGGCCGGCGCGTTTCGCCAGGACCTGTACTACCGGCTCAACGTGATCGAGATCGCGGTGCCGCCGCTGCGCGAGCGCCTTGAAGACCTGCCGGCGCTGTGCAGTGCGCTGCTGGCGCGCATCTGCCGCGAGTCCGGCCTGGAGGTGCCGGTGCTCAGCGCGCAGGTGATGGCGCAGCTGCGCGCGCTGCCGCTCAACGGCAATGTGCGCGAACTGGAAAACATCCTGCACCGCGCCGTCGCCCTGGGCGAGGACAGCCTGTTGCACTTCGACGCGCCGCCCGAGGAGCCGGTGGTGGTGCCGGAAAACCTGCAGGATTTCCTGGACCAGCAAGAGCGCACCATCCTGGTCAAGGTGCTGCAGGAAACCGGCTTCAACCGCACGGCCGCGGCCCACCGGCTCGGCCTGAGCCTGCGCCAGATCCGCTACCGCATCGCCCGGCTCGGCATCACCACGCCCGGCCAGGACGACAGCCTGGAAACCCTGGACGGTCTCGATGACATGGTCTGAAGAACGCACCCACACGGACGCCGCAGCGCCCTTGTGGCAGGACGGCTGGTACCGCCCTGCCCGCAGGCTGGCATCCCCCAACTTCGGCCCGCGGCCCCTTGGCGCGCAGGTGGACCTCTTGGTGCTCCACTCGATCAGCCTGCCGCCGGGTGAGTTCGGCAACGGCAACGTCCAGCGGCTGTTCACCAACCGGCTGGACTGGGACGCACACTCGTATTTCCAGGGCATTCGCGGCCTGGCGGTGTCGGCGCACTTTTTCATCGACCGCGCAGGCACGCTGTGGCAGTTCGTCGGCTGCGACGACCGGGCCTGGCACGCGGGCCAGTCCGCCTACCGGGGGCGCGGCCAGTGCAACGACGACTCGATCGGCATCGAGCTCGAAGGCCTCGAAGGCGGCGACTTCGAAGCCCTCCAGTACGACACGCTGGCCAGCGTCTGCACGGCGCTGCGGCAGGCCTACCCGCTGGGCCACATCGCCGGCCATGAGCACATCGCCCCGGGCCGAAAGCACGACCCGGGTGCAGGCTTCGACTGGCAGCGGCTGCAGGCCGGGCTGGCCTGGCCCGAAGCAATGTTTCCGGCCGCCGTCCAGGCATTGCAAACGCAGGCGTTGCCCGGCCACCACTGCCCCGGCTAAAAATTTGCGAAGATTTCTCAAGGCTGGCCCCATCCAGGCCCGTGGCCGGAAACCGGCCTGAACACCCGCTATCTGGGGCCAAAACAGGCCGAATTCAGGGCATCACGCCCCACCATTCCGCCGGTCTTTCTGGCCTGGGCCGCCGCAAACCACGGCGGCGAACGCTTTGGGGCCACCGATGGGCCGTTGGCAGCGATACACTATAGGTAGGGCCTCAGCCATCCATTACCACTACAGGTAGTGGTTGCACCCTGCGCAAGTCCGTGCCCTCGAAAGGCAAAATCAGCCAGGAACCGGCCCCTGGCCAAGGCGAGTCCCGCCCCAGCGCTGGCATCCGACCCCGCCAGCGCTGCCGGCCACCCCACACACAGCAAAAGGAACCTACATGTCAACAGCATTGCATGCCGCGCCAGCGTCTCCCGGCGTTGCTGCCCTCCCCCAAGACACCGCCGCCGCGTCTGCACTCGCCCACTACCAGATCATCCGCCGCAACGGCGCGGTCGTGCCTTTCGAGCCGAGCAAGATCGCCGTGGCCATGATGAAGGCCTTCCTGGCGGTGCACGGCACCCAGGGCGCGGCCTCGGCCAGTGTGCGCGAAACGGTCGACACCCTGACGCAGGCGGTGGTTCGGGCGCTGATGCGCTCGCGCCCGAGCGGCGGCACGTTCCACATCGAGGATGTCCAAGACCAGGTCGAACTCGGCCTGATGCGCGGCGGCCACCACGAGATCGCCCGCGCCTACGTGCTGTACCGCGAGAAGCACCACCAGGAACGCGCCCAGCAGCAAAAGGTGGAGACGCCGGCGGCGCCGCAGCTGCACGTCATGGACGGCGGCCGCAAGGTGGCGCTGGATGTGCGCAACCTGCAGGCCCTGATCGAGGCGTCCTGCGCCAACCTCGGCGCCGACGTCAGGCCCGAGCCGATTGTTTCGGAAACCCTGCGCAACCTCTACGACGGCGTGCCGATCGAAGAGGTGTACAAAGCATCCATCCTGGCCGCCCGCACGCTGATCGAAAAAGACCCGGACTACACCTACGCCACCGCGCGCCTGCTGCTGCACACCATCCGCAAGGAAGTGCTGGGCGAGGAAGTCAGCCAGGACGCCATGGCGCAGCGCTATGCGACGTATTTCCCCGAGTTCATCGCCAAGGGCGTGAAGCACGAGCTGCTCGACGAGAAGCTACAGCAGTTCGACCTGGCGCGCCTGGGCGCGGCGCTCAAGCCCGAGCGCGACTTCCAGTTTGACTACCTCGGCCTGCAGACGCTGTTCGACCGCTACTTTTTGCATGTGCGCAAGCAGCGCATCGAGCTGCCCCAGGCCTTCTTCATGCGCGTGGCGATGGGCCTGGCGCTGAACGAAGTCGACCGCGAAGCACGCGCCATCGAGTTCTACGAAGTCCTCTCGTCGTTCGACTTCATGTCGAGCACGCCGACGCTGTTCAACGCCGGCACGCTGCGCTCGCAGCTCTCGTCGTGCTACCTCACCACCGTGGCCGACGACCTGGGCGGCATCTACGACGCGATCAAGGAAAACGCCCTGCTGAGCAAATTTGCCGGCGGCCTGGGCAACGACTGGACGCCGGTGCGCGCCATGGGCGCCCACATCAAGGGCACCAACGGCGAGTCGCAAGGCGTCGTGCCGTTCCTGAAAGTCGTCAACGACACCGCCGTGGCGGTCAACCAGGGCGGCAAGAGGAAGGGCGCGGTCTGCGCCTACCTGGAAACCTGGCACCTGGACATCGAGGAATTCTTGGAGCTGCGCAAGAACACCGGCGACGACCGCCGCCGCACGCACGACATGAACACGTCCAACTGGATTCCCGACCTCTTCATGCGCCGCGTGATGGAAAAAGGCAGCTGGACGCTGTTCTCGCCTTCTGACACGCCCGACCTGCACGACAAGTTCGGCCAGGAGTTCGAGAAGGCCTATGTGGTCTATGAAGCGCGCGCCGAGCGCGGCGAATTGAAACCGTCGCGCAAGGTGCAGGCCACCGACCTGTGGCGCAAGATGCTGTCGATGCTGTTCGAGACCGGCCACCCCTGGATCACGTTCAAGGACGCCTGCAACATCCGCTCGCCGCAGCAGCACGCCGGCGTCGTGCATTCCTCCAACCTGTGCACCGAGATCACGCTCAACACCAGCGCGACCGAAACGGCCGTCTGCAACCTGGGCTCGATCAACCTGGTGCGCCACCTGAAGAACGGCGCGCTCGACCACGACAAGCTGAAGAAAACCATCACCACGGCCATGCGCATGCTGGACAACGTGATCGACATCAACTACTACGCCGTAGACAAGGCGCGCCACTCCAACATGCAGCACCGGCCGGTCGGCCTGGGCCTGATGGGTTTCCAGGACTGCCTGTACGAATTGCGCGTGCCCTACGCCTCGCAGGCCGCCGTCGAATTTGCCGACACGTCGATGGAAGCCATCTGCTACCACGCTTACTGGGCCTCGACCGAACTGGCCCGCGAGCGCGGCCAGTACGCCAGCTACCAGGGCTCGCTCTGGAGCCAAGGCATCCTGCCGCTGGACACCCTCAACATGCTGGCCGCCGAGCGCGGCGGCTTTGTCGAGGTGGACCGCTCGGCCACGCTCGACTGGGACGCGCTGCGCCAGAAAATTGCAAAAGACGGCATGCGCAACTCCAACTGCGTGGCCATCGCGCCAACGGCGACGATCTCCAACATCATCGGCGTGGACGCCTGCATCGAGCCGTGCTTTGGCAACCTGTCGGTCAAGTCCAACCTGTCGGGCGAGTTCACCGTCATCAACCACTACCTGGTGCGCGACCTGAAGAAGCTCGGCCTGTGGGACGACGTAATGGTGGTGGACCTCAAGCACTTCGACGGCTCGCTGCGCCCCATCGACCGCGTGCCCGGCGAGGTCAAGGCGCTGTACGCCACGGCGTTCGAGATCGAGACCTCCTGGCTGGTCGAAGCCGGCGCACGGCGCCAGAAGTGGATCGACCAGGCCCAGTCGCTCAACATCTACATGGCCGGCGCCTCGGGCAAGAAGCTGGACGAGACCTACAAGCTGGCCTGGCTGCGCGGGCTGAAGACCACCTACTACCTGCGCACCATGAGCGCGACCCACGCCGAGAAATCGACCGTGCAGGCCGGCAAGATGAACGCGGTGTCTTCCGGCCCGTCGGCCGCCAGCAGCGCCATGACGGCCATCGAGAAAGCCGCCGCCGCCGCACAAGCGCAGATGGGCGCCTCGCCGGCGACCGACATCAAGTTCTGCGCGATCGACGACCCGGGCTGCGAGGCCTGCCAGTAAAGCGCGCCGCATCGTTCGATTGGGCATTTTTCGAACGACCTGGCACCGGCCCAATGCAGATATTCGCTGCAATTGGGCCATAAAATTCATGGCGGTGTGAATGAGTACTTTTCATTTCTCATCGCTGCTTTCATAATCCCGAAGTATTGGAATTCTTTATGTTGACCTGGGACGAAGAAGTCACACCATCGCTACAAACCTCCTTCCCCAGCGCGCTGCCAGCCAGCCGCTCAGCGGACCTCCCGACCTCCTCCCCGACCCCTGCCGGACAGCCCGTGCCTGACGCCCTGGCCCCGGCCAAGGCACTGCGCGTCAACGCCTC
>Ga0308157_10004366_pt1 | contig 18853 bp, 18 predicted proteins | sample PhyBR1_FD_201035 | JGI IMG/M metagenome (GOLD analysis project Ga0308157, IMG submission 201035) | Phyllosphere microbial communities from UC Gill Tract Community Farm, Albany, California, United States - DLSLB.R1 | ecosystem: Host-associated > Plants > Phyllosphere > Unclassified | place: USA...
CGCCGACGTTGCGCCGCCGCCCGGATGGCAGAACAACTTCAGCACGGCTGGGGCAGGCTTCGACGACGCCGACCTTGCCGATCTGTTCGCCGCGTTCGGACGTGGCGGGAGGGGTGGTCAAGCCCGCCGGCCGGCGCCGGCCCGGGGCCAGGACGTGGATATTTCCGCGGACGTCACGCTCGAGCAGATTCACAGCGGCGGTGAGATTGAAGTACGTGCGAATCTGCCCGAGTCCGACGCCCGCGGCATGCAACATCTGGTCAGCCGAACTTTTCGCATCACGATTCCAGCCGGCGCGGCCAGCGGTCAACGGCTGCGCCTGGCAGGCAAGGGTGGTCCCGGCCACCATGGTGGTCAGCCCGGCGACTTGTACGTTGCGCTGGCACTGACACCGCACCCGTTATCTCGCCTCAGCGGGCGCGATCTGTATATGGATCTGCCGCTTGCTCCCTGGGAAGCCGTGCTGGGCGCAGCGGTTCGGATTCCGACACTGGATGGCCACGTCGAACTGACTGTGAAGCCAGGATCCACAGCGGGCCAGCAACTGCGCCTGGCCAAGCGCGGCTTGCGCGGGCCCGATGGTGTTGCCGGTGCGCTTTATGCTGTCATCGTCATCAAGGTCCCATCCCAGGTCAGCGATGCCGAGCGCGCTCTGTATCAGCAACTGGCAGAGGCCTCCCAGTTTCAGGCCCGTGCCAACTTCGGCTAAGGAGATTTACTCATGTCCATGCAAGTGACCCATGCGGTTTGGCTTAACGATACGGCGGTGTGTTCGATCGAGCAGCTTGTTGACGTATCCGGTTTGTCGCCCGATGACATCAGATATCTGGTCGAGGATGGCGTGATGGCGCCAGCCGATGCATCGAACCCGGGTGCTGGCTTTCATTCGGTGCACGTCCTGACCGTCAGGCAAGCGCGCCGGCTGCAGGATGACTTTGAGCTGGACCGAAACGGTCTTGCGCTGGCACTCACGCTGCTGCGCCGCATCGAGTCACTTGAACAGGCGTTACACATGGCGCAAATGGGTCATGGGTTTGTTTTGCCAGTGGCCGGGGATTTTGATGGGAAAGACTTGGGACATGACTGAAATATGGCGCGGGTGTGGATCAAGATGCAGTCAGCCAAGCAAAAAGCCAAACACCGCATTCTTGGTAGTTTGGAGATACTGTTGCGCGCAAGTTATGAGGCAAATCCGTAAAAGGGCGTGCGTTTACGTTGCGAGCTTTTAAATCGATGTTTTGTTGCGCTTGAAATGGCGCCGCGCGCAACACTAAATAGCCACAGCCTTGTCGCTCCTGCCTCAAGTGTTGTGTGTGCATAGTCCGAGAACGGCACCGAAGAACTTGAGTATCGCTTGCTTTAACGGTTCGCCTTCCAGTTACGCGGAGCATGCGGCTGTACATGGCCAATACCATGTCCTCAGGAGTGCAGAAGCAAAAGAGCCAGCCCGCGCAAGAAGAAGCAACAGTCGCCGTTTAAAACGGGATTATTTATGTCAGCGAATGCCATCGTAGACATCGATCATTGCCTTCTCGCAATTTGTAAGCGACGTGTAAATACAAGTTGCCACTAAAGTAGAAGTATGCGAACATTTCCTTGGGGTTTCGCCCCCCGAACGACGTACAACGCTCCTGCCGATAAACTCTCCATCACTAGGGACGAAGATGAATCCGACGACTATCGATCTTGCAGATCAGCCAGATGCGGTTGCAGAAGTCGCGTCAAAAGCAAAAGCAACGAACGTTTTAAATCCCAACCGAATTTTTATTGTTGAGGGCGAACGTTCGTGGTCACCAATGGTGTTAGCCGCAAAAAAAATTGTCTTTAAAGCTGATAGCAAACTCATCTTCGACAATACTAACTCAAACGCTGCAGGCCATTTCCATATTGTGGCGGACGAGATCGAACAAGAAGATCCAGCAAGGCCAGGGATCATCACTTGGTACACCGAAGTGCCTGTGGCTCCCGCCGATAGAGGACAGGCTCCCGCAGGCGCTAACGGCGCCGGAACCGGTGCGCCGGGAGGCAATGGGGCGCCGGGAGCACCTGGAGCTACAGGGCTACTAGGGGCGTCGGCACCGGACCTGACGCTATACGTACGTACTCTCGGCGGGGGCGGACCAATTATCAAATTCAGCGGGGGCAAAGGTGGGCCAGGCGGATTAGGCCAACAGGGGGGTAATGGTGGGGGCGGCACGCAAGGAGAATCGGCACGACAAGCCCGAGCCAACGGCCCGTTCGGTACCGTAATTTGGCTGCCATCGTGTGAGTCAGGACCGGGGCGGGGCGGGGACGGTGGTGCGGGCGGGCCTGGTGGGCAAGGTGGAACGGGCGGTCAAGGGGGGAATGGAGGTAACGTAACGTTGATTTCTTTGCAGGAGAATATCCCAGTTCTGTTTCAGGCTGTCCGCGTGGATCTGGGCGGTGGTGAAGGTGGCGACGCCGGAGCTGGAAACAGAGGGGGCGATGGGGGGCTGGGCGGCCCCGAAGGCCCGCTGGCGAGTTTCTGTAACAGTGCCGGAAGAAATGGTGCGCCGGGTCCCCAAGGTACAAGCGGTCCAGCAGGAAATAAAGGCGAAGCTGGCCGATCTGGTCAACCATTCGTAGGCCAACTCACAAATCAACAGTTCAGCAGTCTATTCGGTTTCGAGTAAGCTGAGTTGCCTCAGTAAAATGGAGGAAATGTGAGCTGCGGAATCAGACTAGCTTTGTATTTTTGGCACTAAAGGGAGTTATTCTTATCAACAATCACCATGCGATCCTTTAGCATGGTGCGTGCGGCGCAGTGATGACTGCGCTTTTGTCTTCGCTTAAGGGAGTTCTCATGAATGATGACAATAAGGTAGGCGAGCCTACTGTGACTTTAGACGTACGGGTGCCACTTTCGGTGAAATTTGAACAGGTCGGCAGTAGGATCAATTTCGTGCTTGAGGAAGCAAACCCTGCTATATCGACTGACAAGGCCTCCGCAGCAGGCGACAGTGGATATGCCAAATACGCTTTGTACAAAGTAGAAGAGTAACCTATGGTGCTTTGCTGCGCCGGGTTAGCTGGCTCGCTCGGCGCACGCTTCGCTTGATCGATCGATAATATGAAAAAGCCACGTCTGAAATTGTCGCATCATGTACTGGTGAATGAAGGCGGCGACTTATGTATTGGTGAGGTGGACGTTTCTTCCTTTATAGTTCGCTCACCTACTGCTGAATTTCTTACTTTCCTAAACCTGCTAGATGGTTCTCGTACTACCCCAAGGCTCGTTCGAGATTTGCAGCGAATCCACCCTGACCTACAAAAAATCGATGAACAGGTTGAGCAATTACTTGCTCAGATGAGGCAACTAAATTTGCTTGACGATGCGGCTTTGCAATCTCGAATTTTAACGGCAACCGAGATGGAACTTTACGATCGCCAGATGCTATATTTTTCACAGGTGGCAACTGGATCGTTACCTTCATTTATTTACCAGGAACGATTGAAAAATCAGCGGGTAGCGGTTCTTGGGCTTGGCGGCTGGGGAACTTGGACAAGTATGAACCTCGCCCTGCAAGGTTTTGGCTTCCTCCGACTGGTTGACGGTGATATTGTCGAACGTTCGAACCTAAATCGCCAAGTACTATTTCGCGAGGAACATATTGGCGCGCTAAAAGTAGATGCTGCGGCCGAGACTCTACGCTCAATTAACCCGAATGTTGTGATAGAGTCCGTCGGGGAGTTTGTGAACGTCGACATTAAACAAGTGGAGAGGCTACTCGCTGATGTCACATTAATTTTTTTATGTTGGGCAAATTTAGCTCCTTTCATGTCTGGAACTGTTGCAGAAGTTATTCATGCCGTGGCACTGAATAAGGGAATTCCAATCATAGAATTTGGTGGTGATCCATTTGATATTTTCGTTGGACCGATATATTTAAACGATGGTAGAAATGCGTGCCTGCAGTGTTCAAAGTCCTCGGTGCGAAAAGACTGGTATTCAAGTGGGAATAGCAATGTCAATGAATTTCGCCGCGCGCGATTAGGGCATCATTACGCGGATGGACAGCGGCGAGTGGACGCATGGCAGAGCGCTCCATCGCTATCGACTATGACCGGTTTTGCTGTTGATCAAGCGGTAAAACTCGTAACCGGCTGCGAAACTCCGGCATTAATTGGAAAAAGAGTTCGCATTTCTATGCGCACGCTTGAACAAGAAAGTCTTGTTATCGAGCAGACGTCTGATTGTGCCTGGTGCTCAGCAAAAAACGCAGGCGTGCCGATTGCCATGTGAAAACCGACGAAATCACTATTTCGTCGGATTCTTTAGTGGTTGCGGAAGCTGTTGCGTACGTTCTCACATCCCCCCAACATCGGTGTAACGTGTTGAGCGCGTGAAAGGCTTCTACCCGGGCTGAACTGGAAGCGCAGCTCGGCGAGGCGCGACGGGCTGTCAACGATGTCTCGCGGCGCCTTGAAACGTGCGAGCAGGACCTTGCGACCGCCCATAACCAGCTCGGCACCGAGAAGATCGCACGGCATACCGCAGAGCAGCGCGTGCTTGACCTGAATGACAGGCTGGCCGACGCCGAACGGCACCAAGAGTCGCTGGAAGAAAAGCACAAACATGCGCGGGACGCCTTGGAACATTACCGTACGGCGTCCAAGGAACAGCGCGAACAGGAGCAACGCCGGCATGAGCACCAGGTCCACGCGCTACAAACGGAACTGAAGCAGGCGCAGCTTGCGTTTTCGCTCAAGCAGGAAGAGTTGACGCGATTGAACAAGGAGGCGGCCGCTCTCGCGACCGAACTCGGTTCGGTCAAGCAGGCTCTGCATCTTGAACGTGAAGCCAGCCGCAACCAAGCGAAGAAGGTCGAGCAGCTGCAGGCCGTCGAGGCGCAGGCTGCCGTGCTCGAGGTACAACTGGCCGACAGCAGGACGCGGTTGGCTGAGGCTGGGGAAACGGCCGCGCGCGCGGACATCGCGTCCGACGAATTGCGGCGGCAAATCTCCGCGCTCGAAGTGGAACTGTCTGCGGCGAAAAGTGCAATCGCATTGGAATAACGCTTGGCGAAGCTGGACAAAGCAGTGTTTGGTGGTGAGCCGACCAGCAGGCTGAACTCGCAGTCGGGAAGCGAGTGACGATGGCAGTGTGGTTGGCGATCGGCTCGCCGTCCGGGTTCGGACTGCTGGACGGGGCTGACGGCCGCTGGCGCAGTTGAAGATCGACACCAGATCATCTAAGCTGAACGATGCGTCGCACGACGCATTTCCCGGAAGCGGCTGGAAGCGAATTTGTGAGACAGATGCGGACAGCGGCATCTAACAGTTTTACTTCTAAAGATCTAACAGCTTCGCTCCCGAGAACTTGTGGATCAAGATGCAGTCAGCCAAGCAAAAATCCAAACAGCGCAGTCTTGGTAGTCACGGCTGCTGTTGCGTCGCATACCTTTCGATTTCACGGGCGTCAAACCATACTTTCGACATGAAGTGTGTTGCGCACCCAGGATCGTAATAATGTTGCGTGACTTATGCCCAGTCACGCAACACGATTTTCGTATTCCGATGCCGGGGAGTAATTGACTGTTGCGTGCCGCACTCTTCGCCGATCATTGAGTGCTAACCGTCTTGGTGTTTTTCTGTGCCGCATACGATTGTCGCTAAAAACGCAAATTGGCGGATTCGGCAAGCTGGTCATGGCTGATGGTGACAATGTGTGTATTTTTCCTTTCGGCAAGCTGATATGCTAATCAAATGTCAATGCAATTTTGTTACTTCTCAGTGCGGCCTAGGAAAACATCATTTTGAACTCAAAAGATTACTCATCCTTATACACCCAACTGGGACGGCTTCTCGAGGTTGCTCCAAGCACTACGGAAAGTAGTGCATTCCGAACGGCCGAAGGACTTCAGTGGCTGGGCAGGGCACACGCACTAGTGGTCGAGGCAGGGGTATCGTCAGGCATGGATGCCATAGCATTTACGTTAGCGACAAGAAGCCTAAAGGACGGTGTCTACGGAAATGGACTCGCTGAAATTTTCCAAATTCTTTATCGAGCATTAGGGCACTGTGAGCTCCGGGCCCCAGCTGCCATGTCAGGGTCTTTTATCGCGGTGGGGAATAGCTTCGACGCATACGCTGCGCTCTCAAAGATACTCAAGCTAGCGAAGCACGATGTGATGATCGTTGACCCCTACCTGGACGAAACAGCTCTGACAGAATTTGGCGTTGCCGTTGACGACGGAGTAACGTTGCGGCTACTTGCGGATGAAGCAGCATGCAAAGCGACGTTTGCTCCTGCCGCGAAGAAATGGGTGGCTCAGTACGGAGCAGCAAGGCCAATTGAAGCTCGAGTATCTGCTCCGAAGACACTACACGACAGAGCGATTTTTGTGGATGGCAGCAAAGTCTGGACGTTGACTCAGTCGTTAAAGGACTTTGCGAAGCGCTCTCCTGCCGAAATCGTGAGAGCGGATGATACGGCTTCGCTAAAAGTTGATGCGTATGAGTTGATATGGGCCAGCGCCCGATCCGTAATCTAGAGTTCAAGGAAAATGGTGACGAGTCCGAGCAATTCGCGCGAGGGCATTGCGCCAGCGCCAAGCTGGCGACGTGATCGAACAACTCTTCGCACGAATCGGATAGGGGGCAGCGTGGCGATCAAAGCAATTTTCGTAGGCATCAACAAACACCTTGACGCGGCGATCCCCGAGCTGGGCGGGGCCCGCCGCGATGCGACGGCATTGTGGGCGCTGTTCACCGACTCTGTCGAAGGCCTGGCTGGCCGACTGCTTGTCGATGAGGCCGCCACGCATGCAGAGGTGTCGCAGGCCATCCTAGGAACGCTGTCGGCCGCAGGCCAAGACGACGTGGTCGTTATCACATTCGCTGGGCACGGCTCTCCCGATGGAAACCTGGTCCTGTTCGATACCAACGCAGCCGATCTTTCCAGCACAGGCCTGTCGATGGCGGGCTTGGCCGATGCCTTCAAGGCGACGAAGGCGCGTGCGGTGCTGTGCGTGATTGACTGCTGCTTCAGCGGACAGGCGCCTGCACGTGTGCTGGAAGCCGCAGCTCGCCCGCGAAGCGCATTTGCGTTGACTGGGATTTACGGCGAAGGGCGCATTCTGCTTGCCGCCTGTGCAACCAACGAATCTGCCTGGGAGCAGCCGGGCACCGGACACGGATTGCTTACGCATGCCGTGATAGAGGCGTTGACAGGTGCGGTTGGCGACTCGGTTAGCTTCCCCGAAATCGCCGGCGAGATTATCCGGCTGGCGCGTGTCGAGGCCGAGCGCATCAGCGTGACACAGACGCCTGTATTCTTGGGCAACGTCCAGGGTGGCCTTGTGTTTCCAGCCCTTAAGCGTGGTGACAACTACGCCGCTGCGTTCCCGGCCAGAGCGGTACAGCAAATGTCGGGATCATTTGAGGAATTTTCCGCGCACGGCTTTCCGCCGGAGATCGTCGATCAGTGGACGACGGATTTCCCGCGAGGCCTCAACGCGCTGCAACTCAAGGCCGTCAACGAACATGGCGCACTGGCCGGCAGATCGTTGCTGGTGGTCGCGCCGACCAGCTCGGGTAAGACCATGATCGGCGAATTGGCTGCGATTCAGGCGGTCACAGCCGGCAAGAAAGCGGCGTTTCTGCTGCCATATCGGGCCCTGGTCAACGAGAAGTTCGAGGAGTTCAGCAAGCGATACGGACCTGCGGGCCTGCGCGTCGTTCGGTGCAGCGGTGATGCAACGGATGGCATTGGCCCCGTGTTGGGCGGTCGCTATGACCTGGGTTTCTTCACCTACGAAACCTTTCTCAATCTGGCGCTCGGTTCGCCGCGCTTGCTCAACCAGCTCGGCCTCGTCGTGCTTGACGAGGGCCAATTCATCACGGACCCGAATCGAGGCATTACGGTCGAGTTGATTTTCGCGCTTCTGCTGCGGGCGCGTCAGCGCGGCATCGAGCCGCAACTGGTGATCTTGTCGGCGGTCATTGGCAACCTCAACAGTTTCGATCGCTGGCTCGACCTGCCCTTATTGATGTCCCGCGAGCGGCCTGTGCCCCTGGTCGAGGGCGTGCTCGATCGGCGCGGAACGTTCCAGTTCGTCGATGTGGACAGCACCACCAAGACCGAAGCCCTGTTGCCTGCGCATCGCATCGTGCAGCGTCGCGACAAGCCCAGCTCGCAAGACGTGATCGTGCCGTTGGTTCAGCAACTGGTAGCACAGGGCGAGAAGTTGCTGGTCTTCCGCAACATGCGTGGTCCGGCACAGGGGTGCGCCAAATACTTGTCCAAGGAATTGGGCTTGGGTCCTGCGACGACCGTCCTGGACGTGCTGCCAACTCAGGATCTGACCGGCGCCTCGCAGGATCTGCGGGAATGCCTTGCGGGGGGGCACCGCGTTCCACAACACCAACCTCTTGCGCGCAGAGCGCGAAGCCGTCGAGAAAGGTTATCGCAACGCTAGCGGCGGTATCCATGCGCTGGTGGCCACCACAACGCTAGCTGCCGGTATCAACACGCCGGCATCGACGGTGATCCTGGCCGAGAACGAGTTCGTCGGTGAGGACGGCCGCCCATTCACCGTCGCCGAGTACAAGAACATGGCAGGACGGGCAGGACGGCTCGGATACAACGAGACCGGCAAGGCCATCATCCTTGCCGACACGCCGATGGAACGCGCACAACTGTTCCAGAAGTACGTGCTCGGCGTGCCTGAAGACGTGAAGTCATCCTTCCAGCAGCGCGACCTGCCAACCTGGACATTGCGCTTGCTTAGCCAGGTTCGGGGCGTGCGAGCCACCGAAATTCCTGGCCTCCTGGTCAACACGTTCGGCGGCTACTCTGCATCACGCGCAAACCCGCAATGGATAGCGATCGTGGAGCATGAAGTCACCGCGTTGGTCGAGCGCCTGCTGCAGGCCGGGCTGGCCGAACTCGAGGGCGAGTTGATCCACCTGACCTTGCTCGGACGCGCCTGCGGCGCTTCGTCCTTGTCGTTTGAGTCGAGCCTGCGGCTGGTCGAGTTGATGAAACAACTGAACGCCGCACAGACGTCGCCCACCCAGGTGCTGGCGATGGTGCAGGTCCTCGACGAAATGGATGCGATCTACACACCGGTCATGAAGCGGGGGCGATCGGAGAGCGTGCGCGCCAATGACGTGGCGCAGCGTTATGGGCATGCGATGACGCAGGCACTGCAGCGATATTGCCGGGACGAGATTGAGTTCTGGTGCCGATGCAAGCGCGCGGCGCTCTTGTACGACTGGATCGAGGGCACCCCCATTGATGTGTTGGAGAAGCGATTCTCGACGACACCTTTCGGAGGCGCCATTGGATACGGGAACATCATCGGTATCGCCGACGGGACGCGATTTCATCTGCGCTCGGCGCATCAAATTCTCTCGGCGCTGTTCCCCGATCAGCCTGAATTCTTAAAGGGTTGGACGACATCCTGCAACGACTCGAATTTGGCCTGCCTTCGGCGGCATTGGCGCTCATGACGCTGTCGGTGCGCCTGACGCGCGGACAGTGCCTTGCACTGCTCGCTGCAGGTGTTCTCAGCGCCGAAGAGTTAAACGGCCTAGATGATGACCTGTTGAGCAAGAGCGTCGGGGCGGTGATAGCAGCGCTGTTGAGGCCGAAGACAAAGGGGACGGCGTGATGTTTCAGAAGAATGGGGAGACCAATGATCCTGACTGATAATGAAACCAAGATCGATCTGCTGAACAATGAGGCGATCGCGACGACGATCATCGGGTTGTTGCGTGAGAAGCCAGACCGTCCCGTGACGATCGGCGTCCATGGCGATTGGGGTGCTGGGAAGTCCAGCGTGCTGGAGATGATCGAGGCTGGGTTCGTGGGCAACAAGGACGTCCTGTGCCTCAAGTTCAACGGTTGGCGTTTCCAGGGCTTCGAGGATGCCAAGATCGCCCTGATCGAAGGCATCGTTACGGGGCTTGTCGAAGCCAGACCTGCGCTGAGCAAGGCCGCTGGTGCAGTCAAAGACGTTTTCAAGCGGATTGACTGGTTAAAGGTCGCGAAGAACGCGGGTGGCTTGGCATTGACAGCCTTCACGGGCATTCCAACGCCTGATCAGATCGGCGCGATTGTGGGCAGTCTCGAAGGGATGCTGTCGAACCCTAGTCAGCTCGCGACCAAGGAGAACCTCGGTTCCGCGATCGAGGGGGTGAAGGCTGTATTGAAGCCGTCAGAATCCAAAAACGTCCCCGAGGAAATCGAGGCATTTCGCAAGGCTTTCGACAACCTGTTGAAAGAAGCAGGCGTTGATCAGCTTGTGGTGCTTATCGATGACCTCGATCGGTGCTTGCCAGATACGGCGATCGAGACACTCGAAGCGATACGGCTGTTCGTCTTCACGGCCCGTACCGCATTTGTGGTGGCCGCTGATGAGGCCATGATCGAGTATGCGGTGCGCAAGCACTTTCCGGACTTGCCTGACACCACGGGTCCGCGCGACTATGCTCGCAACTATCTTGAGAAGCTGATCCAGATTCCTTTTCGCATTCCGGCGTTGGGCGAGACGGAGACTCGCATCTATGTCACCCTTCTTCTGGCAGGGGCCGAGTTGGGTGAAGAAGATCCCGGATACGGCGAACTGATCAAGGCTGCGCGAACACGACTGAAACGACCGTGGGAGAGTGCACCGCTGGACGCTGCGGCAGTAACTGCAGCGCTTGGTCAGAATGCCAACAAGGCACACAACGCTCTGATCCTGAGTGATCAGATCGGTCCGATTCTGGCCAGCGGCGCCAAAGGCAACCCGCGACAGATCAAGCGATTCCTTAACACGCTGTTGTTGCGGCAGAAGATGGCTGAGGCGCGTGGTTTTGGCGAGGAAATCAAGCTGCCAGTGCTGGCGAAATTGATGCTCGCTGAGCGGTTTCTACCCAGTCTGTTCGATCAGATCGCTACCGTTGCGGTGACAGATTCAAAGGGGCACTGCGCGGATCTGGTGATGTTGGAAGAGGTCGACACGCCCGAAAGCTCCAGATCACCCGCGAAGACCAAGCGGGCGGATGCGGCAGAGGCCAAAAGTGGCGCGGTGCAAGCCAAACCAGAAAGCGCGTTACTCTCGGAATGGAAGTCGTCAGAGGCTATCCTTGCTTGGGCTCGGGTGCTGCCTCCCGTGGCGGACATCGATCTACGACCGTATCTGTTCGCGACCAAGGACAAGAAGGACTACTTCGGGCCAGCTTCGGTGCTTGGCCATTTGGCGGCGGTCGCGGAGAAATTGTTTGGTCCCAAGATCTCCGTCCAGGGATTGGAAACCGAGCTGAAGCAACTTGCTCAACCGGAAGCGGCGAAGCTGTTTGAAGCTGTCAGGGCCAAGATCGTGAGCGGGGACAGCTTTGACACGCAACCTGCCGGGGTAGATGGCATTGTTGTGCTGGTGAGGGCGCAACCGAGTCTGCAGGGAAGCCTGGTTGATTTTCTGCAAGCGCTACCAACCGGTCGATGTGGTCCTTGGGTGGTCAGTGGCTGGCACGGGGCACTCAAGGACACTGATGCGCAGGCGCGAATGGCTCAGTTGGTCGTCGGGTGGGCAAGTCAATCTGACAACAAGATGCTAAAGGCCGCTGCCGAGGCTGCGAATAAAACACAAAGGGGAGGTAAATAGTGGGAACCTCAACAGCATACGGCGGGCCAGGACGGGGCACTCCGCTCGTGCCCTCATGGCTAGGTTCGGATGATAATGCGGGCGGGACGGCCCTACAAGCTACTCCACCTGAAGGCGCACCGAAAGACGATTCGGCGAGTCCTTCGCCATTGCCACCGGCGCCCGCAGTTCGACCGTCTATACCGACGCCGGCGGACAGTAGTCGGTTCACTGCGCCGCGCGGCAATTTCACCCGCTTCGCGCACTCTGGTGGCGGTGATCGCGCGAGCTTGGGACGCGCGGTCTCAGGGTATGTATCCAAGTCCTCGGGTGGGGCACGAAAGGCGGCTCAGCGTATGGGCGCCTCGCGTGGTTCCGGTGCTCGGCTGCTCGGCTTCCTGGCGGACGTACAGGCTCGCGGCGCAACCGAGGCGTTGCGCTCGTTGGATCTCGAAGGGCTGGCGGGCCGCCCGATCGACGAAGTATTCATGGGATTGGCCGACTACATCTGCCCGAACGCTGGTACAGTTGACGAAGGTATTGCAAGGGAGGCGTTCATCGAAACGATTGTAGACCTGAGCACGTTGGGCGTAACCGACCTTGATGCACTCAGCCCTGACCAGATGCAAACGGTTTTCGAGTTATATGCAACCCACGCAATCGAGGCCCGATTGTGCAATGACATAGGAACCAAGCTAATCACCGCGCCGGCCGACCCGCAGGTAGCGCTACGTGTTCAGGGACAGTTGCGCGATTTCATCCGAAACGGGGTTAGTGATGCTTTGACGGCTGCGCGTGCTGAAACACCAAATCTCACGCAGGACCGCGTGCACGCATTTGTCGACACTGTTTATGAACGTGCCTTTGGCATTTTGCAGGCACTCGGAGACGCGGAGGCGGACCAGTGAACCGACACCTTCTTGTGGGCAGGTATGGTCCCGACGACCAAATTTCGATTCCCGGCGCGGCCGATGAACAGATGACCGACCTGCAACTAGTTGCCGGGGAGAAATATCTTGACCACGGCATTGGTGGGGCGCTGACCAGTTTAAAAGCCCTCGGAGTGCACCCAACGGAGATTGGGTTGGACTTGCTAGTGCTTGCCGCACACGTGCATGCTGCTGACACGCGCATCTCCAGAGCTGAACAGTCACAAGATTCTTGGACGCGCGAAATCCGTCTTGTCGTGCCCGTGAGCGACCGCAATCGATGGAATGCTGCCGCGCCGACGGTGAAGCGAACGTTGGATTTTCTGACAGGGGATTACTGGACGATTGGCTTTCGTCAACGTCCCGAACGATTTGCTGAAATCATCACGCCACCAGAAACGCTTCTGCCCCCGGACTTCGATACGGTCAGCCTCTTTTCTGGGGGCTTGGATAGCCTGATCGGAGCCATCGACCTCTTGGAGGCTGGGCGCATACCATTGCTGGTAAGCCATGCGGGAGAAGGCGCAACCAGCGATGCCCAGAACTTGCTCTTTGCGACACTGAAGAAGCACTTCAGCGCAACTGCCTTAGATCGGCTCAGAGTTTGGATGCTCTTTCCCACTGACCTAGTTCAAGGCGTGAGTTCCGAGAACTCAACGCGTGGGCGTTCGTTCCTGTTTTTCGCCCTCGGTGTACTAGCCGGAAGCGGGCTTGAGACGGACTTCGTGCTTCGCGTGCCGGAGAACGGGTTGATCTCATTGAACGTCCCCTTGGACCCGCTGCGCCTCGGCTCGAACAGCACTCGGACCACACATCCGTACTACATCGCGCGGTGGAATGACCTCTTGGGCCACCTCGGTATATCCGGCCGTGTTGAGAACCCGTACTGGGCCAAGACCAAGGGCGAGATGGCTTTGGCCTGCGCGAACCCTGCGCTGCTTAAAGCACTCGCTCCACATGCGCTGTCGTGCGCTCATGCTGCGAATGCTCGGCACATGGGTATCAAGGGCCGCGGCATCGAACAGTGCGGGTACTGTCTGCCGTGCTTAATTCGTCGCGCCGCGTTGGATGCTGCGTGGGGGCGTGGCAACGACACGACCCCATACACCTTGCCGGACCTCAGATCCCACCCGCTGGGCACGCGCGAATCCAACGGACAACAAGTGAGGTCATTTCAGTTTGCGATAGAGCGCCTCCGCACGGCACCGCACTTAGCAAAATTACTGATCCATAAGCCGGGGTCGCTCGCCGATGAGGCCTTGCGACTCGATCAACTCGCCGCCGTGTACCAGCGTGGTCTTGCTGAAGTCGCCCAGCTGATAGAGGGTGTGGAAACGACGCCGGGATAGGTTACGGATGAGTACAAGCAACGGTCTCGTGGACCTTCACTGCCACCTTGATCTCTACCCGGATCATCAGGCTGCAGTGATGGATGCAGAAGAAGCGGGCGTGTTCACTCTGGCGGTGACCACGACGCCGCGAGCTTGGCCGCGCAACCACGAACTGGCTCAACGCACCAAGCACGTTCGGGCGGCGCTCGGACTGCATCCGCAGCTAGTTGCGGAGCGGGCTTCTGAGATTGAACTGTGGGATAGGTACCTGCCGGAGACGCGCTATGTTGGGGAGGTCGGCCTCGATGCTGGCCCGCGCTTCTATAAGTCCTTGGATCTGCAGAAGCAGGTTTTTCAGCACGTCCTTCGGCGTTGCGCCGAATCGGGGGACAAAATCATCACTATTCATAGCGTTCGGGCAGTCAAGGCGGTACTTGACCATGTCGAATCGTTCTTGCCGCAATCCAGAGGCAAGGTCGTGTTGCATTGGTTCACAGGCAGTAAAGCAGAGGCACAGCGGGCCCTCGAATTCGGGTGCTACTTCTCGATTAACGCGGCCATGATGGGAAGTGAGCGGCATGCATCGATGACTGCGGTCATTCCGCTTGACAGGCTGTTGACTGAAACCGACGGTCCGTTCACAAAGACGGGTGAGCGCCCGTCCCGGCCTGCCGATGTGGGGGTTGTGGTCGAAGCGCTTGGCCGGCTACATGGGATGGCGGCATCAGCGGTTGCCGCAACGATACGAGCGAATCTTCGTGCTTTGCTCGAACCGAATGGCGGGCCGAAGAACAATTTAGGGCTCCCGCCAAAGGCGGTCAATTAATAAGGGAGATTGTCGAAGTGCTAAAGAAATTTCATGTTGCCTTGTCCTTTGCCGGTGAAGATCGTGTGTATGTCGATGCGGTAGCCAAAGCGTTGCAGGCTGAAGGTGTGGATGTGTTCTACGACAAGTTCGAAGAGGTCGATTTGTGGGGCAAGGATCTGTACACGCACCTGAGCGACGTCTACCAGAACCGAGCCGTCTTCACTGTCATGTTCGTCTCAGACGCGTATCGTAAGAAACTATGGACGAATCATGAGCGCAAGAGTGCTCAGGCTCGGGCATTCACCGAGAGCCGCGAATATATCTTGCCAGCCTTCTTTGACGAGACTGTCGAAGTGCCTGGTCTCTTGAAGACAACAGGGTACATTGCTCTTGCAGGCCGTTTGCCCGAAGCCTTGTCCGACCTCATCACCAAGAAGCTAAGAAAGGCCGGTGTACGCCTGAAGCAAGCTTTTTCGTATTCGGACGAGGCCAAAGCCGATGCGGATTTTCCGCTAAAGAAAGGAAACAAGATCGCTGGTTTTATCAAAGCGATGAAAACCTACAACTGGTATCAGCAGAATCCGGCCGTCGTGGCCATGCTGGAACTCGATTGGGGCAAGGTTAGCGCTGACGAGGCCTTTGTGTTGGGGCGCAATCTATATCAATGCGCTAGTGGAAGTGAAAATCGGGCGGTCGCGTTCTTGGATAAACTGCGGCAGGAATTAGCCTCCATTCCAATCGAAAGGGCGCTCGACCTATTAAACGGAATGTTCTTCGAGGTCTATTTCAATTCCGCTGGCGAATTTCGCTCCGGCAAAATCAAAGGGCGATGTTTGGAGAAGTTGTTGGTTATTCAAACGGTGAAAAAGTATGGGCCAGCAATGCTATTCATCCAAAGGACGCTTGAGCCATATCGTGACGAACTTCCGTTTGTGCCGTCCACTGCACCTCAGGAAGTGATCCTAGAGTTGAGCGTCAGGCGCAGTGCTCCGCCGCTTGTTAAGGCGCTGACGATTGGCGGACGCAACCTATTGAGTGAAGACAAAGATAGCGATAGCCCCGAAGGGCGGGTATGGCGCCTGTCATTCCGCAGCTTCACGGTTAAAGAACTTAAGGCGCAATTGTCCGAGGAATGGAGCATTCCGATCGAATTGCTTACGATTACTTCAGATCGCAAGCTAATTCCAAATCTTGAACTTGAACTTCCAGATGGTGTGAGCATTCGATGGCCGGCGCACTGATGACCAAACCACCGTTCAAGGAAGCAACTATGAATACACACGCTATCGTAAAGCCACTGTTTGAACATGCGCGCAAGGTGCCGTTCAACATTGCACCGGAGCAGGGCACGCGGCTTGCTACCGAGATATTTGGGCAACGGGGTTGGGAATTCAAACTTATATCGGGGGAAGCTAATTTCTATGCGATTCCGGCAGATGCAGTCGTGGCTGCTTCTGCCAGCGGCTTGGCAAGCCTCTGGTGCCTGTGCTATGCCGCATATCACTTAGTGGACACCGCCTCCAGGCTGCAAAGAGGCAAGAATGATCCCGATGCGCCAGCATTCGACATCGGTGGATATTGCAGTGCGATGCGTCTCGGAGAATATCTAGGGTTCGCTCGATCGCTTTTCCATGGTGAGCAGGAATGGCCAAGAAATCTGTTGACCCCAGACACAGGAATGTCGTTAGACTCCGAGGAGGGGAGGGTCAACAATCTGTTCTACGGCTCTCTTGCATGGATACTGTTGCATGAGATCGGTCACGTCCACCACAAGCACGAAAAACTCATTCCAGTGGAGCAACGAGTTCGTCAAGAGTTTGTCGCCGACGATTTTGCGACTCGCTGGATACTGGAAAGCGCGGGGCAAGGTCTGCGAAACGAATTCCGCGTGCTCACCGTTTGTGTGGCGCTTTGTTGGATTTTTCTAAATGAAGCAGAGATAGGACAGGGCACTGACCACCCGCCAGCGTTCAACCGGTTTCGAGAAGCCTCTGCATTGTTTCAAGGTCTCGGTCTGCGCAGCCCAGCTCTGGAAAATGCCACCTACCTGTTCAAGGCCGTGTTCGATCCCGAAACAGCATCTCCAGCGTTTGAAAATCCATCCGAAGGATTTGATTGGATGGTGGCAAGGTTGGAACAGCTGTTTCCTCGATAGGCTCGGGCGGAAACGACAATGATGATGATGGTGACGCTGACGTAGTCGCGCCCATCATCGCTAAAACGCCAGGCGGAGTTAACATGGATAAACAGGCTGAAACTTTGAAAGAGCTGCGGACGGTCATTGCTGCGCAACAGGAGCTTTTGCGCATCGCGTTGTACATGATGACGCAGGGGCCGATCGCTTTTAGCGATCAAGAGTTGAAGTGCAGCCTAGAAGAGGATCAAGTGCGGGCAGCGTGCGCAGTTGCCATGGGCGCCGGTCAGTCGCTAAATACCATCCTGAAGCTATCGGACGATCAAGGCATTGGTATACGCGACCTGTATCCGATTGCGCGCTCAGTCGTGGAAGGCTTTCTCAACGCAGCTTTCTTCGTCACTCAGCCCGTTGACATTTCGCGCCGCGCATTGGAACACAGGCACTTTGCTGCTTGGAAGCACCGCAACCGCATTATTGGCAACGGCGAAATCATGATTTCGATTGGTGCAGCCAACCCCAAGACTGAAGCTGCGAGGTTGTTTCCTGACTTCGCAGAGAAGGGGAAGGACTCTTGGACTGCGCTGAACGCTGTGGATCGCATCAGCAAGATTGGCAAGGTTGTCAAGGCGTCGGGCGGTGCGTTGATCGGCGCATACGCTGGGATCTACGCTGTGTCGTCCGAAATCATCCACGGCTCCGTTTACGGGATGAGCTATTTTTTCAGCGCCCACGTCCGAGAGCAAACCGTTGAGGGCTTCAAGTCGGGGACAGTCGAACAGGTGATCGACATACTAATAGCGGTCTCGCACGCGTCCAGTGGATTTCTGTCCGCATTCGCAAACGTACAAAAACTTGGCCCTTTCGTGCTGGCCGAACACGAAATGTTCAAGCGTTTGTTCAGGGCGGCGACCGGCGGCGACTGGCAGGGGCAGGACGAATAGTTGCAGTAGGTTCGGTTGATGGATCAAAAGACGTGGATAAGCGGCGTTCAATCGGATCGCTGATCGTTCCGACCCGGTCATGAAGCGCGCAAGTCTTGACGAGGGTTCTGTACACACTAGAGGTGTTCACCGCCGTGGATCGGGATTTCGGCGCAGTGTAACTGTACGTGATAGGGCAATGCCAGTAAGCACTTTAACGAATGGACAGGACTCTAAGTAGTAAGGATGACCACTTGATGGAGTCATAAACCAGTGCACTAATAATAGGCTTGGTTCCATGGACATCGCCCATATCAGACCGCAGCTTTTGCATCACAAACGCTGTTTGGTTCAGTGAGCCTTCGATATTTGAAGATAGTGGCTTAGAGTCAGATTCTGGCCAACCGATCTCTGTCAGTTCTCGCATCAGACAGTGTTTCACGCCCAGGGCGTCGATGGATTTCTTGACTAGCTCCTGAGGCTGGCGAAACGGCTGCGCGCGCTGACATCGCGTCCGACGAATTGCGGCGGCAAATCTCCGCGCTCGAAGTGACACTGTCCGCGGCGAAAAGTGCGATCGCATTGAAGGACGCTTGGCGAAGCTGGACAAAGCAGTGTTTAGTGGTAAGCCAACCAGCAGGCTGAACGCGCAGTCGGGAAGCGAGTGACGATGGCAGTGCGGTTGGCAATCGGCGCGCCGTCCAGGTCCGGATTGCTGGACGGGGCTGACGGCCGCTGACGCAGTTGAAGATCGACACCAAGTCATCTAAGCTGAATGATACGTCGCCTGACGCATTTCCCGGGAGCGGTCGGAAGCAAATTTATGAGACAGATGCGAACAGGGGTATACAACAGTTTTACTTCCAAAGATCTAACAACTTTGCTTCCGAAAGCTAGAGCTACCAAACCTGAAACAACGTCAGCTCCCGCTAAAGCCAATCTTCGCATAATCTATATTATGTTAAATGCGCTATGTGTGTCGATGGCTGATTGTAGGTAGAACGTCGGGCATGCCTCCCTCTCAGCGCAATCTACGAGGCGGTCCAGATCGCTGCAGATGCATCGTCTGACGCTTTCACCGCGCGTTCTGCAGTTCGTGCACTCGTGGCTTCGTAGTTCCGCAACTTGTCGAGT